>Ga0105240_10001570_pt1 | contig 38735 bp, 27 predicted proteins | sample KBSC54metaG_FD_80426 | JGI IMG/M metagenome (GOLD analysis project Ga0105240, IMG submission 80426) | Corn rhizosphere microbial communities from Kellogg Biological Station, Michigan, USA - KBS C5-4 metaG | ecosystem: Host-associated > Plants > Roots > Rhizosphere > Soil | place: Michigan, USA... | reverse complement strand
CTCGGGTGTCAGCATAAACATCCGCCACGCCTCCTTGGCCAACGGCGGAATAGTCACCAGGTCTCTGCTTTCTATAAATTGAATAGCGCCTTCAGCAAGATTATTCACCATTTCCGGCTGCCCTCCTGGCCACTCATGATGCTCCTTTATTTTTTCCAGCGCCGCCTTCCAGTTATCTCCATATCCCAGCGCAGCAGACGCTTTCTTCATCTCCACCTCGCACCACGCAAATTGCTTGTTAGCTATATCCACCAGGTCTTTCGGCCCATAAGGCACCATCTCGTATTTCAACAGCTCCTTTAATTTATCCTCCCCAATAGGGTTCACCGCATCCGTCGCCTTTACCATCCCGCCCACATAAGCCCCATACGCCCCCAGCGCCGAATCTGCTACATGAGCAGGCGACTTGGCCCACCACGTGTATCCCGGATCATATCCTTCATAAAAGGTCTCCACATCGGTAAGGCCCTTCCGGATACTTTCCGTCACATCCACGATCATCTTGATCTGTGCTCTCGACAAAGGTGCATGCTTATCCAGCCGCTGCCGGGCCACTCTGATCTCATAGTTCACGCTATCCAGCGTACGGGCGATCAATTGCACATCCGGCGTATGTCCCCTGCGACGTCTGATCTGTATGTCCATCAAGTTTTGAGCATATGGCAGCGCAAATGCCACCGAGTCATATACCTTCTCCGCCTGGTCTATTTCCAGCAGTGAGTGCTTCAGCGTACGCTGCCACAGGACATAATCCACTTTGTCCGACGTGCTCAGCCCATCAAAGGACAACGCCTGCAGACTCGCCAGTGCCTCTTTGTGCAAGCGGCGCATGCGGGCATAATATTCCGGACTGTTGGGAAAGATATAGACCTTGGAAAGGTCCTCTATATCCGCCTCATAATGGGCGATCATTTCAGGGAGAAGATCAGATGGGGCCGGAGATGCCGCCACGCGTAGGGTGATAAAAAGGATAAAAAACCCTAACCAGCAACGATGTTTGCTCATGCAATTAATTTGCTCTAATATAGCTATTTTACTGCTGATAGCTGCCGAAGAGCTTTACCAGCCTGTCGGGGTAGTCGGATATGATCCCATCCACTCCCAGATCCGCCATCGCCTTCATATCCTTCTCTTCGTTCACGGTCCAGGGCAGGACAGCCATCTTACGGTCATGCGCCTCCTTTACCAGGTCCGCATTCACCAGCAGATAATAGGGGCTGTAAATGGTCGGAGCAAAACCCAGCCGCTCGATATTTTTGGCAAATCCGTCCTTATTCTCTACCAGCAATGCGGTCGGCATACCTGCATCCATCTTATGCAGCACCTGCAAAGTCCTCGGGTCAAAAGACTGGATCGTCACCCTGCTGGCAATCCCCTTTGATTTTATAACGTCCATCAACAGTGTCACAAACCGCTCGGGCTTCGGGTGATAGATATCGTCCCCCTCCAGCGTCGACTTTGTCTCCATGTTATAGTACACAGGCTTCAAATGATGCTCTTTTACATAGGTCTCTACACTGTCGATAAGATCGGTCAGCAGCGGCTTGTACGTCACCACGTGCGCCTGCCCGGGGAATTTCGGATGAGGACGTACTCCCTCGGGGAATCGCTGGATGCTGTCATAGGTCATCTTGTACAGTACATAGGATTTCTCCATACCCTTGGGAATAGACGATCCATCCGGTTCCGACATGATGTCCGCATTCATAAAGACGTCATGAGATACGACTACCTGCCCGTCCGAAGAGATGACACAATCCAGCTCCAGGGTCCGCGCCCCCAATGCCACCGCATGCAGCATGGCAGGAATGGAATTCTCCGGCATCAGTCCCCGCCCTCCCCGATGGGCTTGCAGGTCCAGTTTCGATTGAGCATAAGTAGAAAGGTTCATCGTGAGGGCAATCAGTACGACAATATTTTTCATACCGCAAATTCTTAAAAAAAGACGAAACCTCCCATTACCTCCCCGTTAAGTAATCCCGGTAATTATAACCGTGGTCTGGCAGTACGCAGCCTGTGCAGGACAGACACCAGGGCATCGATGTCGCCGCAGGTGTTATATAAGGCCAGCGAAGGTCGTACGCTGGATTCCACGCCAAATCTTCGGAGTATCGGCTGCGCACAATGATGGCCGCTCCGGACAGCAATGCCCGATTGGTTCAGAGCGCCGCCAACCTCTTCCGTCGTGTATCCATCCAACACAAAAGACAGAACACCTGCTTTGTCAGGAGCCGTTCCGATAAGACGAAGACCCGGAACATCTTTCAATAGACGGGTGGCGTATTGCAGCAGATAATGCTCATATTGGCTGATGAGCTCCATGCCAATGGCAGAGACATAATCGATGGCAGCGCCCAGTCCTACCGCATCGGCGATATTGCCCGTGCCCGCCTCGAATCTTGACGGCGCCTGCTGATAGCTGGTATGTTCAAAGGTTACATCCTTGATCATATTGCCACCACCCTGCCAGGGAGCCGTTTCGTTCAAGAGATCTTCCTTCCCATACAGTACTCCAATGCCTGTAGGGCCAAATACCTTGTGCCCGGAAAAGACATACCAGTCGGCGTTCAACGCCCGGACATTCACCGGCATATGCGAAACAGCCTGCGCACCATCCACCAACACCCGTGCACCGGCAGCATGCGCCATCTCCACGATCTTTTGTGCCGGAGTAACGGTCCCCAACGCATTCGACACCTGCGTGAATGACACTAATTTAGTCTTAGGTCCCAGCAGACGGGCATATTCATCCAGCAGCACTTGCCCGTCATCATCCACCGGTATGACTTTCAGCTTCGCCCACTTAGTGGAAGCAAGCTGCTGCCAGGGTACGATATTCGCGTGATGTTCCAGGTGGCTGACGATGATCTCGTCCCCCGACTGCAAAAATTGTTCGCCCCAGCTCTTGGCTACCAGATTGATAGCTTCCGTCGCCCCGCGTACAAAGACTATTTCGTTGGATGTGGCCGCATTCAGGAACTGGCGCACTTTGTCGCGGGCCTCTTCATAAGCATCTGTAGCCCGGGCAGCCAGCTCATGGGCGGCCCGATGTATATTGGAATTCTCATGCGCATAAAAATGACTTATCCTGTCGATGACCAGTTGAGGCTTCTGGGTCGTTGCTGCATTGTCCAGCCACACCAGCGGCCTGCCATTGACATATTCACGCAATATGGGGAAATCTTTTCGGACCTGGTTCACATCGTAGTGCGCCGAAGAAAGGGCCTGCGCCTGCGCTCCTCTTTCCTTCAAAAAGTAAAACTCCGGTCCCCCCGCAAATGTCTGACCCGCCAATGGCCACCCTCCTGATGGTTGCCTCGCCGACGTCTGGCCCGCCCATGATCCACCACTGGAAGTCCCGCCTCCCGATGGTCCACCCGCCGAAGGCGAGCGCCCGCTGCCCGCCACAGAGGACGGAACAATCCCTGCACCTGCAAAATGGGGATCGGGCAAGCTTGTCTGCGGATCTTTGAGATCTACACTATTTCCCTGGTTGATCGCAGATGGGGATATCCCGCTGCCCGCCACCGAAGCCGGCACCCCGGTCGTCGCACCCTGAGGAACGGTGCCCGCAGCAAATAACTGATTAGCCAGTTGCTGTACAAAGCCTTCATCAGGGAATCCATCCGGTCCGATGAAGTCTAATGATTCTTTTTTCATGACGGCCATTTATATTCATGATATCTGTCGATAGCCACTTCATCCAGCACTGCCAGTGCATCGTCTACCAGAACTGCCAGCGAGCAATATAGCGATACGAGATAAGAGGCAATGGCCTGGTGATTGATACCCATGAAGCGAACAGACAACCCTGGAGACTGTTCCCCAGGCAAGCCGGGTTGATAAAGTCCGACCACCCCTTGCCGGCTTTCGCCTGTACGCAGCAGCAATATTTTCGACTTGCCATTTTCTACAGGCACTTTGTCGGAAGGTATCAAGGGCAATCCCCGCCAGGTAAGAAATTGCGATCCAAACAACGATACGGTTGGCGGAGGTACTCCTCTCCGGGTACACTCACGTCCAAAAGCGGCAATAGCGGCAGGATGCAACAAAAAGAAGCCGGGCTCCTTCCATACTTTGGTGATCAGCTCATCAAGATCATCCGGCGTAGGAGGCCCGGTTCGGGTATTGATACGCTGGGAAGCCGCAACACTGTGCAGAAGACCATATTCTCTGTTATTGATCAACTCACTCTCCTGCCTTTCCTTAATGGTTTCGATGATCAGACGAAGTTGTTCGCTGATCTGGTTATAAGGCTTACTGTAAAGGTCCGATACCCTCGTATGTACGTCCAGCACCGTGTTCACCGCACTCAGATTGTATTCGCGGGGGTTCTCCACATAATCCACAAATGTCTGGGGAAGCACACGCTCATCACGGCCCGAGCAATCCACCTCGACACTGGTGGCATCCTTTACCTTGTTCAGACGATAAACACCCGATTCGACAGGGATCCAATTCATCAGGTGCGTCAGCCAGCGCGGCGTAATGGTAGACATCTGCGGCACCGTGCGGGTAGCAATGGCAAGTTGTCTGGCGGCCACATCGCCGAGGGCGGTTTGTTTTTTTACATCTTCAGCCATGGAGGTATTTTTTAAGATAACTAAATCTATGCAAAAAATTTCATTCGCCGAACGCCAGGGTTGTTAATTTAAAATATTTAGTCTATAAATATAATAGACTAATAAAATCCGCTATCTTTGCCACGGGTTAACCACAGCTGATACGAATTTAATACTATTTCTTTTTCACCAATTCCGGCCAAACATCCTTCTTGATCTTACCTCCTTTTCGTTCCAAAATGTTAATCTCCCCATTTTGCCAATTTTTCGTATCTTTTCCTACACCAATACAATTTTTATGAACAAGCTAACCTTTGCTTTGCTCACCTTCGCGGCCCTATGCTCCTTCCAACCCACCCGCGCTCAGAGCGACGCCGACATGAAAGCCATGATGGCATATTCCACTCCCGGAGACGTTCACAAAATGATGGCTAAGAGCGTAGGTACATGGACAGCCGATATCTCCATGTGGATGCAGCCGGGCGGTTCACCCATGAAATCCACCGGAGAAATGAAAAATGAAATGATCCTCGGCGGCCGCTACCTCAAAGGTACCAATACAGGCAACTTCATGGGCCAGCCCTTCGAAGGCATCAGCACAACCGCTTACGACAATGCCAAAAAGATCTTTATCAACACCTGGATCGACAATATGGGGACAGGTATCATGACCCTCAACGGCGCCTGGGACGCCGCTAACAACAGCATCAATTTGAGCGGTACCATGGTCGACCCAGCCTCGGGAAAGGACGTTCCCATCCGAGAGGTCCTCAAAATGGTAGACGACAATCACCAGACCCTGGAAATGTATGCCAACATGGGTGGACAGGAATTCAAGACCATGGAGATAAAATTTACAAGGAAGTAAAAAATCAATTCACCCGGAAATTATAATTCCCCGAACCCACTCGCAGCATCAGCATCCCTCCGTCCCGATGCATCAGCACCACATCCTTCCTGTCCTGCAAAAGCCGCCGGCCTTCTGTAACGACGGAGCCGGTCGGCGCAGGCAGATAGATCACAGCCTTCGTATTTACAGGGATACTGATATCCCAGTCCAATGCCTTACCCTCTTTCTTCCAATGCGAAGATATCATGCCATAAGGCGAATGATAATCTCCATTCGCCCAGCTAATATCCCCCACCATCTCTGGGCGAAGCACGATCTCGCGGAAACCCGCTGACTCCTCAGCAGCCCTTATCCCTGCCAGGCCGGTATAGAACCACTCCATAATATGCCCCAACATAAAATGATTGTTGGACACTGACGGCAATGCCTGCCAGGACTCCGTCAACGCAGTCGCTCCATGCGCCAGCTGATACCCATAGCCGGGCACATCCGTCCGGCTGTTCATTTCGAAGATCATATCCGACCTCCCTTCATCGGCTAACACCTTTAACAAATACCGGTATCCAATATCTCCCGATGTCAATGCGTTGTTACGGCCGCGGAGGTCCTTTACGATATTTCCCACCACTGCGGCCTTGTCAGCAGGCGCAACCAGCCCCGCAAAGACAGCCATCGCATTGGCAGTCTGACTGCCGGTACCATATTGATGAGTTGTCCTATTAAAGAATTTTTCATTAAATGCCTTCTTCACAGCAGCAGCCAGCGCCTCATATCCTGCCACATCTGCGGTCTTGCCCAGCAGCCTGGCAGTCTTCGACAAAATAGACAGGTCATAATACCATATAGCTGTTGCCGTAAGTCCCGCAGGAGTTAGCTGGGACACGCCCAGGTCCCCCGGCCCCAGATCATACCAATCTCCCAGCCCCTGGTACAGGATATGACCCCGTGCCTTTGTGACAAGGTAGGCATTATACCGCTGCATCATCGAATAGCTCTCTGTCAAAGTCTGTTTATCGCCATAATATTGATAACAATACCAGGGCACAATGATACAGCTGCTCCCCCATTCCGGCGAGTCCCGGAAAGGCTCCGAAAATTGAGTGAACTCGGGCGCTATCTCCGGCACCAGCCCATCCGCCGTCTGTGCCTCCATCATGTCATGGATGGTCTTCCGGTATGTATTGACGATATTATAATTATACCGGAAGGCGCTTCCCATTAAATGCACTTGCTCCAGCCACCCCAGTTTTTCCCGGTGCGGACAGTCGGTAAAGACGCTGGCTATATTGCTCTTCATCGCCCAGTCGATCAAGGTATCCGTCCGGCGAAACAGCTCATTGCTGCACGAGAAATTACCATCTCGCTCCAACGCGCTCCGGGTATGCAGACCCGCAACACCGATGATCACCGGTAATCCATCCGGGTTCGGCTCGCCCTCCGGCACAGCTCCCTCTACCTGCAGATACCGAAAACCATAATACATAAATTTTGGGGTCCATTTCTCTACACCTCCTTTTAACGTATAGTCGAAATAGCAAGGACTACCCGTAGCATCCTGGTCCACCGAGTCCCCACGCAACAGCTCTCCCGGAATGATCCGGACGGTCTGGCCGGCCTTACCCTTTACGGCTATCCCCGGCACACCCGATGCATTTTGCCCCATATCAAAAACCCATGTCCCCGCCGACAATCGTACTTTATCACGCGGCTTGAATATCTGCATCAGTTTCAAAGGCTCTTCCTGCTGCGCATGCAGTTCGGGCGGTCCGCCTACTACCACGGCATTCTTCCAGCTGGTATCAGCAAAACCAGGACCGTCCCACCCCTCCTGCTCACGACGCGCATCATAGTCCTCGCCCCCATACTCCGATGAGAATGTCGTCGGTCCGGGGATCACCTTCCAGCTCTCATCGCTAACCACATCCTCTGCCGTCCCATCCGCATACTCTAAAACGATCCGTGCGATCATCTTCGGATAGCCATACGCCACGGTCAGCTTATGATAACGCTCCCCGGGTATATAATAAAATCCATTCCCAAGCGCCACTCCAATCACATTGGCTCCTTCCTTCAATCGGCTGGTAACATCAAATGGCACATACAACGCCTCCTTGTCATACCTCGTCCAACCCGGATCCAAAAAATGATCTCCCACTCCATTCCAATTCAGCCACATTTCAAAATGCCCCAGCCCGCAGATAAACACGGTCGCCTTCTTCAACGGCCCTTTCACCATAAACTTCTTTCGCAACAACGGCAGCGTATCCCGTAAGGGTCCCTTCTCTTTCTCACTGCTGCCAGGCAATATCCTGTCGGGATCCGCTATCTCCTCATACCCGATCCACCGCGCCCCCTTCCAGTCTGCTTGAGTAAAAAGCCCCGTCTGCCACCACGCCATCTTGCTCCAATGCGAGCTGTCCCCATGATTGTCCCAGACCATCACCTTCCAATAATATGTTTTGGCAGGCGATAAAGCGCTGCCCTCATAAGCAACTTGTATAGACGCATCCGAAAAAATCTTCTTCGAATCCCAAACAGTCCCCATATTCTTTTCCAGACTTATACTGTCCTCGGATACTAGTACCCGGTAGGCAGTCTGCAACACGCCCCGGCCACCCGACTGTATCTCCCAGCTCAGCCGCGGAGAAAGACTTTCAATACCCGTGGGATCTATCCGATATTCACAACGAAGATTCGTCAGTTTCAGGTCCTGTGCGAATACGTGGGTAATACCAAAAAACCACCCAAAAAATAAGCTTCTTTTCATATATTATTATCCCCGTAAAATACAACCACATTCGGGAACCACCGTCCTGCACCGGCATGGATACCTATACCCCTTCCCACCATGCGGTCTGGGGCAGCGGACCGCCTAATACCATCGGCTCGCCGATCATAGGGACCGCAAACGCCAAATCCTTCTCGCGGGCGGCTGCCACCACACGCCGCACAGGCTCATCCCAGGCATGCAGCGACAAGGAGAACTTCCCCCAATGGACGGGCAGCAGCACCTTCGCCCCTAGCTCCCCCGCAGCCGTCACACACTCCTCTGGCAGCATATGTATTTCAGGCCAGTCCTTCCCATATTGCCCGCATTCTAAAATAGCCAGGTCCATCGGTCCAAATCGTTCCCCGATCGTTTTAAAATGAGGCCCATATCCGGAGTCTCCTCCAAGATACAATGAATAGCCGCCAGCTCTCAACACAAAAGAAGACCACAAGGTCCTCCCACGCCGAAATCCCCGTCCGGAGAAATGCCGCGCCGGCGCGGCCGTTAACACACCCCCATCTCCCACTGCTACCTCCTCCCACCAGTCCAGCTCGGTAATGACCGACGCTGCGATCCCCCAATACTCAAGATGCGAACCCACACCCAGCGAAGTATAAAAATGCCGGCCCTTCCTTGCCAGCCGCTGTATCGTTTTGTAGTCAAGGTGATCGTAGTGGTCATGCGTGATCACCACCATATCTATCTCCGGCAGATCATCCACCCCATATACATCCGCACCGGGAAAAGCCTTTGTGCTAAAAGAAAAAGGAGATGCATACCCGCAAAACACAGGATCAACCAGCACGGTGAGCCCGGCCAGCTTTATAAAATATGAAGAATGTCCAAACCATACTATCACCGGCCTGTCGTCAGACAGGCCGCGCAGATCCACCTTCACAGACGGCAAAGGCGCCGAAGGCGCCGTCTCCCGGGGTTTATTCGCAAACTCCCACAACATCCTGGGCATAGAAGCTCCCTCCCGCAACAACGTTGTAGGCACCGCATTCTGAAACCCGCCCTTCCCATAATTAGGACTTTGACGTATCCGCTCCAACCTTTCACCGCTGGGTACCTTACCCATAGCTGGTAATAATTCCATGACCTTAATTTATCATTTAGTTAATACTGGTGGTACAGATAATTCTTTTCTTTGTTCACACCTCTGTAAATATTTCCATCTATAAAATTATCAGACATGATTGCAGTTTTACCCAAAAAACTTCATACCTCCATTCTTTTGTCCTTAACGACAGCCCTGATCCTCCTCGGCTCTGCCCACTCCGCAAAAGCCCAGATGCGCATCACGGAATACATGTACTCAGGCGCCAACGGCGAGTTGGTTGAATTCACCAACGTAGGCGCTGCCAGCATCGACATGACAGGCTGGAGCTTCGACGACAACGACCGCCACGTAGGCGTCCATAGTCTCAGCGGCTTCGGCATCGTACAGCCAGGCGAATCCGTCATCGTCACAGAGACCACGCCGGTCAGCGCCTTCCGCGCCGCCTGGAACCTCTGCGCCGGTATCAAGGTCGTAGGCGGTTACACCAACGACAACCTCGGCCGCGCCGACGAGATCAATCTCTACGCCGCCGACAGCACGCTCGTAGACCGTCTCACCTACGACGACCAGACCCTCGGCGGTCCCCGTACACAAAACAAGAGCGCCTGGGTCACCGCAGCCGGCCTGGGAGCCAACAACTCCAAACTATGGACGCTCTCGGCTGTTGGAGATGCCGAAGGCTCCTATACCTCCACGGGCGGCGACATCGGCAGCCCGGGTAAAAGCACCCGTGCCACGGTCTCCTTCAATCCCTGCGTAGTGGTCAACGGCGCCCCCACCATCGTCCTCGATACCATAGCCACTACCAATTTCCTCGATGCGGGCACCATCAACATCACAAGCCCCTTCGCCATCAGCGGCGTCCTGGCCGATTCCACAGACCCCGCCCAGTTCCGTGGCCTATACTTTACCATCGGAGATGACGCAACCCCGGCAGACAGCCTGGTCGTCACGGTCACCAGCAATAATACTACGGTCGTACCCAATGGCAACATAGGCATCACAGGCACAGGCGCTTCCAGGAACATAAAGATAGTACCGGCCTCGGTAGGGTACGCCAACCTGACGGTCACGGTCAGCGACGGTACCAATCACACGGATTTTCTCATCACCTACGCGGCCTCCGCCAACTCCCTGACGCCACAGGATACCCGCTGGCCCACAGGTATCTCGGACGCCTCCGACGGCATTCCCCTGGGCGATAGCTCCTTTGTCACCGGCGACGACGAACAGGACGTGCTCAACATATACTATCGTTACGGCTCGGGATTGCCCTTCTCCTCTTTCAAATATGCTAATTTCCTCAACCTCCCGGACCCCAGCAAGCCGGAAGTAGATGTGGAAGCAGCCGCCTCCAGTCCGGTCAACACAGGCCGCATTTACTGGCTCGGCTCCATGAGCAATGGCAAATCCCCCTTCGATAATAAACCAAATCGGGACAGGATCTTCGCTACCACCAGCTCCGGCGCAGGCGCGGCCACTACCTTCTCGGTCGCCGGCTATGCCAGCCTGCGCTCCGCGATCCTGGCATGGGGTGATTCCGCTGGCTATAGTTTCTCCGCCAGCGCAGCAGCAGGCGTCGATTCGAAATCACCCTCGGGCTTTGCCGCGGAAGGCATGGTATTCGGACCCGACAGCACAACCCTCTACATCGGACTGCGCGCTCCCCTGGTCCCCACAACCACTCGGACAAAGGCGGTCATCATCCCCATCCTCAACTTCGAATCCTGGTTCAACAACGGCGCTCCCGCCGGCAGTCCGTCCTTCGGCTCCCCCATCGAGCTCAACCTGGGCGGAAGAGGCGTCCGGGACCTGATACGCCTGTCAAATGGCACTTTTATCATCCTCGCAGGCAGCCCTGGTGAGACGGTCTCAGGCGCTATCTATAAATGGACAGGCCATGCGGCGGATACACCGATCCGCGTCATCAGCCCGAGCACAGACACCCTGAACATAGAAGGCGTTCTTCCCGTCATCAACAATGGTCAGCTCTCCCTGTCCGACTTGCAGGTCATCACCGACAAAGGCGGAGATGTACTATACAATGATGGCATCGCAGCAAAGGACCTGGGAAGCAACAGCTTCAAAAAATTCCGAACAGACTTCCTGCACTCTCTCGACCTTAGCATGCCGGTACCCAATAAGCCGCCGACTGTGACTATCACCAGCCCGTCAAATGGCGCCTCCATCCACGCCGGCACAAAGATCACGCTCAGCGCCACGGCTGCTGACGCAGATGGACAGGTAGTAAAGGTCGAATTCTTTAACAACGGCGTCCTCTTCGCCACGGACACAACAGCTCCCTATGAGCTCATAGCCGCCGATGTCGAGCCAGGCGCTTACCGCGTCACAGCCAAAGCCACGGACAACATGGGCGACACAGCGGTTTCCGACACGCTCTATGTCACCATTACGGGCTGCACAAACGCAGGTTACATCATCGGAGAAGGATATACCAATATCCCCGGATCACAGGTATCCGACCTCACCAACAACCCGGCCTTCCCCAATCATCCCTCGGTGCTCGCACAGCTCAACAACCTAGAGTATGGCCCCAACCTGGGAGACAACTACGGCGCCAGGCTGAGAGGATACATCTGCGCTCCGCAAACAGGCGACTACGTATTCTATATCTCCGGCGACGACCAGGCAGGCCTCTGGCTCAGCACGGATGACAACCCGGCCAACAAGGCCCTCATCGCCTATACGGCCACCTGGACAGGGTTAAGAGAATACACAAAATTCTCTACCCAACGCTCCGCGGTCATCCACCTGGTCAAAGGTGGAAGATATTATGTCGAAACATTGCACAAGGAATACCTCGGCGCAGACCATCTCTCCGTAGCATGGCGTTTACCGGACGCCTCCTTCCAGGCGCCGGTACCAGGCAGTGTATTATCACCCTATACAGATTCGGTCGCTGCTGCCGCTACCACCAGCCAGACCTTTGCCAGCGCCATGCAGGTACAGGCCACTGGAACCAATAATTGCGACACGACAGGCAGCCTGACGGTACAGGTAGCTCCGAACCCATCTCACGGTGCATTCACCCTGATCACCCACAGCGCTGTTAATGAAATGATTACCATCCGCATCTCGGACGCTTCAGGCCAGCTCGTGGAGACCAGAACGGAAGTAGTCCCCAATACCACCATCCAGGTAGGAGCACTGCTCCGCACGGGCCTCTACTTCGCCGAGATCATCCAGGGCAACACCCGACAACGGATCAAGTTAATGAAGCTCTAAAAAAAAGGGCGACCTGACGGTCGCCCTTTTTTACCCCCACATTTTAACAATATCTTTTTCCCTTTTGTTAGTAACTTATAACCTTAACGCTTATCCTCATGTCAACCTCTCAAACATCAAAAGAATACCGCCTCAACCTGCGCCTTTCGGAGCAGGAATGGAACAAGATACACAAGCATGCCTCCAACACTACCTGCCGCTCGGTCAGCGAATACTGCAGAAAAATATTGCTCCGCGAGCCCGTTATCGTCTTCCACCGCAACCAATCCTTTGACGACTTCGAAGAGGACCTGGCGCCCCTGCTGCCCATATTAAAGGACTTCGGCGACGATTTTAACACACTCATACAAGGACTCTCCGGTAGCAATAACACAGGAACAAACATCATGCTCGACGTCCTCCTTCTCCGCAATCGGCAGTTCCTCGACACGGTCACCCGGGTAAAAGAGCTTCTCACAAAAATAGCAGACACATGCGCCCCAGAATAGAACCGAGCGAAAGCATTGTCAAATCCCTGATGTACAATGAACAAAAAGTGACCATCCACCAGGCGGAATGTATCTTCGCCGGCAATTTCCTGAAGGACATCGACCAGCTCACCTGGGACGATAAAGTGCTCCGCTTCGAAAGAAGACAGCAGCTCAACGAAAGAGTGACGACCAGCCAGCACATCAGCCTGAACTTCGACCCCACGGACAAGCTCTCCAATGAAAAAATGCAGGCCATCGCCCGCACCTACATGAAAGAGCTCGGCTTCGAAAGACAGCCCTACCTGGTCTATAGACATTACGACGCAGGTCACCCTCACTGTCACATCGTTACCACACATATCCAGGCCAATGGTGACCCGATACCGCAATTTAAAATAGGAGAGAACCAATCCGAAAAAGCCCGGATCCTCATCGAAGAAAAATACGACCTCGTCACCGCCGAGAAAAAACGCCTCACCCAAAAACCATCCCAGGTCCATGATCATGTCCAAAAGATCAAATACGGCGAAAGATCCACTACGCACTCCCTCTCAGACGTCATTCATTATGTGATGGAAAAATATAATTACACCAACCTTCAGGAGTTCAATGCGGTGCTTCACCTCTACAACGTCGAAGCCGATCCCGGCAAAGAAGGCTCCCGCCTCCGTCAGCATCATGGTCTGCTTTACAGAGTGCTTGACGACCAGGGGCGCTGCATCGGGCGCCCCCTCAAAGCCAGCTTCTTCGACTTCAAGCCCACCCTCCAACATCTCGAAGAAAAATTCAGGCTCAACCAGTCCCTGCGACAGCAACAGCATCTTCACCAGCGCATAGAGACCTACGTCGGCTGGGAACTGTTGAGTAAGAAGCTGACATTGGACAGAATGAACACCGCATTGACACGCAGCGGCATCCACATGGAATTGTATAAAGACAAGACCGGAAATATCACAAACGTCATTTATGTCGACTTCCACCACCAATGCTCGGTCAAGGCAGATGCCCTGCAAGAGTCCTGTCAAAAAGAGTCCATACAAAAACTATCCCTTCGACAAGACATCGGGACAGAGGAGCTTGCCCACCAGCACCGACACCGGCATCATCTCAGTCTATAGACCTCCTCCTCTCCCGCTCCACCCACCCCCTTTCCCATCCAAAAAAGTCAGGCTCCGCCGTATTTTGCCCCCTCAGCTGCCCTAGCAAATAGTCGAAATATAGCTCCCATCGACGCTTGTAAAAACTCTTCATCATCCCGCCCCACTCCTTATACGCATACTCATGCAGGTTGTCCTCCTTGCGATCATTCATACCCCAATAAGTGACCAGCATCAGCGCATTCAAAAGATTATTCTTTTTTTCTTCCGGCGTTTGCCCCGCACCCACCGCTTGCCGCTTATAAACATCCAGCAGATAATACGCATGCCCCTTTAGCAGGACATCCGCCCGATCATGCAACGCCAAAAACTTACCCGCCGCTTTCTTAAAAGCCGCACTATCCCGGGCCCCATACGCTCCTACCACTTCCGCAAAGACAACGTCCGCCCGGTTGGCCAATACCTGCCTGAGAAAATTGATCCGGTCTATCTGGTAGGTCTCGCTCCCTTTCATCCTCCCGGCCGCGCGATCAAATAGTTCCACCGCCCGCGCAAACAAAGCCGTATCATAACTCTTCCGCAGCGTCCCCCAGGTACTCACGGACTTGATCTGCAAGGCAGGCCGGGCGCAAAGCACATTCTCCGGCGGCCCTTCCTGGTACCCCTCCGGACTGCTGTAAGCGGTTTGCAGGAATAGCCTCCAGGCTTGCACAACATTCGTATCCAGTCTGCCATATCGATACCACGTATATTGCCGGATCCATTCTTCCACATTCACCCGCTCCGCATGCCACCCCATCTCCAGCATCAGGTCATATGACACAGGATTATTGTCGATGCCCTCGGGCATAATGCCGATCCCGGCTACATATTGGGAAAATTCTCCATTCCGCGCCCGGTAAGGCTCATCGGCATATCGCTGCAGTTTCCCAAAAAGCCCGGGCCGTTCCCCATAATTGGTGATCATGCACCATACAAAAGGTGTTCCCTCATAAGCCTGCCGCTTCTCCCAATTGTTGGTCGTCTCCCCAAACAGCTCCTGCACCAGCACCTTTGACCTGTCCACACCAGCCAGCATCTCCTTCCTCGGATTTGCCTGCCACCCCTGCAGCACCCATACGGAGCCGGGGAAATATTCCTGCATCGCCTGCTGTATCCGCTGCCCCGCAGCCCCCAGATCTACCCCCTCCGTAACACCACCCTCATGAAAAGGATCTCCCGAGAAAAAATGAATATCCTTCCCGTACAGCCGCCGGGTCTCCTCATAGAAGATGCCTGCGACCCGGGAAAACAGCGTATCCGAAGGGTCCAGGATATCGGGCCTGGTAAAAGCGCCCCAGTTGCCCTGCACAATGACATGCGACTTCGTCTTATCTCGCAACGTAGACGGTACCATTCCAAAAAAACAGGGCATCGCAGGTTCGATCCCCAGCTCCTTCATACGCCCCAGCATCCGCTGCACCATCCGCATCCTTCCATCTATCTGGCTCTGCGGCATCGGACCGCCCCATCCCTGTATATTGCCCATCAGCCACCAGGCATTGTACGCCGGACCGGTAATAAAATCCAGTATCTCCTTCTCCGAAAAACCACCCATCCGCCTTAATACATTTTGCCACACGGCCTCCTCTCCATTCGCCACCAGCATCAGGTTGACCCCATTCAATGCCATCCAGTCCAGCTCCCGCTCCCAATCCTTCCACGTATAAAAGCTCATGCTGTAATTGTACGTACAATAGTTAAACGCATGCCGGTACCGCGCCACAGCCCGCACCGTCACAGGCTCCTTCACCATCGGCAGCACCGACACATCACCCAGGTTATCCCCCATATGCGACATGCTCCGGTGACAGTAATACTTCAGATACCAGTCCAACCCCTCGGCCGCTGCATTGGGCCCCGTGGCGCTCACGACAACCTTCCCATTCGCCGATGACAGTATAAACCCCTCCTCACCCCCCATCCTTTTAAAAACAATATGCCCCTCCAGCCAGGGGACCCGCCTCTTCACGATCCCAACAACTCCATCAAATTCTCCCGCCATCACACCCATCGGCACCAAAACAATAAGTAGTATCAAATATTTCTTCATGGTCTGGCAAATGTTTTAATAATTTATAACCCCGGCACCCGCATCTCCCCCACACGCCGCCTTCCAGTCAGCAAGACTCGTGATCATCGGTCCGCTTAGATTCCCCCATATCCATTGAGGAGTCCCCTTTGTATAATATTGATTATTGCTGAATACATTCGCCGACCCGGTCGATGTATACTTATGTATCAGCACATCATTATCACCCGCATAAATAATATTGTTCGAAATGGTATCGCTGTCACAATGCTCGGTCAGCCGTATCTCTCCCTCTACCTCGCCAAAAGCCCCCAACGCACGGTCATTCTGATGCAGCGTATTGCCCACTACGGAACAGTTCTTAGTCCCCGTCCCTACAAAGTTCAGATAATCTCCCATATAGATACCCGTCCGCCAGCAGCTGTCCACCACATTGTTCCGCACGACGCTGGTAGCAGTTGGATAGATCTTGCTCTCACTCACCAGCCCGATTCCACGATCACAGTTCGACACCTTATTGTTCTCGACCACGGTACCCGCACCACCGCAGATATAAATGGCAATGGCTCCATAATTGCCCGCCCCCCACACATCGACACTGTTCGACATGGAAACATTGTACAGCTCATTATCACTGACCACCCCATCCCGGGCATAGTTGACGGCGGCATCCCCGGAAGGATTCAGCCCATCCCCGCCGGCCACAATGATCCCGATATTCTCGGTATTATATATCTTATTATGACGCACAGAAAATCCTGTCACATTCCCGGCCAGGGTAATATTTTCGCTGGTCCCGGTCTTCGTATCATGCACGGTGCAGTATTCGATCACGAGGTTGCTCACCGACATACTGCTCGAACCAATGACCAGTATAGCATGCCCGCTCCTTCCATTGCTCAGGGGACTGCTGTTTACAATATTGTATATATTACAGTTCCGGATAGTAATATCATGCGAGCTCCCGTTGATATAGATCCCCTCCGGGTCCGCGCTCCCGCTGGCGCTGGAAAGATTACATATATCCAGCCCATCCAGCACAATATACCGCATATTGCTCATGGTCACCAGCGCACTCCATCCCGACACAGCTACCCTGCTCCCATCGATAACAGGCCGCTCCCCGGGATACGCCTTGAGCGTAACATTCTTACCCTGTATACCCCCCTTGGAGAAGCTGATCGGTTCATAATAGGTCCCGCCACGCACCATCACGGTATCGCCAGGGATCACCAGCCCCAAAGCCTTCCCCATTGTTCGCAGGGGTTTATCCACCGTCCCCGCATTCCCATCATCCCCGCTGACAGAGACATAATACACATGCACAGACACATTCTCCGATCCCCCGACCCCGGAGCTTTTCGAACAGCTTAAAGAGATCATAAGGTACAGAAAAACAGAAAATATCGTCTTCATTGTTGAGCGCCTTTACTGATTTTATTATTCACGATTCGTGTATTCCCGTCGATGTCGCTGCTGCCGTTGATATAGCTGGAAATAACAACCCCGCTGTTCCGGGCAGGCGATGCAGCCTGTATATGCAGGTCGGGAGCAGCCACGCTGACCAGCAACGGATCGGTCCCAAAGTCGGAAGCCGCATCCCAGCCCGAAGCAGTCTTCCAAGCACCGGCATCCGTGATGACAGTCCCATTGGTGCTGCCCCAGATCCATTGATAAGCGCCGGCGGTATAATAGAGATTATGGTCCACGGTATTATTGGACCCGGTGCTCGTATACTTATGCACCAGCAGATCATCGGCGCCGGCATAAATGATATTATTGACGATGGTATTACCGGTACACTGCTCCCGGATACTGATCTCCCCCTCTATCTCTCCAAAAGCGCCCGCAACCCTGTCATTGTTGTACAAGGTATTGTTCACGATATAGCCATTGGTCGTCCCGCCGGTGGTATAGTTCAGGTAGCCCCCCATATAGATCCCCGCACACCAGCAGTTGTACACGAAATTATTCCGCACCACGGCACTGTCGGTGGGGAACCCAGTGGTCTCGCTCACGACGCCGATACCCCTGTCAGTCGAATAGATCCTGTTTCGCTCCACCTTGATGTTCCGGGAACCATCCAGGTAAATACCGATGGCCCCATGTCCCCCCAGCGGCCCACGGCTGCTCTCGATATTGTATAACGTATTGCCGCTGATAACCCCATTACGGGCATAATTCAACGCAGGCACGCTGTTGGCCGCATATCCGCCGGCCGCATCTATCCCGATATTCTGACCATTGTAAATAGTATTGTTCGACACAACAAACCCATCCACATATCCATTCACGGTCAGATTCTCCCCATACCCGGTCTTGCAATCGTGGATAGTATTCCCGTCCACAATAACATTCGTGATAGCATCGGCCGTATTGCCCTTGATCAATATAGCATTGCATCCGCCGTCCAATGGAGTATGCTCATAGTTGATATTGTATACGGTATTGTTCCTTATCTCGATGTAGTCGCATCCCTCCTGCACCAGTATGCCCTTCGGATCATTGGCCTGGTTGGTCGAAACGAAATTGCAGGTAGTAAACCCCTTCACCACGATAAACTTCACTCCCTTTACGGTGATCAATCCCTCCGACCCATTGACGGGGAGGCCGGTCCCATCGATGACAGGCGTTTCCCCCGCATACGCTTTCAGCGTAATGTATTGCCCCTGGGCGCCGGTCTTCGTAATCACCACCTTTTCGCTATACGTTCCCCCTCTCACGATCACCGAATCGCCAGGAACTACCAGCCCGAGGGCCCTCCCAATGGTCGCCAGCGGCTTATCCACTGTTCCCGCATTCCCATCATTCCCATTGGTCGCCACATAATAGCTATGCCCGTTGTTCACGGCAGAAGTTGTTATCGCCTTGCTCTTGCTGCACGCCATACATATCATCGCCGGCAAAATAGCCGATCCGAAAAACCGAAGTTTCATAGCAATATATCTTATTGAGATACGATCTTACGTATCCGGTTATTATTTTTATCCAACACATATACGGTTCCATTCTTGTCCACCGCCACACCCGTTGGCGCGCTAAAGGCGGCCGATTGACCAATGGCGTTTACATAACCCGCAGAACCGCTGCCGGCAAATGTGCTTACCTGCCAGTCACCTGCCTCTACAAAACGGATGGATTGGTCAGTGTTGTAAGCACCGCCATCCCAGGTACCATTGCCCGCTACATAGATATTGCCCGTACCGTCCAGGGCTATCCCCCAGGGATGATCAAACCTGGCGGCTGCCGCCGTACCGTCGATATACCCTGCCGACCCTACCGTACCCGCAACAACGCTCTGCTGCCAGGTGCCCGCACCAAACTTATAGATCACCTGGTCGCCATTGCTGGAAACAAAAAGATTACCTGTCTTGTCGAACTTGATGCCCGCGGGATAATTCGGTATCGACAACACGGAACTTTGATTCCATTGAGAAGTCACCTGGTTTACATTGCCCGGGTTGTCGCAGCTGGAATAATAGACATAGCCTGTTGTATTGTCCACGGATACACTCCAGGGCGCCTGACCACCCCAGGCCCAGGTAACAGCAGTCCCATCCTGAGAGATCTTCCGTATATCCCAGTTGCCCGGATCGACAGACCAGAGATTGCCGTCCTTATCCAGCGCCACATCATAAGGTATGCTGAACTTGGCAGCACTGCCCTGCCCATCCGCATAGCCGGAAGTAGTCGGGTCCCCGGCCAGCGTCGTCACATTCCCCAGGCTGTCGATCTTACGGATACAATGATTGCCAGGGTCGGCCACATATATATTCAGGTTGTCATCTACCACGATACCCATGCTGCGATACCAGCTCTGCCCGGAAAAATTGAATTCCGCACTCGCCCCATCGCCATTGGCAAAACCGGCCTTGCCATCCCCGGCCAGCGTGCTGACGATCCGGGAGAAGGTATAATTGAAAATACCTGTGCTTACACCACTGTCTTTGCCGATCTTTACGATCACGTGACCGGAGCCGCATTTGGCGGGCACCACAGCCATGATCTGGCGACCATTGACTCCTACGACTTTCAAAGAATGCCCATTGATCATCACGGCTACATCGGCAGTATCCGTGGAAAAATTGTTCCCGGAGATCAGTATCTCCGTTCCCACCCCGCCCGATGTCGCGACAAAGCTGTCAATGACGATGGGCGATCCGGGATTATATCCGACCCCTGCATTCTTTTTACAGCTCAGCACGCCGGATAGCAGGCCGGCCATCGACACCAGTATCAGTTTAGTTATACTATTTTTCATAATCTCTTTTTTATTTTTTAAGATCACCGCCATTGGCGGATACGGCTTACCACCCTGGATTTTGGACGATCGCATTGTCATTGTCGATGTCGGATTGATAAATGGGAAAGAGATACATCTTGTCATTCCATGTTCTCGTCTGGAACAGCGTGCGCGTATAGAACCCAGTAAAAGAAAATCCCTGTCCATTGTCGCTACCATTGGTATTCATACCATAAATGGTCTGGTTGGCAGCATCGCCCAGTAATTTTCTCCTTACCAGGGTATAATACCTGTCGCCATCCTCGAAGCACAGCTCTACCTGCCTTTCCCGCAGGATATATTGCCGCATGAGGTCCTGGTTGCCCACTGCCCCGGGATACACCACCTCGATACCCGGCAGCCCCGCCCTTGCCCGGACCATATCCAGGTAAGTGACAATATCAGGATTGGAAGGGTCCCATTCATTCAGCGCTTCCACATAATCCAGCAGTATCTGTGAATAACGGATGAGTATTTGGGGACGGTAATTCACAAGCCCGCTCCGGATATTGTCCGCAGGGCTGACAGATTTCAGGATGCCATACCCTGTGATATTACTGCTGCCCGCTGCCAGTTGGCCCGACTTTCCTGAATAATAATATTCCACCCTCCCCCGTCCGTCCTGGTTGGCGCTGGACGAATAATAATTCTTGTCATCCACGTTGACGGCAGGAACCACAGGGTGCATATTGTATTGAACATAGGCATAGAACCTCGCCTCGCGATTGGCATACATATTCCACTCGCCGGCAAGATGCCCACCCCATGCACTGGTATCGTTTGACATAGCGAACCCCGTTTCTACATACCCGGACAGAGGATCATCGATGGTCCGTCCATTAGCCATGCAGAAAGCATCTACCACATTCTGAGTGGCATTGTATATATTATAGGCGCCCGGCGCCGGCGACACGCATTTTGTCCATCCCCAGGTGTCCCATTTATTATTGGCCATGATGATCTCTTTGTTCCAGGTTGTAGTGAATACATCCCTGACGGAAATATAAGGATCGAAGCTTCCGCCCGCCCCCTCATCCAGGTTGGTAAATAATTTAAAAACTCCCAGGTCGATGACGGCTTTTGCCGCCGCGGCGGCCTTTTCCCATTTGGACACGTCGTAGCTGGCAGGCGCCAGGGCGGTCCCGTCATTGTTCTTAAAATTGCTGAAAGAGGGATTCCCATTCCATAGCGGGCTGGCCGCCAACAATGCTACCTGCGCCTTCACCGCCATGGCGGCGCCCTTCGAAACCCGTCCATAATTACTGCTCACAGTCCAGGTTGCCGGCAAATGCTCAGACGCCTGATCCATCAATTGATTGATATAGGCTACACAGCTGTCGAAAGTGGCTCGGGTATATTTTGTGGCGTCCGCCGTCTGGCTCACAATTCCGGTCAGCTTGACGAAAGGACCATATTGCTCCAGCAGCTTCCAAAAGAACCATCCCCTCAAAAAAATGCATTCGGACTTATACTGCTGTTTCAAACTATCGCTCAGCTCGGAAGAAGGAACCTTGCCGATGTTTTCCTCAAATACAAAAGACTGATGGATACCCGCATAATAAGTACCCCAGTTATATCCGATATAGCTTTGAGGGTTCCAGTTGCCCGCTACCATTTGCCTTGTACCCGAACCTCCGATGGAGACAGAAGACTCATCGCTGGCGCCCATATTGGCATAGTCGCCCCAGTCGTTGTTATGCAGCCGGCTGTATATGTTATTCAGATAGGATTCAGCATTGGCGCGAGTCTGCCACAGCTGCTCCTCCGTCAGCAGGTTGTCTGGCTTCTGATCGAGATACTTCTTGCATGAACCCAGGGTCAAAAGAAAAATTACAGCAACATATATATGGTTAGGACATTTCATGATCATCGCATTTTTAAGTTAGAATTGAGCACGCAGGCCGATAACAATGGTCCTTGCCGGAGGATAGGTCGCCCCGTTGGAGCCCAGCTCTACATCCCATAATTTAAATTTAGAAAAGGTCAGCAGGTTGGTGCCGGCGCTGTATACATACAGACTGGCAAGACCCGTCTTCTTCGTACCGGCATTGTAGATCGTATACCCAATGGAAGCCTGCTTCAGGCGTAAATAGCTGCCATCCTTCAACCACCAGGTGCTGCCGACATAGTTATTGGAAGTGGTGGTTGCAATACCCAGCCGGGGATAATCTACATTCTGCCGGGGATTTTCCACCGTCCACCGGTTGAGCACATTGCTGAGTACGTTGGCAGGATATTGCCCGATGCCGGCAAAAGGAACCACTCCAACACCCGAGGCGGAACCATCGTTCAGCGAGATGGGCGAACCATTGGCCATGATCGACACATCGGCTACCCCCTGGAAGAAAAGGGACAGGTCTATCTTCTTATAGCCCACGGTAAAGCCTGCTCCATAAGACCAGGAAGGAAAAGAGGACTTGCCCAGATAGGTATAATCATAGGAGTTGACAGTTCCGTCCTTATCCAGGTCCTTATACTTGATATCCCCGGGATGCACGGTGCTGAAAGATTGACTGGGACTGCTGTTTACATCGTCGTGATCCTTGAACAGCCCTTCTGCCACATAACCCTGAAATTCTCCATACCGGTGACCGGCGAATTGCAGCCAGGGATACTTTCTCTTCGGCTCGTCGGCAAACAATATCTTGTTACGGGCATAGGTAAAATTGCCAAACAGGCGGAGCGTGATATTCTTCCCAAACTTATCATTGTATTCCACGCTGCCATCAATGCCTCTATTATTCATTTCACCTATATTGGCATAGACCTGGGTATTTGTATAAATACCGGCAGTCCAGTCATATCCGTTATAGCCTACGATGCCGGAGATGGCCTGCCGGGGAATTAAGATATCCTTCCTCCGGTCCTGGAATACGTCTACGACGATATTGACCTTATTAAGCAATCCAACCTCCAGACCTATATCGGTCTTGGTGGACAGCTCCCAGGTAAGATTATCGGTTCCTATGACATACTCTGTCACACCCGTAATAGGATTAGAGCCGTTGCCGAACGACGTCGTCCCGCCCTGACCAAGCTGCGTCAGATAGCCAAACCGGCCGCCTGTGCCTATATTGTCATTCCCTACCCTGCCACGGGAAGCGCGGATCTTCAGCAGGCTGAAAGTCTTCGATAAGTGATCAAAAAAATCCTCCCTTGAAATTACCCAGCCGGCAGATACGGAAGGGAAAAAACCCCATCGGTGACCGGGCGCGAAATTCTCCGATCCGGTATACCCCCCATCGAATTCCGCCAGATACTTGTCCTTATAGGAATAGGTAGCCCTTCCTGCGGCAGCCATATTTCGATGGGGCAGCCCGTCGATTACCGTTCCGGCAGAGGCCACTACCCGGTTCCGCTGATTGTATACCAGCAGTCCTCCGACAATGTGATCGCCAAAGTTTCGGCTGTAATTGAGATTGGCTTCCAGGTACATCGTTCTTTCAGCAGTGGTGGAAGAACCATATCCCAGGTAAGTGCTCCCCGTTCGGGTCTGGGTAAAGATCAGGTTGCCGTCTCCGTCCCTTCCCCCCGCATACCAGAGATCATTGGTTCCAGTACGGTTGATATCTGTCTCGCTGTAGCTGTCAAAGGAGAACCGTCCCATGGCGCTGAGCCCCTTGGTGATGGCATCCAGCTTTTGCGACAACGTGATGACGGATTGAACAGTAGGCCGGAATTCTGTCGTATAACCGGAATTTTGCAACGCATTGAAAGGATTGGTGCCGCCATTATTTACAGGCCCTGCCCATTTATTCCCGGGATATTTAATAGGGAACACTATCGGGTTGGTGGCATAGGCTGAATACCAGATGCTGGCAGCTGAGACCCCCGGATATCGGCTGTTCACCAGCATGGCGTCCAGGTTCAATGACAATACGGTATTCTTGGTCACATTTACATCCACATTACTCCTGAAATCATATCGCTTGAAATTCAGGTTGGGATTATATCCGTTGATATTGGATACCTTATAGCTTCCATCCTGGTCATAAAAGCTGGCCGAAAGAAAATAGCGCATGGCCTCACCGCCGCCCGTGACATTCACATTGGCATTATAATATGGCGCCCAGTCCTTATACATGGACTTCAGCCAGTTGACATTGGGATACAGATAAGGGTCCAGACCACTGGCCGTCTTCTGCATGACCTCGTCGCTGTATTTGGCCACCCCTCCATCATTTACAACTGCCTCATTGTATAATTTCATATAATTCACCCCATCCAGCATTTTTGGCACCTTGGTGAGCCCCGAGACACCGGACTCGATCTTGGAGGATATTCTCGGCTTGCCGGCGATTCCCCGCTTAGTGGTAATGATCAGTACCCCATTGGCAGCCTTGGCCCCATAGACAGCGGTGGCCGATGCGTCTTTTAATAACGATATGCTGGCAATATCCTCCGGATCGATATTATTGTAAGCTCCTGCATAGGTGCTGTTGACATCTTCCCGCTGTACGCCGTCGACGATGATCAGCGGCGATACGCTTCCCTGCCACGTACCGATGCCCCGGATAGTAAAGGTGGAATTATCATATCCAGGCTCACCGCTGGTTTGCACCGAGATGACGCCGGCCACCTTCCCGGCCAGCGCATTCGTCAGGTTACGCACGGGCATCCGCATATCATCCATGTCTACACTGGCCACGGACCCCGTCACCGAGATCTTCTTCTGCTTGCCATAACCCACTACCACTGTCTCATACATTTTATCCGTCCTGATCTTCAACGTCACCTTGATCGCCCCCTTCACCGGCACTGCTATCTCCTCGGGCTCCATGCCCACCATCGATACCAGCAGTATATCTCCGTTGCTTGCCTTAATGGAAAAAATACCGAACTCGTCGGTCATAACACCCCTCGCAGCCTGCCCCTTGATCATCACACTGGCGCCCAGCAATGGCTTGCCATCCGGGTCCATCACCTGCCCCTTTACATCCACGGTATCCTTTACCTTCTGGACGGTGGGAGGCTCCGCCGCCACCCTGGCCGGTGCAGGCTTATCATTCAGCAACACCCGGTTGCCCCGCAATTCATATCCGATATTATGCCCCTTGAACAGGTAGTCCAATACCTCGTCCAGCCTCGCTTTACGGAAATGAAGACTCACTTTCTCCTTGTCGTTCAGCAGCTGATTACTGTAAAAAAAGCTCAGCCCGGTCTGCTTGCGAAGACTACGCAGCACCTGCGACACAGAGATGTTTTCTCCGGAGATGTTTACGATGGAATGAAGATCCGGCGTCACAGGCTGTGGCCTTGCATCGAGCCCCGGTATCATCAATAGAAGTAAAAGAAGGGATAATAGCCTTCGTTGGTACAATAGGCCTTGTTTGAGCAACTCTCTCATACTAGCAGTTTTAATAAGCTACATGCAAACTCCTATGTCGGGTGAAGAGGAAAAGGAAATTTTTTTTCGAAGGAGGGTTACTCTAAATATAGATCCTTATTGGAATAGTAGTATTTTATATGCGCAGTGGTCTCGAGGTCCTGGAGAAATTCCGGCAGCTTGCCCCTCTCCATCACTCCCGTCAGAGACTGGCCGGCAAACTTATCCCCCGACAACACCATATGTATCCCATAACACCGCGAAGCCACCTCCACCAGGCGCTCCATGGTCATATCGTGGAAATAATAGACCCCATTCATCCAGGACAGTTCATCCTCCTGCTCGAAGGTTGTGGAAGAAAATCCTTTGGATACTTCGTATTCGGATACATAGCCGGGTTCCAGCGACAGGGACTGACCTGAGTGTCGGGTAATAACCCGCCCTTCTATTAATGCTGTCCGCACATTTCCCTTCTCATAGGTATTCACATTAAAGGAAGTACCCAGCACCTGAACATCCGTCAGCGAAGTATGCACCACAAAGGGTACGTCCGCATGCTTAGCCACTTTAAAAAAGGCTTCCCCCTCCACCTCCACGTCACGATGTCCGGAAGGGAACTTCAGGGGGAATCTCAGACGGGTGGCCGCATTCAGCCATACCTCCGTCCCATCCGACAAGACGATCTTATAGGTAGCCCCTGCCGGCACCGATAACGTGCTTAGGGAAGTATCCTGTGAAGTGTATTGAAGGGCGTCGACACCGGACTGTAAGGTAGTATTCCCCACAGCAATGGACTTACCCGCATTGGCCTGCCCCAATTCCACCTGCTTCCCGCCGCCAAGCTCCAGCTGCACGGATTGCTGATGCTCCTTTACCAGCTCCGCGATCTTGCCCTTATCCGATATTTTCCCGGTCCGGGGGAAAAGCAGCCATACCCCCGCTGCCACAAGTAATACAGCAGCCGCAACACCCAACACCTTCCTGTATCCGATCCGCCCGCCTCTGTCAGCCATTCCCGCCATGGTCTCGGGTGCCCTTCGCCCCCGATCCGCCGAACCTTCCATCATCTCTTCCCGGTCCGCCAAATACCTCACTCCCCTCCGCTCCCGTATTTCCCTCAACCCCGCCTCCGCATCCAGCTCCGAAAGGAACGCACTCATCCCCAGCTCCGACGCCCTCTCCTCGAGCCGCTGCCACTCCATCCGGAACACAGGATCAGACGATAGCCGCTCCTCGAGGACATGCTCCTCCTCGAGGCTGATGCTCCCGGACAGCTTCTCTACGAATAATTGAAATACCTGTTCTTTCGTATTGTTCATCTGATATTGCTACAATATTTCGGTCCCGGCGGGTTAATCCGCCTTACTATTTATTTAAAGGCCCTGACGTTCCCGATATTTCCCCCCTCAGGAACTTCAGCCCTGTTTTCAAATGCGTCTTCAACGAGTTGATGCTGATCCTCATCGAATCAGCCGCATCCTGGTATCTCTTACCATGTATATACACCATCTGAATAGCCCGCCTCTTCTGGTCCGGCATCTCCTCCAGGGCAGCGCGTAGCTGCCCATAATCCCCTTCCTCATATCCGATTTCCTCCAGCCCTACCTCTTCCTGCCACGCGGCATACCCCCTTCTCGTCCTGTCCTGCACCCGCTGCTTCTTCAGATGGTTGATACACCGGTTCTTCACAGCCAGAAAAAGATACCCCTTGATGTCGTCATGGAAGTGAACATACAATTGCCTGTCCATATGTCGAGGAAGAGATTCTGGACCAGGTCCTTGGCTTCCTGTCCATTCTTTAGAAAGAAATAGGCGCTGGTGCACAACAGCGTATAATACTTGAGATACAGCTCGTCAAAGGCGGTAAGGTCCCCTTCTTTCAAGCGACTGATCAGAGCTGTATCTTGCAGGCAGGCCATCTTTAAAAATAGAGGTTTTTCCCTGGGAAACCCCAACACAAACGTTTGTGTAAATTTCCCTCCTATCGAAAGCCCCGCCGGGATAAAGAGGTTGAGAAAAGACGGTAATGCATTGAAAAATCAAGACCGTCACCAACAAAGACAGCAATCGCTTGTTCATATGGGAAAACAAAGTTTATGGGAAAGTACTTAAAATTGGTCATTTTCTCACTGGTGGTTCTCTCCTTCACCCCCACCCACTCTCCCGTCAGCCATCGTCCTCCATCCGACGGACCGGCCTCGTCTACCCCCAACGACAATGGCCTCACTCCCGCCAATGAAGGCTTTGCCCTCATCGAACTCTTCACCTCCGAAGGCTGCTCAAGCTGCCCCCCGGCCGACGATCTCGTAGCCTCCCTCCCAAAGACCTATGCCTCCGGCGTTTATGTCCTTAGCTTCCATGTAGATTACTGGGATCGCCTGGGATGGAAAGACCCCTTCAGCAGGGCCGACTTTACCCAACGCCAAAAACAATACGGAGAAGTCCTCATGCTCAATAGCATCTACACCCCGCAAGTCGTCGTCAATGGCAGGACCGAAATGATAGGGTCCGACAAAGACCGCCTCCGGAAAACCATCGACGACCAGCTGGCCCATACCACCAACCCTTCCATCGACGCCGCCGCCCATACCACCGACAACAAAACGATCACCATAGACTATGCCCTCACAGGCACAGGCAAAAGCCCGGCAACACTACAGGCGGCTCTCATACAGCTGCAGGCCTCCACTGCCGTAAAGAAAGGAGAGAACGCCGGCCGCCAGCTCCACCATGCCAACATCGTACGGGATTTGCAGTCTTCCGAAAAGAAAAAAGGCTCCCTATCCCTGACCCTCCCCGCGGGTGTGGCCGCCGCGGATTGTAAGGTCATCGTATTCCTCCAGGACAGAGAAACCCTGCACGTGGAGGGAGCCCGCCTCCTTGATATCCATTGAAATTGCCCCGGCATCCGTTGAAATCTTAACCAAAAAGAAATATTCTTTTTACATTACGAGGACATGCGAAAACCCCGCAAATATCATCCTCTTACCAGGTTGCAATGGATCATTTGGACAGTCCTCACCTGCATGTTCTTTATCTACGCCCTGGAAGAATACCAGCTGTCGGACGCTTTTAACTATGCCATACATTCCTCCCTCAGCTATGCCCTCATCATTTATGGGAATGCACTCTATCTGATGCCCCGCCTGTACAGGCGAAAAAAGTATGTCGCCTATTTTTCCATCGTCATTATTCTTTTGGTGCTCATCACTTATGTCCGCGTCCAGACCCAAAGCTATATCTGGTACGTATGGATCATTAAACAGCACTATCATCTCATCTTCCGGAACTACATCTACACCTTTATCACCAATTGCCTGTTCTATATCTTCAGCATCGCCTTCCGGTTTACCCTGGACTATTTCAAGATCCAGCAACAGCAGCAGGCCCTCCTGAAACAGCACGCCGAAGCCCAGCTCAACCTGCTAAAGGCCCAGGTACAGCCGCATTTCCTCTTCAACACCCTGAACAATATCTATTTCGTCGCCCAGCGCGAATCCCCCCTGACGGCCGATCTCATCGAAAAGCTCAGCTCCATCATACGCTACTTCCTGGAACAGGGCCCCCACCAGGAAATACCCCTGACCACCGAAATGGACTTCATCCGGAATTATATCGACCTGGAAAAAATGCGGATACGCCACCCCGTTAAGACCACCATCGAGGTGGACGAGGACATCTCACATGTCAGGATCCCACCCATGCTGCTCATCCCCATGGTAGAGAATGTCTTCAAACACGGGATTGACAAAAGGGGAAAAAATAATTATATTACCATACGGCTGCAGATCTCGGATCGATTGCACTTCAGGGTTTGTAACCGTATCCGTCCCGACCACAGCCAATCCAACGGCACTGGCATTGGCCTGAACAATCTCTCAAAAAGATTGCAGATCCTCTATGGCGACAACTATCAATTGGACAGCCATAAGGTCGAAGAAACATATATCAGCAACTTAACGATACCGCTATGACAAAATTAGGATGCCTTATCATCGATGACGAACCCAATGCAGGTCAGCTGCTCCAGGACTATATCAGCAAGGTCCCTTACCTGACCCTGAAAGGCATCTGCTTCGATGCCCTGGAAGCCCTCGAATTCCTCAGCCACTCCCAGACGGACATCATCTTCCTGGACATCAACATGCCCGACCTCACGGGCATGGAGTTGATCAACATGCTGCCCAGGGATCAAAAGGTCATCTTCACCACCGCCTACTCCGAATACGCCATCCAGAGTTACGAATACAATGCGGTGGACTATCTCTTAAAACCCATTACCTTCAAGAGGTTCATGATGGCCGTCGGCAAAGCCGCCGCTGCCACACCCACGCCAGCACAGGCCGAAGAATATCTCTTTGTACGCACAGACAAGAAAATGATACGTGTCAATCTACGGGACATCCTGTACTTCGAGGCCCTGAAAGAATACGTGTGCATCCACACAAAAACACAAAAGATCGTCACCTACAAAAGGATGAAGGAACTGTTGGAAAAGCTGCCCGCCCATTTCACCCGCATCCATAACTCCTATATCATCAATGGCCATCACATCACCCGCGTCGAAGGCAACTATGTGCTGGTCGATGATAAGACCCTTCCCATCGGCATCTCCTATCGCGACCCATTCACTGAATTTATACAGCAGCGCGCGCTGTAAGCCCCCGGCAGTCCGGCCCCTTCGCCCTTGTCCGTCCCCGGCCGCCCCTCAGTTCTCCATCAGCCACCGCTTGAACGTACCCGCCTTCAGTTGACTGATAACAACCACCTCCTTCGGATCAGGACACAGCTGCACCTCCAGCTTCCCCTTCTTCATGGGCCTGAACTTCACCACCGCATTGATATTCACGAGGTATTTCTTCGTGGCCCGAAAAAAATATTTAGAATTGACAGTGAGCTCGATATTCTTCAACGGCTGCGCCATGATATATTTGCAATGGCTTTTGGCTTCTATCAGGTAGGACACCCCATTCTCTATAAAGAAATACGCCACATCCTCATACCGGATAACCATAAATTCCCTACCCTTCTTTACAAGTATACGCTTACCCGCATCCGGCAGTATGGTCAGTTCATCATTCAGCAGCATCACTAAATTTCTAAAACTCAACCCATTTTCAAAAATATATTCAACAGGTTTATTGCCTACTTCAACAGGTTTCATTTCCAGCCCCCCGCTGCACCACCCCTCCTAACTTCTACTCGCAAAAGTCCAACTTCGCCAGTCAAAGATCCAGGTTGACCCAGCTAACACAAAAAACACCCGCACAATCGCTTGTCTAGGTCTCAGGTAACACCAAAATAAAATACTACCAATGAGAAAACTTCTATTACTCGTGCTTATGCTGGGCATAGGCATAGTACCTGCCCTGGCACAGTCCAGGGTCCTCACCGGCAAAATAACAGATCAGGAAGGCCAGCCCATCCCCTTCGCCAGCATCCGCATCAAACAGACAAGGGCCGGCGCCAGCGCCGACGCCGACGGCAATTTCTCCATCCGGGTCAAGAACAACGAAACACTGCTGATCAGCGGCGCCGGTATCGTTCCCCGTGAGCTGGAGGTAGGAGACGCCACGGTTCTCAACATAAAGGTCGCCCGTAAGAATACATCCCTGGCAGAAGTCGTCGTCACCGCCCTGGGTATCCAAAACCAAAAAGATAAGCTGGCCACCTCCCAGTCCAGCATCAAAGGACAGGCCATAGCCGAGTCAGGCGAAACCAGTATTCTCAACGGCCTCTCCAGCAAAGCCTCAGGCGTACAGGTAGTCCGCTCCGGTGGCGAGCCGGGCGAAGGCACCTACATACAGATCCGTGGACAAAGCACCATCACCGGTGATCTGCAGCCGCTTTTTGTTATTGACGGGGTGCCGGTCTTCAACACCTCCTTTGGCATGTCCCTCGCCGGCACTTCCCAGCAATCCCGGCTCAGCGACATCAACCCCGATGACATTGCGTCGGTCGAAGTCCTGAAAGGCGCCGCCGCCGCCGCTCTCTATGGCACCCGCGCCGCCAATGGCGTCGTGCTCATCACCACCAAAAAAGGACGGGCCAATGGAAAGATCAACATCTCGCTCAATACCACCTACTCCCTGGACGCCCTCAATAAAAGCGTACCCCTCCAGACAACCTTTGGACAGGGCGACCAGGGTATCTACAAATACGGCAACCGCCTCTCCTGGGGAGACATCATCGCCGAGAGGTCGGGTGGAGCAGACCTTACTACCGGCGCCGCACATCTCCTCTTGTCCGATGGCTCCGAGCGCTTTGCCGTTCCCAACGGCACAACAGCCAATCCGCACGGAGGGAAGAACAGCAAGACCCTTTACGATCACTCCAAAGAGCTCTTTCACAACGGCTACTTCCTCGACAACACTCTTTCCCTCAGCGGAGGGGACGATAAGACGGTGTATTACGCCAGTCTCTCCAATCTCACCCAACAGGGCACTCTTAGAACAGGTTCCGACTATCATAGGAAGTCCTTCACCTTCAATGCGGATAGGAAATTCAACAAGACCATCCGCCTGTCCACCAACTTTGCTTATTCCAATGTAAGATCCCAGCGGGCACAACAAGGCTCCAATACCTCAGGTATATTTTTGGGAGGTCTGCGTACACCCGCTGATTTTGACAACCGTATATACCAGGGTACCTACGTCGATGCAGCCGGCGCATTGTATCCTAACAGACAGGTGGCCTATCGTAATCCCATTGGCGCCAATACCAACTCTATTTATGACAACCCGTTCTGGATCATCCACAGGATCACCAGCACCACCGAAGTAAACAGAGCCCTGGGCTCCTTTGAAGCCAATATCGAAGCCACTCCCTGGCTGTCCTTCCTGGCACGTACAGGCGTGGATTTCTACTCCGACAATCGCACCGACAACTATCCCGTGCTCTCGGCAAACTTCCCCGGCGGTGACCTCACCATACAGGAGCTCTCCGAGCTGCAGTTCAATACGGACGTGATGGCCAGGGTCGCTACCCCGCTCACATCGAATATCAACTTTAATGGACTGGTTGGATTCAATTACAATAACAGGAACTTCGAGAACTCCGGCTCCGATGTCAAAAGCTTTATCCTGCCCGACGCCCCCCTTGACCTCGGCAATTCGGCAGGATCATCCCGCTTTCCCTTCAACTCGCGCTCCACAGCACGTACCACCGCCACCTATGCACAGCTAAATTTCGACGCCTTCGATCAGCTCATTCTCAACCTGACAGGACGTGCCGAGCAGGCTTCGACCTTTGCTAACACCTTCTTCTATCCCTCGGCCTCGCTGGGATGGCAGTTTACCAAGCTGAGAGGACTGGATGGCGGCAATACGCTGTCGTTTGGTAAATTAAGAGCCACGTATGGTGAGGTGGGTGTACAGCCCGTTCCTTATCTGACCAACACCTATTATGTCACGGCCTCCTCTACTGTCATCGGCGAGGCATTTGGCTCTACCCTCGACGCATCCTCGCCCCTATACGGCGGCGGCTATCTCCGCAGCACCCTCAAAGGCAATCCGGATATAAAACCTGAGCGGAAGAAAGAATATGAGCTCGGCTTCGACCTCCGTCTCTTCTCCAATAAAGTAAGTCTCAGCGGTACTTATTATTCCAACAAGACCACAGGCGCCATCTTTGGCGTAGCGGTACCCGCTACCACGGGCTTCCTTACCATCAATGACAATGCGGCCGAGATCGAGAACCACGGCGTGGAAGCAGATCTGGGTATCACCTGGTTTAAGAGCGTCAACGGCAACTGGAACATCAGCTCCAACCTCAACTGGTCAAAAAATAAAAATAAAGTGCTTAGCCTGAAAGGCACCAAGCAATTCGGCCTCGCAGGTTTCGCCTCGATATTATCCAGCGCCGTACCTGGCTATGGACTGGGCGCTTTATGGGGAGTCGGTTACGACAGGGATGCAAAAGGCAGTCTTATATTGGATGGCAACGGCTTCCCCACAGTGGCTCCAAGCGAGTCGGTCCTGGGTGATCCCAACCCGGACTGGATAGGCGCGATAACAAATACCATCAAATACAAGACAGTCACGCTGACCTTCCTCTTCGACCATGTACAGGGCGGTGATGTGTGGAATGGAACAAGAGGCGCGCTGACAACCATCGGCACCGCCGCGGAGACAGGGAGCCGCACGGTAGCAAAGACAGATCTCAAGACCTATGACGGATCCACCATCGCGGCCGGCACTACCTTCCGTGGCTCCACCGCCAACTTCGGCGCAGGACCCGTCGCGCTTACCCAAGCCTGGTATAGCAGTATTGGAGGTGGATTCGGCACAGCCACAGGTCCGCAATTCATTGAAAAAGGCACCCGTACAAGACTCCGCGAAATAGCCCTGGGATATTCCATCACAGGCCCAGGCTTCCGCCAGAAGACAAAACTGCAATCCATCGACTTCTCTCTCACAGGACGCAACATTGCTCTCTGGACACACTATAAAGGCATCGACCCGGAGACAAATCTGTCAGGACCCACCAACGGGCGCGGCATCGATTACTTCAACAACCCCAGCACCCGCAGCTATTTATTCACCATCAGGATCAACTATTAAAAATGACTAACATGAGAACTACTTTTCTATATATTATTCTCGCACTCGCCCTGCTGACAGGCGCCGTCACGACAGGCTGTAAAAAATTTACCGAGGGGCTGAATACCAGTCCTAACAAGCCGACCTCAGCCCCTTACCCGCTCGTGCTGAATGGGGCGCAGGTATCCGCGATTCTCGTGTATGAAGGCAACCTCGCCCGCGTAGCAGGCATCTTCTCCAGGAGCTTCACAGGAGTGGACAGACAATATGTCGATATCAATCGATATAATTCTTCTGCCGGCGATTACAACGATACATGGGACAACCTCTACTCTATTGTCATCGGGCAATTAAAGGTCGTCGAGCAGGGATCACAGGCCGTCAACGACAAGACCACCATCGGTATCACACAGGTGATGCTGGCCCAGGCTTTCGGGCTGGCAGCAGATCTCTGGGGCGACGTTCCTTTTTCTGAGGCCGGAGATGCGGTCAAATACCCCACCCCAAAATTCGATACCCAGGCCGATGTTTACAAAGGAGTACAGTCCCTGCTGGACAGCGCTATCGCTAACTTACAGGCGCATGTGGGTACTGGTCCCGCCGATAAGGACATCTATTTTCAGGGGGATCGCAACAAATGGATAGCCGTCGCCTATACCCTCAAAGCAAGGTTCTACCTGCACATGAAGGATTATGCCAGCGCCATCGCCAGCGCACAGAACGGCATTGCCGACGCTGCGAACAATATGATGGACCCGCACGGCACCAGTATCACCGCTGACCTCAACATCTATTATGATTTCATGGTCAACCAACGGGGCGGCTATATGAATGCACAGGGCGCCATTGCACCGGCCCTGCTGGACCCGTCCAGCGCCACCTACCGCGGCAATGCCAAGACGGATGAGACGGCACGCTTCGAATATCTCTACCAGGAAGGATTGATGACAACGGACCTCGATCCCAACGTCCTCTCCAATTTCGACGGTTGGGGTAACCCGCAGAACCAGGACGGCTTCTTTGCAGGGGACACATGGTTCCCCCTTGTCACCTTCCAGGAAAATCAGCTGATCCTGGCCGAGGCGCAGATAAAGAACACCAGCCCCGACGATGACGCGGCCTTACAGGCATTGAACAAACACCGGCAGTACATGGCCACGGGAGGATATATCAATACAGGCTACCTGCCCGATGGCTATAAGTATGATGATTATGTTCTTGCTGACTTCAGCCCCGGAGGCATAGCCAACCCCGCCAGCTCCGGTCTTACCCAGGAACAGGCGCTGCTGAAAGAGATACTACAGGAAAAATATGTTACTTTGGTAGGGCAGATCGAACAGTTCAACGACGTACGCAGGACAAAGAACTTGTTGGGGATACCCCCGACCACAGGTACCAGGCTGCCGCAACGGTTCCTTTATCCGCAGGACGAGATCAACACCAATCCCAATACGCCACAGCTGGCTGCGGGAGATTTGTTCAAAGAGACGACAGCTAACACCGGTGCTTATTAGATCAATTATGCATAAAACAGCTCCTATTCTGAAGCCGGCCATCATGACCATCATCCTTGCGTGGCTGGTGGCCGGCACTTTAGACATTTCTTACGCCATCATTGTCTGGGGTCCTGTGTTTGGTAAGATCACAGCTGCCCGGCTCCTCCAGGGCATCGCCAGCACCCTCATGGGAAAGGACGCCTTTACAGGCGGCACCGGCACAGCGCTCATAGGACTGGCCATGCATTACGGCATCAGCCTCGCCTGGACTGTTCTCTATTTTCTCATCTACCCATACATTTCATTGCTCTCCCGCAATGCATACCTCGGCGGCATCATATACGGTGTATTCGTATGGGCCATGATGAGCCTCCTCATCGTACCCCTGGTAACAGGACACGCCTGGAGCTATAACACCATACCTTTCCTGAAAAGTATCGCCCCCATGATCATCCTCTTCGGACCAGCCATAGCATTCATCATCACTCCGCGGCTCGAATAGTATATTTCAACTCCCCCTTAGCACCCAACTTCACCGCCTTAAACAGCACCCTGTACACCGTCCTCCCATCCCAGTGCTGCCGCACCCCCTCATCCTCAGGATTGGCATACTCCACCTTTTCCACAGTCGCATCCCACGCCGCTCCATCATAATCCAACCACACCCGCTCCCCCGCATTCGTGACAAACACAACCCTCCCGCGCCCGCTCACCTCCGCACGACACACAGTCATAAAAGATTGCACAAGACTCTCCATCGGCTTATTCATCGCATATACATCGCTGACAACAACACCCACCTTACCCATCTTCACCGTCCGCTGCCACGACGCTATCCCCGCTTCCACCGGATAAGCCTTCCCAATATCCATGACCAGTGAGCTGCCCCCACGCCCTGCTTCATATTTCACCCCCGACGCCGCATATTGTTTTCCATCCTTTTGCTGATACCCATTGATGACAGGCAGATTATGATAGGCCGAAGTATTGAACCATAGATCATACCGGTGACTGGAAAAAGTACGCGCCGTATACGTTCCCGACCCTACATCGATGATGACAGGCTCCCCACGAACATAGACGACAAAATCCCCCACATCATTATGATTATGACTCTCCGCATTATGCCCCCCATGCGACGCTACAAACATCCCCTTATCATTACGGGCAGCCATCAACTGTACATCCGCAAACCAGCAATCCCTGACAGCAGGCGCTGCAGGAGCATATGCCGCACATTCTTTTAGCGCCAGCGCATCATACAACGTACGCGTACGATGGAACTGCTCATACGACACGCCCCCCGAAGGATATTGATGATAGATCCAGCTCCCAAATCCCATCATCAGCGTGTCCTGCATCGCCTTGCCCGCATAATACAACATCACTCCATCCGGTATGATCTGCGGCGCCGCATCCGCCACATTGATATAATACTTCCCCGCAATATGCGTCTTGTAAATATAGGCCCCCATCTTTTGTATGATAGGCTCGTGAAAGAGATTGATCTTTCCCTTGCTGGCATCTGACAACAGATTCAATACATCAAAAACACAACCACCCGCCGCGCTCCAGTATCCCGGCCCCTCATCACAGCCGCCGTCATCGCCAAGACCGTTAATATATTGGTCCGTATAATGCATCACCCTTTCGACAGCATCGATACGCCGCCCCTCATCCTTCTCCAGCACCAGCGCCGCCGCCAGATAGTTCGACATCACCCAGGGCGCCCAGTTGTTCAGCTTTGCATCGCTGCGGCCCGCTCCAAGGTATCCATATTTCTGTGTTTGCATGGGCACGAACACACGCCTGTTCACCTCAGAATAGATACGCCTGCGCACCAAAGGAGATATCTTTTCCAATACAGGCCCCGCGAAATAGTCCGTCCATGCCATGACAGCCGCCGTCTCCGCCGTAAAAAGATCCACCGTAGGGTCTTCCACATCAGGCAGCCCCGCACCCGCCTTCTGCATCCCCAGGTGAGCAGGCAGCCCCCAATAGCTTTCTTCACAGATAGACCACACCCCATCCAGTATCTTGTCGGCAAATCTTCCCTTCCCTTCAAGCGCTTCCGCGTACACCAGGCTGCAAAGCGCATTTCTTTTCTCGAACGAAGCCTTCTCATACCGCACCCGGTTACCCGTCCGAACAAACTCCAATGTAAGGGTCGCCGGTATTGGGCGGAATTCGAAATGAAGGGCATCTTCGCCACTCTTGATGATAGTACGCACCATCGTATCCGGCAGAAGGGCGCGCCACTCCGCGGGAGATTGGGGGAAAGGATGGAAGTCTCCCCGTGGTAGCAGTTCCGATCGCAGCCCCGGAACATAGGATTGCAATAAATTTCGTTGGGTCACCTGCGCCTCCGTACCGGAGATGGCCAGAATAAAAAGGATACACAAGAAATAAGGTCGCATACGATAGATTTGATTCTATCGTAAATTTATGGCTTTTGATCCATCCTTATGATGATCCGGGTACCTTCATGGGGATGTTTGGCCCACTCCAGCAGCAGGGGACTTTCAATAGGCTCATAAATACCCTTCTTATTGACATCGTCCGACAGCTGCATTACAGGCTCCAGCACAAAATAATGCGGCTCCATATAGTCCGGGCGTTTGTCATGCGCAAAGGCATTTACAATTACGAATTTGAAGCCCTTTTTCTTTAATTCCTCCAGGGTCGCCGGAGTTAATTCATTATTCATAATAGATCCTCACTTCTTTTTAAGGAGCGCCCCGAGATCATCCGTCACATTGTCCTTGCCGATGGCAAACAGCAGCTGCGCATCTTTCAATTCCTTCATCACCTGTGGACTGCGTACCTCCGACAAGATCAGCCTCGTCCCGTGCCGTTTGCATTCCTTATAGACCTCCTGGATGGCTTTTATACCCGTAGCATCGATAATGGGCACATGACGCATCCGGATGATAAATACTTTGGGAGGCTTTTCGATAAATTT
>Ga0105240_10001569_pt1 | contig 38745 bp, 33 predicted proteins | sample KBSC54metaG_FD_80426 | JGI IMG/M metagenome (GOLD analysis project Ga0105240, IMG submission 80426) | Corn rhizosphere microbial communities from Kellogg Biological Station, Michigan, USA - KBS C5-4 metaG | ecosystem: Host-associated > Plants > Roots > Rhizosphere > Soil | place: Michigan, USA... | reverse complement strand
GGCGATCTTCCATTTTGTTGTTTTTTTTGGGTTTTTCATAAGTGTTGTTTATCGGTATAGATGCTATAAATTTATTAATCTGGCGCTTAATTGGTAGCTACGATACTGTAAAAAACAGTATCCATTTCAAAATGCAATATTATTCCTATTCTCTACCTGGTTCGCTCAAGATTTAAAATTCCGGCCTCAGGGTCGAATATGTCTAACTCAGCCTGATTCTCCTGATTTACGGGATGTTCTTCAGATACTTTTGATTTATCAAAGATCAAAAAGTAATGAAGATTATGAAAATTTCAGCAATATGTGCCACTGCGGCTCTGGCACTATCTTCGGTGATACTCGTAAGCCGGAGCTCAGCCTCAAAAAGAAACATTAGCAGTATAAATGAAGGCCCGGGTTTTGCCGTACTCGAGTTGTTTACTTCGGAAGGCTGCTCCAGTTGTCCGCCAGCAGATGAGCTGGTAGCCCGCATACAAAAAGATGCAGGTGATAAACCTGTATATGTATTAGCTTATCACGTTGATTATTGGAACCGGCTGGGTTGGAAGGATGCGTTTAGCCAACCCGAATTTTCCAAACGGCAATATCAATATCACCGCCTATTCTCCAGCCAGGTTTATACCCCGCAATTGATTATCAACGGCAACAGCGAGTTTGTTGGCTCGGATGAGAAAGAGATCAGTGACGCAGTAAAGCAAAACCTTAATGGCACACCATCCGCTACCTTGAACATAAAAGCGCAACAGCAAAATGGCCGCCTTAAGTTAGACTATGAGATAAAAGGCAACGTCAGTGGCAATCAGTTGGCCGTTGCCATAGTGCAAAAACATACCACCAGTAAAGTAAATGCCGGTGAAAATGAAGGCCGCGTTTTATCGCATGTGCAGATCGTACGAAACCTGCAAACTTTTGAATTGAAGCCCGGCCAGAACGGCACGCAAAACATCCAGGTTCCTGCGGACTTTAATTCGACTGAATGGGAAGTGATCGGATTGATACAAAATTCCGACACCGGTGTAATTTCCGCTGCTGCAAAGGCTGCGTTAGAGCAGAAATAATTAAATTTATATACAATAAAATGGCGTAAGGAAGCATCCAATTCTTACGCCATTCCGTATTTTATTAAAGCGAACCTTATGAAAAAGTTATGGCCTCTTATAACGATCATATTATTTACGATCAGCGTTAAAGCACAAATTCCTTTAACAAAAGAACTAACCTGTACTGAAGAAGCATTTACCGTGAGATTGAACCTGCACTCTGGCTGGCATCCGGGTGTGGTAAGGTTAGGAAGCGCCCAGACAACAAATTATGCGATGACGCCCGCAATTGACTATCTGCCGATTTATTACAATATGCAAAAAGCAAAAAAGCCCGACTCGACTTTCTTTCATTTCAATAGCAAACCAGGCTTAGAAAAGCGAAGCTCATTATTCGATAAGAATTCAACTTCAATTTTAGGTTTATATAGTAAACCAATTTATCGAGATAGTTTAAGCTTCCTGCACGGTTACAAATAAAAGATAAATAAGGTATTACTGATTATTCTATACAAAGGCCCTTCAGAAATGAAGGGCTTTTCTTTTTTAATTGCACCGTTTGGCTCAACCTTTTGATTGTCTAACTCACCCGTCTGTTTGTCCGGTTCGACTATTATTCACTCAGTTTCGGGCCGATTTCGAGGCAAATTTGTGTCATCAAATAAAAACAACAACGCCATGAACACAAAAACAACAAAACTAATTTACTGGACCGGAGCCGCATTAACATCATTATGGTTTGGAGCAAGCAGCTTTGGAGAACTGACTAAAAGCCCTATAGTTTGGGATATCACCGTGAAACTGGGTTACCCTCCGCACTTCATCTATATTCTTGGGGTAGCTAAACTTTTAGGAGTAGTTGTGCTGTTAACGCCGAACAAACTCCTGCGATTGAAGGAATGGGTTTTTGCCGGTCTTTTCTTCGATATCATTTTCGCTTTCTTCTCTAAACTGGCGGTATTAAACTTTGCCGCGGGTACTGATGCCATCGTAGCAGCCATCATGGTAGGAGTAACTTATACCATGTTCAGAAAGCGTTATCCTACAAAAATTGAGATCGCAGCAACCGAAGTAAATGGGAGCCTGGTTAATGCCTAATCCCTCACAAAACATTACAAATAAGTAATTAAAAGAACAACATATAACATATTTAAAAATTAAAAAAATGGAAACTCTAACAGTAATTAACCACACAAACGACGCATACATCAATATTGAAAAAGTATTGTATACCGGTAAAGTAAACATCACAGGCGGGCGCGAAGGCGCTGCAAAAAGCGACGACGACCGTTTAAATGTTAAGCTGACTTCGCCTGGCGCTTCTGGTGCCGGCACTAACCCTGAACAATTATTAGCCGCCGGGTGGTCAGCCTGTTTTCTTAGCGCTATAAAGCTTAATGCCGGCGACTTGCAAATACGGGTACCTGCTGATGCTGCACTCAACACCGAAATAGACCTGGCTACAGGCGATGGCGGATATCATCTGCAGGCACGCCTTAATGTAAGCCTTCCGGGCTTAACAGTTGAACAGGCTACGAAGTTAGTAGAAGCAGCTCACCAAACCTGTCCTTATTCAAAAGCTACACGTGGCAACATCAACGTTACTATAAATGTAGCTATATAATACCCCCTAAAAAGTAATCACTAAACAAAGGCAGTGTGCGATAAGGCATTGCCTTTGTTTTGCATTAAAAAACACACATCAGCATAGTTGATTCGGTAGTACAAGTATTTTAAATAGCTTTGCTATGCTGTTGTTCCCAATGTAAAAGGAACTATATCAATGAAAGACTCACAATTAAAAATATCCCACGCAACTATCTGGATCAGCTCTATAGTTTTGGGACTACTGTCTTCAGTGCCACAACTTGCTTCCCGCCAATTTGTGCTGGCCGAGGCCGTGGTTAACGCTGCGCTGACAGGTACGTTTGCTTTGCTGATGTGGTATTTCAACATCTTCATAATCTGGCGTAAACCCGCAAACAAACGCAGACAAAGTATATCTTATACCGAGCTGCTAAGCTCGTTGCTTTTTGGGTTGATCCTTATGTTTGGGCTTGCCTGGGTGCAGCAACTAATACTGTCCCACATCAATTTTGGTCCAACCATGCTGATGGTGGAGGTGCGCGGGATCCTGATCAACCTGGTGTTTTACATGTTCCTTAACCTGTTGCAGCAAAACTATGAGAACCAGCACGTGAATATGGAACTGGAACGCATTAAAAGCGATAACCTGGCTGCACAATACGAGATGCTGAAGCAGCAGATCAACCCGCATTTCCTTTTCAATAGTTTAAACACATTAAAGGCAATGGTTGAAACAGGTGAGCCGGAATCGGTCGATTTCATCATTAAGCTCTCTAACTTTTATCGCTTTACGCTCGAAAGCCGTAAACTCGACCTTATTCATGTTCACGAAGAAATGGAGATCGTTAATGCTTACCTGTTTCTTCAAAAAGCCCGTTTTGAGGCCGGTATTACTTTTACCAATAAGCTCACAGATAAAACGCTTGCAACACTGGTTCCACCATTTACTTTGCAGCTGCTTGTTGAAAATTGTATTAAGCATAATGTGATATCGCTGCAGCGACCATTGCACATCAGCATATATGAGGATGGCGAATTTATCATAGTCGAAAATCAGATCCAGCTTAAAACCGGCGACAATGGCTCACTCGGAGTGGGGCTAAAGAATATCGATTTGCGCTATGGTCATCTCCTTGAAAAACATGTTGAGATCATTGATGATCAGAAAACTTTTAAAGTAAAACTTCCGCTTATTTATGAACATCATCATCATTGAAGACGAGCTTAAGACAGCCAAATCACTCGAAAATATTATCATAGGTCTCAGGCCCGAAACCAAACTGATCGGCCAGTACCAGGGTATAGAAGATTCAGTAGCTGCGCTGACAGAAGGTACGCAACCCGATCTTATCTTTATGGATATTCAGCTGGCGGATGGCCTTTGCTTTGAGATATTTAAATCGGTGAAAATAACCTGCCCGGTAGTTTTCTGTACTGCTTTTGATGAGTATTCGCTTGATGCATTTAAAAGTAATGGGGTAGATTATATCCTGAAGCCATTCTCAAAGGATGATATCAAAGAGGCGCTTCGGAAAGTAGATGAGCTTAAAAATTTCTTTCAGCAGAAAACAACTTCCGATTTGGATGCGCTGCTATCGCGACTTAGTCCTTCCAGCGGAAAAACGAGCTTTCTTGTCTTTAAAAATCAGAAGTACACTACGGTACAAACTGATAGTATCGCGTTCTTTTATATCCGCAATGATGCCACTTCGATCATGGGTTTTGATAAGCAGGAGTTTGCACTAAGCCAGTCCCTCGACCAGGTAGCCGCTTCAGTTTCTCCAAAACAATTCTTTCGGGTGAACAGGCAATATTTAGTGAATTTTAAGGCGATAAAAGAGGTTGAGCATTATTTTCTGCGCAAGCTCTATGTAAAACTCATTATCGAAACGCCGGACAAACTCCTGATCAACAAAGAAAAATCGCATGCCTTTTTAAACTGGATGGAAGATCGCTGATACAATCCAACTAACAAGGTGTCCGGTTCGGGCATAGCTTTGTCCGGTTCGCCCTTAAATACATTCTTGTAGCCAGGTTGGTGGGGTACTTTTGTTATGTCGATGCGAAAATAACATCGCGCTAAATCAACAAATAACAATTTATCCAAACTACATGAAAACTAACAAAACAATGAGCCGCCTGATGAGTGCCACCCTTTTAGCCTTTGCTTTATCATCACTTATCAATATTATTGCTGTGAAAGCCGCTGATCTTACTGGTGGCGAAAATAAAATAGATACGCCTGCCCATTCACATTTTGACCAGATCAAACAAATTAATGCTGGTGTTTTAAATGTCGGTTATGCGGAAGAAGGTCCAGCAAACGGACAAGCCGTCATTCTGCTGCATGGCTGGCCTTATGATATCAATAGCTATGCCGAGGTTTCAAAATTACTAGCTGCGAAAGGATATCATGTGATTGTGCCTTACCTGAGAGGTTATGGAACTACAAGGTTCCTGTCTGATAAAACTCCAAGAAATGGCCAGCAATCGGCCTTTGCTGTGGACATCATCGCTTTAATGGATGCCCTGAAAATTAAAAAAGCCATCATTGGTGGCTTTGACTGGGGTGCCCGTACTGCAGACATCATCGCTGCCCTATGGCCTGAACGTGTTGAAGCGCTTGTGTCTGTAAGCGGATATTTGATTGGCAGCCAACAAGGTAACAAAGCACCACTGTCTCCAAAAGCCGAACAAGCTTGGTGGTACCAGTATTATTTTGCCACAGAACGCGGTCGTGCAGGTTATCAAGCCAATACACGTGCGTTTAACAAATTGATTTGGCAAACAGCATCGCCTGAATGGCATTTTGATGAAGCTACTTATGAGCAATCAGCCAAATCATTTGATAATCCCGATCATGTGGCGATCGTCATAGATAATTACCGCTGGCGCCTCGGCCTTGTTAATGGTGAAGCAAAATACAATGAACTCGAAAAAAGACTGGCAACAGCACCGGCTATAACTGTTCCAACCGTAACCCTTGAAGGCGCAACCAATGGCGCACCGCATCCTGACCCATCAGCATACGCTGCAAAATTTAAAGGTAAATATGCGCACCATACCATTTCCGGAGGTGTTGGCCACAATTTGCCCGAAGAGGCACCAAAAGATTTTGCAGATGCGATAATTGAAGCAGCCGGGATGGCAAAATAATCAAGCTATTAAACAAAAATATTCCTGTCCTGGCAAGTGGCTGAGACAGGGTTTTTTTGTGATTTTTGGATGTCTAAACATCTGATTTACAAACGAATTTGACGTAATTCCCGCATTGAAATCAGGTACTTATCCGCTACCGGGGGAAAATCCATTTGCCGAATTTTATGATTCAACTCTTAAAGTATGCAAGGTAAAAGGATACTGATGATTGAAGACGATAGGTGCTTCCTGGAGGTTATCCAATATTTCCTGGAGATGGAAAAATACCGGTTTATTGGTTTTACCGAAACGAAAGATATCGTACCGCTCGCACAAGTGATCAAACCCGACCTTATATTGTTGGATTACCTTTTGCCATATGCAAATGGTGGGACCCTTTGCTGCGATTTACGGAGATGCCCCGAATTCGAGCATGTTCCCGTTGTGCTTATATCGGCTTACCCGCCGGAACAGTTGCAGCTGGATAATGTGCCTTTTTCGGCATTTATTCCTAAACCATTTGACCTTTTTGATTTGCTCGTTTGTATGAAAAAATTGCTTAGACACAGGGTAGGTACGGCAGCCTGAAATCTATCTCAGATCAATATTAGGCTGTATGACTTAAATCTTCAATTATTATGTTGGACGTATCCACTTTTGATGAGAAAAAGATCAAAAGCTTTGGCAGCGAAACTGCTATGAAACGTGCAGGGCAGCCTTCAGAATTGGGGCCGGCTTATGTTTTCCTCGCTTCTGATGATTCGTCATTCATCACCGGCCAGGTGATCAATGTGAATGGGGGAGAAGTGGTCAATGGTTAGAAAGAGGGGCTAACCGGCACTGGAATTATCTTCAACCTGGTTAGCATAATATACCTTGATCTTTTGGCCGTTATCCAGCTTTACGGTTACCATTTCACCATTTATCTGTTCAACTGTACCTTCGCCATCAGGCGTTAGTACTTTTTGGCCAACCTGCAAATTTGTATTCATAGTTTCAATAGTATTTAACTTTCGGATTTCTGATCTGGTTTAGTCGGCCCGTCATTGTCCGCAGTGCCTTCCCTGTAATCCTCTTGTGGGTTAGGTTTATGACTGTCCTCGTGGTTCGTATCCTCGCCAACTTTCTGCTGATCAGGCAATTCCTGCGGTCCCGGAATATTTGGTTCTGATTTGCCCGGTGCTCCCTGCTGGTTTTGCGCTACAAAGTTTTCATCTTCAGGATGCTCCTCAGCAGGCTGAGTGCGGCGGAAATAAGCATTGCCCTCACCTGCATTTTGAGGTGGGTTGGCCTTGTCATTACCAGATGGTGTCAGGTTGTTTTCGCCAAAACTTTGTCCGCCCATCCCTTGTCCTTCCATACCAGGGGCATTGGCATCTTTCATTTTGGCATCACCGAAAAGGTAAGTTCTTTTCAGATCTTTTTCTTCCAGGTTATCATCATCATCAACCCGGTAGGCATTTGGTTTATCCGGGTTTGCAGGTTGTTCTGTCGATTTTTTGGTTTCCGCTGCTTCGCTCTCACTTTCCATAGTAGTAGAATATTGGTTTAAATATTAATGACTGAGATGCATTAATGTTTTAAAAATCAATTGGCATTCTACTTTTTATCCGGATGGGACTTTATTTTCTTCTGGTAGAATTCAGTCTCATTGGCGGGTTCACCATGCTTACTTGAATGTTCAGATAGAAGCGAATGCTTCATATCTTCACTCATCAGCATATCCGATTTGACAGCATTTTTATCTGTCGTTTTCTTCCTTTTTTTATCAGCTGCGGTCATGCATTCCTTTTAAAAGATAACCCTTTCGGCATACCTTATTAGCCATCATTTATTCAACATTTTAAAATGCGGAGGGTTTTTATCAATTGCTGACGGGCTCGATAAATATTTGCTTTATCCGCGGAAATTCCTTCTTGATATTTTTAATTATCCGCTCAATGGCGTCGGTTATTTCATGGGTTGTAAGCCCGTCTTTAAATACGGCATGCAGCTGTAATAAAACTTCCTCCGGAGAAAGGTAAGTTGAAAAGTGCTTCTTTACTTTAATTATTGCGGCATCCTCTTCCGTCAGTTTGATGATATTTCGCAATGTTTTTCTGCTCGTTGTTTCTCCCATTAACAAACTCTTGCTCTCTCTTATCAATATCGCTGAAGTTACAATAAGTATAATACCGATGATCATCGAAGCAATACCGTCGTAATAAGGTTTATTTAGCAATCGTCCTAAAAATATGCCCAGGAAGGCAACAATAAGGCCTAATAAATCTCCAAAGTCGCCGAGTAAAACAATGATGGTTGACGGATCTTTGGTCTTGATCACCGCTTCCCAAAATGGGACATCTTTGCGATTTTTGTTAAAGGCTTTTAAAGCCGCAAACATCGAGATCATATTAAACACAAAGGCAAAAGCCAAAACAGCATAATTCCAGTTAACATTCCCTTCCATCTGCGGCCTGCTCAGGCGTGTAAAGCCTTCATAAAATGATATGCAGCCACCCATGCTGAAAATGATAAGCGAAACCATAAACGACCAGAAATAAAATTCACGCCCGTAACCGAATGGCCGTGCGGCACTTGGCGATTTGCGGCTGGTTTTTATTCCCCATATCAGTAAAAGCTGGCTGCTGAGGTCGATCAGGGAATGAATACCTTCAGATAACATGGAAGAACTCCCTGTAAAGTACGCCGCGGTAAACTTAAATACGGCAATAACCAAGTCGACTACTAATGATACGTATATAAAGAAACGGGACTCCATAGTGCAAATGCAATTTCACTATAACACACCAAAGCGCGGGAATGTTGAGCGCCTGGGCGACCTGAGGTGTATTTATATAACAGCCTCAATAATTGCAAATTCTTCTTTTGCCGACTCACAAACCGGGCAGGTATAATTTTCCAGGTTTTCGAAATGAGTGCCTGCTGTAATTCCATTCAACTCATCACCATACCGCTCATCATAAATGCTCAGGCAGTTTTTGCACTGATATACCATGCGATGGTTAATGGTCTCCTTGCCATCCTTTTTATTTTCGTTAGAACTAAGCTGTGTGGTATCCTTAGCTGAAGTGGAATAATAATGTTCGCAAAGCTCTGTAAGGGCGGGCGCCAGATCGTTTGCACTTAGTTCATTTTTGTAGGCAATAAGCGACTTGCTATTGGGGTTAAAATCGCGTGTGTGCTGTATGGCAAATACGCCGGGCGATTGCTTTTTAATTACGACTGAACCTAAAAGTCCGGTCTTCGGTTGTGTTTTGATTGCAAAGCTAAGCCGGTAAGTACGCAGGTCGGCTTCCTCAAATTCGCGAACCAGCTGCTGTTTCAGACTGAGACCTTCCTCAGACAAGTCTTCTATTTGCCAGTTAAGTTCATTTGCTGCGTGACGGACATTAAGGCGATACCTGTCAAGAATAGCCCCCCAGGCAATACGATCAGTTTGTTCGATGCCTTTAACTATGACCGACTTCCACGGAGTAGTGTAGATCTGACCGTTCCTGGTTTTAATACACAGATTGCAGACATCTTTCAGGAACTCCAGCGGAAAAAGCTCATTTCGACGATAAACCCCAAGCCAGTATTTATTGCTGCCGTATTTATTAAAGCCTTCATAGTAGGGGAGATAGAAGTCGGGCACTTTCAGCGGCTCACTGCGGTGGTTAAACGAAGTCGGTACTTTTGAACTAACTGTCTTGTAAAAAAATAACTCATTGACTTTTTGATCAAAAAAATGCTCTTTCTGATTGAAGATCACGTCTTCGGTGATCTTGGCCAGCAAAGCAATATCATCAGAATAAATCAATGACGGCCAATGGTAAAACTGGTTGGTTTTTGGGAACCGGATGTAAAAGTGCCAGTAATTACTTACTTCGGATGAGATGAAATTTAAATTGCCACTAAAGAATGGCACAAAAGTTTGCTGCTGATCGACCAGGTTTATTTTAAGTCGGGGCTGATAGTTGAACAGGTCGAAAATATCGCGGTAAACACCTTCTTTCAGCCAGCTTTCATTACTGAAAATTGTATCACATACATAGGAACTGATGATATTGGGATATTCGTCCGTATCTACTTCATAGCTCACACCCATGCGCAGCATTTCCATCTCCAGGGTTTCCAGGTCACGATCCTGAATGCTGAAATATAACTGCTGGCGATTACCAAAGCGGATATGTTTCGCACCCACATTTTCGGCTATCAGCAATATTTCATACAGATCACCTGCTGAAACGTAGCCTCCCGGCAAATTTATATTGATGATATGCTCCATAATCTATTACCCTTGCGGAACCAGTTTTAATGCCTCTTCCAATAATCGTTTCACCTCAGGGCGACATGATCCGCATCCTGTTCCCGCTCCGGTTGAAGCACATAGATCCTTCATATTGTCGCAGCCTTCGGCTATTTTCTTGTTGATGTTTTCGGTGCCAACGTTATTGCAGCTGCAAACCAGCTTCCCCAATACAGGGTCAGCTTTATTGCCGCTTCGTAATAACTGTAACCGTTTCTCACTGAGCTCGATTTTGTTGGAGATCAGCTCTTTGAATTCGAGGAATTCACTTTTGTCACCAATCAGGATGGCACCCACCAGTTTATCTTCATGGATGATGCACTTTTTATAATAGCGTTTTGCTTTATCAATAAAAATGATCTCTTCATAATTCCCGTCCGCAGGGCACTCGGACATGCCAATACTGCAAAGATCAAAGCCATGGACTTTGATAATATTCATCAGCGTGGTGCCCTTATAATAGCTGGCAATATCACCGTTCAAATATTTGGCGACTACATCAGCTTGCTGCTCTGCTGCGGCAGTAAATCCGTACAGATCTCCTTCATGTTCAGCAATCTCGCCAACGGCATAAACATCCGGGTCGCTGGTTTGCATGCGTTCGTTAACGATCACACCGCGTTTGCAATCAATCCCGCTGGTTTTGGCCAACTCAATATTAGGTGAAGTACCAATGGCGATGATCATGGCATCACAGTCTATCTTTCGGCCGCTTCGCAAACCGATACCAGATAGTTTGGACCGACCGTAATAAAGTTGCACCTCATCATTATAATAAATATCGCAGCCCTGGTCGGCCATTTCTTCGCTTAATAACTGACTTCCGAGCGCGTCCAACTGCTTATTGAGGAACCGCGAGGTACGGTGAATGATGGTAATCTTTACTCCCATTTCACGAAGCGCGGCTGCCATTTCCAGGCCAAGTAAGCCCCCACCAACCACCACTACATGACCATTGGACGGCATATGCTTTTTGAAATTATCAGCGTCGGTTCGGCTGCGCATAGTAAAGATGCCGGGCAAAACAGGCACATTCTTTGGCCGGGCGGGACTGCTGCCGGTAGCGAGTATCAAAATGTCGTAAGAATGTTTGAGCCCGCGCGAGTCGGTAACCTGCTTATTAACCCGGTCAATTCTTTCTATACTTATACCTCTTAGCATGCGGATATTGTAGGCAGGCTCTTCCGAGTCCTTCATTTTTACCAGCTGTTCCCATTGCAGTTCGCCGCTGATATAATCGGGTAGTTGTACACGGTTATAGAACGGAAAATTCTCCTTGCTAAAAATGGTGATCTCATCATCCGGGTTCAACTCCCGATAAGATTTCACAAATCCAAATGCTCCGGCGCCAGCACCCACTACTATAATCCGCTGACGGGGTTTTTTGTATTTCTGGATGTTAACTGCGCAGTATTTAAAGTCGGGTTCTTTAGATATCGGATCGACGATATCATTGGTGATATTATTAGCACGGCTAAGGTCGCTGCCTAATATTTTACCCCAATGCATCGGGAGAAAGATGACGCCTTTTTTGATTCCGGAAGTTATTTTCGCTTTAACTCTAACGTCGCCACGCCGTGAAGTGATAACTGCGACATCCCCATCGTTCAGCTTTAATACTTTTGCATCAGCCGGGTTGATCTCGACAAAAGCTTCCTTCAGGTGCTGATTCAACTTATTAACCTTACCGGTTTTACTCATGGTATGCCACTGGTCGCGAATGCGGCCGGTAGTCAGTATAAAAGGGTAATCAGTATCTGTTCTCTCGCTTAGATGCTCATCTGGAACAGCATGAATGATCGCTTTTTTTGAATAAGTATAGAATGATTTTTCGGTAAATAATCGTGGTGTGCCAACAACCTTGCCCTTCTTCTTATAAGGCCATTGTACCGACCCCAGTTCCTTGATGATATCGTGACTAAGGCCATTGATATCAATATTGGTTTTTGAAGTCAGTTTTGCATGTTCCGCATAAATGGCTGCTGCATTCTCAAAATCGAAGCCTTTATAACCCATTTTTTGGGCAAAGCGGCAAATAATTTCCGAATCGGGTAAAGCTTCACCCGGTGGTTCTACAATTTTATTAAGGTAGCTGATCCGTCGCTCCGAATTGGTCATCGTACCTTCTTTTTCAGCCCAGGCAGCGGCGGGGAGTATCACATCGGCAAAGGCCAGCGTTTCAGGTTTATCGCTGATTTCCTGCACCACTACAAATTTTGCTTTTTTCAGAGCTTGTTCCACCTGTCGTACATTAGGCAAACTGGTTATCGGATTGGTGCATAATATCCAAATTGCTTTTAAGCTACCATCTTCCAATGCTTTGAACATCTCCGTCGCGGTCAAGCCAGGATTAGGATTGATCGTAGCTCCACCCCAAAACTTCTGTACTTCTTCGCGATGTTGCGGGTTTTTAAGATCGCGGTGGGCGGGTAACAAGTTGGCCAAACCACCTACTTCGCGACCACCCATAGCATTAGGCTGACCGGTAAGCGACAATGGCCCAGAACCCGGTTTACCAATATGCCCTGTTATTAAATTCAGGTTGATGAGGCTGAGATTTTTATTTACGCCGATTGAGCTTTGGTTGAGTCCCATTGTCCACATCGAGATAAAGCCTTTTGCCCCGCCAATGTATTGGGCAGCAAGCCGGATGTCATGTTCATCCAAACCGCAAATCTTTGCCGCTTCACTTAGTGTTCGCTCAAAAACTAACGAGCTATAAGCTTCAAAACCTTCCGCATGGTTACGGATGAAATCAATATCGATATCTCCATTTTCGATCAGCAAGCGACCGATGGCATGATTCAAAGTAATATCCGTTCCGGGGTTGATCTGTAAATGCAGATCTGCTACTGAACAGCTATCGGTAACGCGAGGATCGACAATGATGATCTTCGCATCCGGGTTGGCGGCTTTGTGCGCTTCAACCCTTCGCCATAAAATAGGATGGCACCATGCCGGGTTAGCGCCGATCACATAAAAACAATCGGCCAGCTCTATATCATCATAGCACAACGGAACGGTATCTTCACCTAAAGCCATTTTGTAAGCGGCCACGGCACTGCTCATACACAGGCGCGAATTAGTATCGATATTATTACTGCCGATGAATCCCTTCATCAGCTTATTGATCACATAATACTCCTCGGTAAGGCACTGCCCCGAAGCATAAAAGGCCACCGAATCGGGGCCGTATTTATTAATGAAGGTTTTGAAGACAGCCGCCGCCCGGTCGAGCGCATCATCCCAGCTTACCCTTTGCATCGGCATGCTACGGTTGTATCGCATTTGGGGATACAGAAGCCGGTCGCTACGGTCGTTAACCGTATAGTGTAGGTTCATCCCCTTGCTGCAAAGCATGCCTTTGTTAACCGGGTAATCTTTGTTGCCTTCCAGCGAAATAGTGCCGTTCTTTTCCTTGTTGATAACCACGCCGCAGCCGACCCCGCAGTAGCAGCAGGTCGACGTTAATTTGTTTGTGTTTTTATTTGCGGACATGGTTATCTGATTTTGCCTCACCTAAATCCTCTCCAAAGGAGAGGACTTTAAAAGCAAGGAATTATTAATTCTCTTTTCTCCCTCTCCTTTGGAGAGGGCCAGGGTGAGGCTCTATGCTACTCCTGCAACCACCGATCGTGTACTTTCCTCTGTCACTGCATCCCTGCGGAACCGAGTAACGAGTATGATAAGCGAGACAATGATCACCGCATAACCGATGTAAGTAAATGCCTGTATGTAGGTGATGGTACTGGACTTAAACAGGAAACCGAACAGCATCCCGCCCAGGTTGCCGCCTGCACCAACGATACCACTCACCAGGCCCACATTTTTTGCATTGATGAACGGAACGATGCCATAAGTAGCACCATTAGACATTTTGAGGAACAGCGCGAACATCAGCATAAAGCCAATGGCGGCTACTAACGAGCCTGCTTGCGCGAACAATAACAATCCGCAGCCTTCTAATAATAACACGCAGGCCAGCAACAATCCTTTGCCGCGCATACCAAACTTGCCACCGACTTTGTCAGACACGATGCCACCCAACGCACGCGCAAAAATGTTCATGAAACCAAATATCCCGGCCCAAAAACCGGCGCTGCTTTGTGAAAGGTGGAATGAATCCACAAAGTGCAGAGAGGCTACGTTGTCAAAAGTGATCTCCATGCCGAAGCACATGGCATAGGCCATCATTAATGCCCAAATGCGCCAGTCGGCTAGTACGGTCCAATCTGTTTTGCCCGATTTTGATTTGGTATAGCCGATCTCGTCGTAATTACCTTCAGGGGTATCTTTAGTGAATTTGTAATAAATGAAGGCGATGATCAGCATCATTACGCCCGGTACGATCATGGCATATCGCCAGGCTTCAGCTTTGGTATAGCCAAACCCTACGATGGCAGCGAATATCAGTGGCATCACCATATTGGTTACTCCGCCGCCCAGGTTACCCCAGCCTCCGGTTACAGCATTAGCCGTGCCTTTAATATTAGGTGCAAACATCATCGAGGTGTGGAACTGGGTGATCACAAACGAAGCGCCGACAACACCTATTGCCAAACGGAATAATAAAAAGGTGGTGTAATCATGCGCCAGTCCGACGAGGAACACAGGCAGTGAACCGACAAGTAATAATCGTACAGCGGTTTTTCTGGGTCCCCATGTATCGCATAGCTTACCAATGATAAGGCGGGCAATTATAGTGGATGCTACCGACGCAATAATGGTATTGCCTACCATAGCTTTGGTTAAATGCAGTTCGGCGCGGATGGTTGGCATCAATGGCGCCAGGCCGAACCAGCCAAAAAAGCATACAAAAAACATGAGCCATGTAATGTGAAAGGTGCGCATTTGTATGCCCTTCAGCGAGAATATATTAAGTTTGGTAAGTTGATTCTTCATGATCGTATTTTTAATTTGTTAGTCGAAAAGGCTATTTGTTTAAAAATTCGGGTTTGATGTTCAATTGCAGGTATGCCCAAACCGGGTTCAGCCTGGCTGCTCCTGGTGTTATATTTTTGGCGTATTCCATACTTGCGGTTGCCGCCATATAAGAAAGACCTAAATCGACATTGGTAAATTTGTTTAGCTTATACCCTGTAGTTAAGTCGAATTCGGTGCCCAGGTATTTGTTAACCGGTTGGCTATTAATGTCTTTTTGTTCCTGTGCCAGGTAGAAATAGTGGTTTGTCAATTCTATTGAAAGACGGCTTGCATTATATTTTACCTTCAAATAAGGATTGCTTAAGCCGCCTGTTGGGGCACCGCTTACTGCATAGAAATAATCCATATATCCCCAGAATTTATGGGGCGTTCCGTATAGCGGATCAAAACGATGGTCAGTGGTGGAGCTGCTAAAGCTGTTGTTGCCTGAAAGGTAGTCCCAGCCTGCTGTGTAACCTATTTTGCCAGGTTTATAGGTTAAGGAAAGCGTATAAGTATAGGCACTTAACGATGCTCCATCGCGATTATGGCCGCCCTGGTAATAATATCCTGCAGTGCCAAGCCATTGGTCACTGTCGCCAAATACAGGATTAGCCAGGACGCCTGTGGTGAACCTGGTATTAACACCCGGTTGATTGAACCGGCGCCCGTACACATAGCCGACATCGGTGCCCGACACATTTTTAACCGAATCCAGCACGTATTTGCTGAATTGATCGGTAAGGAATAGCCCCGAAATTTTTGTCTTATTGAACTTCTTGGTGATATAGAGGTATTCCATCGCTTTGTAGTCTTGTGTAGCAGCATTGGTTCCTGGTGGATTGGCAAATGCCGGACTTCCATTTTTGGCACTAATGCCTGAACTATTGATCAGCGGGATCATGCCGGTCGGGGTGTTAACCAAATTACCTTTGCTATCTTTAATAGTTGCCGGAACATTGGCGGGGGTATAATAGGTGCCATTGTAGTTAATAGCATCAGTATTTTGATTAAATGCAGCGCCAAGATCGAATTGCCAGCCGTTTTGGATAGCCTTAAAAACAATGGCATCATGCCGGCGGCCCTGTTGTGTCCAGTCCAGGTTGCCAAGTAGGCGCTCATCATCGTAAACTAATTCCTGGCGCCCGAGCCTGATGCCGAAGTAGTCAAGAGGAGATTTTTTAAATACAGTATCTTTTTTATTAGAGAGAATAAGCTCGGCCCAGGCTTCATGTAACTCAAGGCGATTCCCATCGTTAATGCTGGTAGTTGATGCATCCTGACCCCAAAGCCGTACATCCTGAACCGAAGTGTGGAATATCAATTTATTGGAATGATAGTCGAAGATTATTCTTGTTCGTTGTGAAACGAATGCTGCATCTTTATTATTTGTGGATTCAAGTGTGCCGTATCCGTCACGGAATTCGCCGCGGGTGCGTAATTGGCCGGATAAAGATAATTGACCGCTTGCCGCGGGTGGATGATCCGATTTTGTATCGGCAGAGGCGCTTGTTGCTGGGGTATTTGTGGCGACCGTTTGAGAAAATGCAGAAAAACATGATCCAAACAAGATAATCAGCACAACAATGCCTTGATTTAATACATTTTTGTACATTTGATTTAGTTTTTTAATTGTTAAAGCAAGAAAAACTGTTAGCCCTGTCTGGACTGCGACCTCCGGACGGGGATTTTTTTGTCTTTTATTTAGATTTTAACCATAGGCGTTAAAATTTGATCTGTTTTAATTATCGACGTCGTTAATTTGATATAAATATACCCTGATTAATATGTTTATCCAATAAAAAGAATCTTTTTGGTGAATTTTTGTGATTTAAATTATATAAAAGTCGATTTTTTGTAAATAATTCAAATTAATTACTTCTGATATTAATCAAAATGACATTTTTTGAAAATTATATCATGTTATTTTTGAGATAATTTGCTTATTTATTATAAAATAAATGACTTAAATGATATTTTTCTTCTTAAATAGGTAAAATATTACTGTATTTTACAAAAAAATGAAGTAAAATTGCCATTGATATCTGATTATCATTATAAAGATGACTGATTCAAAGTGGTTTTTGTCTTTAAAGTGTATAGATAACACTGTAATTAACTGAAAATGAAGAAAAATGCCTCGATTTGTGATGCCAATAGTTGTTTTATGTGCCGGAACTGTATAAAAGAATGGCAGCCGGCTATAGCTTTAGGTAAAAAGAATATAAAATTGAAGAAAGGAGAGGTGCTTTTCAAAGAAGGTGAGCCTGTGCAAGGAGTGTATTTTGTGTACTCCGGGAGCATGAAAGTATACAAGAAATGGGATGATGATAAAGAGCTGATCGTGCGTTTCGCAAAAGGTGGAGCAATGCTGGGTCACCGTGGGTTGGGTGGAAATCTGGTTTATCCCATATCGGCTGCAGCGCTCGAGCCAAGCGTCGTTTGTTTCATTGATACGAACCTATTTGAGGCTACGCTCAAAACTAATAGTGAATTTACTGCCCAGCTAATACACTTTTTAGTGCAGGAATTGTATGAGTCTGAAAAAAAGATGCGCAACCTGGCGCACATGCCGGTAAAGGGCAGGGTTGCTGAAGCGCTTCTTCATTTGAAGGAGTTGTTTGGCGAAGACGACAAAGGTTGCATCAATATTGATCTTAGTCGCCAGGACCTGGCATCCTTCGCGGGGGCAACCTACGAAACTGTATTCCGGATGATCAATGAGCTTGTAAAAGATAAGCTCATCAAACTATCTGGAAAAAGCATAGCGATTGCCGATGCTGATGGTCTTGCCAAACTTGCCGTTAACTAAGCGGCTACGCCGATATAAACCCTGCCGTCCTGAACTTTTACAGGATAGGTTTTGATCTGGAATTCTTCTCCGCTCAGGCATTCGCCTGTTAATAATGAGAATGTTTTCTTGTGGAACGGGCAAGCTACTTTTGGCTCGCATGCCTCACCTGTGCTGCCGATCATGCCACGAGACAAAACCATTTGCTGCTTGTGTGGACAAAGATTCTGCGTAGCAAACCACTCGCCCCTGCGCGAAAAATTATAGATCGCAATTTGCTCATCGCCGTGCTTAACACAAGCGCCGCCATTTTCCGGGATGTCATCGCTATAGCAAGCCATAACCCATTTGATATCTACTAATGTTTCCATATTCTGATTTTTGAAACTCTAAATACTAAAAACTAAATCTTAAACTTTAAGTAATTACGAACTATAAAACCATTCAACTAATCAACTACTTAACCATTCAACATATCTCACCATTTCGCTTTCAGCTGTTCGCGCATTGGCTCAAATTGTACTGTCGGGTCTTTTTCTTCCGGTGCGTTGATAAAGTGTGCAAAGCGTTTTCTCAACTCAGGACTGTTTACTACTTCTCTCCATTCGCAGTGATAGCTGTTGATGAGCGACTGCATTTCTTCTTCCAGTGATGCGCCAATACCCAGGCTGTCGTTTATTACCACATTTTTTAGATAGCTCAAGCCACCATCCATTTTGTTCAGCCAGGTTGCTGTGCGGGTCAGCGGGTCTGCTGTTTTGATATAGAACATCAGGAAGCGGTCGAGATATTTTACTAATGTGTCTTTATCGATATCACTCGCCAGTAGTAGCGCATGTTGTGGTTTCGAGCCACCATTGCCGCATACGTAAAGGTTCCAGCCTTTTTCGGTAGCTATCACGCCAAAATCTTTTGATTGTGCTTCGGCACACTCACGGATACAGCCGCTCACGCCGCCTTTTAGTTTGTGCGGGGCGCGTATGCCTTTGTATCTGTCCTCAATTTCTATGGCAAATGAAACACTGTCGTGCAAGCCGAAACGACACCAGGTGCTGCCAACACAACTTTTTACTGTACGCAGGGCCTTACCATAAGCGTGTCCGCTTTCAAAACCGGCATCGATCAATTCTTCCCATATCAGGGGCAGGTCGTTCAAGTGTGCGCCGAACAGGTCGATACGCTGCCCGCCGGTTATTTTCGTATAAAGGCCATATTTTTTTGCGACCTGGCCCAATACGATCAGTTTGTCGGCGGTGATCTCGCCGCCCGGCACACGCGGAACTACTGAATAGGTGCCGCCCTTCTGGATGTTGGCCAAAAAGCGATCATTGCTGTCCTGGATCGTATCCTGTTTTACAATTACATCGTTCCAAAGACTCGAGAGTATACTTGCTACCGCCGGTTTGCACACCTCGCAGCCGTCGCCTTTGCCAAAGTGATCCAACGCCAGATCGTAGCTTTTCAATTTATTTATCTTGATCAGGTCGTAAAGCTCCTGTCTTGAATAATCAAAGTGCTCGCATATCACATTTTTGATATACTGACCATTGGCTTTCATGGTGCCCGCGATCAGATCTTTTACCAGCGGAACGCAGCCGCCGCAGCCTGTTCCGGCTTTTGTACATTTCTTTATTCCGTCAACGCTTGTGCAGCCATCATTTACTGCATCGCAAATGGCGACTTTCGGCACTGCCTCGCATGAACAGATCAAGGCATCATCCGGCAAGCTTAAAACGCCCGCGCCTTCGCTTGCGGATTCACCGCGCGAACCTAATATCAGGTCTTCCGGGTTTGGTGGAAGTACTATGTTGTTATTGACGGTTTGCAGTAGCATATTATAAGCTTCTGCTTCGCCAATCAAGATACCTCCAAGCAAGTATTTGCCATCATTGCTGATGTTAATGCGCTTGTAAACGCCTTTGTGAGTGTCTTCAAAAATAATGGTCCGGCAATCAGGTTCAGTTACAAATGCATCACCAAAGCTGGCCACATCAACGCCAATCAGCTTTAGTTTGGTGCTCATGTCAAAACCATGGAATGACTTTTCTGCACCCAATAATTGCGATACTACAACGTCTGCCATTTCATAGCCCGGTGCTACCAGGCCGTAGATCATATTTTCATATAATGCGCACTCGCCAATGGCGAAGATCGATTCGTCGCTGGTTTGCATCTTTTCATTTACAAGGATGCCACCTCGCGAGCCTGTATGTAATCCCGCTAATTTGGCCAGTTCGTCGCGCGGGCGTATGCCCGCGCTGATAACCAGCATGTCAATTGTTAAAGAGGTATCGTCATTGAATTTTAAAGCGTCAATCTTATGTTCGCCTGCGATATAAGCGGTGCTTTTATTTAAATGGATATTTAAGCCGAGTTGTTTAAGTTTTGACTGCAGCATAGCACTTCCTGCAGAGTCGATCTGCCTCGGCATTAGCCGCGGGGCAAATTCTATAACATGCGTTTCGCTTATACCAAGGTCGATCAGTGCTTTGGCAGCTTCCAGGCCAAGAAGGCCACCACCCATCACAGCGCCGTTCTTTGCATTGGCTGCATAGGCTTTCATTAAATCAAGGTCTTCGATTGTGCGATATACAAAAACGCCCTCTTTCTCAATTCCGGGGATGTCCGGAACAAATGCTGAAGAGCCTGTGGCTAATACCAGGTAGTCGTATTTTAGGTTTAATCCTTTAAGAGAATGAACTGTTTTAGCGGTTCTGTTGATCTCTTGTATCGGATCGCCAAGATGAAGCGTTATATTGTTGTCGGCATACCATGAAGAGGATGAAAGCGAAAGATCTTCGACGGATTTACCGGCAAAGTATTCGCTGAGGTGAACCCGGTCGTATGCACGGCGCGGTTCTTCGCCAAATACTATAATATTGTAGTTAGCTGATTTGGCTGCAAGCTTTTCGCAAAACTTGTAACCTACCATACCGTTGCCAACTACAATGATGGTTGGTTTCGACATATTAGTTTTTTAAATGTTAAAGCAATTTTTTCAGTAAATGAATTAAAGTTGCGACCATGAATGCATTTACAATAACAATATTAGTCAAATTTGTGTTATTTGTCAATGAATAGGCTAATATTTTGGCTGTTTTTGGTAATTTTTATGATTATTGTAATAATTAGATAAAAACTGATGTTATTTTTTAGATAATTTCATGACTTAAATCATATTTATTATCTTATTTTGTATAGAAAAGTTCTATTTCGATGATTTTGTTCATTGTAAATGAAAAAATTATCAGAAAATTATAAAAAATGAAGGCCAAAAAAGTAATTCCTGAGCTATTTGTATTGGGCGCCGGGCCCGGAGACCCTGAGTTGCTGACCATTAAGGGGTATAAAGTGCTGGAAAAAGCCGAAGTGGTATTATACGACAACCTTGCAAATAAAGAATTACTAAGTATTGCCCCTGCATACGCTGATAAAATATATGTAGGCAAACAGCCTTATGGTGAATACACCCCCCAGGAATCTATATTGGAAATGATAAAACATTACTGTTTCACTAAAGGAACTGTGGTAAGATTAAAAGGCGGCGATCCGTTCATATTCGGAAGAGGGTTTGAAGAGATCATGTATGCAAGGCAACTGGGCATCAAAACACATTTTATTCCGGGTATAACCAGTATGCAAGCTTGTGGATTGGAAGATATCCCGCTTACGCACAGAGCAATCAGCGAAGGAATATGGGCGGTAACCGGCACTAAGAAGGACGGCACGTTATCTGCTGACCTGCGCCTGGCGATGCAAAGCAATGCTACCGTAGTTATTTACATGGGAATGAAACAATTAGCCTCTATTTCCGATACTTATATGCAGGAAGGCAAAGGCGATACCCCGGCCGCTATTATACAGCATGCTTCGATGAAACATCAAAAGTCGGTGTCGGGTTTGGTTAAAGATCTGCCTGCAATGGCGGAGAATAACGGATTGACCTACCCTGCTATCATTATAATAGGATATGTAGTTGAGTTAAGAGATATTTTAAATATGAGTGATCATGAAGGTACGCATTAAAGGAAATTCGTTGCGGTACAGGTTGTCGATGACGGATGTGACAAGGTTTAGACGTGATGGCTATATCGAGGAAGTGATTGATTTCGGGAAAACGCAGCTAACCTATGCTTTGCAAAGAGGCCCGACCCTCAGCCTTGAGGCCGAGTTTATGAATGACAAGATCATCGTTTTTATGCCATATAGCTGGTCTGATGAATGGGTGGAGACGGATCGTATCGGCTTCGAGCAGAAAGGGCCGCTTTGTCTTTTAATTGAAAAGGATTTTCAGTGCCTTGATAATGTAGCCGAAGACCAAAGCGATAATTATCCAAATCCGAGTTTGGTTTGCTGAAAATAATTGTATGCCCAATCATATGTATCAAAAACGTACGTTTTAATGTATTATATCCGAACGATAATACATTCTTGATTTTCTAGACTGTACTCATTATCAATAGATTATAATTCTGGCATAACTTTTAGTCTTACTTTGCTCAAATTGACTGGTTATGCTGAAGAATTATCTCAAGACCGCCCTTCGGAACCTGGGCAGAAATAAAGTGTTTTCTTTCATCAATATTGCCGGGTTGAGCGTTGGGCTTACCTGCTGTATTCTTATACTGCTGTACGCAAAAGACGAGATCAGTTTTGATCAGTTTCATGCGAAAAAGAACCAACTCTACCAACTTACCTGCGACAGGATCGAAAAAGATCATACGCACCAGCAATTTGCTATTGCCGCTATGGTGCAGGGGCCCGCTTTTAAACGCGAGATACCCGAGATCAAAGAATCTGTCCGGGTGAATGAGAAATCACTTATTATTAAGAAAGGCGGTGAGCTATTCAGCGACGATGTAACCTGGGTGGATGATGATTTTTTCTCAGTGTTTTCATTTCCATTAATCAGTGGCAATCCCTCAACTGTATTGACCGGATATAATTCTGTGGTATTAACCGAAAACGCTGCAAAAAAATATTTTGGTGTTGCCGATCCTGTAGGAAAATCACTGCAAATGCAGGTCAATGGTCAGTTTGAGACTTTTATCGTAAGCGGTATCGTCAAGGGAGCACCTATGAATTCCAGCATCCGGTTCAATATTCTTTTGCCATTCAAGCATTTAGAAACTGTCAGTCCTGATAATGGCTGGATGTGGGTATCATTCCCTACTTATTTTCTATTACAGCCAAATGCAAATATACCCGCTGTTGAAGCAAAGATGGCCCGGGTTTACAAGACGCAAGCAAAAGAGGAGATTGCCATGAACCATCTGGCTGGATATGATAACAAGTTTGTGTGGGGACTGCAGTCGTTTATTAAAATGCATCTAAATACAAAGTACGAAGACGTTCCGCAGGGAGGTAATCCGGTTTACTCTTATATCCTTACTGCCATTGCCGGTTTCATTTTATTGATCGCGTGTATCAATTTTATTAATCTCACTATCGCACAATCTTTAAAACGGGGTAAGGAGATTGGCATCCGCAAAGTGTTGGGCAGCTTGCGTATCCAGTTGGTTAAACAATTCCTGGGCGAATCGCTCATCCTGTGTTTTATATCTTTTATCCTTGCAATAATCCTATCGCAATTACTGCTGCCTCTATTTAATGAGCTTTCTCAAAAGAAGCTTAGTCTTAGTTATCTTTTTGACTATAAACTGCTAATTGGATTTGTATTGCTGTTCCTGGTTACCGGTTTTATTGCCGGTTTCTATCCTGCATTAATCCTTTCAGGTTTTAATCCCGCACAGGTATTGTATAACCGTCGTTCAAAAGGAGGCAAAAATTACATGGCCAGAACTTTAGTAGTTATACAATTTTCGCTGGCAACTTTTCTAATTATATGTACTTTTTTCATTTACTCGCAGTTCAAATATCTAACCAGCGCTGACCTTGGCTATGATGATAAAAATTTGCTGGAGTTTGATGCCAGCAAAGCGGTTATGAATAAACCGCTTATGGATATGTTGCAGGCAGAGTTGTCGAAAGTACAGGGAGTTGAAGAAGTGGCCTACCGCAATATCGGGAAGTTTGGAGGGAAAACAGTAGCCGGAGGGAAGGAGATATTTGCAAATTATGACCATATAAATGAGAACTATCTTACAGTGCTCAAGACAAAAATCCTGGCGGGAAGAAATTTTTCAAAGGACATGCCTACCGATAAAAATAATGCTGTTTTAATAAACGAATCTTTTGCCAAAGCGGCTGGGTTGACTAACCCGATTGGAAAAACCATAGATTATATGGACATGCCGGGATGGGGTAGCCGGAAAATTACGATTGTCGGTCTTGTAAAAGATTATCACTTCTCGTCGCTAAAGGAAGCCATAATACCGCAGGTATTTACAGAAGAGCCTTCATTGCCGCTGGGCCTTTTTGTAGCGAGGTTAAATCCCGCTAATATCCCGGCAACGATATCAGAGCTGGGAAAGGTATACAATCGCCTGGTGCCAGATCAACCGTTTCAATACAGCTTTAAAAGCGACACCAATAAGGCGCGGTATGAGACAGAATCGAGATGGAAACAGATCATTGGGTTTGGAGCCCTTTTTACCATTTTCATTGCTTGCATCGGGTTATTCGGTTTATCCATCCTGAGTGCCGAAAACAGGATCAAAGAATTTGGTGTTCGCAAAGTGCTTGGCGCCTCGGCTTACCAGGTGGCTTCCCTCATTTCCCGTGATTTTGTATTGCTTGTATTTATATCTTTTATAGTTGCAGCACCTTGTGCCTGGTATGCGGTACATCGCTGGCTGCAGGATTTTGCCTATCGCATTTCAATTTCGTGGTGGGTATTTGGGGTCTGCGGCTTCGCAGTGTTGTTTATTGCTTTGCTGACGGTAAGCGCCCAGGCATTAAAAGTTGCTTTTTCAAATCCAATTAACGCTTTACGTAACGAATAAATTCGAAATATATATGAAACAGACTACTTTAATAACAGCCACTTTGTTGCTGTTCATCGGCAATTGCGTGTTCGGTCAGTCATCTCTGCCCGCAGGTAAACCCGTAAAAACAGGAAACGAATGGAAAATGCCGGGGGATGCTATGACGCGTGCAAAAAAATTCACCGAAACGCTTAAGACAAGCCTGGATTTAGACGATGCTACCTCACAAAAAGTGTTTCAGACTTACCTGGGAAATACTAAATCGGTTGATGAAATCCCAATGTTGCCAATAAGTGAAGACGAGAAAAAAGCAAAACTAAAAGCAAACCGTGCTGCTTTTGATGACACACTGAAAGGTGTGCTTTCGCCGGAGCAATTCGCTAAGTATCAAAAGATGGAAGCGGATCCCAAGAATAAGCTATAGTGTATCGATTTTAAGGGTGGACTACCGCGATATAATTTAGCCCCCCGCCCTTTGCCGCTCTTCTTCTGAGCCTGATTTACTTTGAGTTTTGGTGAGCTTGCCGCTTCCGAAACGGTAATTGAAAGTTACAATAAACGGTCCGGCATAACGACGTGAATGACCGTATTGGTTCAGATCGAGATAATGATCGCTACCGTTACCGAATTTGGGGATAACTACAGGATTATTTGCATTGATAGTAATAGAACCGTTGCCACGCAATACTTTTTGTTTCAGTGCGAGGTTCCAGTCAAAGTACGCGGGATAGGTTGAGCCAACAAATTGACGTTTGGATTCATATTCAAAATCAGCTTCCATTGATAACTTGTCGCTGCATCGGAAACTGTTATTGGATACCAGGTCGACTGTTACAAAGCCAGCGTCATCCAGGCTAAAGCCATTTGCGCTACCATTAAAAGAGTTTTGATAAAGACTCATTGTCGTATTGGTCGTATACCATTTGGCCAGTTCTTTATTGTAACTAATATTCACATTCCATGAATGTGCGCTCTGAACGTTGGTGGGTATACGCGTCATCGTTGTTTTGTTGGAGTCGAGATACGGGAATGTTCGCAGATAATCGCGGACGACATCATAAGCTGCCGTAACAAAAAATGTATTGCGATACGCCCATGTTATTTCGGTATGCCAGTCGAGATTGGGCTTCAAATTGGGATTACCCTGGAAATAAAGCGTTGCCGAGAGCGGTCTTCTGAAAGGTACCAGTTCATGATAGTCGGGACGGTCTGTCCGCCTGCCAAATTGGAAATTAAAAGTATTCTGGTCATTAAGTTTGTCACTGAGAAATAGCGTCGGGAATAATTGGAGATAATTTCTATCGACCGAAGCATTACTAAATAACTGCTGCCCCTTCATCACGGTTTGTTCGGCCCGCAAACCAGCCTGTACGGTCAGTTTCTGATATTGCCTGTTAAAATTGATATAACCCGCATTGATATTTTCGCTATTGACATTGTAATCACTCAAGGTGGAATCGATCACGTTTTGGCCGCCAACCTGGTTATAATAAGTGCTGTTATTATTAGTTTTTACATAGCTCGACTTTAAGCCGGCTTCAATTTTCCCGTTTCCGGGTAATGGCTGAACATAATCTGCCCTGGCGCCTAAGATATGCAGTGTGCGCGACTCATCAATAAATACATTGTCCTGGCTTAGCAAATTTCCTGATGGGTCATAATTGATAGTGGTATTATATTGGCCCGGTCTGTACCGGTAACTGGAATAATCTGCGTCGGCCGACCATTGCCTGCCTGCAGTATCTAGTTTGTGCACTAACTGGAGGCCGGTAGTATAGTTAAAAGGCTTATCACTGTTAATTGCTGCGAAATTTTCGCTCCCGGTTTGGTTGTGACTGCCGTCAAAAGAAGTAACCGATGAATTGATATTCTCCGTTGTTCCCCGGTCTGAAACATTACCAGAGATAGTTAATGTGGTTTTCTTTGATAAATACAGATCAAGCCCGGCAGCTGAATTATAAGCGCGATTGGTATTTCCACGGCTGTTATTAGAGACTTCTTCAGTTAATAAAGTATTGTTATTCATGATGTCGGCAACCGTAGTGTTAATACCGGGCAGCGCTTTGTTATAGCCATAACTGTTATTGAGGTACATGTTGTACTTGTCATTTTTATAGCTGAGCACCAAGCTGCTATTTTCACGGTCATTGTGCCCCCGACCAAAACTGCCTGTCACTGTTCCGTTCAAGCCGCTTTTACTATTCTTTTTCCTGATGATATTAATAATACCGCCTGTTCCTTCAGCATCATATTTTGCAGATGGGTTGGTCATGATTTCGATCTTCCCGATGTCAGATGACGGGGTATTGGTGAGCAGATTAGCCAGGTCATCCGCAGACAAATAAGTGGTCTTACCATCAATAGTAACATTAACCCCTGATTTGCCATTGAGGGTGATCTGCCCGTCGGGCGATACTTGTACACCGGGCAACTTCTTTAGCAGTTCCAAAGCATTTGTGCCTGTATTAGCAATGTTCTGATCTACATTGACAACAGTTTTATCGATCTGTTTTTCAATCAGCGACGCCTGTGCTTTTATCTCAACTCCGCTTAAGGTTTTAGTTGACTGGGTTAGAGTTATTGGTCCGAGGTTCATTACTGTATCTGCTTGGCCGATGACCAGACCGGACCTGTTTACTTTATTGTACCCGATCAGGTCTATTTCTATATGATAGTTCCCATAAGATAAATTGCTGAATAAGAAACTGCCCGATTGATCGGTTGTCGTTGATTTGTAAATAGCAGTGGAATCGGTCGCTACTTTTAATTTGACATTTACCGCCATTAACGGTAAGTTTTTCTCATCAATCACACTTCCCTTGATAATTCCCTGCCCAAATGAGTGCAGATGTATCAGTGTGCTGAGAATTAATAATAAAGATCGGTTTAGCAGCTTCATGATATGTTTTTACCAATGATAGCGGGCAATGAAATACATAATTCAAGAGAAAGGCAGACAATGTCAGGACGACAATATATAGCCAAAACCAACCTCCAAAACTTGTACAGATGCATGCTTAGTATATTCGGGGGGCACTTTTGCCTTTTCGTCGACGATTCTGGATGTGTCGCCTTAAAATGGTTATACTTGTTTTATGAACTTGTTCGACAGGTTGTTAGCTTTTCATAAAAAACATCGCTGGCTGAGCCACGTGATATTCTGGCTGATCTATTTGCTTATCGCAGTCAGCTCAAGTAAATACCGGGACGGCGACCGGGGGAGTTACGGTTTTGAGTTCTTGAGTGATGCACTATACATGTTGGCAGAGATGCTTTTTGTTTACGCGTTGGCTTACTTTGTGATTCCTCAATTTATTCATAATAAAAGGTATCTGTTGTCTGCGGTTGTTTTTGTTTTATCGGGTTACGTGGCCTGTGCGCTTGGCCGTGTTTTTATTGTGAAAATATGTGAGCCATTAGCGGGAATAGCTCCAAAAGCTTTTGAAACCTATGGTGAAATATTAACAGATATTCCTAAACTGCTGTTCAATTACTTTGTTGACGTAATGGCGGCCGCGTCCATCTTTGTGTTTTTTAAAATCCTGAAGGATCAGCTAATTATCGAAAAACGCGCGCTGCAATTGGAAAAAGAAAAAGCAGAAACCGAATTGAAGCTGCTAAAAACCCAGTTGAATCCGCACTTTTTGTTCAATACGCTCAATAATATATATTCTCTTTCTTTTACGTCATCACCTGCTACGTCGCAATCTATTGCAAGGCTTGGGGATATACTGGATCATATACTTTACCGGTGCAACGGGCAATATGTACCGCTTAAGGCAGAGATAGCCCTTGTAAACAATTATATCGAACTTGAAAAACTGCGGTATGATGAGCGGCTGACTGTAAACTTTAAAACTGAAGTTAGTCATGACGTTGATATTGCCCCGCTTATCCTGCTTTCATTAGTAGAAAACGCCTTTAAGCATGGTGCAAGTGACGATGCAGGTGCTCCCGTTATCGATATCGAACTGTCTGCAAATGACGAAAACCTTACCTTTAAAATATCTAATACTGTTGCTATACAAAACGACATTCACAATAATACTCCTACAGAACGAATAGGGCTGAATAACCTGCGACGGCAGTTGGATCTTATTTATGGGAATGATTATATACTTGATGTGAGCAATGGGGATAAATGCTTCACGGTGCAATTAACCATCCGCCTGAAAAAAGATGTTATCAAACATGAGAAAGACCAGGTGCTTATTAGTTGATGATGAGCCTTTGGCTATAGCGCTGATGCAAAAACATATCGGGCAACTCGATTTTATGGAGGTAGTTGGCACTTGCCCGAATGCATTGAAAGCGCTGGAAATACTGAAAATGACCGAAACCGATTTGATGTTTCTCGATATCAGCATGCCTGCTATAAGCGGTATCGATTTTTTAAAGATGCTGCGCAATCCGCCTAAAGTCATTATCACGACTGCATTCAGGGAATATGCTTTAGATGGGTACGACCTAGACATCGTGGACTACCTATTGAAACCAATTACGTTTGACCGCTTCTTTAAATCGATAGAACGCTATTTAAGAAACTCTGAGCAGCAAGCGCAGTCCGTAATAGCGCAGTCCAATGAACCATTAAGTATTTATATCAAGTCGGGCTACCGTAATGTTAAGATCAATGTAGATGATATATTGTATATCGAGAGCCTTAAGGACTATGTGAAAATATGCACGCTGACCGGTGATGTCACGACGAAGTACCGGATCAGCGATATGGAGGATGACTTGTCGGACAAGAATTTTCTGCGTATTCACCGGTCGTTCATCGTCAACTTCAAGCATATAACCGCCTTCACTGCCAGCGATGTGGAAATAGGTAAAACCGAGCTGCCAATAGGCGAAAGCTACAAAGAGCAGGTGTTTAGAATGCTAAAGAAACTATAACTTTCTTCATAGATAAAACCTATATCGGAATAAAAACAATCGATTTTTTCTATCCAAAGTAGTGTTATAAATTTGGGAATAAGCAAAACCAAATTAAATCTATGGAAAACTCGGCAAATGACATCAGCAAGTGCCCATTTCACAATGGTAGCATGAAAAATAACGTTGGAGGTGGCGGCACAAGGAACCGCGATTGGTGGCCCGATCAGCTTAAGCTGAGCATTCTGCGTCAGCATTCGGGGGCATCTAACCCAATGGATAAAGATTTTAACTATGCAGAGGCCTTTAAAAGCCTCGATCTGGAGGCTGTAAAACAAGATCTGCATTCATTGATGACCGACTCGCAAGATTGGTGGCCGGCCGACTTTGGTCACTACGGGGGCTTGTTTATTCGTATGGCCTGGCACAGCGCGGGTACCTATCGTATCACCGACGGCCGCGGCGGTGCAGGACAGGGGCAGCAACGTTTTGCGCCGCTGAACAGCTGGCCGGATAATGTGAGCCTGGATAAAGCACGCAGGTTGCTTTGGCCGATCAAACAAAAGTATGGCAACAAAATATCCTGGGCCGATCTGTTGATCCTGGCAGGTAATATCGCACTGGAATCTATGGGTTTTAAGACCTTCGGATTTGCCGGTGGCAGGGAAGACGTATACGAAGCCGACGAGGCGGTATATTGGGGCGCTGAATCTACCTGGCTGGGCGGCGATATTCGTTATGCTCACGGGGATCATGGCGTGAATAAGAATGGCGGTGTGCTGGTATCCGACGATGATGCCGATGGTGACATCCACTCCCGGAATTTGGAAAAACCGCTTGCCGCTGTACAGATGGGGCTTATTTATGTAAACCCGGAAGGCCCTGATGGTAACCCTGACCCTGTTATGGCTGCCAAAGACATTCGCGACACTTTCGGCCGTATGGCAATGAATGATGAAGAAACTGTTGCATTGATAGCTGGGGGCCATACTTTTGGAAAAACTCACGGCGCAGCTTCATCTGATAATGTAGGTAAAGAACCTGAAGGAGCAGCGATAGAACACCAGGGCTTTGGCTGGAACAACGGCTATGGTTCAGGAAAGGGTGCTGATGCCATTACCAGCGGTTTGGAAGTGATCTGGACAAAGACGCCTACTAAGTGGAGCAACGACTTTTTCGATCACCTGTTCAGCTATGAATGGGAATTGACTAAAAGTCCGGGTGGTGCACAGCAATGGGTAGCAAAAAATGCAGAAGCAGTTATCCCTGATGCATTCGACTCCAATAAAAAACATGCTCCGCGCATGCTAACTACCGACCTCTCTTTAAGGTTCGATCCGGAGTATGAAAAGATTTCAAGACGCTTTTACGAAAATCCTGATCAGTTTGCCGACGCCTTTGCCCGTGCATGGTTCAAACTCACACACCGTGATATGGGGCCACGCGCTCGCTATCTGGGTAATGATGTTCCTACGGAAGTATTGATCTGGCAAGATCCAGTGCCTGCTCTTAATCATCAGTTGATCGATCAGAATGATATTGCTGCATTGAAATCAAAAGTTTTGGAATCAGGATTAACAGTTTCTCAGCTCGTTTCCACTGCCTGGGCTTCTGCATCTACCTTCCGCGGAGGCGATAAACGTGGTGGTGCCAATGGCGCCCGTGTTCGTCTTGCTCCTCAAAGATATTGGGAAGCAAACAATCCTGCACAGCTAAACCATGTGTTGGCTACTTTAGAAGGTATTCAGAAACAATTTAATGATGCCCAAGGCGGCAAGAAAGTTTCATTAGCTGACTTGATCGTATTGGCAGGTGGTGCTGCAGTAGAAAAAGCAGCTAAAGATGCCGGCAACAATATTTCCGTTCCGTTTACCCCAGGCCGTACAGATGCTTCCCAGGAAGAAACTGATGTGGAGTCCTTTGAATATATGGAGCCTGTTGCTGATGGTTTCCGTAACTATCGAAGCAAATCTGCACGTGTGCGCTCGGAGGAATATTTGATCGATAAAGCGCAATTATTAACCCTGACTGCACCAGAAATGGCGGTACTGGTTGGTGGTATGCGTGCTTTGAACGCTAATCATGATGGTTCGCCACACGGCATTCTTACGTATCGTCCTGGACAATTGACCAATGATTTCTTTGTCAATTTACTAGATATGGGTACCACATGGAAACCAACCGGTGATGAAAGAGAATTGTTTGAAGGGCACGACCGCAAAACAGGTGGTTTTAAATGGACCGCCACACGCGCCGACCTGATCTTCGGTTCACACGCCGAACTAAGGGCTATCGCCGAAGTATATGGCGAAGCCGGCGCACAGGGAAAATTTGTAAAAGACTTTGTTGCTGCATGGAACAAAATAATGAATCTTGATCGTTTCGATCTGGCTTAATATCAGACCATAAATTATTGCAAAGGCGGACTATTATAGTCCGCCTTTTTTGTTATTAACATTTGTGCAAATTGCTGGTAACTAGAATTTTACAAAATATAAATAGGTGGATAATATAACAATTCCTTAATCCGAATTCTTCGGGATTTACGGAGCATATCTATTTCTTTGGTAGAGAAATCGATACATCACAATTAACCATTCACAAACAAGCTAAAATTTATGCTCCACGTATTAAGTTCTATCACCCTCCCCCTGATTGGTGAAGTTAGCTTAAGCACTTCATTAACTATCGTTTTTATGATATGCTTGCTGGCAGTTGTTGGCTTTGAATTTGTAAACGGCTTTCACGACACAGCCAATGCCGTTGCTACGGTAATTTATACCAAAGCGTTAAAACCGGTTTATGCTATTCCCTGGTCGGGGTTCTTTAACTTCCTGGGCGTGTTCCTTGGAGGTGTTGCCGTAGCTATGGGTATATTAAAGCTATTGCCTCTTGACGAATTAATGAAGCTACCCGTAGCTGTGGGCGCCTGTATGGTGCTCGCTGTACTGTTGGCCGCCATCATTTGGAACCTGGGCACCTGGTACCTCGGTATTCCATGTTCAAGTTCCCATACTTTGATCGGGGCAATGATCGGCGCCAGCATCGCATTTACCTGGTATTATGGCGGCGCCGGAGTAAACTGGGATAAAGCTAAAGAAATCGGCTTGTCACTTATTCTTTCACCGCTATTCGGTTTTGGTGCCGCAGCATTATTGATGTATTTCCTGAAACATGTAATAAAATCAAAATCACTTTTTCATATTCCGCAAGGAGAAAATGACCGACCACCGATGCTAATCAGGGGGCTGCTTGTTTTAACCTGTACGCTGGTTAGCTTTTTCCATGGCAGTAATGATGGTCAGAAAGGTGTTGGTTTATTAATGCTGATCCTGATCGCTTTTGTTCCTGCAAAATTTGCTGTGAACCATTCTATTTCAAATGATAAAATACTGTCGTCTCTTAATAAAACAGAACAGGTAGTTAATCAACAACTGGCTTCAACCGATGTGGCTACTAAAGGATTGATCTTACATTTAGATTCTGCCATTACAACTACTAAAGCTCAGCTGGCCGCTGATACTGTTAAGACCTATAAATTCCGTAAGCAGATCAAAACCGTTGTAAAAGGCATTGATGCCGTTGCTGCGAGCAAAACCGCTAAATGGACTCAAGACGATGCGGCTGTACTTAAATCAGCTTCAAAAGATCTGACAGGAATTACCGATTTTGCGCCAATATGGGTAATTGCAACCATCTCCATTTCACTAGGTATAGGTACAATGGTCGGTTGGAAACGTATCGTGGTAACTATCGGCGAAAAGATCGGTAATGAGCATTTGAACTACGCCCAGGGCGCAACTTCCGAGATCATTGCTGCATCAACCATCGGTTTAAGCACATCGTTCGGCTTGCCGGTAAGTACTACACACGTATTATCAAGTGGTATTGCCGGATCGATGATGGCTTCTGGCGGTGCGGGTAACCTGAATAGTAAAACCTTGAAGAATATTGCCTTGGCCTGGGTGCTGACTTTGCCAGTTGCCATCATACTGGCACTGTTATTATTTATGTTCTTCCATTTATTCATTTGAAAATAGTTAGTAAAACATTAAATTAAACTTGTTAAAGACATGAAACAGATACTTGTTGCAACTGATTTTTCAAACGGCGCTGCCAACGCAATGGAGTATGCCATGGACCTGGCAAAGGTGCTGAATATGGGGGTTTGTGCCATTAATGCCATCCCTTCAATGGAAGGTGTAGGCAATAATATATACAACGCAGTTTTTATTGAAGACTACCACAACAACAAGCGGGCAGCTTTAAAGGATTGGGCTGCTAAAATTGTTGATCAAAAATATCAGGATGTACCTGTGACCACGCTGTGCATGGTTGGTTCACTAAAGACCGTACTTACCGAATTTGTGAGTCAAAATCATGTGGAGCTTTTGGTAATGGGTATGGTTGGGTCCACCGGGATTACCGGAATTGTAGGCAGTAACGCCAACAGTGTGATAGAACTGATCAAGATACCTACACTGATCGTTCCGCTGGAAAGTAAATTTCCGGAAAAACCTGTGATCACCCTGGCAACTGACTATGACACCAGGCTTTCTGCAGATGATATAAACGCCTTAAATGAAATGGTTTCGGCTTTTGGCACTGAGAAAATGAATATCCTTAACGTATCAGGTAAATCTGAAGATAAGAACCTGGAAACAGAGGAAAGCAAAATGCGCGACCTGATCAAAAACACCCTGCTCGAATTTAATTATGTGAGTGGAAGCAGCGCTAGCGAAGGTATCTTGAACTTTGTACAATACAATGATACCGATATCCTTTGCCTGGTAAAACATCACCACAATATTGTGTACAGGCTGTTTAATCGCAGTACACTTGATAAAGTGCTGAATAAATCGGTAAAAGCTATTTTAGTTCTTCACGAATAATCCACATACTATAAAAAGTATTGCAAAGGCGAATAGATCATTTCTATCCGCCTTTTTCTTTTCAATGTCAGTTTTTCCATCCATCAGATTTGGGTGATAGGAGGAATAGGGGATAGGCCTACTTTTGCCGCTATGAAGAAAATTGATGGAGACTCGCTTTCGTTCGGATTTATTGTGGGCACGGCGAGTCTGGCTTTTGTAGTATCTCAACTTGATGTTTCTATCGTGAATGTAGCTTTACCGCAGATATCGAAATCTTTTTCGGCAGGAGTAAGTGCGTTACAGTGGATTGTGGATGCTTATACCATCGCCTTTGCGGTGTTTATGCTTTCAGCCGGTGGTATGAGCGATCTGTTGGGTTCAAAACGTATATTTCAATTGGGACTGCTCATATTCGGTATAGCATCTTTGGGTTGCGGTGTTTCATGGAGCGCAGTTAGTTTGATTGGGTTCAGAGTATTGCAGGGCATAGGCTCGGCTATTATGATACCAAGTTCTTTGTCTATCATAAACCATAATTTTTCGCATCAACCTCATGATCGCTCACGTGCGGTAGCGTTGTGGACCGCCGCAGGGGGCGTTGCGATGGCCGCAGGACCCATACTCGGTGGCTTACTGATGCATGTCAGCAACTGGCGGATGATCTTTTTTGTAAACCTGCCTATTTGCCTTGTTGGTATTCTCTGTAGTTTCAAACTAATAACAAACGGTCGTAAACCCAATAAAGGGTTTGACCTGCCGGGCCAATTTACCTGGATGCTGGCGCTTACTGCATTGATCGCCTCCATTATCGAATGGCACCATTTAGGTCCAAAAAATCCATTAATTTATGGTGGAATTGTTTTCAGCGCGATAGCGCTGCTTATCTTTCTAAGAATCGAGAAAAAGGCGAAAGCACCCATTTTGCCGCTTGATCTTTTCAAAAAATCCAATTTCAATTTTCTGGTTGGACTGGGAATGCTATTCAACGGTGCCTACTACGGAACTATATTCATTTTGAGTTTGTATTTGCAACAAGTGTTGCATTATTCTTCCCTTGGTGCTGGGTTGGGCTTTTTGCCCCTAACTGCAGGATTTATCATATCCAATTTAATAAGCAGTAAAATGATGCCAAGATATGGAACGCGCATCCCGATACTGATCGGTGTAGGGATTTTTGTAACAGGTTTCATCATGCTGTTGATCGCAAAAGAAAATACACCTTACTGGCAATTGTTTATACCGTTCTTTACTATCCCGTTAGGCATGGGATTGGCAGTTCCAGCAATGACGACAGGTATACTTTCTACCGTGGATAAAACACGATCGGGCATTGCATCGGCTGTATTGAATACCACGCGGCAGGCGGCCGGAGCCGTCGGTGTAGCTGTATTTGGGGCGATGACCAACGGTGGAGCAAGTGCAATTGTTCATGCCATCGCCGTAAGCGCTATTATTTCGGCAGGTGGATTACTAGTATATGGCTTGTTAATATATAAATATTTGACGACGACTTAGAATTCGGGAATAAAAATTGAAAAAAAGAAAATTATCAGTTTATCCATTAAATTTGGTTCAAATTAGATTATCTAAAAAGGAAATATAAGATGAGTGTTTTTTTGACTAAGATTCACCTAAATAAGATTTTTCATCTGGAAAATATTGCGATTGATATTGACCCATTAGAAAAAAAGCATCTTATTTTAACAGGGAAGAATGGCTCTGGCAAGACATCATTGATAAACAGCATAGCCGATTTTCTTCAAAATATTAAAGATGATACATCTTTAAATTTTTTGAATTTTGAAAGAAGCCTTGTTGAATGGGAAAAAACATTGAAATCTAGAAAGTTAGGTAACAATCAAGCCGAAATTTATGATGCTGAAAATACAGTAAAGTTTTTTAGGGATAGATGGGCTGCCTGTTATGGCAGGCTTAATTTAGAATTTAACGACATCTATGAACTGGCTAAGAAACTACAAAATAATGATTTTCTTCTGTCTTATTACAGCGCAACTCGGAAAACAAATGTAATAGTTCCTATAAATCCTGAAAAACCGAACCTGACTCCAGTTGATAATCTAAAAGAGTCTAAAATTCAGGAATTTGTAAAATTCTTAATTGATCTTAAAGTTCAGGAAGCTCTGGCAAGAAATGAAAGTCAAAACCAAGCTGCTGACAAGATAAAAATCTGGTTTAATAGTTTCACACAATTACTTCAAAAACTATTTGAAGGCGATAAAGTTAGTTTAGACTTTAACTACAAAAATTATTCATTCACTATTAACCAAAGCGGTAGGAGGTTTGGTTTTAACGAATTATCAGATGGTTATTCCGCTATAATAGATATTATAGCGGATTTGATTATAAAAATGCAGAATCAGGATTCGCTAACACGCGCATATGAAAAGGAGGGGATAGTGCTCATCGATGAAATCGAAACCCACCTTCATTTAAAATTACAACGTTTAATTTTGCCGATATTAACGAAAATTTTCCCTAACATTCAATTTATTGTAACTACCCATTCTCCATTCGTCTTAAATTCATTAAAGAACGCTGTTGCTTTTGATCTAGAAAAACGCACTAGGCTAGAAAATTTAACTGAGTATTCTTACGAGGCGTTGGCAGAAGGATATTTTAAAGTGGAAACAGATTCAAGTTTTTTAATTGGCAAGTTGGATAGATTTAGAGAACTTTCTGAGATTTCTAAAAAAGATACTGCAGAGCTTGCTGAATATAATAGCCTCGACGAAGAATTTGCTTCTATGGACGAAATTTTCTCACCCCAGAATATTAGAGGGCAATATCTTCAAATTAAGCTAAACGCTAGATAGGCGGATTTATGATAAGGGTATATAAGTCTGGAGAAGGTCCTGCCTCGCTTTTGGTAAATAACTGTAATAAATATGACGGTCAAGACGTTCAAGAAAACTTAGTTAAAGACCAACACGAAAAATGTTATTTATGTGAACAAAGGACAACCAAAAGCTTTCAAATAGAACACCTCAAGCCTAAAGCAGATAATTACTATCCTGAATTAAAATATACTTGGTCAAATTTGTTCTTATCTTGCCCATATTGCAATGGTCGTAAACCTAATGATTACGAGTTATTGGATCCTTCTGCTAATAACGTTGAAGATATTATTGGTCACAAACTCGATTTTGCAGCTAGATCTGTTGAATTTAAAAGTGTAAAAGCAGGTACAGAGGAGGATTTTACCGTTACTTTATTAGATAAGATATTTAATGGGCAAAACGAATTAAGAGACGTTAAAGGGGACATATTGTATAAGGATTTGGAAAGAGAAATTGTATTCTTTTTAGGACTTTTGAATAATTATAAATCTTTAAAGAATCCTGAAAATAAGCAAAGAATAATTGATAGCTTATTAATAACCAAGGAGTTTTTAGCATTTAAGTATTGGATAGTCAAAGAAAACGACAATTTATACCAAGAGTTTAAAACATATATGGTTTGGAATAGAAAATAAGTGATTCAAGTACGATAATTTTTTTGAAGAGACTGCAAATTTCCTAATACTTAATAACCGCCTTCAACTTCCCCCAAAGTGTATTATCAAAATCGTCACCAGCTAAATTGACGCCGCCTGCGGTATTACCCATACGGATAACCACCAGTTTTTGCGATGGCACTACATACACCTTCTGATCGTTTTTGCCTAAAGCTGCATAAAGGTCAGCGGGGGCATTGGGTATGATAGAAACGGGGAATACAATTTGTGTTTGCGGCAGCATGCTGCTGGCTTTCCCATTTAGCCAGGTTAAATAACCATAGCTCAGATTCAGGTTTTGTGAGGTGTTTACTTGGTTGTTAAAATAGTTGGTATCGGCTAAAATTGGCGTGCCATCCCAGGTGCCTTTATTCAGCATAAGCAAACCAAAACGCGCCATACTGCGGGCATTGCTGTAGTATACATTGTTTGAATGGGTTGCTTTGATCCACAGTCCATTCATACCGATCTTATTTCTCAGTTTCTGTTGAAAGTAAGCGTTAAAAGTCATGCCTGTGGCTCTTTCGATCACGCTATCCAAAATAGTATAAGAGGCATTATGATATGCCCAGCGTGTCCCGGCATCAGCTTTATAAACAAGGCAACCGGGCAGGGTGCAATCCGGATCGGATACGCCGTCATCTAAACCGCTGGTCATAGTGAGTTGATTTTTTACGGTGATCAGATTTTCTTTATCCAATGGCTCAGACGTCCAGCCGGTGCCGATATAAGTTGACGTTTTATTATTGATATTGATCAGGCCGTCCTCCTGAGCAATGCCCACCAGCATGGCAGTGACTGTTTTTCCTGCTGATGCCCAAT
>Ga0105240_10001568_pt1 | contig 38801 bp, 30 predicted proteins | sample KBSC54metaG_FD_80426 | JGI IMG/M metagenome (GOLD analysis project Ga0105240, IMG submission 80426) | Corn rhizosphere microbial communities from Kellogg Biological Station, Michigan, USA - KBS C5-4 metaG | ecosystem: Host-associated > Plants > Roots > Rhizosphere > Soil | place: Michigan, USA... | reverse complement strand
GCGGGTCCGTCACACCGACCGCGGGTCCGTCCACCACCGCGGGTCCGTCCACCGACCGCGGGTTCCGCGCGCCGAACCAAAGGTCGGTCAATTGTTTACCTTTGTGAATATTGCGTCCGTTAGTGACCGCCGATATGCTGGTCGGGTAGAGACAAGGCGCCGGAAAAGGGAGACAAAAAGCCTATGGTTACCGCAATTAATGCCGCCACCGCCAGAGTGCGCATCGGCAAGAAAACATTGGGCGACGGCGAGCCCTGCTATATCATTGCCGAGATTGGAATTAATCATAACGGCGATCTCGATCAGGCCAAACGGCTGATTAATGTCGCAGCCGCGGCAGGCTGCGATGCGGTTAAATTCCAGAAAAGAACAATCAACGTCGTATACACGGCGGACGAGCTTTCGAAGCCTCGTGAAAGCCCTTTTGGCGCGACAAACGGAGATTTGAAGCGCGGTCTTGAATTTAGCTACGAAGATTTCCGCGAAATCGACCGCTACTGCCGGGAAATCAAGATTCCGTGGTTCGCGTCGTGCTGGGACGAAGAGTCGGTCGACATTATCAACAGATTCGACGTGCCCTGCTTCAAGATCGCCTCCGCTTCGCTCACTGACGATCACCTGCTTCGCCACACGCGCGCGACCGGCAAGCCAATCCTGCTGTCGACAGGTATGAGCACGCTCGATCAAATCGATCACGCGATTGAAGTCATGGGTCGAAGGGACCTGGTGCTGCTGCATGCCTGCAGTACCTACCCGGCTTACTACGAAGAACTGAACCTGCGGGCCATGCGAACCATAGCGGACCGTTACGGCCTGCCGGTTGGCTATTCCGGGCATGAAACCGGCCTGCCGTCAAGCATCGCGGCCGCTGCCATGGGCGCTGTGGCCCTGGAACGCCACATCACGACTGACCGTTCCATGTGGGGCAGCGATCATGCCGCTTCTCTCGAACCGAACGGCATCACGCGCCTGGTGGGTTATATTCGGCTGGCCGAGAAGGCCATGGGCGATGGCGTGAAACGAGTGCTGGAACGGGAGCAGCCGATCATCAAGAAGCTTCGTCGGATTGGCGCCTGAACATGACGGGCATCAAAGCCATCGCTCTGGATGTCGATGGCGTGTTGACCGATGGCGGCGTGTGGTGGGGGCCTGAGGGAGGCGAGTGGAAGCGGTTTTGTTTCGCTGACATTATGGGCGTATCTCTGGCGCATAAGGCGGGCCTTCTGGTGACGCTGATCTCGGGTGAAGACAGTCCGCTGGTCGACCGATTTGCGGAGAAGATGAGCATCCGGGATATTTCGAAAGGCTGCAAGGACAAAGCCGCGGCGCTGCTGGGGTTCGCGGCTCGGAACGAACTGCGAGTCGGGGAAATCTGCTTCATGGGTGACGATGTAAACGATTTGGGCGCGATGGCGATTGCCGGATTTTCGGCGGCGCCGGCCAATGCTCAGCCTCTGGTAAGAAGACAGGCGAAGCTGGTAACTCTCGCGACCGGCGGGAACGGGGCCGTTCGGGAATTAGTAGATCTGCTGCTTGCGGAACGTGCCGGATGATTAAACTCTCCGATTATGTGATGCGTTTCGTAGCGGATCAAGGCGTCAAACATGTGTTTCTGGTGACGGGGGGCGGGGCTATGCATCTCAACGCATCGCTTGCGCAGAACCGGGCGCTAACGCCAGTTTGCAATTCGCACGAACAGGCGTCCGCCATGGCCGCCGAGAACTACGCCAAGACCGTCAACGGCCTTGGGGTTGCCATGGTGACCACTGGCCCTGGCGGAACCAATGCAATCACCGGCCTTGCGGGTGGATGGCTGGATTCGACCCCGATGTTGTTCCTCTCGGGCCAGGTCAAGCGCCCTGACCGCATGTTCGCCGAGGATGGCGCCCCGCTTGGAATGCGCCAACTGGGCGTTCAGGAGGTGGACATTGTCTCGATAGTCCAACCGCTCACCAAATATGCGGTCACAATTCTCGACCCCTCGAGCATTCGGTACCACATGGAAAAAGCCGTTCATCTGGCGCGAACGGGCCGTCCCGGACCGGTGTGGATCGATATTCCGCTCGATGTTCAGGCGGCTCCGATTGACGATGCCGGTCTTTCCGGGTTCCATGCTTCAGAAGATGTTTCCACCATCTCCGTGAGCCTTGTTTCGAAAGTGCGCGAGACCATCGAGGCGCTCAACAAATCCGAAAGACCCCTGATTTTTCTGGGCAACGGTGTTCGCCTGGCGCGGGCCGAAGACGATTTCCGCAAGCTGTTCGCGGCGCTCCGCATTCCAATTGAGGCAACCTGGTGTGCCGCGGATATCATTTCATCCGAAGATCCGCTGTTTGTCGGCCGGCCTGGCTCGCTCGCCGCGCGCGGGGCGAACTTCGCCCTGCAAAACTGCGATTTCCTGCTGAGCATCGGCGCGCGCCTCGATTTCGCCATTACTGGCTACGCTCCCGATAAATTCGCACGCGCCGCCCATAAAGTCATGGTCGATATCGATCAGGCGGAGATCCGAAAGCTGGCGCCGCATATCGACACGGAAATCTGTGCCGATGCCGGTGAGTTCATCCGGGAATTCCTTTCTCAGATCGAGTCCGTGAAGCCGACTTCCCGCGGCGCGTGGAAGAACCGTTGCGCGGATTGGAAGACGCGATATCCCGTTGTTCTTCCCGAACACAGAAAGCCGGAAGGCCTGGTGAGCATCTTCCACCTTGCGGAAATCATTTCTCAGGAAACCACCGTGGAGGATCTGATGATCTCCGGCAGCTCCGGGAGCGGCATCGAGATCTATCTCTTCGCATTTCCCACCCGGACAGGGCAGCGGATCTATCACACGGCCGGCCTGGGCTCCATGGGGAACTGTCTGCCAGGCAGCATCGGCGTGTGCCTCGGCGGTGGAGGCGGGCGTACGGTTTGCGTGGATGGCGACGGCGGCTTCCAGTTCAACATCCAGGAACTGGCGACGATCGCAAGACTGCAACTGCCGATTAAATATTTTGTGCTGAATAACGACGGATACGCCTCTATTCGCGCCTCGCAAACCAATTTTTTCGGGTCGCCGCAGATCGGTTGCGATGAGATCACCGGGCTGACGGTTCCCGATATCTGCAAGGTAGCGGCATCGTACGGGATTGCGTCAGCGCGTATTTTGTCGCAGGCGAATTTGCGCGAACAGGTCCGCGCGGTGCTCGATATGCCGGGTCCGGTCGTGTGCGACGTTCATGTGATTGCGGATGAAGTTCGCGGACCGCGGCTCTCTTCATTTCAGCGCCCGGATGGCTCAATGGTGTCACGGCCGCTGGAAGATCTTTGGCCATTTCTAGACAGGGATGAATTCCGGGCGAATATGATTGTCGCGCCGCTGGAGGAGTAGATGGCCGTAATGGAGCCGGAATGTGTAAGCATAGATTCGGAGGGTCGGGATGCGGTGGTGAGGCCCAACGGTCAAACCATCTTTGTTGACTTCGCATCTGGAGAATGGCTGAATCAGACTCTCAAATTCATTGCCGGAGAAACCGTTGAGCACGTCCTAACGCGCGAGAAGACATCTTTCGACCAAATCGCCTCGTCGTTTCAGAATTCCCTGGTGCTTTTCGGTGCCGGTGCTCTGGGTCGCTTCGTCTTGAAGGGACTTCGCAAAGCCGGTGTAGAACCCATAGCATTTGCTGACAACGATTCCCGCTTGTGGGGGGCTCGGATCGATGACTTGCCGATACTTTCCCCAACCGATGCAGTATCGGTGTACACGGAAGCTTGCTTCGTTGTAACTGTGTATCACGGCGCGGCCGTTACGAGGCAGTTACGATCACTTGGGTGCGAACGAATAGCGCCTGTGGCGCCCCTATATTGGAAATACCCCGACATCTTCATTCCGTCGTCCTATTTCGCATTGCCCCACGAAATAGTTGAACAGGATCATGAAATTCGCGCGGGCTACGAAGTTCTTTCGGACGACATCTCCCGCCGGGAATTCTGTGAACAGATTCTTTGGCGCTTTCGCCCGGATACGGAGGTTCTCTCCCCCCATTTGCCCGAACACGAAACCTATTTCCCTGACGATCTCGTAGCGCCGCTCGAAAACGAAGTTTTTGTCGACTGCGGAGCTTTCGATGGTGATTCCGTGCGCAGTTTCCTTGCACACAGGGACAATAAGTTCGGCAAGATATACGCGGTTGAACCGGACCCGGGAAATCTCGAAGCACTCCGGACCTGGGCGGCGTCATTGGAGGAGGGAATCGGCGGGCGAATCGTGACTCTGCCCTACGGCATCAGCGATCGGGACGCGACCGTCTTTTTCCGCATGACCAATACGGTTGGTTCGACGCTCCTGACTGACGAGAAAGAATCTTCAATTGAATGTAGGAAGCTGGACACGCTCATCGCGGAGATGGAACGTCCCACTTACATCAAAATGGATATTGAAGGCGCAGAACCACGGGCCCTTGCTGGTGGCGCGGACGTGCTGCGAAGCAGCCAGCCAGTGCTCGCGATCTGCGTTTATCACCGGTGCGAGCATATCTGGCAGATTCCATCTTTGATCCACTCTATATTTCCGGGTTACCGAATCTTCCTTCGGCGTTACGCCGAAGATTGCTGGGAGATAGTTTGTTATGCCGTTCCTCCGGGCAGACTGGTCAGGAAGTTAAGCGAGGTATGCCCGTGAAAATGATTTCTGTGATCACCCCCTGCTTCAACGAGGAGGAAAATGTCGCGGAGGTGTACCGACAGGTAAAAAGGGTCATACGCTCGCTCGGTGGCTACGCGTATGAGCATATTTTCATCGACAACGCCTCGACTGACAGAACGGTCGCAATACTCAAGCTCATCGCTAGCCAGGATCAGAATGTGAAAATTCTGGTGAACACTCGTAACTTCGGGCATGTGCGATCGCCGATGCATGCGCTGCATCAGACCAGAGGAGATGGCGTAGTGGGGATTGTCGCCGATTTGCAGGATCCACCCGAACTGATAATCGAGATGGTGCGCCACTGGGAGAGCGGCGCGGACGTCATTCTTGCCATTAAGCGTACGAGTGGCGAGAACGCCATCATGTTCCGATTGCGACAGGCGTTCTATCGGATTGTAAATCGCATCTCCCAGGTGGAAACGTATGAAAATTTTACCGGCTTCGGATTCTTCGATCGTAAGGTAGTGGAAATTATCAAGGATATCAACGACCCGTACCCTTACTTCCGCGGAATTATAGCGGAGATTGGCTTTCCGCACATCGACGTTTATTACGATCAGCCAGCCCGAATGCGTGGGAAGACGAAGAACAATTTTCTCACGCTCTACGACATGGCTATGCTTGGTATCACAAAGCTTTCCAAAGCGCCGCTTCGGATTGTGACGTTTCTCGGATTTGTCGGTTCGGGGATAAGTCTGTTGGTTGGTCTGGTGTACCTGATGTACAAACTTCTTTACTGGGACCGGCTATCGGTTGGAATTGCGCCTTTGGTAATTGGCATGTCCCTGCTCGGGTCGATCCAACTGCTCTCGTTGGGAATTCTCGGCGAGTACATCGGCAATATACAGACGATGGTTCAGAAGCGGCCGTTCGTCTTCGAGAAAGAGCGGGTGAATTTCGAATATCCTCCCTCACTGCCATTGGAGGAGAATGCGGTCGAAGCGGCGATATCTTAGCTCCCGGACAACTTCTCTGCGCAATTGAACAGGACATTGATGAAGACTCTCCCGCTCGTGTTCCTCTCTACAGCGCTATGCGGCCAGACAGTAGTACAGACCAGATATGATGCCGGACAGACCGGGGTCAACACCGCAGAAACTATCCTGACTCCTGCCAATGTGGGCACCTTGAGGAAACTTGGCACCTGGGACGTTTTCGGGTTGGTCATGACTCAACCTCTGATTGCTCAAGCTGTAAATGGGAAGGACCTGCTGATCATAGCGACGGTCACGGGCAACATCTATGCACTGGATGCCAATGCGCCGGGCACGACGATTTGGAGTCGCAGTTTTCCGAATCCAAGAACCTCATACCTCGGGAATTCCGGAATCAATACCTTTGGGTATTCAAAGCCACTTGGGATAGTAAGCACACCCTACGTCGACGTAGTAAGGGGCGTTATTTACGTGGTCGTCCAGAGTTCCGTTCCGCAATATACTCTCTATCAGCTGGGTTTGAATAATGGCTCTATTTTGCGAAGTGTGGTTATAAATGGATCGGTTGCGGGAACCGGCGACCCGGCAGGGGCGGACTGCGTATCCGGCGGAGCGGTTTCTTTTTGTCCCGGTGAACAGTATGTGCAAAGACCGGGCCTGATCGTAGCTAACTCGAAAGTTTACATTGCATTCGGGGCTACCGACGTTGACCCGTATCACGGATGGCTTTTTGCCTACAATACTTCTGACCTGACGCAAGCAGCGGTGTGGTGCTCTACGTCTAACGGCGGTGGCGGATCCGTCTGGATGTCAGGGGCGGCGCCATCGGTGGATGCCTCAGGTAGTGTTTACGTCACCACCGGTAATGGAGATTGGAACGGAACCAGCAACTTCGGCGAAAGCGTAGTCAAGCTGAGCCCTTCGCTGACTGTGTTGGACTATTTCACTCCGTCGAATTGGTCGGAACTAAATGCGGCCGATGAGGATGTGTCGAGCAACCATTTTCTGTTGATTCCAGGAACAACCAAGGGAGTATTTGCAGCAAAAGACTATCGCGCCTATGTTTTGGATACGGCTTGCATGGGGCACTTACAGGGATCATCCGCTTGCAAGTTGCAGACATGGGACGTATGTAGTGCATGTACGAAGGCGAAGGCTACTGGTGGGTACGGAGCAATATACCTGAACGACACATGGTACTTACCGACCACGGGTAATGACGCGTTCGGGGGGGCCGCTGCCGGGTCACTTTACAGCTTCAGCTTCTTCAACGGCCGCTTCACAACTATACCCACCGCCAGCAATATCAATAACTGGCCGTTCCCTGGCCCTGCGCAGATTACCGGCACATCCAACGGCTTCTCGTCTTCGCTGATATGGGTTGTGACGGGGGCTCGCGAGGCGTTCGATACCACCACTGAGGGTACACTGCGGGTGTTCAATACCTCACTTACGGAGTTGTGGAACAGTGGCTCGGGAGCGAACGCTCTGGGCCTGATGTCTAAGTACGTTCCACCTACGGTCGTAAATGGCCGGGTCTATGTTCCGACACAGAGCGGCAGGATTGTTGCCTATGGCTTGCCCACTGACACCATGTTCACATCTACTCTGTATCTTACAATCGCTTTGCCGCTACTCGCGGTCGCTTTTAACTTGACTGCCCGCTTCTTCAGATGAACCTTTGGCCGCCAGTTGACCCCTAATTACCCGATGGCCTCTCAACCCGCTCAATAACTAAAGTCTCAGCGCGTCCCCTCGACGCCTCCAGTCCCAAACCTAATTTCTGCACCGCGGCTCGCATCGCGCCCTGCGCTTCGGCGGGGTCTCCCGCATCGCCCGCCGCCCGATGCCCAAGCTCGCCCGCCGTCAAATCCAAATGAATATCAAAGCGGCCCGCAATACCGGTCCTGTCGATAACCGTCCTATCCATAGTGTCCGACAAAATCCTGCAAAATCGCGCCATCGTAACACCAAATGCATCGAAGCCATTGCCCGTCAGCTGCGACATCCCGCAAAGGCGCGGAAAACGCTTCCCCGGTTCAGATGCCGGCGGATGATCCTCATCGAATACAACACAGCTTCCCTCACTAAAGGCCTTCAGCCTGGCTCCGCCGCGTGCAACGGTCAGCGCATAGACCGGGATCTCTTTTATCTCCCGACCGATTTTCAACTTGAACCGCTCTTCAAGCAGCGCCCGAAGCATTGGCCCGTTCATCGTCGCAGTGGTCTGCGGTTTCCCAGGCCTCGCGTCGATCTGATACCGCTCCGAATCGATCCACTTCGGACCGCCGGAAATCGGCGTATTCCCTAAAGGATCGAATTCACCATACGCGTAATTGACGTACGCGCGCTGGATGAGGCTCATTAACGTCTGGCAAGTCAGATGCAATCGGGCGGGGGAGGAGAGACCTCCATCGCCCTTTCGACCGCCGGGCGCGGCCACGCTCTCCCGACACGGCTTCACCGATGCCACTTCAAACTGCCCAAAAACCAGCGGGGTCAGAAGAAAGAATAGAACCCAGCGCGTCATGCCTTAGCGTCCCATAAACGCGGCGCGATTAGTTCGCTGTGGGTGACTTCTCCACGGCATCGATCACGAGCACTTCGACCGGCCCTTTCCGCGCGTCCAGTTTAAGTCCGAGTTGTTCCTGAAGGGCGGTGAAAATCGAAGCCCCGTTATCAGACGGCGATGCATTATCGGGCGTCCACTCCAGCGTGAAATCGAACACGCCCGTGAGCCCGGTCGAATCCGTTACAGGCACGCCCTCCTGACGAGCCAGCAAATCCGCCAGCTTTCTCATACCGATCCTGGTGGCTTCCAGGTGCCCGACACCGCCGGAGGTTTTTGGCTGGCCCTCGTCAACCGGGTGAATCTTCGGTCCGCCCTTCGCAACAGTCAAAGCGTACGTCGGGAGTTGACGCGTCCCCTTGTGCAATGCGAGTTTGAACCGCTCGGCGAGCAGGGCCTGCAGCATTGGCCTCAGTTGTTCCGGCGTGGTGTTGCCCGGAAAAGTGGCGTCGATGTCGAAACGCTCCGTCGCCAGCATAATCCCTGTCGTCCGGAATCCCATATGCGTTCAAAATGACTTTCTTGATCGAAACGTTTTCCATTACGACGCGCCCGCGAGAGACACGAATGGCACTCATGCCACCGAGGGAACGGTTCGGCTTAATGGATGCCGCGTCGAATGAAGCTGTCTGGGCGCGGGCGGCGATTGCGATTGCTGACAAGAACACAATCTTCCCGGATGTTGAAATTTCTCGTCTCATTGGATCTCCACCTCTTACTACGCTTTCGGTCCGGCAAGGTTAACCAATCTCGTCCAGGCGGAGCGCGGGTGACCGCATAATGCTGACCGAACTCATGACATTCTTCTCTGCGCTAGAATCGCTGGATGCGACATTTACGGCCCTATCAGGTCTTCGGTTTGATAGAAAGTCCGCCCGCCGAAAGAGCAGCCACAATAACTATTCCAAGCAGGCGTGGTGGTGGTGGAACCTCATTGCTGGAATCAATGCTGATGATTTCTTTGCTTCGCCATGTCAAAGCCCGCCGTGTGTTTGAATTCGGCACGTTCATGGGTGGCAACACGTTGAATATGGCACTCAACACCCCAGGTTCGGCAGAGATTTTTACTCTGGATCTAAGCGAGGAATCCTTGTCCGGCCTGGACCAACATCCCTCAGACGCGCCATTTACGAAAATGCATTTCGAATCCCGCGCAGCCCTCGATTTTGCAGGCAGCCCCGTTGAAGAGAAGATAACGACCCTCACCGGCAACTCTCTGACGTTCGACTTTACGCCATGGAAAGATTCGGTCGACTTCATTTTCATTGATGGCGGTCACGACCTTGAAACCGTGGAGTCGGACACTCGGAATGCTCTCCAGATGGTTGTTCGGAACAAGCCGGCATGCATCGTTTGGCACGATTATCGAAATTCGGATTACCCCGAATTATCCACATACCTGGACCGAGTGTCCGAGAGTTTAGGTATTTCGCATGTGGAAGATACGATGCTTTGCTTTTCCGTCACGTAGCGTATCGCGGCTCCGCCGCCCGCGGCCGGACTTGGTTAACCGATATTCTCAAAGTGTGAAATATCGAATCGCCGCGGTCCTGATCTGTTCCAACCTCTGCGCGCAATCGCACACCACCTGGCATGATTTTGAAGGAGGCGGCGATGCCTCCCAGTACTCCGCCCTCAAACAGATCAATCGCGGTAACGTGAAAAACCTGCAAGTCGCGTGGACCTATCCGACCGGCGACGGCAACCCATACCTCTTCAGCCCCGTGGTCGTCGATGACGTCATGTATGTGCTGGGGAAAAGCAATTCCATCGTTGCGCTGAACGCCACCACCGGAAAAGAGATTTGGGCGCACGCGAATCCGCGCGGGGGAATCACTACGCGCGGCCTGAACTATTGGGAAAGCGCCGACCGCAAACAGAGGCGCCTGCTCTATTCCGTGGCAAGCTTTCTCATCGCGCTCGATGCGCGAACCGGGCAGGAGATCGATAGCTTCGGCACGGGCGGTCGCGTGGACTTGCGCGCGGGCCTGGGACGGGATCCGGCCACGATTTCCGCGCAGTCCATCACGCCTGGCCGTGTGTTCGAAAATCTGGTGATTCTCGGGTCGTCAACGAATCAGGAATACGCATCGGCGCCGGGTGACATTCGCGCCTACGACGTCCTTACAGGCAAGTTGGCGTGGACCTTTCACACCATTCCGCACGAAGGAGAGTTTGGTTACGAGACCTGGCCGAAGGACGCGTGGAAGACAATCGGCGGGGCGAACGCCTGGTCGGAGATGTCGCTGGACGAGAAGCGCGGGATCGTCTACATCCCCACAGCCAGCCCGAAATACAACTTTTACGGCGCGAACCGCAAAGGCGCGAATCTTTTCGGAGATTGCCTGCTCGCCCTCGATGCGCGCACGGGCAAACGCAAGTGGCATTTCCAAATGGTCCACCATGACATCTGGGATTATGACAACGCGAATGCGCCCAAACTGCTAACCGTTCGGCACAACGGTCAAATGGTGGACGCTGTCGCGCAGGCAGGCAAGACGGGCTTCCTGTACGTGTTCAACCGCGTCACAGGCGAGCCTCTCTGGCCGATAGAGGAGCGCCCGGTGCCGAAATCGGAAATGCCGGGAGAGCAGGCGTGGCCCACACAGCCGTTCCCCACCGCGCCTCCCCCGTTCGCGCGGCAGAAATTCACGGTGGAAGATCTGAACCCGTTCATCGATGATCCGGCTGAATCCGCGCGCTTTCGGGAGCAGATGCGCGCCGCCCGGAATGAGGGCCTCTTCACTCCGCCTGGCGTGCGCGACACGGTCGAAATGCCGGGCAACAATGGAGGGTCGAATATCGGAGGCACGGCAGTGGACCCTGAACACGGCATCATGTTTGTGGTGTCAAAAGACTACCCCTCCATGCTCAAGCTCACCCTTGCGGGGCCCGATACCGGAGATCCCGTGACGAACCACTACAGAGCCCCGTTCGGCTTCATGGTCACCAGCAGCGGACTCTCGGCCATCAAGCCGCCGTGGACGACGCTTACTTCCTACGATCTGAACCTCGGCGCCATTCGCTGGCAGATCCCTCTGGGGGAAGTGCCCGAACTCGCGGCGAAGGGCATCACGAATACCGGCGCGCATTTTCCCAAGGTGGGGCCGGTTGTGACCGCCGGCGGATTGATCTTCACCGGTACGCGCGATCGTTATATCCGCGCCCTGGACATCGATTCGGGCAAAGAACTCTGGAAGGCGCAGGTGCAGGCGGGCGTGGAAGGAATTCCCGCCGTCTACCAAGTGGGCGGACGCCAGTATGTGGTCTACTGCGCCGCCGCGCGCGCGACCACGCATGTACACGCGTCGCCTGGCCATCCGGCGTCTGCTGAACCTGTCCCCGGAGCTTATGTCGCCTTTGCGCTGCCGCAAGGCGGAACGCGGAAGTAACGCCACTGGACTCGCGCGGGCGAGCCGGGGTATAGAATCGACCCGAAAGGTATTCCGCCATGCAAAGCCCGCACATGACTCGCCGATCCCTGCTCCGCACCTCACTTGCGACGGGAGCCCTCTTCGGCCTCGATGCCCTGTTCACTGCCGAACGCACCGACGCCGCCGCCGTTGGACCAAACGACAAGATCAAGGTCACCAGGATTGAAACATTCGTCCTGAAGAACTCCTGGGTTTTCGTGAAGGTCTCAACCGATGCCGGAATCGTCGGCTGGGGCGAAATGCTGAAGGACGATGCGAAGGCGTGCGCGGCCGGGGCGCTCGAAGTGGGGCGCTATTTGATTGGGCAGGATCCGAATCGCGTGGTCTTCCATTGGGAGGCCATTCAGCGCGGCTCATTTTATCGCGGCGGCCCCATCAAAACGGCCATTCAGAGCGGCATCGATCAGGCTCTTTGGGACATCAAAGGCAAAGTCTACGGCGTGCCGGTTTACAAACTGCTGGGCGGCCCCACGCGCGATCGCATTCGCGTTTACGGGACAGTGAGCGAGACCACGGGCGTGAATGCCATGAAAGTGTCTCCAAGTGCTTCGCGCGCGGCGTTCAAATATATCGAGGGACAGAAATTCGTGGATGAGGTGGTCGAGCGCTTCAAGGCGCTGCGCCAGAAGCAGGGCTCTGGTGTCGATATCGCGATCGACTTCCACGGCGCGGTGGAACCCCCCACGGCATCTCTGCTGATCAAAGCGCTGGAGCCGTATCAGCCCTGGTTCTACGAAGAGATTGTGCAGCCTTTGAATGTGGACATCATGGCGGAACTGGCGAAGAAAACGCATATTCCGCTGGCGACCGGCGAACGCATTTTCACCAAGTGGGGCTTCCGCGAAATTCTGGAGAAACATGCGGCGATGATTTTGCAGCCGGATGTTTGTTATGCCGGCGGCATCACGGAATTGCGCTTAATTGCGGGGATGGCCGAGGCGTATTATGCGCCAATCGCGCCACACAATCCACAGGGACCGTGTTCGCTGGCCGCGAGCCTGCAAATAGCCGCCTCTGTTCCGAACTTCTTGATTCAGGAGCGCGGCGATATGGAACACGCGAACTTGCTGGCGAAGCCGTTGCCGCCGGTCAAGAACGGGCATCGCGAACTTCCCACCGAACCGGGCCTCGGAATCACCATTGATGAAGACAAATTGCGCGCGCAGGTTGGCGAGCCGCAGGAGTATCGAACGCGGTATGACCCGGACGACGGGTCGGTTATCGATTGGTAAGAGCGGCGGCGAGTGGACGGGAGAGCCGTTAAGGCTGCTGCGGAGGCGCAACAGCCTTTGCCGCGTCGGCGGCAACCGGGGGCCGGAAGCGTTGCGGGAACGTCGGCTTGGCACTCGCCAGCTCCACATACGCCTTGATGATTTTCTCCTGCTGCGCGGGGTCCGCAATCAGGTAAGTATGTCTTCCATTCGCTGATGGAGCAAACGAAGTCTTACCATCGTCATGCACCGTTATCGTGCCGGGCTCGGAAACCTTGAAGTAGGCCTCCTTGGGCCGCGCGGCATGCAGCGTTGCGGCCATAGCCCAGGAACCTGTGTCGTACGGCATCGGCTTCCACAGTCGATAGGCATCCGCCACAGGATGGTCGATAACCGCCGCGAACTCCTTATCGATGCTGGCGCCCGGGAACTCCAAAGCCGCCCCCACCTCATAGCCCGCCGCAATCACCGGAGTGGGCCATTCCGCAAAGACCTTCTTCGCCGCCGGGATATCGGCTTTGACGTTCGCTTCAGGTCCGCCGGAAGGGAAAGCGCCCTGCGCCACCACCAGGTACTTAATCTTCGCCGTGATCAATTCTTTCATCCCGCGAAATGCCAGCGCCGAAGCCAGATTCGTTGCCGGACCGGCAAGTATGAAGAACGCATTCTGGTCGCTCTGCGCCTCAAGGTAGTTGCGAAAAAGAGTATTCGGATCCCCGGTATCGATGATCGTTTTGACCCTGTTCGTGTAGGTCGGCTTGCCATCCGGCTTCTTCAGCTCGAACGGCTTCGTGAAAGCCGCGGGCGTATCTCCAGGATTCCCCTCGGTATGCATCCCAATCGGCGGCACCTGCGCGAAATTTCCAGCCGGTCCGCGATAAAAGCGTTCCACCGTATCGGCGAATCCCGCCACCGCCAGGTTCGGACGGCTCATCGTCACTATAGCGACACGGCAGTCGTTCTTTCCCTGCATTCCATGCAGCAGCGCGACCGCCAGAACGCTGTCAATTGTTGAGAAATCCGTATCGAAAAACGCCCCTGCCGATGGTTTGCCGCCCCTGCCGAATTGCATGATTTCTATATCCTTTTATTACGCGAGATCCAAACCTTCCAGCCGCCCTGTCGAATCGCCGAAATTCTCCGCATTCACGCCCATCCTGTCCATCATGGTCAGGAACAGATTGCACATCGGAGTCTCGCGGCGCGCCACAATCCGGCGTCCGGTTTTGAAGTTGCCCCCACCCTTGCCCACCACGATCGTCGGAAGGTCTTCGTGCAGGTGCGCATTGGGGTCGGAAAGGCCCGCGCCGTAAACCAACATGCAGTTATCCAGCAGCGTCCCGTTGCCCTCCTTAGTGGACTTCATTTTCTCCACAAAGCTGGCGAACTGCCGCACGTGATACTCGTTGATCTGCCGCACCTTTTCCATCAAATCCGCCTGATTGCGATGGTGCGTCAGCGGATGGTGGCCATCCGGAATGCCCAACTCGCGATACGGCCGCGACGAACCTTCGCGGGTCATCAGGAACGTGATCACGCGGGTCTGATCGGCCTGAAACGCGATCGCCATCATGTTCGACATCATCCGGAAGTGCTCCGCGAAATCGGCAGGGATCCCGTAAGGCTTATCCATGCCCGTTCCGAACTTTTGCGGATCCAGTTGGGTGCTGTCCTTCTCGGCGCGCTCAATCTGACGCTCCACTTCACGAATGGACGAAAGATATTCGTCGAGTTTCCGCCTGTCCGTCGGGCCAAGAGACGATTCCAGCTTGTGTGTGTCGTCCGTGACGAAATCCAGAATGCTGCGGCGGTATTTCGATTGCCGTGTCTTCTCTTCCGGCGTCATCGGAAGACCCTTGCCGAACAGCCGTTCAAAAAATGCGCGCGGATCCAGAATCGGCGGCAGCGGCTGCGTCTCGCTCCGCCACGCGAGATTGTTCGTGTAAGCGCACGCGTAACCGGAATCGCAATCGCCGGCCTGCCGCGCGTCTTCCATGCCAAGTTCAAGCGAAGGGAAGCGGGTCTGCTTGCCGATTTGGTTCGCGACAATCTGGTCGAACGAAATGCTGTTTCTGATATCGATGAGCGATTTCTTTACCTGCACACCGGTCAGGTATGAGCCAGAGCAGCGACCGTGATCGCCCGCGCCATCCAGCAGCGCCCGGCCCGTGTTGTGGGTCAGGTTGCCGATCTGGATCATGTCGTCTTTGTAAGGCTCCATAGCCTTCAAAGTGCGGGGCAGCGCCTCGAGCTTCCCCTCGTACGGGGCGTTCCAGCTATCCATGATCATGCCGTTCGGCACGTAGAAGAACGCCATGCGAACAGGGTCTTTCTTCGTGGCGGCCATCGCCGGCGACATCGCGTCCAGGAAAGGCAGTCCAATGGCGGCCGTTCCCATTCCACGAAGGAAGGTGCGGCGGGGCAGTGCTTTGCGGGTGATCATTTCTGTGCAATCTCCTTGGCTGTTACAGGTGCCGGTTTCGGCGCGCTTTTCTGAGTGGTCACCAGTTCGCCCCGGCGCGACTGGAACGGAAGGCTCCGCACCACTTCGTAGATCAGGGTCTGGAAATGATATCCGTCGCCCTGAAGTTTCCGGTTAATGTCGTCAATCGTCTTATTGTCGTAGGGCTGCATCCCGCGGCCCATCGCGTACGTCATGATCTTCTCGACCAGGCAGCGCGAAACCTGCGGCAGGCTGTCGATCAAAATAGTGCGCATCTCAGCGGCCGTCTTGAACGATTTTCCATTCGGCATGGTGCCGCCCACATCAATGGGGAATTTGCCGTCAACCGTTCGCCACTTGCCGATCGCATCGTAGTTCTCGAGGCCGAAGCCCAGCACATCCATCTTGCTGTGGCACGACGCGCACACCGGATTGCTCCGGTGAGCTTCGAGCTGCTTGCGCAGCGAAACGTCGCTGCCGATCCTGGAATCGTCCAGCGCGGGTACATCCGGCGGCGGCGGCGGCGGCGGCGTCCCCAGAATATTGTTCAGCACGTATTTGCCGCGAATGGTCGGCGAGGTGCGGCTCGGATAGCTCGAAACAGCAAGGACACTGGCCTGCGAAAGCACGCCTCCGCGCTGATCGGTCTTCAGATCCACACGCCGGAAATCGGGACCTTTCACGTCGTTGATCCCATAGTATTTCGCAAGCTGCTCGTTCAGGAACGTATACCTGGCGTCGATGAAATCAGAGAGCGGGCGGTTCTCGCTCAGCACGTTTTGGAAGAACATGCTGGTTTCGGTGCGCATCGCTTCTTTGAGTTCAGGAGTCCACGCGGGGAATTTCTGCGGATCCGGCTTGATCGAATCCAGGTTTCGGATTTCCAGCCATTGTCCCGCGAAGTTCTCCGCGAACGAAGCAGCCTTCGCGTCCGTCATCATGCGCTTCACCTGCGCGTCGAGCGTCGCGGGGTCTTTCAGCTTGCCGGTTTCGGCCAGACCCAGAAGCTCGTCGTCCGGCATGGAACTCCAGAGAAAGTAGCTTAGGCGTGACGCAAGTTCGATGTCCGACAGGCGGTGAACCTTCTCGGGGTCGGTTGGGTTTGGATCCTTCTCCACGCGGAACAAAAATTCGGGGGAGACCAGCATCGCTTCGAGCGCCAGTTGTATGCCTTGTTCGGTCGATTGGCCCTGCGCCTTCGCCATCGCCACAAACTTCATCAGCGCCGAGACTTCGCTCCTGCTGACCGGCCTTCTATAAGCATGGTGGGCGAGATTCGCAACAATCTTTTCGACGCACGCCTGCCCGCCGGTCTTCGTATCGCAGATCAGGATCTTCTTGCGGCTTGCTTTCTCCACTTTTGACGGGAAGGGGCCGACAAAGGTCATGCTCCCGATGAACTTGTTCTTCTTATCGCTGTAGGCTTCCTTAGGGTCCGTGAACTTCTTGACGAACTCATCGTCCATGAACGCGGCGCGGAACACGTGATCGCCTTCCGGCAGATACGCCCGAATTTCGCCATCCGAAAACGGATTGAAGTAAACCAGTTTCGAAGGCTTGGTCTCCACCTCGATGGTGTCTATCAGCTTGCCATCCATCCAGAAGCCCATCTTCACAGGCTTGGCATCGGAGGAACGCTCGCCAGGGAAGCCGAACCGAACCGTATATTCGCCGTCGAAATCCACCCGGTGCGACGCTTCCACAGTGCTGAAATCGAGCCGGCGAATGTTCTTGGTCTTCAGTTCATACGTGATTTCGAGCGGCTTTTTCGGCAGGGGGTCGGCGCCCATCGCGCGCGATGCAATGGTTTCTGCCGCGTTCAGATACTTGTCCATCAGCACAGGCGAAATCGTCAGGATGTCGCCGATGTTGTCGAACCCATAGCCGGAATCGTCTGTCGGGAAGTCTCGTTCCGCGCGGAAATCAACCGCCAAAAGATCTCGAATGGTGTTGCGGTATTCGTTGCGGTTCATGCGGCGCGCCGTCACGCGGCCAGGATCGGGCTTCACCGCTGCATCCGCTTTCAGGAATTCTCCGCGAACGAACTCCACCAGCGCTGTTACTACCGGCTGTACGGGGCGGGGCGCTCCCTTCGGCGGCATCTCGCCCGATTCGATCTTTTGTACGATCTTGTCCCAGGCTTCGCGGTCCGTCGAGATTGTGGACGCCTCGGTGTAAGGCAGCAGATTCACGCCGCCCGACATCACCGTCGCGTTGTGGCACCCGGAGCAGTTGTTCTTCAATATCGGCTTGACGTTCTTTTCAAATCCGACAGCGTCAACCATTGGTGCTTTGGTCGTCGGCGCGGCGAAAAGCAGCACCCCTACCGTAAGGCAGGCTGCGCTCCCCAACTTAAGTACGGATTCGGCCTTGGGCCTCAATTGTGATGGCATTCGGGTTTCTATTAGTCGCAGTCGAAACAGGGTTAAGTTACTGCTGAGCCTGATTATATCTACAAACCCTGGCTTCCGAAATACCATGTTGATAGAATCCGGGGCAATGGGCCTACTATTTGCAATTCTTTTCGTTGTCTGTCTCGCCCCTCCGGGCGTCGCGCTCGACAAAACGGACGTCGAATACTCCCGGCCCGACGGGAAAGCGCTGCTGCTCGACCTTCATGTGCCGGAGGGCAAGGGTCCTTTTCCCGCGGTAATTGTGGTTCATGGGGGCGGCTTCGATCAGGGCACCAAAACCAGCTATGTGGGACCGTTGCTCGAAGTGCTCACGAACGCGGGCTTCGCCTGGGTCTCGATCGATTACCGCATGGCGCCGCAGTACCGCTTCCCTCAGCCCGTAGAAGATGTAAACGCTGCCATTCGATGGGTCAAAGCGAACGCCAAAGCATATAATCTCGATCCCGCAAAGTTGGTCCTGGCGGGAGAGTCCGCCGGAGCCTATCTGGTCACCTACGCCGCTTCGCATGAGACGCCGGAGACGCGACTTGCCGCCACACTCGAGCTCTATGGGCCGACAAATTATGCCTATGTCGCCGAACTCCGGCGCGACCATCCCGAGCGATTCGACATGGCCAGCGCGAACCGGCATCTCGCCAATGGCGGCGGCATACGCTATTTCGGCCTCGAAACTCTGGACGAAGCCGGGCTCAGGCGTTTGAAAGAGGTTTCGCCCGTAGAGGCGGTGCATAAGGGCATGGCGCCGTTCCTGATTGTCCATGGAACGGCTGATAAGCAGGTTCCTTATGAACTTTCGCCGGCAATGTGCGCCGCCATGAAGAAGGTGGGCGCGAAGTGCGATCTGATTTCGGTGGAGGGCGGGGGACACGGCATGGCAAGCTGGGCCAGGTCTCCGGAAATGCAGCACTGGAAGCCCGAAGTGGTGGCGTGGCTCAAGACGACGCTCGGCGTGAAGTAAAGCGTCCCTGTATCGCCACTCAGTGCTACGTACAGAAATGGACATGAACTGCGCGGTACCGGAAATTCACGGCTCCCGTAATGTCCTGGGCAGTACCCGGCATTCCGCTATATCGTGCATTTACAGCATCTCAATCAAAGGATCTTCGTTTGACCTCAAGACGGACGTTCGGTACACTGAAAGTTTGTTTCAAGGCGGGTTCCCGCGCTGCACGTCGTCTCGCAGTCGTCAGTACCTCACCAATTAAGTCCTCATCAGAACCGGAGAGTGCATGGCAGAAGTCCAAAGGTATCTTTTTACGTCTGAGTCGGTTACCGAGGGTCATCCCGACAAGGTAGCGGACCAGATTTCAGACGCGGTTCTCGACGCCGTTTTGGCGCAGGACCCTATGGGTCGCGTGGCGTGCGAAGTTCTGGTTACGACAGGCATTTGCGTCGTCTCCGGCGAGATCACCACCGACTGCTACGTCGATGTGCCCACCATTGCCCGCGAAACCATCAAGGAAATCGGCTACACCGACGCGGCATTCGGTTTCGACAGCAAGACCTGCGGCGTCCTGAATACGATTCAGAGCCAGTCGCCTGACATTGCGATGGGCGTGGATACCGGCGGCGCGGGCGATCAGGGCCTGATGTTTGGCTACGCCTGCAACGAGACCGAAGAACTCATGCCTCTGCCGATTCAATTGGCGCACCGGCTTTGCGAAAGACTTTCTGAAGTTCGAAAGTTCGGGACACTGACCTATCTTCGTCCCGATGGCAAGAGCCAGGTTTCCGTCGAATATTTGGACGGGAAGCCCGTCCGTATCGACGCCGTTGTGATCTCGACTCAGCACGGCGACGATGTCTCCACGGAACAGCTTCGCGCCGACGTTCGCAAGCACATCATCGACGCGGTTGTGCCCCAGGGCATGGTTGACGAGAACACGAAGTATCACATCAACCCGACCGGGCGCTTCGTCATTGGCGGACCGCACGGCGATACCGGTCTCACGGGCCGCAAGATCATCGTGGACACGTACGGCGGCATGGGCCGTCACGGCGGCGGGGCTTTCTCCGGCAAGGATCCGACAAAGGTTGACCGTTCGGCGTGCTACATGGCCCGCTATATCGCGAAAAACATCGTCGCATCCGGGCTCGCGACGCGTGTGGAAGTACAGCTTGCCTACGCGATCGGCGTGGCGGATCCGGTATCGGTAATGGTGAATACGTTCGGCACCGGCGCGGTCAGCGAAAACTCGCTCACGGCTCTGGTTCGCGCAAACTTCCCGCTCACGCCGAAAGGCATCATCGACCACCTGCAGCTGCGCCGCCCCATCTACAGGAAGACGGCCGCCTTCGGTCACTTCGGTCGCACCGGCGATTCGTTCTCATGGGAAAAGACGGACAAGGCTGAAGCGCTTCGCACGGCTTCGAAAAAAGCAGCGGCTTAAAAGTCGCGCGCTACAGTTGAGCCGGTGGGCGTTCTGCTTAGAGCGCCGCCGGCTTTTTATTTTTCCCCATCATGTGTGCCTGCGGTTGTTTCTTTCTGTTGCTTGTCGCGCTTGCGCTGGCGTGGGCCGCGCTTCACCACTATTGGCTTCTCTTCGTGTTAATTCTGATCGCGTCCGGCCTGACTGGCTGGTTCGGACGGAAGGCCGCCGGCTGGCGTCCAACGCCGCGCCAATAAAACAACGGCTGGCTCGAACAGGCGCTTGATTTTATCCGCTGCGCTACTTCACAACCTGCAAGACGAAACTCTCGCTCACCGAATGCCCGCCCGCATCCTCCGCCGTCAGCTTGTACTCTGTGTCCTTCATCGGTGAGACCTGTAAACAGTGCGTCAGCGCGGGCCATACCTCTTCCACCGGCGGATCGATTCGCAAAGTTTTCGCCCCCGTCACGCCGTAACAGATATTGGCCGCGGACCCCCTCTTAATCACGCCCGGGCTGACATAAAACGAACTGATCTTCAATGAGTCTCCGCCCAACAAATCAAGCGTCTTCCTCGCCAGCGCGGCTTCCTGCTCCTGTTGCCTGCGCTGATTGTCCTGCTTCTCGCTCCAGCGCGAATAAAATACGTATCCGTCGTAGAGCAGCGCAATCGCGAGCACGATTCCCAAATAGGGCGCCACCTTCTTCATCCACGTAACATTCATCTCATCTTCACCGCACTTTCGTATCCAGTCATTTCCAAATAACCCACCCCCGTGTGCGTGCCCGAGTAATCCACCGCGCCCTCCCAGTAGCTTGGCCCGCCGCGCTTGGATTTCAATGCCTGATCCGGCAAAACGGCGCGGCACGTGAGGGCAATATTCAGTGAAGGCACCTCGATCCGCCACTCCACCGGATACCTCTGCCGCCCTTTCGAAAGCGGCTGCAGCTTGAAATCGCTATTACGCAGATGATGCGCCTTCCCGCCGGAATCGATAAACGTGCCTGAGGAATATGGATCAATCGAGCCGTCCCCGCGCCGCAGTTCGAAGAGCATCAACTCGGTATTATTATCGAGTTGCACGCTGAACCAATCCCACCCAATCTGCTCCGCGCCCAACTGTTCGCTGAACCATTCATGGTCCATCCACGCGCTGCCCCGGACCGCGTGTATCTTCCCCGCCGCCTCAACGGTTCCCGAGACACGAAGCCGCGGGAACGATACGTAGTGCGATGCCCGCCCCTTGCCTTCAGCCTTCTGGCTCACTCCGTTCTCACCATGAATCACAAACGGCTTAACGGGATCGAGTTTCAGTTGGAAGCGAAAGGCTCCGGTCACCGCGTCCAGCGTCTGCGTCTCGCCATTCCACTGCGCCGACCAGTTCCCGTTCCAGATCCGCTGTCGTTCAAAATTCGCGCCCGCCACACCCGGTCCCTCGCGGTTCAGTCGTTCTTCGTACAGGAATCGCTTGCCCGCGACATCGGTAAGAGCCGCATGCGCGAGATACAAATCCTTCACCGACCACGCCGACCTACCCGAATCCGCACCCTGCCTTTCGCCCTGACGGAAGAACACCAGTTCGAAGCCGAACCGTTTACCCGCTTCATCTGTCACATTACCCGTGTAATACCACCATTCCGTGCGGAAGTCTTCGTGTTCGAAGTGATCCCTGGGAAACTGGTACCGGTAACCCGGCAGCGCCTCCCGATAGGTGAAATCGCCGCTCGCAGCGCAAACCGCCAGGGGTAGAACAAAGAGCGAAAATGCACGCAGCCGCAAACTCCAGAGTAATCTTTTCATCCTGTTACCATGAGGTGACACGGAATGGTCGTTGAAACCAAATCTGCCCAATTCGACAATATCGCGCTCGATTCCGGAGCCACGCTCGCACCCGTCGAAATCGCCTACGAGACCTACGGCAATCTGAACGCCGATCGCTCGAACGCCATCCTCATCACGCACGCCTTCACGGGCGACGCGCATGCCGCCGGTATCAGCCATGAAGGCGGCAAGCCCGGCTGGTGGGACAACATGATCGGCCCCGGCAAGGCGTTCGATACCGATTGCTATTTCGTCATTTGCTCCAACGTGCTCGGGGGCTGCCAGGGAACCACCGGGCCCGGCTCCATCAACCCCGGCACCGGGCTTCCTTATGCCATGAGTTTCCCCGTGATTACCATCCGCGACATGGTGCGCCTGCAGCGCATGCTGATCGATTCGCTGGGCATTCATCGCCTTCTCTCTGTCGCGGGCGGCTCCATGGGTGGAATGCAGGCACTCGAGTGGGCCGTCAGCTACCCGGAGATGGTTCGGTCCACCATCCCTATTGCAACCACATGGCGCCACAGCGCGCAGCAGATCGCGTTCAACGAAGTCGGCCGCCAGGCCATTATGGCCGACCCCGATTGGGCCGAAGGCGATTACTACGATAAGAAACCACCCGCCCGCGGTCTCTCCGTCGCCCGAATGGTGGGCCACATCACGTACATGAGCGATGAATCCATGCGTGAAAAGTTCGGTCGTCGTCTGCGCGAGAAGGAAAAGTTCGGTTTCGATTTCGGCGTGGATTTCGAAGTGGAGAGCTATCTGCGCTATCGCGGCAATCAGTTTGTTTCGCGTTTCGATGCGAACTCATATCTCTACATCACAAAGGCTGAGGATTACTTCGATTTGACCAATGGCACAGGCACGCTGGTCGATGCCTTCCGCACCGTCGATACCCGATTTCTTGTGATCAGTTTCACGTCTGACTGGCTTTACCCCAGCTATCAGTCCCAGGAAATTGTGCGCGTGCTGCGGCGCGTGAATGGCGACGTTTCCTTCTGCGATTTGCAGTCGAACTACGGCCATGACGCCTTTCTTGTGGACGTGGCGGAGCAGACGGAAATCGTCCGCGGCTTCCTCGCAAGCACCGCGCGACTGGCGAAGGCGGCATAATGGCATCGGTGGCAATGGCTCCTGTTTCCCATCCCGTAACGCTCGCGGAGCGCCCTGATTTCAGCGTGATCGGCGAGATAATTCAGCCGGCCAGCCGCGTGCTCGACCTTGGCTGCGGCGAGGGCGAATTGCTCGCCTGGCTGCTGGAGCATAAGCAGGTGTTGGCGCGCGGAGTCGAGATCTCGGCGTTGCAGGTTCGCAAAGCGATCTCACGCGGCGTCTCGGCCTATCAGGGCGATATCGATGAAGGGCTTGCCGACTACCCCGACAAGGCCTTCGATTACGTGATTCTCAGCCAGACTCTTCAGGAGACGCGCAGCCCTCTGCATGTCTTACAGGAGATGCTGCGAGTGGGTCGCCGCGCGATTGTTTCGTTCCCGAATTTCGGCCACTGGAGCGTGCGCAAAGCCATGCTGTTCACCGGACAGGCGCCGAAGACGAAGCTGTTCCCGTACGACTGGTACAACTCGCCGAATATTCATTTCCTGAGCATTAACGATTTTGAGGATCTGTGTCGCCACAGCGCGTTCCCGATTGAAAAGCGATATTTCCTCTCGGGCTCAAGCAGAGTTTCGACTATGCCGAATCTGCTGGCGCAGACCGCGGTTTTTCTGTTGGGTTAGAGTTAGAGTCGGGTAAGTTCGCGGAAGCGTTGCAGTATCAGATCGATTCTCGCCTGACTCACGGCATCGGGAAGTAGCAGTCCCGGCAGTGCGTCGAGAGATTCGTTGGTTGCGAGCAGACGCGCGAACTGCAAACTCAAAGTAATCGCGCAGTTCATCTGACGCGCTCCGAACTTCACGGGTCAGTTTCCCGACCATCGACAACCGCTACAACGTCCTCCAGATCATGACTGAAAAACGTCTGCGCTTAACGGCATGACCTCGAGTACGATCTCTTCTTGAATCCATCTGCAAAGAGGCGCTCCTTCGCTTTTGTCTTCTGCAAATCCCAATGCCCGGAGCCGATCTCCAAACACCGAGTACGCCGCAAGCCTGCCAAAGTAAGGTTCTTTGCCCGCTCCTCAAAAGAATGTGTTCACATAGGCTTCCATCGAATTCCCGGCATAAAGCAAAAAAAACGGCACGCCGCCAGCGGAGTATCCTCCGCCAACAGCGTGCCGCCAAGCAGCGTAATCGAACCAGCCTTAAGCCGCTTCCAAAACCACCGGCGCTTCGACCTTATCGAACTTCAACTTGCCCGAATCGCCGTCCACATCCACCACCACTGTCTCGCCCGACAGAAAATCTCCCGCCAGCAAGCGCAGCGCCAGCGGATCCTGCACCAGCCTCTGAATCGATCGCCGCAGAGGCCTTGCCCCGTACGCCGCATCGTACCCGTCGGCCATGATGACTTCCTTCGCCGCCGGCGTGACTTCCAGCTTCAGACCACGCGGAGCAAGCAGCTTCTCCACGCGCTTCAACTGCAGATCCACAATCACGCTCAGATGCTCCTTCGAAAGCGAGTTGAACACGATAATGTCGTCCACACGGTTCAGGAACTCCGGCCGGAAAGTGTTCTTCAAGGCTTCCAGAAGCCGCTTCCGCACATCCTCCACCGCCGTCTTTCCCCGTTGGTTCACCGAGAACCCAATCGGATTACTCTCCGCAATCACACTCGACCCCACATTCGAAGTCATGATGATCACGGTGTTCTTGAAGTCCACCGTACGGCCCTGACCGTCGGTCAAACGCCCATCCTCCAGGATCTGCAACATCGTGTTGAATATATCCGGATGGCCTTTTTCGATCTCGTCGAACAACACCACCGAATACGGCCTGCGCCGCACATGCTCCGTGAGCTGACCGCCTTCGTCATAACCCACGTATCCCGGAGGCGCGCCGATAATCCGCGACACGGAATGCTTCTCCATGTACTCCGACATATCGACACGGAACATCGCCTTATCGTCATCGAAGAGGAACTGCGCCAGCGCCTTCGCAAGCTCCGTCTTGCCCACGCCCGTCGGACCAAGGAAGATGAAACTGCCGATCGGCCGATTCGGATCGTTCAGACCCGCGCGGTTTCTGCGGATCGCGTTCGCAACCAGCGTGACCGCTTCGTTCTGCCCCACCACGCGCTCGAACAGCCGCGCCTCCATGTGGATCAGCTTCTGTACCTCGCCTTCAAGCATGCGGGACACCGGAATTCCCGTCCACTTCGCCACAATCTTGGCGATATCTTCTTCATCGATCTCTTCCTTCAATAGCGGCGAACCCGATTTGATCGATTCAAGATCGTGCGTCGCCCCTTCCAGGCTCTGCTCGATTTCCGCCAGCCTGCCGTACTTCAACTGCGCGGCTTTTTCCCAGTCCCCCATACGAGTGGCCCGCTCTTCTTCGGCACGCGTCTGCTCCAGCTCTTCCTTGAGCTGCTGCACCCGCGTAATGGCGCCCTTCTCGTGGGTCCACCGGTCTTTTAGCTGAGAGGACTCGCCCCGCAAACGCTCCAGTTCGTTCTCCACATGTCGCGTCCGCTCACGAGACGCCGTATCCTTCTCGCGATTCAATGCCTGCCGCTCGATCTCCAGATGCGACACACGCCGCTCCAGGTTATCGATCTCAATCGGCATGCTGCCAATCTGAATCTTCAGCGCCGCCCCCGCTTCATCCACCAGATCGATGGCCTTATCCGGAAGGAATCGGTCCGTGATGTAGCGATGCGACAGCACCGCCGCGGCAATGATCGCCGAGTCTTTGATACGGACGCTGTGGTGGATCTCGAACTTCTCTTTCAGACCGCGCAGAATCGCGATTGTGTCGTCCACCGTAGGCTCGCCAACAAGCACGGTCTGGAAGCGCCGCGCCAGAGCCGCATCTTTTTCGACATGCTTCCTGTATTCCGAAAGCGTCGTCGCGCCGATGCAGCGCAATTCGCCGCGAGCGAGCGCCGGCTTCAGCATGTTCGCCGCGTCGATGGAACCTTCCGCGCCGCCGGCCCCAACCAGCGTATGCAACTCGTCGATGAAGCAGATAATCTCGCCGTTCGATTCCGTGATTTCTTTCAGCACCGCTTTCAGGCGGTCTTCAAATTCGCCCCGGAACTTTGTGCCCGCCACCATCTGACCAAGATCGATTGCGACCAGCCTCTTGTGCCGCAACTGATCGGGCACGTCTTCCTTGATGATTCGCTGCGCCAGACCTTCCACTATGGCTGTCTTGCCAACGCCCGGCTCGCCGATCAGCACCGGATTGTTCTTCGTGCGGCGGCTCAGAACCTGCATCACACGCCGTATCTCTTCATCGCGCCCGATCACCGGATCGAGCTTCCCGCGCCGCGCCTGTTCCGTCAGATCCACCGCGTATCTTTCGAGCGCCTGGTACTTCGACTCCGGATTCTGATCCGTCACGCGCTGCGTACCGCGGACTACCACCAGTGCCTTCAAAATTGAATCGTGATCGGCGCCCTGTTTATTCAACAGGCTTCCCGCCGGATCGTACTTCTGATCCGCAATGCCAAGCAAAAGGTGCTCGGTCGAAATAAACTCGTCTTTGAAGCTTTCGCTGGCCTTCGCCGCTGCCTCAAATACCTGCTGCAGCCCCGGCGTCACAAACATGCCCGGCTGCTGCCCGGTTACCTTCGGCAGTACGTTGAGCTGCCTTTCCGCTTCCTGAATAATCGCGTCGGGATGCGCGCCGCACTTTTCGAGCACCGAACGAACAATCCCCTCACGCTCCGAAGTCAGCGCCACCAGAACATGCAGCGGGTGCATGACTTGATGACCGTACTGCCCGGCCAGTTCCTGAGCCTGCTGCACGGCTTCCTGCGCTTTTTGCGTCAACTTATCAAACCGGAATGCCATGATTACCTTTCTCCCAATAAATTAAGGGCGGGTACTACGGGCATCGACTGTTTCGCCCGTCACCCGCCCCCTGAAACTATCGCCCTGCCAATCCAAATGTTCAAGCCGCCTGCTGCTCTTGCGGCTGCTGAATTTCCACCTTGACTTGCCGGGGCTTGGCAGCCTCCTTCTTTGGCAGAGTGACCGTCAGGACTCCATTCTTATAATCGGCTGCGATCTTGTCGGTGTCCACCGTCGACGGTACCTGGAAACTCCGAACGAAGTCTCCATAGCTGCGTTCGATGCGGTGCCAGCCCTTCACCTTATCGTCCTTTTCGAATTTGCGTGTTCCGCGAAGCGTGAGCGTGTTGTTCTCCATGCGGATGTCGATGTCCTCGATCTTTACGTCAGGGAGATCTGCCTTTAAAGACAGCGTGTCCTCTGTCTCGACAATGTCAACAGGCGGAGACCACGGTCTGCCCGTACGCGGCTCGCTCATCAGGCGGGTAACCGCGTCCTCGAACAGGCGCAGACCCTGAAACGGCTCGAGATTCATTACGTTGCTCATGGTTTAGAGATTCCTTTCGGTTTGATTTGGATGCGGCCTTTCGTATTTAACCTCATCTGAATACAATAATAAAATCTGCGTGTACTACTGTCAAGTAGTCTTCGCAAGATTGTGTGCGGTCCTCCTCCATGCCTCCAGAAGCCCCAGCCCAATCAATATCAGCGCCAGGCACAACCCCGTCCACAGCCCCACCGCCCCCCACCGCATTCCGAAACAAAGCCAGCATCCAACCGGCAATCCGATTGCCCAATAGCCCACCAAATTCCACACCATCGCGGTCCGTGTATCGCCCGATCCACGCAGCGCCCCCGTCGCCACCGTCTGTAATCCGTCGAACACCTGAAACACTGCCGCTATCGCAAGCAGCTTGACAGAAAAGGAGATAACTGCCTGATCCTGACTGTAAACGCCGGCAATCCGGCGCGGCAGGAAGACAAAGATCGCCGCCGCCACCAATTCCAGCCCTACCGTAAGTCCCAATGCGGTCCAACCCGCCCGGGCGGCGTGAGTTCGTTCTTTCGACCCAAGCGCCCGACCGACAGAAACCGCCGCCGCCGACGCAATACCCAGCGGAACCATATAAGTCACCGACGCCGCATTGAGCGCGATCGTATGGGCCGCAAGGCTCACCGGGTCGAGCTTCCCAGCGAGGGCGGTAGCGGCATTGAACACCCCCACTTCGAAGCCGATGGTCAGGGCGGCGGGAAGTCCCAGGGTCAACAAGTTTCGGAGTCGCACGAAATCCGGCCTGACGCCATCAAACGCCTCGGGATCGCGAATCCTCACTGCGATCAGAACCACCGCTGCCAGATAAATGCGCGCAATCACCGTCGCCAGCGCCGACCCGCGAATTCCCATGGCGGGCGCTCCCCAGTGCCCGTAAATAAGTGCCCAGTTTCCCGCCACATTTACCAGGTTTGAGGACACCAGCGCGAACGTCACCGGCTTGACGTAATGGATGCCCTGGAGGTACCGGCGAAAAGTCGTGTAAACCAGAAGCAGCGGAAGGCTCCACACCAAAACCCTGGTAAACCCGATCGCCTGCTCCCGAACGGGATTCCGCACCCCGATGATGCCGAGAATCGGCGCCGCTCCCAGGATCAACGCCATCAAAACAGGCGTCGCGCACAGCGCCAGCCCCAGACCTGAAGCGAGGGAGCGCCGCGCGTCCGGCAAATCATCCGCCCCATAAGCCTGAGAGACAAGCGTATCCAGGCCGGACATCAGCCCGATCCCAAATATGGCAAAACCGTAGAACAGCGCCCCGCCTATGCTGGCCGAGCCTATCGCGACGGCGCTATCCGGAAGCCGCCCCACCATGATGTTGTCGACCACCGACATCGACATCCAACCCAGTTCCGCAAGCGCAAGAGGAATCGCGATCCGCAGCATCGCGCGGATGGAGGACATCTGACCAGTCTACGTGCGCAAAAGGGGACTGGCGCGAATTTCGCCGCATTTGCGAAACTTCGGGCCTGTACCCTTTTGCCCCCCCGCGGGACTTCGCCGAGACCGTTTGAACTCTTACTGCCCGATTCACGACCAAGCTCTTAGCCTCGTCGTAAAGGGGACTTGGCGCGAATTTCGCCGCATTTGCGAAACTTCGGGCCTGTACCCTTTTGCCCCCGCGGGACTTCGCCGAGACCGTTTGAACTCTTACTGCCCGATTCACGACCAAGCTCTTAGCCTCGTCGTAAAGGGAACTGGCGCGAATTTCGCCGAATTTGCGAAACTTCGGGCCTGTACCCTTTTGCCCCCCGTCGTAAAGGGGACTGGCGCGAATTTCGCCGCATTTGCGAAACTTCGGGCCTGTACCCTTTTGCCCCCGCGGGACTTCGCCGAAACCGTTTGAACTCTACTGCCCGATTCACGACCAAGCTCTTAGCCTCATCGTAAAGGGGACTGGCGCGAATTTTGCCGAATTTGCGAAACTTCGGGCCTGTACCCTTTTGCCCCCCCCGCGGGACTTCGCCGAAACCGTTGAACTCTTACTGCTCGATCTCAAACCCAATAGTCCGCGTCGATTCACGGCCGAGCGCATCCATCGCCGTAATCTTAGCCTTGTACTCGCCGACCGCAAGCTCCGAAATCGGGATCTTCAGACCCAGAGGCACCGCGGGATTCCCCGCCTGAGCCGGAGGCGCCACTCGCGACAGACCGTAATCCTTGTTCACCTTGTCCGTCTTTCCATCAAGCAGCACCATCTGTACGCCCATTGCCGGATATTCCTTCTGGTCAGGCACAGCGAAGGCGGGTTCGTAGATTTCCGCATAGATATATCCGCTCTCCGACTTTCGAAAACGGTTAGTGCCTACCGGCGTAATCTGCACGCCGCTGACAACCAGAGGCACCCTGTCCTCAAGCAGTTCAGCATCAACTCCGCCGATCGCCATACTGCCGGCCGCTCGCGCCACTTTGCCGAAAGCGATGCCGCTTAACAGAAACTTCGCGGGTTCCCATTGATCGAGAGCTAAAGGAGTCTCCACCTTGCCAAAGCTATCCTTATCCGAGCTGAACACCACCTTTAGAACGTAATTGCCGGAGGCCATTTCGAACTGCTTCTCATACTCGAAAGGCTTCGCCGTGAAGGCCTCAACCTGCTTTTTATCATCGAAGGCAAGCTTCACGCTGTCGCTGAAGCGCGCCCCAATTCCGCCGTCGGGCAAATACGCGATGCCGACGATGTTCATCTTCATCTGAAACTTGCCCTTTTCTTTGGTGAACTTCAGGCTGTCGCCGGGGATATCGAGCGCCACGCTCACTCGCGCGGTATTCGGCGAGATAAAGAAGAACGGCGTCTGCATCGAGGCTTTCACGGTCGGGGTTGCGTTCGCCGTGATGCGCGCTTCCAGTTCCCGCTGGGTCGGTGTTCCCGAGAGAACGTCGAGACCTTTCGCATCGCAGTATCCGGTTCTGAATCGGACGTTCGTGCCGCCCCTATCCACCTTGACCTTCAGCGTGTGGCAAGCGCCGGGCTCAAATTCCTTCGTGGGAACGTAGCCAAGCACATAATATTCGTCCTGCTCTTTGCCGATCTTCTGCATTCCACCCAGCAGATCGTTAGTGTTCGCGATGACGAAGCCGCCAGTCCCACTCGCGATCGCGTAGAGCACCTGTTCCTGCCCCCCGATATTGCTGTCCACTGGCGGAATCAGTTGCCGGAAGCGATTATTTGGATTCTGTCGGGATTGGTCGAAAGGGCCGCCGGTGTTATTGTTGGCTCCGCCCCCAAATCCACCGGTGTTCCCGGAATTTCGGCCACCGGTATTTCCGCTATTGTTCTGTCCGGGGTTCGGAGCTGGGTTGCCAGGAGTGCCGGGTCGCCCAACAGTGCTCCCGCCTGTATTCACGCCTCCGCCGGGGCTTGAGGGCCGCCCGCCGCCCGCTGAAGCCCCGCCGCCACCGGCACTCGCTCCGCCGCCTGCCGATGCGCCGCCCGCGCCTGCCCCTCCACTCGGTGCGCCGCCTCTCCCCTGAAATGCGAGCGGCGAACTGAGGGCGAATGCGTTGAGCATCGCCAGCTCCGGAAGGGCAACCGGAGCCCGCAACATCCCAATGAGCCCAACGGCTCCCACGCTGGGGCCCGCAAGCCCGCGCACGTCGATCGGGTAGACCGCCACGTTCGAATGATTGCAGGCATCGATTGCGGAGTTCAGCTCGGCGAGGTTATCGTTGTTAACCCGAAAGCCTTCAGACAGAAATACCAGCGTCTTGCGGCCGGGCACCTGCGCCAGGCCTTTTGCCATATTCCTCAGCCCCCCAAGCACATTGCGGGTCGAATAATTCGTGAACGTCCGCGATTGCGGCCCCGTCTCCGGGAGCGCGGCGCCAAAGGATTTAACACCAGCCACTACTTTCTTTAGCCGGTCGGCATCGTCGGTAAAATTTTGCGCGACGCGCAGAGATCCTCCGAATTCCACGATCGACATCAACCGGTTCGGGCCGGCATTTGCCTCAATGAACTTCGTTGCCGCTTGTCGGGCGTAGATCTGGTTTGCAGGCGTGACGCTGGAGTTGTCGAAGAATAAAACCATGTAGTGCTTCTGCGAAAAGTTATCGCCCGCGTCCGCCTGAAATGTGAAAGTCGAAATCGCCTGTTCCTTACCGTCTTCCCAGACCTTAAAATCTTTCTGGGTCAAGCCGTGAACATAGCCGCCTTTCTTATCGGTGACTACGGAATCAACCAGCACCAGACGGCTTTCGCTGCGAATAATGGTATGGCTGTCCACCGCATCCGGTGCGGCCTGAGGCGGGGGAGCCTGGGCCGGGAGCAGGGAAACCATTAGCCCGGCAAGCAGAAACATCGGTATCGTTTTCATCACGGTATCTCCACGGCGCCGTTTTGGGCCGCCATCATCTGGCCTTCCGCGTCTCTCACCACGAGGCGGATCACGTAAGTGCCCGGCGCCACTTTGAAATCGGAGCGAATCGAGATTCCCGAGTTCAGTTTGGATTCGAGCGTTGCGTCAAACAGACGCATTTTGAGCGTCTTCGTTATGCTTTGCAGGTAATTACCGTTACGATCGAACAGGCCGGAAACGATTTCCACATCGTCGTTATTGCGGCCATCGGCTTTCTTGAAATGCAGTTTTCTGACGTCGAGCCGCGAGATCACCACAAGCCGCGCTTCTGTTTCACTGGATTTAAAAAACTGGGTGTGCAGATCCACGGGAATATCGCGCATCTCATCCCTTGAGAACAAAGCCTGAGAAATTTCTTCCTTCGCATCTTCATCCGCGCTCGAGAGGTGTTTCGGCGCGTAGTAGCCGCGGCGTGCCTTCACGTTCAGCCCGGGCGGAATCTTGACAGTGACTTTTAAAGAATGATAATTGCCGTCCAGCTTCAAATTCTGCGGCGAAAAACCTACAATGTAAAAAACATCGGGTGCGGCCGAGAGTTCGCGCATGCCACTCACCAGATCGTTCGTGTTCTGCACGAAGGTTCCGCCCGTGCCATCCGCCAGTTCCGCAAGAATATCCGCTTCCACCGATGCCGCCTGACGAGCGATGCTCTGCTTAACCTGTTCGGAAGCCATGTTGATCACGCGTTTGGAGATGTCCGGCGTATTTGTATAGAGGCCCCGGGCATCCAGCGAATTGATGACGACGTTAGACCGGATCGCCTGATCGATAATCGCGGTCTCATCCTGGAACTGATCCGTGAGCCGCAGAAACCCGGGAGACGCAAGCACGATGGTTCGCTGGCCAGGCATGAGAGCCATGCGCCGAACCACGTCCTTAATGCTGATCATGGCTACCCGCGTCTCATGCTCACCCTGGGTCAAAACCCGGCGCGCGTCTGCCTGCGCGATTCCAACCGCGATCGGGCGTTCCCGAATGTTCTGGCAGCCCATCACTTCGATCACCGACGCATTCAGCGCCTGATCGTCGTTCTTATTCACGATCAGATCCGCCATGAAGAAGCTGATATCGGGGCACTCCTGAGCGTTTGTCCTCGCAATGGGCTGGGGTCGCAGGCTGAGAAGCGTCCTGTGAAGTTCATCGCGATTATCGGTAAAGTCGAGACTTGTCCTGTCGGACGTAGTGTAGATTGCAACGCGGTCGGCTGGCTTGAGACTTGCGGCAATGTATTTCTCGGCGGCATCCCGGATTGTCACCAGATTTGCAAAATCGATATGAATGTCGTCGAAGAGCAGCGCGACAAAATGGTCCGGCGCGATAATGGCGGGTGCATCCGCGGGCGTCTCGCCGGGCACCGCTTCGGCCTGGGGTGATTTCGCAATTGCTTTGCCCCCGGCCTTTTCGATTGAGAATTTTGAAATTACCTGTGGCTTGCCCTTATCGAAAAGCTGGAAATCCTGCTGCCGAAGATTGTCCACAGCCTTGCCGCTCTTATCGCGGACCACCACCGGCACCAACACCAGATTGACCTTCGATTTGAAAATTACGGTGTCTTCCTGCGTTACCACCTCCGCGGCTTTGGCCGCGGGCGGTTGCGGCTCAGCGGCGGCCCGCAAGGTCTGGCCGTTCAAAAGCCCGGCGAAAAGCACGAACGGAAGCATGGGTCTGTTGCGCATTGCGATGGCTTTTGAGGAAACCACCTGATTGTATCCAATACAAATCCGGTTAATGCGATGCGGGCAGCTCGATTCCTTCGCCATACTTCGCAAACCCTGGAATCGTTACCGGCAGCTTGCCGCCCGTCGGAATCTCGCCAAACAGCGCCTTCACCGCCGCCGCCTCGGCCGGAGGTACGGTACTGTAGCCAGTCATGTATGCCGCAACATCCGGAAAACTGCGCAGCAGGTAAGGGTTACCCAACGCCACAAGCGTAACCGGCTTTTTTGTATCGATCAGGCTTTGAACCAGGTGAGGGAAGCCGCCGCCCAAACTGACATTACCGCGAAACGCCGCCACCGATGCGAACGCGGCCACCACGTATTGAGATGCGTCGGAGGCCTTTTGAACAGCCGCCTGCAGATCGGTATCGGACATGGTGGCGTCCACCTGAATCACGGTGCAATTCGCCGCGCGCTTTCTGATTTCGAGAGCCATCGCCTGGCCTTCCACTCCGGTATGGCTTTCCGCCAATATGAAAAATGCAGTGGTTTGCGGAGATTTTAACGGAACCATCGCATCGCGGTTCCGCACCAGAGTAATGGAGCGTTCCGCGATCTCGCGCGCCACCGCGTTGCTTTCGGCCGAATTCACCACATCGTGAATCGCTTCCGTGTCCACTACTCTTTTCGCGGCAAGGCCCAGATGCGCTTTCGCCATCAGCAGGCGCGTGGCGCTCTCTTCAATGCGCTTCCTTGTGAGCCGCCCGGTGTTCACCGCGGTCATCACCGCGTTAATCGCCGCCGTTGGGTCGGGCGGCATCATCAGCACGTCCGCCCCGGCTTCGAGCGCTCGCACCGCCGCCTCTCCATTGGAGAAGCCTTCCGCGATCCCGCCCATCTGCAGCGCGTCGGTCACAATCAGCCCCTTGAAACCCATCTCCCCCCGCAGCACGCCGTTCAAAATCTTCGGCGAAAGTGTAGCCGGAAGATTCGGATTATCCAAGGCCGGCACGGCGATGTGCGCCGACATCACCGCATCCACGCCCGCCCGAATCGCGGCGCGAAAAGGCATCCACTCCACCTCTTCCAGCCGCGCGCGATCGCCCTGAATACTCGCAAGATTGAAATGAGTATCGGTCGCGGTATCGCCGTGACCCGGAAAATGTTTTGCCGTGACCAGCACTCGCGGAATTCCCGCGCCGTGCGCTCCCTCGATAAAGGCTGACACCATCCTCGATACATCCGCCGGGCTTTCGCCAAACGACCGGATATTGATGATCGGGTTGTCCGGATTGTTGTTTACATCGGCATCCGGATAAAGCAGCCAGTGGAATCCGATTGCCCGCGCTTCCTTCGCGGTAATCTCTCCTTCATGCTTTACCAGCGCTGCGTCTCCCGCGGCCGTAAACGCCATTGCGTGCGGGAAGACGGTGGTCGCGTCGAGCCGCATGGAGGCGCCCCGCTCGAAATCCCCCGCCACGATCAGCGGAATCTTCGCCACCTTCTGCATCCGGTTGAGAAACGTGGCAACTTCCAGCGGGTCCGGCTTGCCATTCCCGTGGCCATTCGGCGTATTGATCAGAATAAGACCGCCTACACGCTCCCGCGCCATCAGGTAGGTGAATTTGCGATAGTCACGCGTGCGCGTGTTCATCGGATAGCCGTTGAACGGGATGATTACCAGTTGCGCAACCTGTTCCCTCAGCGTGAGTGACTTGATCCATCGCGCCGCGACAGCCTCGTCGGTGGCGGATACCGCGGGTGCGGTCTTTCGGGGCGCGGCTTTAGAAGGTTTGGAAGAGGATGATTTCGACGCCGCCGCTTTCTTCTTCACCACTCCGGGCAGAGACTGAACACCCGTTGCAGCCACGGTGGCGGCAAGAAAAATGCTGAGAGCAAAGCGCAACCAACAAAAACCGGCGCGATCTCCCGGCCCCGTCATCCGGCGTAGCCGGCTTTGGAAAGCCCGGGCTTACGGGTTGACGAACCCGGGCTGCGCCGGGGAGGATTGTACGCCAGCTTTTTTACAGCTCGCAGGAGTTCCGGAACTTCTTTGTTGCTCTTGGCAATCACTTCATCCGCGCCTGTAGCGGCATCGTTCATCCCCAGGCAACCCACGAAACCCGAAAGAAGAATCACACGCGAGGGTGAGCCGGATGCGCGAATCAGGCGAATCAGTTCCAGCCCGTCCATCTTGCCCATGCGGTAGTCGGTCACCACAACATCGAACGCCGTTCTTTGAAATTCTTCCCACGCTTCTTCGCCGCTGCGAGCCGTCGCCACTGTGTATCCAACTTCCTGCAGGATCATGCGCCGCGCCACCAAACCATGCGTGTTGTCATCGACGAGCAGAATACTGGCGGGCGTTGCGGGAGTCGTTTTCATTGAGGGGACCGAATGAACGTAACAGAGCCGCAACGTCCCTGTCAACCGTTCCGCATCAGGCTGAAATAAGGGAGGATTGAGTTCTTGACTTCATCCCCCCGGAGACTTATTTTGTAAGGCCCGCTATTCATCGGCCCTTCCGTTGACGGCTCACTCAACCGGCAGCGGCGCTTTGTACCCCGACTTCGCGATGATCTGATACTTAATCGGCCTGCCCTTCTCGTCCGTTACCTTCAGTGGCTCGTTCGTTGCCGGATTCACCAACTGAACCGTGATCTTCCGGAACTTGCCGTCGCGCGCCTGATTAGTAGGGGAGTAGCCCAGCGAATACTGATTTCGAAGCGCCTGATTGATGGCGTAAAACGCATTTGGCATCTCCGCCATGAAACGCGGGAAAAACGCCTGCCCGCCGGTCTCTTTGGCGAACGTGCGCAGCTCGTTATCCCCCTGCAGGAAGTCGATCATATTCCCGCCGCGCGCTTCCGCCATCTGTCGCGCGAGTTGCAAAATCCCGATGGAGTAGACCGGTATACCCGATTCCTGCAGGCTCTTGCGCGTCTTGTCGTACGTAAGCTTGCTGAACGTGTCGATCCCGGAGGTAATCAGCAAAATAGCCTTGCGCCCCTCGATCTTCGTCATCCGGTCCGCCGTGTCCGTAATCGCATCGAACATATTGCTCTCTGAGAAGCCGGGAATGCGAAGTCGCTGCATCGCTTCAGAGATCTTGCTCTTGTCGTTCGTGAAATCAGCCAAAATCTCGGTGCGCAGGTCGTACGCGATGATGGCGATGTAATCATCCGGGCGCAGCGTTTGGGTGAATCCGTAAGCGGCCGACAGCGTCTCGTACCAGCCCTGGCCCCAGTACGATTGAAACCTGTTGCTGAATTCGATCACCATCGCGACAGTCATCGGCGCCTGTCCCACGGAAAACTGAGTAACCGTCTGAGGGACGTTATCTTCCAGGATCCGGAAGTTTCCCTGCGGGATTCTTGGAATCGGGTTCCCTTTGTTATCGAGCACGGCCACGTCCACGTTGACAATGTTGATGTCGGCCTTGAAATTCACGTCACCAGCCTGGTCTTCCTTACCCCTCTGGGTCAGCTTCGACGGGATTTTCGGCAGGTTGCCGGGGTCTGCCTCGGCGGGCTTCGAGGAATCCGATTTCTTCCTCGGCTTGGCAATGGTTTCGCTGCCCTGCTGGCCCGGCCCTTCCTGCGCGTGAATGAAACCGCCGCCCAGGGTAACGCCAAGAACGCCCAGACCGAGAATGACCGTGGAAGTTGCTATCCGGTTCTTCATAACTATGCTTAGATCATACGAAATGACGTTTCCGGACGCGCAACGGTTTCCCCGCCGGGTTTATGATTGCCTTAGCGTGCCGGAAGATCAATTACAGCCGACTGTTCCCGACGACTTGTTTCGACAATTGGATCCTCTCCTCCAATCCGCCGATCCCGCCGCCAGCCTCGATTACCTCATTGCGCAATTCCTTGAGAAGAAAGAGTATGGCCTTGTCTTCGAGGCGCGCCTCATGAAAAAGCGCCACGATCTCGGGCTGCCTCTGATCCAGACTGACTCCATTGCGACCGACGACTATCAGCAGGCGGTTATGGACGCCGCCCGGGAAACAGGCCGCCTTTTCCTTGCCGATGGCCGCATTGAACGCGCCTGGCCTTACTTCAGAGCCGTATCCGAAACGCAGCCCGTCTACGAGGCCATCGACAGGATTCAACCTGAAGACAACCTGGAAAACGTGATAGCAATCGCCTTTCAGGAGGGAGTGCATCCGCTCAAAGGCCTGGAGTTGATTCTCGCGCAGCACGGCATGTGCAGAGCCATCACCGCGTTCGGCATGACCGCCGTGCAACGAGACCGCGAGGGCTGTATCTCGATGCTGGCCAAGCATCTTCGGTCGGAAATTGTCTCGCGTATCAAAGGCGCGATTGAAGCGCGCGAGTCCGCCGTGCCCGAGACAACGGGTTTGATCGCGCTTATGCAAGGCCGCGAGTGGCTTTTCGGCGAATGGGATTACTACGTCGACACCTCGCATCTGCTCTCGGTTCTGCCCTACTGCGCGGAGATCGCGGACCACGAATCGCTCCTCGTGTTCGCCGATCTCTGCGAATATGGCAAACGGCTCGCGCCGCAATTCAAATCGCCCGGGATCCCCCCGTTTGAAGACCAGTTCACTGCCTACGGTCATTACGTGCAGGCTCTGCTTGGGAATAACGTGGACGAACATTTGGATTACTTCCGGCGGCAAATCGCGGACACGGATCCGGAGGTTGTCGGGGATGCGCCCGGCCGGCATCTCGCGCGCCTCCTGATCTCACTCAATCGGCCCGCGGACGCTCTGAACGTGGTGATCGGCCATGTGTTTGAGGATTCCACGTACGGTGCGCCGGTTCCCTCCGCATTGCAGCTCTGCTATCAGGCCAAGGAGTTTTCAAGGCTCAAAGACATCGCCAAAGAGCGCGGAGATTTGCTGAGTTACGCCGCGGGCTCCATCCTTTCCCGTTAGGCCATGATGACCGCCGACGACTTCCGCCGAATCGCGCTGACCTTCGAAGCGGCCACGGAAGGATCGCACATGGGGCAAGCCGATTTCCGTGTCGGAAGCCGAATCTTCGCGACTCTGGCTTCCGAGGAGCAGGGATACGGAAATCTCATGCTCAATCCCGAACAGCAGGCCGATTTCGTTCGCGAAATGCCCGGCGTATTTCTGCCAGTTCCAGGCGGCTGGGGGCGCATGGGCGCAACCCATATCCGTCTTAGCGAGGCGACCGAGGCAGTGATGACCGGGGCTCTGGAATGCGCTTACCGCCTGCGCGTAGAAAAAAAATCCCGCCAGCGATAACACCAAAAGGGGACTGGCGCGAATTTCGCCGCCCTTGCGAAACTTCGGGCCTGTACCCTTTTGCCCCATCGAGCGACCTCGCCATGGGGCGGCTCGGCTCGCGACCGCATGAATTCCTTCAACACCGAAAAAATCCCGCCAGCGATAACACCAAAAGGGGACTGGCGCGAATTTCGCCGCCCTTGCGAAACTTCGG
>Ga0105240_10001567_pt1 | contig 38810 bp, 31 predicted proteins | sample KBSC54metaG_FD_80426 | JGI IMG/M metagenome (GOLD analysis project Ga0105240, IMG submission 80426) | Corn rhizosphere microbial communities from Kellogg Biological Station, Michigan, USA - KBS C5-4 metaG | ecosystem: Host-associated > Plants > Roots > Rhizosphere > Soil | place: Michigan, USA... | reverse complement strand
GGTCATGCTCTGATTTCCGATCGGCAGTCGGCGAATGTGCTGATGATGCCGCCCGATGGAGGATTGTTTTCTGATGAGCGGGAAGACCGGGAGTCTCCCTTCTTTCCATTTGGGGGGCTTCTTCTGCCTGTTGCAGTTTTTGCTGGTCGATCTCCTTTTGCAACCGGCTGAGGGAAAATTTCCGGTCCACCTGGCTCCCTTTAAAACAGACGTCTCCCATCTTAAAGCTGATCCCCTGCTTTTCCTGGGTCTGGCCCTTGTATTTGTATTGGGTTTCTATTCCCAGACCCAGAAGCCGGATTTCCAGTTCTTCCATCGTCCGGCAGTACGGCAAATTTTCGGCGATAGCCACATAAATCTTGTATTTGGCAGCCTCAGACTGACTAAGCGCTTCCGTATTGGTCAGGCTCATATCCTTCCTGACTGCCGGAATAAGGTGGTATTCTTCTGTCAGCTGCTGGGCGATCTTTTTACCCCGAAGTCCAATCCAGCTGTCGGAAATCACCCCGCCACCATTGTCCACCATATTTGCAATAATATGCAGGTGCGCGTGCGCCTTGTCGGTGTGCCGGGTGATGACTACTTGCGTGTTTTTAATGCCCAGCAGGTCCAAATATTTCAGGGCTATCTCCTTTAATTGTTCGTCGGAAGGCTTTTCGCTGGGATGAAAACTTAGGATGGAATGAAAACAGGCCTTCTCCTTAGTCGGCCGCATTTGCTGCTGGCTCAAAAAGTCTTCCGCCATTAGCCGGTAATCATGGGCTCGGACACCTTCAGCGTAAAGCACTTCTGCCCCTGTTTTTTGACAAACATACCGGCAGGTATGGTAAAAGGAATTGGCTGGAATCGGCTTACTGATCATGGCCGTAATTTTTTCAGGACAACATCTACATCAGCCCGCCAGGCTTCAAAGTACATCATGGCCCGAAGCGCACCTTCCTGGTGACAGCATTTTGCCAGTTGGTTAAGATTGTTGGCCATGCCTATCAGTTGCCGGATAAACTGACGTTCTTCATCGGTTACCCGGTTTCTAACTGTTGCGAAAATAGCCAGCTGGCGAATATAGGCCGAAGCATTTAGCCCTGCCTTCGCCGCCTTTTCTTTGACGACGAAGTATTCCGGCCGCGTAAACCGTACACAGGCCCGAATCTCTTTCCGGATGGTTTTGGCCGGTCTTCCGGCCTTCTTTCTTTTCATGCTCACCGTTCCCATATCTCCTATTTATTGAGTGATGTTCATTACTGTCCCCCCTATGCGACCAACGGGAGCATAGGGGCGAGCGTTGGTGTCGGGGCATTTTTGACCGACAACAACACCGCTCGCCCTAAAAAACCCGGAAGCCTCTGCCCGACTATAACTGGTTTTATTCACCGTCCCTGGTCCTGGGTGAAAACCTTCGGACTGTCTATCCCGTATTTCCTCAGATTGGCTTTCAGGTCCATCCACAGCTGGATATTGTAATCGGCCATTTCGATTAGTTCGTCTGCTGTCAACTTATGTGGGTTGGATATGCTGGCCGTGGTCCTGGTCTCCGGCTGTTCTTCAATCCCGGAAAAGATATTGGGTGCATATCCCTCCCCAATCTCCAGTGTTTTACCAATAGCCATGCTATTTCCGAACAATTTGATCTGCTTCCCGCTGGTCAAATACAAAGTCCTTCTCTTAAAATCTGCCATAACGTCTCTTTTAAAGGATTAATAAAATATATGATTTGAACATTTTCAAAGATTCCAGCCTACTGCTGTTGGGGTGGGTTAACCAGCTGCTGAATGTCCTGCCATAAGAAATAGACCCTGGACCGGATCTTGTATGGCTTCAGCTTTCCATGCCTGATCCAGTCGTAAATAGTAGGCTTGGTTACATGCAATAAATCACACACTTCTGCAATTTTATACAACGGCTTGTAGGTCATCCCGGGAGTTTCATAGACCGTTGGGATCGGCCTATGCTTTTCTGCCTGGCTGACTTCCTCCCGAACGATCTGACGGATAGATTGCCAGAATTGTTCCGGCTCATATGGGAATAACATTGGGGTAACCGGGATAATGTTGCTCACTGGTTCTTTCATCTCCTTGCGTTTTAGACCTGCAACTTACCACTTCAGGAAGGCGAAATAAAGCTAACTATAGATAATCCGGAATGGGAAAATCCCCTCGACAAAAAGCCTCTAACCCCAAACGGTTAATCAGAATTCCAAAGCAAAGCGCTGATTTTAATTTGATTATTCCCCCATTTTTTGAGAGTTTTATCGATGGTATTTTACAGAACCTTCAATTCACATTTAAATGAACCTCCAGGACTCCTTTACCTTTAAAGGTATCTTCAACCCGGCCAGCGAACCGGGCAACCAACTGACGGGAGAACTTGCCTTTTCCCAGCAAAAGGGCACGGATGTTATCTTGCTGGGAGAATTTGGGCAAAAAATTGTGGCAGGCCCCACGTCCGACCTATATCACGGCTTCAGTACAAAGGGGAAAAAAGTGACTCTGACAGGTAATTCCAGGTCCCTGAAATCATTCAATATGCCCGGGATCATGCAATCAGGGATTCACGCCAGGCATTTATTCGTAGGGGACTGGTTCAGTTCGTCGGAGTCGTTAATTTTTGATGCTTTTAAATTTACCTTAAAAGACCTGAACGTTTGGCTGCAGATCTCCGGCTTTGAAAAACCTTCCTATGATCGGGAACAAGATCAGGTAATCATCAAATATCAAAAGCCCCAAACACAGACATTCCCTATCAATGAAGATTTTGACCTATACCTGGAATTCGACTACTATGGCCCTCCCGACTGGCAAGTTCCGGTCGAAAAAGTAATCATCGAGCAAAAGCCTTATTTAAAGATAGTGTCCAGGAAAGGAAAACAGCATTTTGAAAAATTTTTCGAATGTTACCTGTCTCTCCTATCCTTTTTATCCTTCTGCTACTTTGGATATCCGGTCACAACAGAATGTGTTTTCCAACGAAACGATTTGGATGACCAAAATAAGCCGCTTCGGAATGTCGAGCTATTTTACTGGGCCGCGATGAATTTCGAAAAATATGCCGAGCATCGGGACAGGACAGATTTTCTGATTCAATTCACAGATATTCAGGATTTATTCCAAACAATAGTACCAAAATGGTTTCTTTTAAAAGATAAAATAAAAGCGGGGATCAACATGCTTACCGAACTCTTTATGTACCGGAATAGCCCCGTCGAATTGCGTTTTCTAAGTATAGCCCAGGCAGCTGAGCACATGCACCGGCAACTGATAAACGGCGAAAACCTATATTTACAACAACGCCTGGAAGAATTGGTCGCCAGATTACCCGCAAATGTTAAAGACACTTTACTGAGCGATCCGGCCAAATTTATAACCGCAATAAAAGTGAATAGAAATTATTTTACCCATTATAACGAGAAGCAGGCAAATAATGCAGCAAGGCTAAGCGAAGTACACCTGCTTGCGGAAAAAATGAAGATTATTTTACTGGTGATTGTTTTGCAGGAATTGGGAATGCCCGAAGGTCGAATTTCTGATATTATCCTAAATAATGGTATGTGGTTATTTAATCACTTACTAAAAACAAAAATTGATAAATCTGGTCCAGATGCACCTATTACGAATTGAGCTATACCCTCATATTTTGACTATCCCAATATCTTAATTTCCAGGTCTCTCAATAAAGACGCACCTTTGGGAGACCAGCCCATTTCCTCCAAAAACTCCCTGGCCTCCTCAAACCGATTACGGATCTCCGTGGTTTTTCGTTCTCCCAGGTTCTTTCTCTTACTGCCGCTTCCGGCAATCAATTCCAGGTTTGCCCGCAAACTCCCCCTGTCCACACCATATAGCCTCAACAGCAGGTTGGCCGTACGGTCGTCACTTTGTACCAAACCATTTTCCGCCTTCACGAATACATAATAAACCAGGGTAAGCGCCAGATTGGACAATTGGGCCTGCCGGCATTTCTTTATGACCTCCTGTTGCCGTTCCATCCTTTCCTTTTGCAGGGTAATTTTCCGCTGAAAGCGGTTCTGAACGATCTCCTGCTGCTTCAGGAACAGGACCTGTTGCTCGGCCAATCTCATTTCGGCGGCTTCCCGTTGGCTTTTCAATTCCTCCCGCAATCGTCGGATCATCAATTGCTGTTGAACATTTCGATACCGGTTTACAACAGTTTCCAGATTCGGCAAAAAACAGAAGAGGAAAGAAGGACTATAATTGCCTATCAGTAATACCGGGAAGGAAACCAACGCAACCAACAGGACCGTCAGCCAGTAGCCGGAATGAAAGGGACTGAACATTGTCCACGATAGTAGTACGGCCAGCCCGATTACAGCCAGGAAATGCACCAGAACATGGGAAAACCAAAATTCGGCGATCATCTTTTGCCGGGTAGCCGTCGGGCTCCATGTCGGTATTTTTTGTTGTCGTTCCGTGTGAGTAGTAAAGAAAAGCGTATGAATGTAATCATACTCCAGCGGGGCGTCAAATGTCAGGAAGGTACGGGTCCTCTGTATTAAATCTTTCATCACTTACCATTTCCTTAAATTTACGACTTCTAACGGCAAGGCACATTAAAATAAGTGTAAAAATTTGGACCAACGCCTACCTTTTTACCCCTTTACGGCAAAGACCTCCGGAAAAATTCAAAGAGGTTAAAACAAGGGAAAATGAGTCAAATAAAACGTAACTTAGTAAGGATATGTTGTTCTTTGTAAAGTTGTGCAGGCGTGACGGAAAGAAAATAAAGTCGTTCGACCAAAACTTCGACCAAAAAAGAAAGACCGTTGATTTACAACGGCCTAACTTTCTTTGAGTGATCCCGCTGGGATCTCCGATAATATTTTCTTTAATTCATAACTGCCACGAAAATAACAACCTTAGCTGAGAAGCATGCGCCTTGACATAAAAAAGTCTCCAATTATGTCAACAACTCACCTTTTCCCTCACCTTTTTTAATTAAGCTATTTGGTCGATTCGACAAAGAACTATCGCTTCAAAGGTAGGGATTTCTTCCGCAAATGACTCCGAATTACCTTGTAATTCTGTCTTAGATTAAGCATTCAGTAACGTTACCTATGCTCAGGCTCCAGCCCCTTATAAACTGACTTACAACCACTTACGAATAAACGTATTCTCAACTAAACAATATGGGTGAAAACACTCTTTCTTATCCCAAACAATAACACGATATTCATTTGTAAAATTTGCGACGATGAAACCCGCTGAACTGCACACACCAGTTCTGGCAAATAATAAGAAGGAACTAATGCCGGACTTTATCCTACATCCGTCGCACAATTGACTGTGAACCTCTTAAATCTGATCGCTTCTGGCAAAAAAAACATATTCCTGTTACATCCTTATTCGATTGGGTAAGTTTATGCCTCCGATACGAAACCAATCTTAATGAAAGTGACAACAAAAATCCTAATTGTAGTTTTATTTCTTTCGGCTATAATAGTCTTCGCCTTTACGGTAAGAAATTTTATGAAAGCACGAAGACTTGAGCGACTACGACAAAAGGAGGAACAAGAACAACAAAAGCAATTATTAATTGAATTTTGGCAGTCGAAAACGGAAGAAATATTTGCTGCACTGAAGGGATTTCAGTCTTTCTTACGACCCGAAAATGGCTACTTTGCAAATTCCTTGTTAACCAGTTGGAAAGAAAATCATTCAGGCCTAGTGAAGGAAACCATAAATAGGTCGACAGCTGGTCTCGGCATAGATTCTGATCTGGAGGATGGGATCGAAAAAGTTCACAAGTATTTTAATACCGGCGAAAACATCCGAATCCAATTCAATCGTGAGTATGTACAAAAAGAAATTATAGCTTTCGCGCATCTCTTCCAAAACATAGAAGGGAAAAGCCTTGATCATCAACAAAAGATCGCCGTAGTAACAGACGAAGACAATAACCTTGTTATCGCCGGAGCAGGCTCCGGGAAAACGACGACAATTGTCGGAAAGGTGAAATACCTCCAACAAAAGCATAGCCTTAATCCGAAAGACTTTCTTTTGATATCGTTTACCAATAAATCGGCTGCTTCTTTAGCCGAACGCATTGGAGAGGACGGGTTTGAAGCGTTGACTTTTCATAAGTTTGGATTGCGCGTAATAACCGAGTGCGAAGGCGTAAAGCCATCGATCTTTGACGAAAGCCAGTTTCAACTGCTGCTTAAACGCTATTTTGACGAGCTAACACAGGACATGAACTATTTGAAAAGACTAACTGATTATTTCCTAATTTATCTTAAACCACCAAAATCCCAGTTTGATTTCGAAAACCAAGGAGAATATATACAGTATCTTAAAGATCAAAATTTTCGCACTTATAAGCCGATCCAAGTAAATCATAAAGGCATAGTCACCATACAGAGGGAGGCTGTTAAAAGCGTAGAGGAGTGCATGTTGGCCAATTTTCTGCTATTCAACGGAGTCAAATACGAGTACGAGGCCAAATATGAATTCGATACTGCAACTGCGACATATCAACAATACAAACCTGACTTCACAATTTACGCCAATGGCTCAAGGATCTACCTGGAACATTTTGCCATTTCTGTAGCAGGAGATATACCAAAATTCTTTGTAAAGGCTGGAGAGAATTATCAAATGGCGAAAACTCGTTATTGGGAGAAGATAAAATGGGCCAGAGAGCTCCACCAAGCAAACGACACCATTCTAATTGAGACTTACAGCCATCAATTCAAAGATGGAACAGTATTTAATCAACTTCAAACGCAACTCGAGGTTTGTGGCGTAACACTCACTCCTCTTACAGCAGAACAAAAGTGGCAGAAGATACAAGAGGCAGCAAAAGATGAAATCGAAGCTATCCTATCTTTGTGTAGAACCTTCATCACGTTAATGAAATCCAACAATTATAGCTTCGTTGACCTTGAATCCAAGAATGAAAAGATTTCTGATCCATTCACTAAAAGCCGAAATGGCGCCTTTTTCGCGGTGGTGAAGCCCCTATTTGAGAAATATTCTAAAGAACTAAATGCCAGAAAGGAAATCGACTTTAGTGACATGATTAACAAAGCAACACAATTGATTACTAGCCAAACCTACAAGAAGAAATACAAATATATTATCGTTGACGAATTTCAGGACATTTCTATCGGCCGGTACAAACTCCTGCAAGCAGTCAAATCTGCCGATCGTCAAACCCGCTTGTTTTGTGTCGGAGACGACTGGCAGTCGATTTACAGATTCACAGGCAGTGATATTGCTCTCTTTAAGAACTTTCAGGACTATTTTGGCATAACACAACGTTCAAATATCGAGACCACCTACAGATACACCAGTCCATTGTTGGCAATGTCAAACGAGTTCATCACTAAGAACCCAAACCAATCCAAAAAACTGCTACGATCAGTAAATAATGCGTCGGAAACCAAATACTTCCTGAAGTATTCAACTGATGAAAATCAAGACGACACATCAGCACTACTCGAAACGTTCAATCATATACGCTCAGAAAATAGTGTCGTGAATCGGAAATCGATCTATATCTTGGGCCGCTATTCGTTCGACATAAAAAGAATAAAAAATGAACAAAAACTATTCCAGATAGATACCGAAAAGGGAACCGTTAAGTACGCATACCCAAATCCGGACGGAACACAAGGAAGGATCGACGCCTCGTACATGACGGTGCATAAATCGAAAGGCCTGGAGGCTGACATAGTGATTATCTTGAACTGCAATGCCGGCAAACATGGCTTCCCAGCAGGGCTTTCGGACGACCAGGTCTTAAACTTGCTTTTAAGCGAAGCCGATCAGTTCGAGAATGGCGAAGAAAGGCGGTTGTTTTACGTTGCAATGACAAGGGCCAAAGAGGCCGTTTATTTTATTTCAGATGCCTATCGAAAATCAAAATTTGTGCTCGAATTGGAAGTTGATCAAAAAATCAATACCAATTTAAAATGCCCTGAATGCAGAACAGCTGACCTTATTCTTCGGAAAACTGGTGTTGCAAAAAGTGGAGCACCCTATAAGTTCTATGGCTGCTCCAATTATTTATTTGGCTGCTCTTATACAAATATCTTATATTCAAATCCGTAATAAAATCATCCGCGTGTACCCAGACAGCTGCAAGCAACAAACCAGATTACTATTAGCCCAAAGACATAAGAATTGGTTCCTTTTCCCAACTCATTTTTTCGACCTTACTCTTTACTCCACTTATTTCTTTGCTCAATGAAGCAAACAGAAAATGTGCGTGAATCGCATTTACGAGGTGATGGTAGCGATTCAATTGGCGATTGTCTATGGAGTTGTCTTTTTTACACTCTCCAATGATCAATTTCCCATCCTGAATGCATAGAATATCTATTTCGGACTTTTGATCCGAATTTTTCCGATTAACAAGTACGACTTCAGGTATATAAATAAAACTCTTACTCGCCTGCGCTCTTAGGCTTGCTAACGTCATTATTGGTACCCTCATGTTATTTTTATACCCTTGATAAAACATTTCATCCACCTTATAAAAGATGCTCGGCTGATGACCGTCCTTCCAGTGCTGTTTAGAGAAGATTTGCTCCAGATTGCACCGCCTGCACGAAAAATTCTGTCCTACCTGTTCCAGCCTATACCAATCTGCTGCGCTGCATCGTTCGCACTGAAATATGAATCCTTTGGTAAAAATTCTATTTCTAACATATTCGTCAATTTTTTCAGATGCCATCTCCTCATTGTCGAAAACCATCTTTACATCTTCAAAGCACAGGTAGACCCTCCCTCCAACAAGCACTCCACGAATGCCTTTCTTGGCCCTGTCACCAGGCTTGGATTCATCCATTAACATGTCAAACATTCTGACAACAGCCGGATTATGCAGTTCTTGCGCTAATTTCTCAACGGACCCAAAAAGCTCAATTGATGCGCTCATAAAATTACCTTTATCTGATACCTTTATATCACACTCAATGCTCTCAAATAAGCGCTTAAATATCTCATAATTAGAGAGCACCGATATCCTGGGGCTTACCAGATAATCATTAAGTGTCGTACCCACCCGAACAATTCCGCTCTGCGGACACTTCAAAACGAAACAATGTCGGTCAACTCGTACGAACGGATCATTCTTTGCGTAAGCTAGATCGAATAATAAATGGGAGCCAAAAATCGGGTTCTCCGGCAAAATATATCCACTATCTACGAATGATTCTCCCTCACCTAGTACTTCCAACTCCACCATCCATTGTGTTGTCAAGGCATGCTGATCGATTATTGCTGGCTTTGGAATTTCAAAAAGGCTTGCACTTTTGTTGTCAATGAATTGATGAAGGCTGATATTTTGCTGATTACCTCGTTCATAGGTCCTGAAGACAAAAAGGTTGTGGATATCAAACCTTTGTCCCACAATAAATTGTCTACCCCGAAGCATAGACTGAAACATAGGGATACTGTACAACTTGTCGAACTGTTCGGCTATTTCCGTCGCATTTTTTGACAATGAAATTACCTGTATATCTTTCGTATCATACATATCATCATAATCGGCTACTAGCAATACCATCCCCAGTATCTGCAATAACATTACCCAATACTCCTCCTGAAAGAGCCGGATCGGCACCCAAAAAATACCTTCGGAAATTCTGGACAAGCTAAAGAAAGCAGTATAATCTGCTAAGCTGTCCCCGAAAATTATAATTACCTTCGGAGCATCAGGAAATTCGTTCTGTAATGCCACCAATTTAGGGATGTAATATCTCGACAGATTTTTGGCGGTCAATGTAAAAGGGAATAGAGAACCGTCAATTTGGTTGGTATAAAGTTGCTTTATTTGGTCCCCCTTAACATCAAAGCCAAATTCCATCACTTTACAGTCTTTCGGTCTTGGCCACCCAACATATCGTTTGTTCCGGTCGATATTGGCCAGTGCTTTTGAACTTCCAATTTTTGCTCGGACCAAGAGTTCAATGTCCTGCGGTACACCACTCAGGACATAGTCATGAATGACCAGTTCTTCATCATTATCCTGTAAAGATCTAATAGGAATGGTAAGCTTGGTACCTTCACCGTCTTTGATAAAGTGCAAACTAGCTTTGTCGCCGAAATAAAAAGGATTGAGCCGCCGTCTGATCTCCTTATCCAGCGAAGGGTCAATCTTCAGGCCAAATGGTCCCTTTTGCCTTTCTTCACTCCCAATATATCTATAGAAATAATCTGGTTTGTAAATTTCCAGGATAGCCCAGAAAAAGGCGTCGATATTTTTTCCGTCTGTCGGGATAATGATTGTATCGGCACCGCCCCAAAAAGTACTCTGCCACTCGATAACCGACAGCACACTTTCATGCCAATCAGGGGCGGTTTGATTTATGAGTACTGCACACCTGCAAGGTCGAACCCGTGAGATAATGGTTTTTAAAGAAACTTCCATAGTAAATTACTTGAGATTTTCATTCAGTGTCATCTGTCTTCGGTGAACACTGCACAATGATACCAGAATTAGCTAGTCTGGACAACCGTCTTTTCACCTTAATTACTCGGCACTTTCTATTTGCGGCGCAACCACTTTCAAATCCCACTTAATACACTGATTTCCAAACACTAACATCTTCTGCGCAATTTGCCAGACCTTCAAGTGACAAAATGTGGATTTTATGTGTTTAGAACCAGTAACGGTTATAGTAAATTTAATGAAGCATAACATAGCAGCCATATGCGCAATGAGATGTATTTAGTGGACCAGGCGTCGTTTTTCGAAAATGCAAAAAAATTAGACAACGGTGAAGAAGAGTTGCTGGAACTGCCAGCAAGCACTTTTGGCCTTAAACCGTACGCTGTTCCAAAACCAGCGGGTTATCGGCATCCCAACAATTTCCCTAATTGCTGCGAATACCATACAGATCTGTTTGCCCGTGCAAGGCGGTTGTTCGATAAATTCCCTAATTGTTGCGCTGGTCATCGCCGTCTCAACACCGCAACATGGTTCCGAGTGTTCGACTATATTTCGGTTCCTTTCAAAGTGTTGTCCTTCCCTTCCTACCTGCTTGACCGAGTTAATGAATACCATGCGCATCCGAATTGGCGGAAGGAACTTACCGACTATATCGATTATCTGATCAGAAGCTTCGGTCAGTTCCCGGACGGGTATGGCCCCCCGCTTGGACTCTCGATGTTTATTACTGAGAGTACCTCCATGATCGAGCAGCATCCTCTTCTTACAGAATACCAAAAGCAGGCGCTGGTGAAGTGCCTTCAACCGGAAGGGAAAGAAATCGAAGAACCCACAAACCTCCATCTCCTACATAAAGCCTACAAAGAATGGGTGAACTTATTCCCGTTTGACTTACCCATTTTCCGGCAATTGAAACCTATTATTGAGGACTATAGGCCATTTTTAAAGGGTCCAGGTGAAACCAACCGTTACACTGGGCTAACATGTTTTAAGCTGACATCTCCAGCGGCATTAAAGAATCTTTTGCTGGGCATGACACGACTCCTACTTCAAGAGATCAACTCAGCCAAATTGTTCAGCGAAGGCCTACTGCTGGAGCCGGAAAAGTTACGGCTCAACATGATCCTTCAGCAAAGAAGGATTAGGTTGGAAGAGGACGTGCTGGCTCCGCCATCGGAAAAAATGGATTTTATCCGCCTACTGGACAAGTGGCTTAACGATGAAAAAGACTTCCTGAAAGATATCAATGAATATGTATACAAAAACAGCCCTATGCAATTCATTGCTGACCTCATTTGTGGCATACAGCAGCTTCAAAAAAACGGAATAAATGAACCCTGCGTAAAGAATATTAGAGAAAGTGGTTCTAACAAAGAATCGCTCGTCCGATACTGGTTCCGCAATTGGTTTCAGGCAAGATACCCTGATGCGGTTGTCACTGTGGAGGAAGAACATAGTGATAAGTATATGGATTTGAAAGTCGTCCGAAGCGGTGCGCCGGATAGAATTATCGAGTTTAAGGGATGGTGGAATGCTGATAAGATAGATGCCCCACAGCAGCTCTGTAGCTATTTAACTGATTTTGAAAGAGAAGGCTACATCTTCATGATCAATGACTGCAAAAGGAAACAAATTGACCATGACTATCAGGCTATGGTAATGCGTCCTGCCATGAACTACATTACCGGCTCCTGGCGATCACAACAACATGGATATACCGATTTCTATTTTCACCGCTCTTGCCATCAATTTGAAGGGAAAATAAAAACTATAAACCACTTTATTTTCAACGCCCACTTTTGATACAAAACTGCAACGAAAATGCATAAAAAAGCCCCCTGATGGGGGCCTATATATTTACTAATGACTTGCTGGTCGGGCTAAAGGCTCTTTAAAAAGTGTCGGTCTGTTTTCATTCTTCACTTCTATTTGGTCAACTTGTTGATTTCCTTTCATATTAGGTTCCTCCTTTTTAGTTTTGTACTGCATTGCCGCAGGGGTTACATAAATAAAAAACTTTACAGCCTCTACTAACTCACCACCTTCCCAAAACACCACTAACAAATAGACCAACACTTTAAAGAGCTTATGAATCTTTAGCCAAACCAGGGCCCAATTGGCTGCTGATTTGTTCAATAGACTATAACACTACCTAGGGTAAAAGGTTTAGATTAACACTAAATATCAGTTCCTGTTACAATCATTTTAGCTTTGGGTTGCACCGGAACACTCAAAATCGGGAGGCAGAGACTGTTACTTTTATGCTGATGATTTCTTAACGGCTATATTCTGGCAGGTTCCGATCGGTTACTTAGACTTATTGGACACAAAAAAGTGAAGCCACGCCTCAATGTTAGCATCGACCAGAAAAGGTGAGTACATCGGACCCATTCAAACCACTCACCTTTTCCCTCACCTTTTTCAGCCAAATCGGCTATGCATTCACGTAATTAAAAATCGTTTTAGCCTCAATTGCATGGGTCCTGGGTAATAAAAAATGCACTCAATGAGTGCATTTAATTGATAATCAATTAGTTAAGTGTGATCCCGCTGGGGGTCGAACCCAGCGAATTCAAAAATACCTTCTCTCCTGTTACGTGACGAAATGCCTTTTTATAGAGAGTTTTCCGGGTTCGATAATTCGAGTTGATAGTCAATTGGAATTATCGGAATTGGGCTTCTAAACACACCTGGAAACGTCAAATTCTTCGGAGGCATTACTCCACGACTGGCCGGCAGTCATACGCAAAAAACAAATGGAAAAAGGATCAAAATCCTCACCTTCACCTTTTCCCTCACCTCTTTAATTGAGGCTATTTGGTCGATTCGACAAAGAACTATCAAATTAAAGGTAAGGATTTTCGCCGCAAATGACTCCAAGTTCTGCCTCAAAATCTGGTTTTCGCAAGAAAATGCAGGTTCGATTCCTGTTCTGGGCACGATGACTTACAGTCGCTTACAAAGGTTCACTAACGTGGACCGTTATTTTTTTTGGAAAAAGTCCCAACAATGTCCCAACAACGGCTTAAGTAAAGAGCTTGTGAGAAAATAGTAATAGTAAAGTTAAGCGAAATAAGACTAAGAAACCATCTCAGTAATTGGCCTTTATCTTTTCCATCGCAGCGTCACGAGCCGCCTCCGGCGACCCGAATTCTTGGTGGTAGAAGTAAAATAGAGCCACTCCCTTGTGCGGCATTTCCAGAAAGATGAAATCGTCCATCTTGTTAAAGAAGTGGAAGGAGGTATTGTGAGTCTTGAAAACGACCAGTGAATTCAACCGTTTTGCCTTAGACTTTACCCCCATCCGTCGCATCCCGGCGCGCAACACCTGCAGCACCTTGGCCGGGGAATAGTCAAAAGCCGGGTCCAACACCGAGATTGGAAAATCACTCAGATAATCATTAAATCCGTGTTCCTTATGCGCGATAAACCTCCTCGTAATGCTGATGACCTGAAATTTGTAGTCGATCATCTCCAGCCAGGCAATGATCGCTTCCATCTCCTGATCCGTGAGCGGATCGGTCTTGACGTCCCTACCTGTCAGGATTGCATTGACCGCTTTTTCCATTTCGTTCAGGACTTCGTTATTGCATTGCTGACAACAGGGAACCGTGCTCTTTTCGTATGACTGGCTTTGACCATTGATCGTAGTTGAAAACCATCGTTTCGGATCTTTGTCGAATGCCCACCGCGGTAAGACGTGTTCCCTGGTCGCCGGCGCCGCATCTCCGCAGAAAAAACAAATCCCCGGCCCTGTGACCGGCTTCGCCCGTCCGTTCTCCCGGTTAATAAAGGTCTCCCCTATAAAATTGACCACCCGTTGCCGGTTGTAGTTGATGATGTCCCTAAATGCCTTGAAATTATACATATACGCAACTCCAATGGCGGAGTCTGCAAATATTAGCATTTTCAGCCAAATCCGCCTGCAACCCAGTGGTTACATCTTCCCCTGAACGAAATCATCGCCACCACCGCCGCCATGAGCGCAACAACACAGCCGGCTAAACGGCCAATCCGAAGCACATGAAAAACAATGCGGACCGTCTCCAAAAGCCGTCGCTACCAGGCATTTTTCGTTGGCCAGTGCTTATATTTTGCTGCGTACATTTTATTCTCTTCCACTTTCAAAAGATCCAAGATAGCCCGGTGTCGAGCATTCTCGGAATTTGAATTATTGCCGACAAATTGTCGAATCCAAGTATAGGCATCGGCGAGTTGAAGAAACCGGCTCAAATGGGAGTGTGTAAAATGGACGGATTCGAACAGGTTGGTTATTTTTTTTCGACCAAATTGAAACTCCGTACCGAAAATGCGATAGTTCGAAAGGCTTACCGATGACCGCTCTGCTATCTTATCGCTCTCACGGTCGCCGATCAGCATCGCCAGTTTGTCCTCAGATGCGGCATATTGGTCCGCCCGTTCGCAAAAAAACATAAAGGCTATTTCTGCCGGACGCGCACTCGCCTTTGGATGCAACGAGTCGATCTGAACATCGATCAGTTTTACTTCTGGCCGAGACAGTATCCGCATGAATCGCTCGATTATGCGCACACGGTCCTCAAAATTGTTCATGGTTCCAAATTCACCGCTACGAGCATAGATTTGTTGCATATGCAGTTCGGTTTTTTTGCTGAGCCGGGTGGTGCCAAATACATCTTGGGCGATTGCAGCAATCTCGGCCTCGATCTCCACCAGGTGGGGCTCGTCAATACATACTCCTCCGATATGATAGATCGGGTAATGGGGCTGGGTTTTAACTTCATCAAAAAAAATAAGCAGCATGGTGTAATTATAGCAGGGGTCTTGTTGCAAGATACTGTAAAACAGACAGTAAAAGTAGCAATTGCTCCTTTATTGGTGTACATTTACTCGTGGTCGTTTCGGTCTAACACGCACTATGTAAAAGACGGATCATGGAAATGAATGGCCCCTATCCTCAACGACATCCTTCCCATACGCAGGAAGATGTATCCGAAGAATATTTTAAAAGCTGCCTCCCACGAGAGTGGTATGTTGAAAAGCCAAAAAAGGACTACGCCATTGATCTCTTTGTGCATTTGGTTATTAACGGAAATGTCGTGGGACTTAAATTCGCTTTGCAACTAAAAAGTAAACAAGACGCGAAAGGAAAGCTGGAAAGTCGACTCGAAAAAAGCACCCTGAATTACTTATTTACCGGACTAGATCAGGCTACAAAACGCTAAAAAGGCACTTTGCCGTATAAGTACCGCCTTATCGAATAATCAATAGGCCAAAGCGCCCTTTTGTAAGGAAGCAAATGATCGTGACCCATAATATGCGGCTTTATGAACGTCTCCGACAAATTGAACCGCCGGTCGATCAATATCACAATATCGTCTGTGGTTTTTGAAGCCAAATACTGACTTACATCCTTCACAAACTCCTCCGAATCAACCAACAACGGTGGCTGGAAGTCATTTAAAAATTCATTAAATATGCAAAATATCCTACCCCTCGATGTATCGCTCTTATGCTGATCCCGCGCCTTTTTCAGTGTCCTCATCAACCGATCCACCAAGTCCTTCTTGCGCGCCGAGTTCCGATGCCCCACGTGCATGTTAAAAATCAAATTCTGCTTCTCGTTCAACTCGTATGTGTTCTTAAAGAAAAAATCCACGTCAGCATCCTTCTTACCGACATGGTACTCGTAGTAATTTTCCGCGGTACCCGCTTTCATTACCACCCTCAAATGCTCATCTTCGAAAACGCCACCCAAATGCACCTTGCTGCTATCCCCCAGGTACTCGATCAATTGCGCCATCATCTTGTGCGTATCTTTTTCCGTAATGTTATCGTGCTTGAAATAAATATACCCAACACCCAGGTTAGGTGTCTGCATATCGCGTCCGAACTCCATCAACCGGGCTGTAACATAACATATCACCTGAAAGTCGTCGCTCTTCATGCTGTACTTGTTCTTGCTCTCCACTAAAAACCGTTCGCCATTCAATGTGCAATAGCCCTCCAACACCTGACCCCCCCGCATTGGGTTCGCCTCGTAGGGTATTCCCGCCTCCCTAAACGCATATTGCAACAGCACCTCGCACAAAATATCCTTCACTTTCTCCGAATCATGTTTATTCGCGGTGAGCAGCCTGTACTGCTCCTTATTAAACCTGTCCGCGTAGTCCAGCAGGAAAGAAACCTCAGCCAACCGATAAAAGGCGGACACCGAGGGTCTGAAAACCAGCGCCTGAACAAAATGCAGCTCATTTGTGCGCATCTTCTCCAAAAAATCAAACTCAAAAAAATCATTCCCCCAAAACGCCATAATTATGTTGTACGTGGTTTCCACCACGGCCCTATCATAGTACCTTCGTATCGCGTACGGCGAAGAAAGGTCATCATAATGCCTTTTCCACCTCACCATCCAATTGCCCCTTGTAGATTTCATAACATATATGGTTTTCCACATCCATGAAAGTAGCAAGATTTAGGAAACTTCTACTCTGTCCTAAACACGAAAATCAAGAGTATTCTGCCATAAACCAAAAGAGTGAGCGGCAAGTCCATACAAACATGGCGCTGTAATTTTACCCTTTACAATCTCCCAAGGTGCGGTTTTGCAAACATATTCTTCATCCAATGCTTCCTTATCTGTGCATCCCTCAAATAGGGGGCAATGAGCACGCTTCTTCAACTGGTCAATATTTTCCACCGTCAAGAGGTCATACAGCACTCTATGCGCCCAAAACGTTGAGGCCGCCTCGAAATTACCTTTAAACACCGCATTATCATCTTCATTTCCATCGCAGGCAGTGTTACCCAAGAGTGCACCGTTTTTAAAGTAGACCGGGAAAGGGTAAATCTGAAAAAATCTGGCAAAATTTTGCCAATCCATAGCAAATGGTAAAGAGAAGAAAGTACGCTCAATTCGACCGGCGCTTTTAAATAAATATACCCCGTCGATCATTTGATAATACCATCCTAACGCCGATCTTAAATATTCACGACCTTCAGCTTCTGCCCAATGTCTTATATCAGGCAAAATATTCTCTAACGCGTCTTTTGTTGAGAAGGAACATGATACCCGACATTCTTCGACTAAGCCGATCAAGTCAGACGCTGCTGAGCCAAAAAATGTAACAGACTGTCCTCTTAGGCGTTCCAATACCTTCCAGAATACTGACGTAGCTTGAACGGTATCTAAGCATAGATCAATCAGAACGTATTTTGTCGGAAGATCAATATTGATATTATAGACATCGAAAATATGGTCGCCAAATTTGTAAGGATAGGAGGCCAACGAATCGGCGTAAATCGAAAGTTCGACGTTCCTAGGTCTCAATTCCGCAAGCTTTTGTGCGTAATACGCATTTATCTCTTGAAGCGCAATTAGCCCAAAAAATATTTTTCCAGGACGATTCGAAAACTCAATTTCATTGACCCCGAAAACGTGCTTCTCTCCATGCAAATCGACCTCTGTTATTCCAAAATGATGTTGTGAGAAGGGATTCAGGGAATAGTCAATCTCGAAAATGTCGTCGGGATTACCGCAATAAAGGTTATAGTATTTTCTATACTTCCCAATACTTTCACCAAACTGGTCTTTCTCCATTGGGATAGCAATCGTCTCATCTTGTCCACTAGAAAAAATTCTAGTCAAATTAACCACATCGCGCATCCAAAGGGAAAACCCCATAATGGCCGATATGGTCGAAATATCTTGTATATAGTGGCTATATTCGTGTACGATCGCAGGCATATCCTTTGGTTCAAAGAATCTATCTGCGGGCTCAACTTGTTTTAAATCTACAACAAATGTTCCAGGCTTATAAGACGCGAAATTCTCTTGCTCCATTATCTTTTATTTCAAATTTACTATTTCCAGACAATTCTATACCTAAACTATCCATGAGCAGCCCCCTATTACTGTAAATCAAAATCCTTCAGAAACTGAAACGCAAATGCCCTCGCAGACTTCTATGACGTAACTAGATCGAAACTGCTATTTACTGAAATTGACGATTTGGTCATCGAGTTATCTGTCGTTCAACAAATTTCAGTCCGTCGATAGCAGTCATCGCATTCAAAATCAAACGTATTTTGTTACCAATCAAACAGTAATATTTTCCTTTCCGAAACTCTGTCATAATGCCTATCAATCTATAATCTAACGACAGTTCACCCGTAGTCGGGTTATTATTGAAAATTAAGAACCATAATCCGCAGCCACTTATTCCGTAAAACTGGTCATCAATCTTGCTTGGTTTCCCTGTTGAAATGTCTGTTCCTTTACCTTTCATATCAAGTATAAAGAAATCTTTCATAGATAATTTGTAATACTCGTAGACCTTCTCATTACTTGCGTTCGTAAGATAAAAGTTCGCGCCAGTATTTATGATATTTTTCGATATAGAGAAATTCTTTTCTGGAAAGCCAATAACGCAATAATTGTTGCCAGACAACCTCGCATCGTGAGCAGCAATTTTATCGATTTTTATAAATTGATACGGTCTCAACAAATCTGGCACCATTTCGGGATCTATTTTTATATACGCCAAATCTATTCGCTTACTTTTATCGATATCAGTGACATTAACATGCCCTAAGACATTAATATATCGATTCTTGTCTATTCTGATGTAGAGTTGATTTTGTTCGTACTCAATAAGAAAATCCGCAACATGGCTAGCCGTTAAAATAAAATGAGTGTCATGTATTAACGCCAAAACGCCTGAAGCGTAAGGCTTTAGCCCATCATCCGTTTTATGAAAAAATTGGATGGTATAATGCAGTAAATGCTTCTCGATTACCTCAATTACCAGTTTATCTGACTCTTCTGTAGATGGTGCTTTTATCATAAGTGTATTTTTGGAGAATTTGGATCTTTCATTTGGGATACTACTTCATTCTTTTTGCCAGCGGTGCTCACGCCCACTCCTTAATTCAGAAGATATCTTACTAAATGCCTCTACCAAATCTCCAATGATAAACTCAGGCTTTTCAGCGTACCCACCCCTTGCTTGGTAAGCATAGTCCTCAAATGACCTGTTCGCCTTAATATAATTAGTCGTCGTATCTGCTCTTGCGTACTTTTTTAGAAGGTCACGCCGGTTGCTCAAAAAACCCTTGATCATGGAAGGAATAAACTGCCGATCCTCTATCATTTTCGCCAAATGTTCCATGAAGAACTCGTCATGCATCATGGTGACCGGATAAATCCTTTTGAAATGCGACTTTACTTGCAAATCAATCTTCGGGCTGTTTTCTAAAATGAAGGTATTCACTCCCGCCATGCTTAAATGTGGTTCCGTGTATACAATTATGGGATAAATTGTAATTTCTTTCAATGGACGCAAGAAACCATATTTGTTTGTGGTATCGCCGGCCATACGCCTAATAGCATTATTCAGTTGAATAACTCCTTTTTTCCCACCGCAAAAATTTTCGTAAAGAAACACCTTGAACTGGGTAAGATTTTCATTTATCCAGGTGTTATAATGAAGACTAGTAGATTTGACTTCCAGCAACAATACCTCTTTTTCATTTATAACTATCGCAAAATCCGGGAAAAACTTATCATCCGACTCAATGACCCGAACACCCTTCCTCGACAGCGATTTCAACATTCCACCCATCAGGAAATTTTCAACGAATCTTTTTCCTAGGAAAGACTGCCAGTTCGAATAGTTCCGGATATTAGACAAGAATTTTTGCACCAATCCCCTATGAAAAAGAAAATTAATCCACCCCTGATTCGTGATTAAGGAAAAATCATGAGTACTCAACAGCAAAATGTATTTCTCGGATAGCGCCAAGAAAGGCTGCATGTGCAATTGTGCCTGCGTAACAGGGCCCTCCCCCGGCCCGATCGCAGTTACAAGCTTCAAAGAATGAATAAGCTCATATGCAGGATTATCGGGTCCAATTGCAATATAGGGTCTGTTGTCACTATAATTATGTTCTTCTTGTTTGAGCAGGGCCAGGAAAAGAATAATAAGATTTCTGACTTCCACGGCACCGGTCATGGCTAATACCTCCTTAACAAAGGCAGGATACCGATCACCAATCTCAACCTTTAAAAATTCCAGGAAAAGAAATTGTTTTGCCGCCCCTGTCCGGACATATTGCCGTTGGTTGTATCCGTTGGGCGATTGCATCATCATCAACTCCCATATTTGTTCCTGCGAATCCGGCACTGTCCCAATACCGGTACTTCGGTATTGCCGTTCATTATATTCCAGTATGATGTCCAAAATTTCGTCCGTTGCCCCCGCTCTCCTCTGCCCCAGTTCACGTTCTCCGCTGTTGACAGAATTAACGAAATCCACCACGATCTTCGCCGTGGAAACCGCACTGACCAGCATTACGTCCGGCCCAAAACGATTCATCGCCGCTGCAAGCTTACTCCGGTACCCTTCGGACAAATTAGCGAAAAAACTTTTGACGAAAAGGTGGGTAAACCCCTTGTCATCATACGCATTCTTCAACTTGATTACTGCTTCAATAGCTGTCCCAACATCCCAACTGGAAAGTCGGGTAATACCCAACTTTTCCGGCGGCACGTTATGATAAACGGAGTATGTGAGGATTGGCTTAACTGTATGAAGCATCGTATTTGTCAGGACTGTTAATAAAGAAAAACGCCAAGAACATAAATAAGCTCAATAATATGCAACCGGTGACAACTGATTATCAACCCAGAACTGCCAGGACTGAAACTCGCCCCCCTGCCATACGACATATTTCCGGCCACCGCTAACATGCGATATACCGTCCACCCGGGCATTGCTATCATCACCTGAAAACCGCCATGCGAAAAAATCAGATTACTCTGAGCTTTCTCTTTCCTCCTCTTTCCACCACCCCCGGCCAACAATAAATTGATGCCGATGCTTTGCGAAGTCCTTAAGATTGTTAATGTGGTCATATCTTGCAGTCAGCCTCTCCAGTATCTGATTCCCCACGATCGTTCCCTTCACCTCTTTTAAAATCTCAATGCGATCTTCCACGGATCTAAACCGGGGATACCAAGTCCGATTGGGCTTCGCTTTCACACGCTCCGGATGTTCCTTCCTTTCTATTTGTTCCGCATACTTATAAAAATGAGGATAGTCTTCCCCATAAACCTCTACTCCCAACGTATCAATATCCTTTTTTAGACTTAGGAAAAAGCCATTTAGCCAATCCCTACCCACAGTTTGCTTCAGTTGATCATCACTCACAAAATGCAACGCCCGAAATACCAATGTCCAATAATTACTATCCTCTCGTTTCGTTATCAAAATCTTTAGAAGCGGGTCCACATCAACGTGAAGGTCGCTCACACCGTAGACATTAATGGAATTCTTTACCTCCCTTATAAGGTTCGACCACGATTTGCAAGATTCAATACTATGATTGATGAAAAAATTCTCCGCAAAGATGCTGCTCACCAATTTACTCAACAACTTTTTCCCTCCGCCAAAAAAAGCAGGATCATTTATCCTTAGATCCAGCGTATGCTGCGATACCGAAAACCAATTGATTGCAGATGACACATGATGAAGATGCGCATCCCTACTATTCACCAGCCGCTCCATGCCTGCCGTCATTGCATTTAAATCTTCTCTAACTAAGTTAATATCGCGCACAATGAGCTTTGTAGCTATAGCGGCCCCCGGGGCCTTCATATGACTCAGCGACAGCAACTCGGTATTTAGATTCATCAAAACTACTTCCTTAAGCTTGGTCGCCTCATTTCCTACCATTTGCCTGATAAGGAATTCTTGCATAGAAGGATGATAATATCTAACGCTTTCAATGGTACTTGCCCTTGAAATCCGAAGGATACTATCGTCCAGTTCATCAAATTCCATTGCCGCATTGGTCAGGGTATTTATTTGCAAATCTTTACAGATCGTGCCGAACGTCCTTTTTAGGACATCCATGCTATTGGCTACAGAACATAGGATCGACAAGAGAACTGCCTGTTTAACAGGAGGTAGATTAAAAAAAACAGCGGCCAAATAGCTGTCCGGCTGGTCAAGGTGCCTCTTTAAATTCTCCACTACTGTCCTACGGGTATCCATAGTGAAACTATAGAAGAACGCCCGGATAGTCTCCGGCGAGAAATTCTTATGCTCTGTCAGCGAATTTTCGTTATTCAAAATCGCCATCTTATCCGTTTCGGAGAAAGGCGATAGAATCGTATATCTTCCCAGTAAAGAAAGTTTTTCCTGCTTTGAATACCCATGCGACTCCACGATAATCTTCTGCAGGAATTCACGCGCGCCATCATTCCCACAATTAATGAATTGCCGGAACACATACTCTCTGCTGGTAAATATAAAGAGGTGCGATTCATCCGCCAGTTCAAAAATATGCTCCAACCGGGAAAACCATTCCCCGTTATCATATGACAGCGAATACTTCCCGAATGCATCGTCAAAAATAAACACCTGTTTTCGTTCGCTCCTGATAGCCCCCTCGATGTCATCAATCGACTCCACCAATATCGGCTGAAACCCGTTATGCAGACTTAAATTCAAGGCCAACATTTCTGCATTGAATGTCTTGCCGCTTTTCGGAGGACCTGACAATATAATCGCGGGATATTCAGAAAGTTTATCCCAGGCTGACTGAAAAAAACGGCTATATACAAACCGCTCGCGCTGTTTTTGCAGCCCCGACAACCATCCCTTTCTTCGATTTTCCAGATGCAGGTTAAGTGCATTCAGAATGAGCACTTCAAAGTCCGGATGAGCAATGATGTTCGGGTAAGCCCATTTTAATTTTTCACTTCCTTCGATACAAGCAGCGATCGTATGATAGCTGACTATATCAAAATTGCTGCATGATATCTTGTTTGCCGCTTTAAACTCCTTAAAAACATTCACCAATGTATCAAATACTTCAGCGCCCAACACCTTATTTGTTATCAAAAAATAATTATCAACCGAAAGTTTATTTTTGATAAAGACCTTTGTCAGTTCGCTTTTTAGATCGGCAGATAAAGCACCTGCCACCTCCTTATCATTTAGGTCCTTGGATTTGTGTTTCGCCTGAAATAGCCACTCCCCCTGATATGCCGGGTTAAAAGCAGAGGTCCCCGTATAAATGAAATCCCTTCCTTTATCATTACCTCCACTTAAATATTTGACGCCTGGCGCAATCAATATCTGCAATGCCTTAAACGAAAGGGTTTCAAATTCCTGCCAGTGCAAATCGTCCAGGTTGTACTTCATCGGTAGAGTAATAGGAAGTGAAGTCTAAAAATTTTACATATTTAAAACATACGATAAGTAACTTCTATATAAATATGAAAGTTTTCACTTGGGGTGCTAATCTGCCACAGGCGACGCAGTAGCTAGGACTCCCAGACACCCCAGCTCGTTAGCAAAGTTGCTCAGATCGGCAGCATCAATATTCGCTTCCAGTGTCCACTCCGAGATCCCTTCCGTATCGCCGACCTTGTATACCTCCAAGCCATGCCTGACGGCCAACTGTGTAATAGCTTCCCACTGTTCAGCTCTCGATGTATAACGTAAATGGATTTTCATAACCCCCTGAGCCCGTTTTGAGCCGCCTAACCGGTAGTCAATTTAAAAAGAATTGTAATAGTCCCTCAACCTGAGCGCAATATACTAAATACATTAGCCTAAATTATCCACAGCGCAACAAACAACGAGATTAAAGCCGTTTAACCATCCGATCTTCAAAAAATTATTCGAATCAACTACACTTCCTAAGAAATTGTTTTACACGCCATTATGTTTTTAAGGCCTTGACTACAACACCTAAGTCGCCGATGAGTATATATGAGCAAACTCTTACTTACTAAAAATATTAGTATTTTTAACCCCAATAAGACGTGTTCAAGCTATTCCATCCATGCCCGACAATAAACAAGATATTATCCAACAGCTCCGTAGGGATATCCTGCCCTTGCAGGGATATAAGCCTCCGTCCGCTGGTTACGAGGTCGACCTGGGTCTGGGGCCGATCGAACAGGCATTTCCCAATGGGGCCTTTCCTACGGGAGCTATCCATGACTTCCTTACCCTTGACCAGGAGCAGTTGGCAGCAACAACGGCCTTTCTCGCCGCCATTCTTAGCCGGATGATGGAGCGCGGTGGAATTGCCGTTTGGATAGGAGCCGACAGCAGCACTTTCGCTCCCGGACTCGCCTACTATAATGTCGACCCCGACCGCATCATCTTCGTAGCGCCCACTACTTCGAAAACCATCCTTTGGACACTGGAAGAATCCCTGCGATGCGATCGCTTTATCGCCGTACTGGTCGAAATTACCGATCTCTCTTTCGTGGAGTCCCGGAGACTGCAGCTCGTCGTCGAGCAAAGCCGCGTCACCGGATTTATCATACGGCATCAGCCCCGGCGCAAAAACATTGTGGCCTCTGTCGCACAATGGCGAATCACTGCTCTACCCACCCAGTCCCAGGGCGAACGTCCGGGAAGGGGCTTCCCCCGATGGCATGTCGAACTGCTAAAGGTCCGAAATCGCCAGCCGGTCGCCTGCGACGTCGAATGGACCGGTACTCATCTTTATCCTATCCCTCCAAAACAAATTGATTCACGCAGCGAAGGCAAAACAGGATAAGATGGCACACCGGTTCCTTAGCATATGGTTTAAGAATTTGGTGACGGACTGGCTGGCACTCAAAAAACCCGCGCTGGCGCAACTCCCTTTTGTGATGGCTGCGTCTCACCGCGGACGCATGGTCGTTACCTCGGTCAGCCACCTCGCAGAAAAGCAAGGCATCGAAGAAGGGATGCCATTGGTAGATGCTCGCCTGATCATACCCGGCATCCAAGTTATAGACGACCAGCCTGACCGTGCGACCAAATTGCTGAAAGCCCTGGCAGAATGGTGCTCCCGCTATACGCCGATCGCCGCCGTGGACGGTGTCGACGGACTGCTGCTGGATGTGACCGGGTGTCCGCACCTTTGGGGAGGAGAACGTCCGTATTTTAAGGAAATCATTCTTCGGCTACGCGGTTCCGGATACAATGTCCGTGGAGGTATGGCCGATACGATCGGTGCCGCCTGGGCCGTCGCCCGACATGGAAATATCAGTCCGCTGATCGAACCCGGGCAACAACGCGATGCTATTTATCCTTTGCCGCCCACAGCCTTGCGATTGTCGCCCGAAACCCGGGAAGCGCTCTTCCATTTTGGTATCTTTCGCATCGAACAGTTCGCGGATCTTCCCAAAAAGGCCCTGTATCGCCGGTTCCCCCAAGAGCTCGTCCATCAATTAGAAAAAGCACTCGGCACCCGGGACGAATACCTGCAGCCATTGGAATCACCCGTTCCTTATCATGAACGCCTCCCCTGTTTGGAGCCTATCCTGACTGCCACCGGCATCGAAATCGCCTTACAAAGGCTGCTGCACCAGCTTTGCACCCGCCTGGAAAAGGAAGGAAAAGGCTTACGCTCCGCTATCTTCCGCTGCCACCGGGTAGACAATCATCTTCAACAATTGGAGATCGGGACCACACGCCCCAGCTACAATGGCCATCACCTGTTCGGTCTCTTTAAAGAAAAGCTGCCCTCCATCGAGCCAGCCCTGGGAATCGAGCTGTTTACTCTGCACGCCCCTATCATAGAACCAGCAAAGGCCCTGCAGGAAATGTTATGGGGTGGCCCCGCCGGACTCGAAGATATCCAGATCGCCGAATGGATGGATCGCGTCATCGACAAATTAGGTCCGGGGTCCGTGCAACGTTTTCTCCCGGCCGCCCATCATTGGCCGGAACGATCGCAACAGCTTGCCCATTCCATCGCCGATCAGCCGGATACCACCTGGTCCCGCCGGCAGAGCCGCGCCATCCGGATCCTCGCCGTTCCCCGGCCCATCCAGGTAACAGCCCCTGTACCCGACTATCCCCCCATGAGTTTTCGCTATCAGAACAAGCTCCACGAACGACGAAAGGCCGCCGGTCCGGAACGCATCGAGCGGGAATGGTGGTTGGAAGACGGTGAACACCGGGACTACTACTGGTTCGAAAATCAGCACGGCCGCCGGTATTGGATATTTCGTTCCGGATGGCATTCGACAGATAAGCAGAGCCAATGGTTCCTTCATGGTTTTTTTGGATAACCAATGCGTAACCTATGCACTATACCGAACTCCAGGTTACGAGCAATTTCAGTTTTTTACGAGGTGCATCGCATCCCGGGGAGCTGGTCAGTATGGCGGCCACCTACGGATATGACGCCATCGCCATAACAGATCGTAACACCATGGCCGGCCTTGTACGCGGACATGCTGCCGCCAAAGAACACCAGATTAAATTTCTTCCGGGGGTGCGTCTCGATCTACTTGACGGTCCCAGTCTGCTTGCCTACCCTACCGATTACGCCGCTTATTGCCGCCTGTCCGCCCTACTGGCAACAGGCAACCTGCGCACCGAAAAGGGCAAGTGCGACCTTTATCGAAAAGATGTCTATGAGCACGCCAAAGGCTCCAAATTCATTGCAGTCCCCCCGGCCGAATTGACCCCGGCCATGGAGATTGATCCGGCCTATCGAACCGCGCTCCGGGAATACCGGGAGGCACTCGATGATAATCTCTATCTTGGAGCGAGCAGGACGTACAATGGCTTCGATACAGAAATGCTGTATTCGCTCGATCAGCTCGGGCGGCAGCTGGATGTGCCAATGGTAGCGACCAACGATGTGCACTACCATGATCCCGAACGAAGAGCATTACAGGACGTCCTTATGTGCATCCGCGAGAAATGTACCATCTACGACGCCGGTTTGCGATTGCACCCCAATGCAGAACGTCACCTGAAACACGTCGAAGAAATGCACCGACTGTTCCGGCCCTATCCCGGGGCTTTGTACCGCACGCGGGAAATTACCGATCAATGCCAGTTTTCCCTTGACTCCATTAAATATACCTATCCCAAAGAAATTGTTCCGGAAGGCCGCTCTCCCATGGAGGAGCTCACGCACTTGGCCTGGGCAGGCGCCCACCATTACTGGGGTGAGCAGATCCCGGAAAAGGTAGACCAATCCATCCGGCATGAACTGCAGATGATCGAGCAGTTGGGTTATGCAGAATATTTTCTTACGGTGTACGATATATGCCGCTATGCCCGAGACCATAACATTCTCTACCAGGGCCGCGGGTCTGCTGCCAACTCCGCCGTCTGCTACTGTTTATTTATTACGTTCGTCGATCCCACCAAATTTGACCTGCTCTTTGAACGATTTCTCAGTCCCGAACGCCATGAGCCTCCGGATATTGATGTTGACTTTGAGCACGAGCGTCGCGAAGAAGTGATCCAGTACATCTATGCAAAATATGGCCGGGACCGGGCAGCCATCGTCGCTACGGTGACCATCCAGCGCCAAAAGGGCGCCCTGCAGGATGTGGGCAAGGCCATGGGCTTATCGCCTGACACACTTAGTCGTCTGTCAAAAACCGTTTGGCAATCCTCCTCCGAGTGGTTCGAGGAAGATCGGGTTTTGGAAGCCGGGTTTGACTTCCAGGACCCGCACCTGCGCAAGGTCCTTGAGCTCACCACCCAATACATGGGTTTTCCCCGACAGCTCGGCCAGCACAGCGGTGGATTTGTGCTGACAGACGGCAAACTAACAGATGTCTGTCCGCTGTTGAACGCCCGGATGCCGGAACGCACGAATATCGAATGGGACAAGAACGACATTGACCTGTTGGGCTGCGTAAAAATCGACGTATTGTCGCTCGGTATGCTCACCTGCCTGCACAAAGCATTTGACTTGCTGCGGAAACATTATGGCATCGACCTACATCTCGGGAATGTCCCCTGGGATGACCCGGAAGTGTATAAAATGATCTCGCTGGCCGATACTATCGGTCTCTTTCAAATTGAAAGTCGGGCACAGCAATCCATGTTACCCCGGCTCCGACCCAAAACCTTCCGGGAGCTGGTCATCCAGGTCGCCATCGTTCGTCCCGGACCCATCGTCGGCGGCATGGTCCACCCGTACATCCGCCGGGTCAACGGCGAAGAGGAAATCGAATATCCTTCCGAAGAGCTCCGCAGCATACTCGAATACACCAAAGGAGTCCCTCTTTTCCAGGAACAGGTGATGAAGATTGCCATGGTTGCGGCGAATTTTACGGCCAGCGAAGCCGATCAGCTCAGAAGGAGCATGGCGACTTTTAAGCAGCAGGGGCTCGTCAGCCGTTTTGCCGACAGACTGATCGGCGGTATGCTTCGAAAGGGATACCCCCTCGAATACGCCAAACGCATCTTCAAGCAGATTGAGGGCTTTGGCAGCTATGGCTTTCCGGAATCACATGCCGCAGCTTTTGCCCACCTCGTTTATATATCCGCCTGGATCAAGTGCCATTACCCTGCGGTCTACGTCGCCGCTATATTGAACAGTCTCCCCATGGGATTCTATCAGCCTGCGCAGCTGATTGCCGACGCCCGCCGGCATAACGTCGCCTTCCTGCCCATCGATGTCAACTTTTCCCATTGGGATTATACGCTGGAAGTGCAGAACGGCCAACTTTGCGTCCGAACCGGTTTCCGCGCTATCAAGGGCATCCGACAACAGGACATGCTGAACCTGGTCGCCGGCAGGGTCGTTGCCTATAGGACGGTCGAGGGCCTGCAGCATGTTGGACTGTCCAAATCCGTCCTGATTCAGGTGGCCAAGGCCGACGGATTTCAATCGCTCGGGCTTAAGCGCCGAGAAGGACTTTGGCAGGTTGCCGCCCTGGATGATCGGCCTGTTGGCCTCTTCGAGGGACAGCCCTCCGAAAGTTCATTCGAAACAGGCATCGTCTTGCCGGTCATGTCCGAATCCGAGCAGGTCGTCCATGATTACGGCGCCACCACGTTTTCCCTGCGCGGTCACCCGGTACAGTACCTCCGCGATAACCTGACCGCTCTCGGGTGTGTAACCGCAGAAGCCCTTCGGACGAAAAACAATGGAGACTTTATCCGCATGGCAGGCGTTCCCTTTGTCCGCCAGCGGCCCGGTACGGCCAAAGGCGTTTGCTTTATAACACTGGAGGACGAAATCGGAAATACCAACCTGATCGCCTGGAAGGATATCTATCAACAATGGCGCAAACCCATCAATAATGCCAAATTGCTTTGCGTGGAAGGTCATCTGCAAATTCAGCAGGGTGTCAAACATATCATCATCCAGCGGTGTTTCGACCTTTCCGGTCTTTTCCGCAAATTGACCGCCTCTGAGGACCCCAACGTCCCTGTTGTCCACGCTTCCCGGGCGGATGCCAAGTCCGACCCTGTTCCCCATGGTTTCAAACCCCAGGCCCCGGTTCACAGCATGGTTCAAGGCGATCTCTTCGCTAAATCACGAAACTATAAATAACCAATGGTAAATATTATCTTTAACCTACCTCCCCCTCCAGAGGTAATCCAGGCTATGACCGAAAACGAACAAATTCTACACGACACCATTGAATCGCTTCGACGCGAATTCGCCGATAACGGCCAAATTGAGATATTGACTATTGGTATCTACGATCTGTCCTTCCCAGGAGAAAACATCATATCCGCCAATTGTTCTTATATAGCCACCGAATGGGAAGAAGCCATATATTACGATCGCGACCGAAAGCGCTATTTCTTTCATGGTGAATCCCCGGTCTTTTCCTATGGGGGCGAGAAGCATACCATTCCTATCACCGGTCCTCTCCTTTCAATACTTCCCGCTGGACTGCAGGACGCCCTCCGACGGGTCGCTACCACTGGCCTTCCTGAACTCGTGCGCCTCAACGACAGAGCCCTCCTCGAATAGCAAGCCGTTTTTCCCCAACCGGGTATTCAGGCACAACTACCTTTATATCTATTTTCTCTATCTTTGGCAAATGATCGCCTCTCCGCAAGAAATTCAGTCCCTCGAAGACTTTTTTAATAGCATCCCACTGCCGGAACAGTTGTATCTCAATAAAGCGACCAAACTGACCCATGTAAAAGACTTCGTCAAGGAAGTCCTCAAGAACTTGAAAAGTCCGGACATTTCCGAGACCACGCTCCGCCTACGATACGACGATCTCCTCGTTATCAAGTCGCTTTTGCAAACCCAGCCGCGATAATGAAGTATACAAGCAAATACCGTTCATTCACAACCGTATAAGCGTTCTACTCCGTATCCGGGAAAGACAAAAATCCGGCCCAAAGTAACCCGCCTCGATTTATCGCTCCCTCCCTGGATCCTTGCTTTCTTTTTCCGAGTCTGTTTCCCATACTGAAACACACCAGAAGAGAGTTTGCAAATTTGCTCCATGATTTACCACTGGCTTATCTGGAAATACATGGGGTGTGCCCTCTTACTTCTCGGGGTCCTGCTCCGATACTGGGTATCGAGGCGAAGATTCTACCGCAGGAATGCGGCAGGGGTCGAACAATTCCGCCGGTTCAGCCATAAAGTGACCAGCCAGTTCTTCGAACGGATCGTCGCCTTTATCAGCATTTTAATGATACTTTCCGGAATTCTCCTGCTACTGGCAGGCCGTCTCTGAATAGAAAGAACCCTTCGATGATCAAGCTCACCTGCATCCTATGCTCGCTGCCGGATCGTTCCTTATGCCAATTTTCAAAGAAAACAACCGTCAGTCGGTAGCGTCCCCGAATTAAGCACCATACTTAAATACACACATGACCACGGAAGAAAACATGCTGATGGAACCTCCTTTTCTTGACAACCAGGAGATCATTGGTCTCCTGCTGGGATGTTTCGAATACCATCTCATAATGGCTCCGGCTCTGGGCAGAGCCAAATTGACGATCTATGTTCGGCGCGCGGACGGGGTCGCCGGGTTCGACTTCTGGATATGCCTCAACTTTGGAGAACGAACGGAGAATTATAAAGGCGCCATCTTTGGAACGGATCATGAAGTATTCATCAGCGAAGGCCAGCGCGAAGACGAAAGCACTTTTCCATCCAGGAGCTGGAACTACGATTTTTCTGTTCCCGTGGTGCGCGCCTACCGATACCTGGAAAGCATTCAATACTTTACCAGAACAAGGCCGGCCCGGGAAAATCCCTCCCTGCTCACCGGCGGAGCATGGAACCCGATCTTCCAGCGAAACTGGACCAATGATCGCTCCGCCCTTTAGTTACGTATTGCTCCACCACCGTTGCAGCGTCCAGCCCCGATCTTTCCTCAAATCGCCGGATAAAGCGGTCTGACCGCCTACTACTCCTACAACGATCCTACTCACTTTCTTCATCAAACGAACTTCTCATCCGAGTGCCGTTCACCTACTGAAAAAACCGCCTTTCGGCATACGACATTTGATATTCAAATTGCCGCTATGGCCCGTGTCGTTGACCTTTATCCACAAAAAGGGAAAAAGGCTCCCGCAACACCAGTAGGTGTTCGAATGCCCGTTTTCCCAGATGCTCCCACCCGCAGGCATCTCCTCCCGGCTGCCCGGGATGTGTTTTGTCATCCACCGGAGCAGCCCGTCCAACAATGGTTTACCCGCTCGCAGCTCTGCAAGAAAATGGGCATTTCAACAAAGGCGCTCCAACACCTACTGACAAAGGAACGACTGCCCTATGTTGACATCGCCGGGGAGACCTATTTCGATCCGGCGGATGTCACGCACATCATGAACGGGCTAAAGCAGCACCATCATCGGCTAACACGTTAGCTCTTCCAACAAAAACAGCTTAAATCAACATGCATGCGCCACACCAACCTGTTTATTCATCATTCGACACCTGCACTGTCTGAAGTCAAAAACTACTTTTCCTCCCGCGGTGCCCCGGAGCAGGAGGCCGTAGCTTTTTTCTTTGTGTACGAGTGCCGGCATTGGCGGGCCCGAAGGGGGCATTTTATTAAAAGCTGGAAAACTACCGCCCTCCGCTGGATACAGTACGCCCTTCTCGCACAGGCAACTGCCGCCTGAAAGGCCAGCAACACGGTTCAACGACTGTGGGATGATTCACCGACTTATAAAGACTTTTACGATGTATTACATTTGCAAATTCTCAGGCACCTGGTCGATTTTTGACAGCACAACAGGAAAAAGCCGACTGCTGGCCGATACAGACATCACCCTGTTCAAGGCGATGTTCCCCAGCTCACTCCGGGGCAATGCGATTTTTGACGCCATCATGGTCGCTCCATTACCCGCCGGAAAGCTGCAGCAACAGAAAACGGTGCAGGCCGCCGGCGTCTACTATATTCTTAAGTTCTCCGGTACGTGGATCATGTATGAGGGGAGCGGCAGAAGTGAGCGCTCCCTGCAACAATCCGAGATCGAGCTCCTGACCCTCTCCTTCCCGGCCTCCGTTCGTCGCGATGTTATTCTCGACACCCTTGTCATTACGCCAATCCCTGCCAGTCGGCTTCAGCAGCTGAAATTTGATGATCCGATCCCCGCTGGTTCGCAGAAGGCCCCGGCCGGCACGTCCATAAAAGGGCCCTAATATTTCCTGCATTCTTCCTTATTAATCGGTACGTGCCCGAAGGGCGCACCCCATCATCGGATCCTGTCCCGTCGCCTCCGTGAGAGAACCGTACAGGCATGCAGCCTTTGACGAATCGAGCTTCTACGGTTTGAGGGGGCCTTGTATTGCCCCCAGCAAGATGTACTGTTGTCGACAAAACAGGGACCGATAGGACCTTCATTTTCATCCGAAATACACGACGGCTATGAAAAGCAAAAAAGACCGTCCTCGCAAGACCCTCTCTCATCAGCTCTGCACCCGTGTAGATCAGCGCAAGTTCGACGAACTGACCGCCCTGCTGGAAGCCAATCCGCAGAACGACATGAGCACGCTGCTTCGGGACATTCTTGACAACCGCCCGATCAATGTATTTACCCGGGACAGGACGCTCGATATCCTGATGGAAGAATTAACCCGTCTTCGCGGCGAGCTCCGGGCGATCGGCGTCAACATCAACCAGCTCACCCGGTATTTCAACACGTATCCTGAACCCCGCAGAAAAGAACTGTACGCGGCGATGGCCTTCAAAGAGTACCAGGCCATACAGCCCGCCATCGAACAAATTCTCAACATCATTTCAAAACTCGGTACAAAGTGGTTGTCCGGCTGAACATGGGAAGATCCATCCAGGGTGCTCTCAGTTACAATGAACGAAAAGTTACCAAAGGAGACGCCGAGCTGCTGTTGGCCCATGGATTTCCTTGTGACGCGCACAGCCTGGGTTTTACAGCGAAACTCAGCCGCTTCTCGAGTCTCAATGAATTACGCCCCAAGGTCAAAACCAATACCCTTCATCTGTCGCTCAATTTTCCACCGGAGGAAAAACTCAGTGAAACGCAAATGATCACCATCGCCAAAGATTATATGGAACGTATCGGATTTGGAGGACAGCCCTTCCTTGTCTATCGTCACAAGGATACCCGTCATCCGCACCTGCACATCGTCACCAATACGATCCGGGAGAATGGGGAGGCCATCCCTTTACATAACCTTGGCAAGGATAAGTCCGAACCCGCGCGAAAAGCCATCGAGGAAGATTACGCGCTGATCTCTGCAGAGAGCCGGAAAGCCCGTTCCTGCCTGCCCACCTCCGCTTTTAGCCTGCCGCCCGTCAACTATGGCGACGAAGAAGTGAAGCATACCATTACCAATATCCTCACCAACGTCATCGCCCTTTATAAGTTTACTTCCCTCGAAGAGCTCAATGTGATCCTCCGCCAGTCCAACATGGTGGCCGACCGCGGATCTGTGAATAGCCGCTTATATCAGACGGGCGGTCTCGTCTATTCCATCCTGGACCCCGATGGCGAACGGATTGGCCGGTCGATCAAAGCAAGTGATATCTATGGATTTCCCAGCAGCCCCACGCTCAAATTCCTTCAGCGGAAATTTGCCGCCAATGCCGTAAAAAAAGCCGCTGTTAAAGAAAAGACAAAGGAATTGGTCCAGCGGGCGCTCACTGCATCCACCACCGCTCCCCAATTTGCCCATCGCCTTGGCAACATGGGCCTGCAGCTCCACTTTGACCAGGACCGCCTGGGTGTCATTAAAAAAATCTATTTCGTCGACCATCTCCGTAAGGCCACTTATGACCACCTGGAACTCGATATACAGCTCAACGCTATTTATACGCTACGCGCCGCGCAAGTGCAAACCGGCCTTCCCCATGAGCCCCGTCCTGCTACTACCGCCCGTCGAACCTCACCCGAACCAGCGATCCTGCAATTCGGCACCCATTCGACCCATCTGCTGATGCATTCCCTGTTCGGACAGCAAGGCACCCCCGGACCGGCAGGCGATCCGCCGAAGAAGAAAAAGAAAAAACGTCGACCACCACTATAACGATCCTATCCTTCCGCCACCAAATTCCTTCCTGTCATGCAAAACGGTGAAAACATACAAGCCTTACACAAAAACCTCGAGCTGATCCGTTTCGTCAGCGTAGCCCTCTTGCTCGTCCATTTCTACGCCGCCTGTTTCCCGGCGTTTACGTCCTGGGGCCTGACCAGCACATTTGCCACGAAAGTGCTCTTCCGCCTTTCCAATGCATTGTTCCTGCTGCGCGGGATCACCGCACCCAAGCTCACGGTGCTCGTTTTGCTCGCCATCTCCCAATTTGGTGAGCAGGGTAAAAAAGACACGGACCTGACGATGCAGCCTATTCTCACCTGGATCGCTTTCGGCCTGCTGCTCTATTTTTCCTCGACATTTCTGTTGGACGCCTCTTTTAGCGAAACCACCATCGCCGTTCTTTACATCACCAGCACGTCCACAGGCTATTTATGTGTCCTGTTCGGCGGCGCCCGCCTGTCCCGGCTCATCCACGTCAAATTGGGAAAGGACCCGTTCAACCTGCTCGAAGAAACTTTTCCGCAGGAGGAAAGGTATTTGGAAAATGAATTTTCCATCAATCTTCCCGCTCAATATAATCTCAAAGGGAAAATCCGAAAAAGCTGGATCAACATCGTTAACCCTTTTCGTGCCCTGCTCGTGCTCGGGACCCCCGGCAGCGGTAAGAGCTTCTTCTGCATCCGCCACGTAATTACGCAGCACATCGCCAAAGGCTTCACCTGCTATATTTATGACTTCAAATTCCCCGACCTGACGCTCATCGCTTACAACACAGCGCTGAAACATTTAGACAAATATCCGGTTCCACCTAAGCTCTACCTGATCAACTTCGACGACCTGTCCCGGTCCCACCGCTGCAATCTGCTCTCTCCGGCTACCATGCATGACCTCACCGACGCGACCGAATCCAGCCGGACCATTATGCTGGCGTTGAACCGCGAGTGGTTGAAGAAACAAGGCGAATTCTTCACGGAGTCTCCCATCAATTTCGTCACGGCCCTTTTTTGGTTTCTGAAGAAGTACGACAACGGGCGGTACTGTACGCTTCCCCACGCTATCGAGCTCGCACAGGTCGAATACGAAAAACTCTTCCCGGTGCTCAGTCTCGAGCCGGAGATCGAGGTCCTGATCAACCCGTTCATATCGGCGCTGACACGTGGCGCCGCCGAACAGCTGGAAGGACAGATCGCCTCCGCAAAGATCGGATTGGCCCGCCTCGTCTCTCCCTCCCTCTATTATATCCTTTCCGGCAATGACTTCACCCTCGACATCAACGAACCCGGGGCGCCCAAGATCGTCTGCGTGGGGAACAACCCGTCGAAGACGCAGGTCTACGGTGCCGTGCTTTCCCTTTGCACCGAACGCATGCTGAAACTGGTTAACCGCAAAGGCAAGCTGAAGTCTTCCCTGATCTTCGACGAATACCCTACACTGGTCTGCGACCTCTCGGTTCACATCGCGACCGCCCGTTCGAATTTGTCCAGCACTACCCTCGGCATCCAGGATTTTGCGCAATTAAAGAAAGAATATGGGCGCGATCAGGCAGAGGTCATCATGAATATCGCCGGAAACATCATCTCGGGGCAAGTGCTTGGCGACACCGCCAAACAGCTCAGTGAACGCCTCGGTAAGATTATGCAGGATCGGGAATCGCTGTCCATCAACAGCAGCGACACGTCTGTCAGCAAATCCACCCAACTCGACAGCGCCTTGCAGCCATCGCGGATCGCCAATCTATCCAGCGGCGAGTTCGTCGGTGCCGTCGCGGACGACCCCCGGCAGAAGATCGCCTTAAAGGCGTTCCACTGCGAAATCCTCAATGACTTCGATGCGATCAAAAAAGAAGAGGCCGCCTACCAATCTCTTCCTGTCATCCGTCAGGTAACCCAGGATGCTGTTCAGGAGAACTTCTTCGCGATCAAACGAGACATCCGTACCCTCATCAACACCGAGATGACCAAAATTGAAAGCCATCCGCAGATCGTAGCCATGAAGGCCAAAAAGACAAACGCAAAGGCCGCCGCTTAAGGGGCCTCCTTTTATAAAATCTAAAATAAAGCGTATGACAAGCGAAATGCAAACCACGATTGAATTCATGCAGGACTCTGCCCGCCTCGCCGGATTTAACAACGACTACAACAAATTGATCGAAGACGGCATCAAAGCCGGCAAACCCACGATCGATTTGCCGCATGCCACCAAACCCTATCCGGACGGCTCGTTCATGCTCTGGCAACCGAAGCTCGTGGAACAGGAGAAAAATCCCGGCCGGTATAACTTCGGCTACACCGCCACTTTGGCGCAGGGCGACAAAGAACCCGTCCAGCAGTATTTTCCAAGTTTCAAGAAAACGGGAGCAACGCTGGAGCAATCAAAAATGCTTCTCCAGGGCGCCACTGTCCTTGTGACCGACTGGGATAACAAAAAGAACGCGAAGCGAACGGTCTTTGCCAAGCTGGACCTTAGTAACCATCCCAAACCCGGAGAGAACCATTCCGTCCAGCGGATCAACTCCGCTGACCTTGACATCGGCATCCTCTATAGCAAAGAAAAGATCGTCGCCAAGCCGGAGGAAAAAGACCGTCACTTAAAAGATCTGCAGCAAGGGCGAATGATCGATGTTACGATCCGCGACAATTCGACCGGGCAGCCCCTCTTTATTCCGATATCGCTTCAATTCAATCTCACGAATGAAGGCAATGTGCCAAAATTAGCAATGAACGTAATGGATGCAGACGGCGTTCTTCTCCGCAGCCCATCCATCGAGGCCAATCAGACGCAGACCCAGACAAAAGGATTGGTCGTCGGTCAACAGGACAATGCCCAGCTTCCAGACTCGTTGTTAAAATTCCTCGGAAAACAACAAGCCACTGAAGAGACTTCGAAGGAAACACACAAAACGCCCAGAAAGAAAACAGCTTAGATCAATATCTTATGGTGTCAACGGCCCTGCTTTCGGGCAGGGCCATTTTGCCGTGTCTATCACGCCGTCCCTGCGGACACCTCCGCCGCGGACAATGCCATCGCTTCGCCCCTGCGCGGAGCCATTGCTGTGCCCGGTAACCCCACTGGCCGTGTAATCATCGTAGTCTACGTTCTCACCCAAAAAAGCGCTATTCTATGGACATGAACCTTCACGTGGACAATCCGGATTGGCAGCAATTGCTGCATCAATTTGAAGACGACCGCCGCCGCCTCGACGAAGAAGAAACTTCTATCCGCCGCCTGGCGCATCGGGCTATTACACTTTCGACCAGCTATCTGCTTCGGCTGCTGGAGAGTTCACAGCTCTATATCTTTAAGGAGCGCGAAGAAGTCTATTTCTTCAAGCACCTGAAGCCGCATTTCCAGGGCCATGTCATCTTCTATTCCCGTCTTTTCAAAATAGAGACGGACCGGCCACCGGCCATTCCGGCCGGCATCGAGGCCTATTATCGTCACTGTCTCGAATCTCTCGACCAGGTCTACCGCGACCATCGGTTTATCCACGAATATCTCGAATGCGGCCAGACCTATCTCGATGACCGCCTCTTTTTCAGGCCGCCCGCTGACCATCTGTTGGCCATCAGCGGACTTCATCCCCCGGTCGACGGTACCGATCCGATCAGCTATGACCACGTGGTGGCGGAGCTGCTGGCAGCAGACCTCTTGCGAAAACATTTGTTAAACACGATCGCCGCCCTCGATCTTCCGGGCAGAGAGGGAGGCATCATGCCCAAATTAACCTGGACAGCCCCCAAAGCCCATTTTGTTGAACTCGCCTATGCGCTGTACGCGTCCAAATCTTTCAACAACGGCAAAGCCCAGCTAAAAGATATCATCGAGGGCCTGGAAATTGCCTTCAACGTAAAGAGCGGGAACTATCATCGGATCTTTCAGGAAATTCTTTTTCGCCAAAGCGGCTACACCGTTTTCCAGGACCGCATGAAAAATGACTACGTGGTCTATATCAATAAGATCGAAGATAAGCACATCGGCTAATTCGCTGCCCTCGGCCCGGCCTTCCGCCGGGTTTTTTCATGTCCATTCGTTTCTGCCTGCGTTTTCGGCAGCTGCGCTTCATTTGGAAAGTCCCGCAACCTACTCCTCCCGTCATTTTGCGCCCGCACTCTCTGCTTCTCGAAAAAAAACTATTCAAAAAAAAG
>Ga0105240_10001566_pt1 | contig 38813 bp, 63 predicted proteins | sample KBSC54metaG_FD_80426 | JGI IMG/M metagenome (GOLD analysis project Ga0105240, IMG submission 80426) | Corn rhizosphere microbial communities from Kellogg Biological Station, Michigan, USA - KBS C5-4 metaG | ecosystem: Host-associated > Plants > Roots > Rhizosphere > Soil | place: Michigan, USA... | reverse complement strand
CGCAGTACCTCCTGTGTCTGTGTCCACTGGTAAATATCTGCCTGCTCTTTCCACTCCTTTCGGTGCTTCGGCTTTGTTCCTCGTGGAACCTTGGGCGATGACCCGTGAACCAGCCCCTGACTCGCCTTCTCTCTGCCGGACGCTTTTTCGTGGGATAGCCCTAAAACCTCCAGAGAGACCCGTGGCGGCACGATCCCGACTGACCCCTTGCTCGGGGTCGAGTAAAGCATTTTAACTGACTGTAGGTACTTCTCCCGCTGTTTTTGGGTTAAATTCCATCCGTCTTTGTCTCGCATGCTGCACCATCCTTGGTGATTGGTTTGTCCAGCATTCTTTGCTGAGGCGCCAACATCCTTGCTTCAATGTCCTTCTCATAGGCCGGTCTATAAAACATGGGAAGCCAGGTTACAGGCTGTTTCCCGCCATTCATGAATATCACCATCTGCAAGCCTTCAATCGTCCTGGACAGTCTGCCTGCTTCGTATCTTTCAGGATTTGGCACCGTGTCATCATTTGCCCTGTTCAGGTCATCCCATGTCACGTTGCTTGCAATATCCTTGAGTGACATTTGCGCAGCTTCTAACGTTTGGAGATTTCCATATCTTCCGTTGTACATTTTTTATACCTTAATGTTGGGTGGACTTCCTTCCAAGTCGTGCCAGTGCCGCTTTCGAAAATGCCTGTGCTATTTCCTTTGGCAGACGCGGTGCTGGTTCTCCGTAGCACCCGCAGTGTTGCTGTGGCCTGCGACAACTGCCGCATATCACAGGGTCCTGCGTGACTGGCTCGCAGACCTTGGCATTCTTGTGCCAGTGGGGCTTTGCCTCGTTTTCTTCCTTGTAGTCCTTTCGGGTCTTTGGCTTTCGGCTTTTGGCTTTTGGAGACGCAGTCTCACAAGAGCTTTTTTGTATCTGTGTTTGAATATGGTTTGTATCTGGTATAGCTGTGCCGATTCCGGCACTTCCAACTGCCGATTCCGGCATTTCGATATGCCGATTTCGGCAAATGGCATCTTTCATCTGTTCGAGGGCCGGGAAAAGAGCCATTCCTTTGTCAGTAAATGCGTACCAAATTGTTCTATCCATTGAAGTTTTATTGTAATTTCCTTTCAAAAGAAGGTTCTCTTTCTCGCACCTTTCTATCGTTGTTCTTAGTGTCTTTTTAGACCAATATGAGAAAATATCAAGCAAAGCGTCATGTGTATTATATGACCAGAATGTTCCATCGAAGAAATTCTTTCTATTGGCAATATTTCGCTCAGTCCAGTGGGCAATGTGGTTCAAAAAAATAGCAACATGAACGCCATATTTTTTTGCAATCTGTACATCGAAAGAATGGTGAAGAGACATAACTGACATTTCCTTGTGATGGTGGTTGACCCCGACACAAGGAAGGCTATAATTGGCCTTGCGCTGGTAAGGATCACCGTAGTTTTGAATCCCGTTCCCTTGCCGGGGGACGGGGTAGCTTTAGCCAGATAATACTACTCCACCAAATCCCGCTCGTCACACCGCAATAAACAGTTGTGGCAACTCCTGAAGGGTTACCACCAGCTTTCGATATTTTTTGTACAGTTCCAGTTGTACGGTTTCCTCCTGATATTCCTTTTCACAATCGACTATTTCCTTTTGCGTTTCTTCAAGTCTCTTTATGTTCCAGTGGAACATGCAGTCTTTTTTGTTAATCTCTTGCTGAAGGTCCATTGTTTTTTTTCTTAAGGAAGCCATTCTGTTTACAAGATTCACAAGATCACGCTCCCTTGAATTGGTATAGTCATGCAGCTCAATGCAGTTCCTGAAAATCTCATTTCCCTTTTGCCAGATTATGTTGATTGCATTGCCAGCATGATGGTCTGATCGAATGAAATAATTGACCCTTCCCCATGGAATGCCATTGAGTTTGCTCGATTTATAGTCAATCAACTCCATGGGTGTTATCTGTTTGAAAAACGAAAGTGTCATCTGTTTCTTGTTAAGGGACAGCGTTTTGATTTCCATTGCAACTGTATTTATTTTAACCTGAGAAATATCGATGACTGCCATTTACTGAATCTCCCTTTATGAAAAGTTACCCACAGTTTCTGTTGATAAACCCACATTCTACCTATATAATTAGACAAGTAAACAAAAACACATTTGTTCAACAAAACGGCACTAACAGGATCAAAACAATGACAAAAGAACCACTGATCGGATTCAACTTCCAGATGCCGGAATCACGCTGGAAGTTTCTTAAACAGGAGTCCATGGAAACCCGCAAGCCCATGGGGCGCATACTCATTGAGTACATCGAGGCACAGATCAAAAAAAGAGAGAAAAAGGAGTTGACAGGCAAGGAGACAAATGTATAATTCTACATATCGACAAATAAATATGAGTGACGAAGATATACTTGGAATCGAATACTGGCTGTTTATGATTTTCTTGCTGTTGCTTTGGAAGTTGTAATACAGAAGTAAAACCGCTGGGCCAAGGGGCAGCAACCCCATGACCCGGTGTTCAAAACCACTTGGAGATTGTCATGAACGATAGAAGCATAGCGCTTGTATGCGCTGTTGTGCAACAGGAACGCCCGTACTACAACGGGAATCCCCAAATGGACAATGGGGATGTATGGTGTCCTATGTGCGATCTCTGGCATGAGAACAGCACATGGTGCCAGGCAAACATGGAGGTTGGCCATGAGTTATGACAGACAGGTTACAGACATAGCAGACCGCTTCGTAGAGCTGTACGCCAAGCGCGACAGCATGACCGGAGTCTGGTCCATCGATACATACGACATCCCCGAATATGACCTGAATCACCTTGCAGGAATGATGCTGTCCAAGGATGACGATCTTGCCTCGCAGGCGACAGGCCCAGACAACGACGAATGGGAAAAGGCCATGATGCCTGCCCTGACACGCGCCCTGCTGTCCGGCAGACCACCCGCAGAACAGGAAGACTTCAACGATGTCTGGATGAGCGGCGTTCGCGCATACCTGAGAGACAGCATGCAACACGTGCTGGACGAGCGGCTTGATTTCATCAAGGAGGATGACCAGTGCTACACAACAATGGTGTGGGACCGAGGAAACGAAAGGGCGTGCGAAATCACGCAGATTGGCTCAGGACGACAGTACTGATGAGCATGTTGTTTGTGGGTATTTTTTACATTGTTTGGTTAATGACGGGAGAAACAATATGGCATTAAGAGGCGTTAAGCCCGAGGCGATCAAAAAGCGTCTGAAGGCATTCTTTTACGGGAACGCAGGGGCAGGCAAGACAACAGCGGCGATCAGTTTTCCAAAACCCTATCTCATTGAGACTGAGGGCGGCGCAGAGAATGATTCCTACATCAAGAAGCTGAAGGAAAGCGGGGCGTCCGTGTTCAGCACCTCAGACTATGACGATGTGATGGAGGAAATTCGCACCCTGATGACAGAGGACCATGACTACAAGACACTTGTCATTGATCCGCTCACGCATGTATACGATGACCTTGTCGAGAAGTGCGGCAAGAACAGCAAGATCGGGACTGACTTTGGCCGTCACTACTCAGAAGCCAACAAGCGAATGAAACAGATGATGAAGATTCTTGCCAGACTGGACATGAATGTCATCATCACGAGTCATGCCAAGAAAGAATACGGCGATGAGATGAAGGTCATTGGCACGACATTCGATTGCTACAAAAAGCTGGACTACCTCTTTGATCTCGTCATCGAAGTGCAGAAGCGTGGAGACAACCGGGTCGGGATTGTGAAGAAGTCACGCATTGATGCATTCCCCGATGGCGAAACAATAGAATTCAGCTATGACCAGATTGCAGAACGGTATGGAAGAGAGACGCTTGAGAGAACAGCCGTCGCCGCCAGTCTTGCAACACCAGAGCAGGTGGCTGAGATCAGGCGATTCATCGAGATTCTGCACATAGATGAAGAGACACAAGGGAAAATACTTAAGAAGGAGGACGTTGAGGATTTCAGCTATCTGTCAGCAGATTACATTCAACGGTGTATTGACAAAATGAAGAGCAAAATAAACGGAGACGCAGCATGATGGAAGATTTCAGCTATGAGGCAATGTCAGAAGAGCAGGCGCAGCAACAGAGGTTTTCGCTCCTGCCAGATGGTGAGTACCATGCGACAGTGGAAAGGTTTGAAGGCAAGATGTCCAGGTCCGGAAATCGCATGGTGGAGTTCCTCCTTCATGTGTATGACAAGGAAGGTCGTCCACATGAGGTCACAGATTACATCGCCTTCACTCCAAAAATGGCATGGAAGCTGCGACATCACTGCGAGTCTGGTGGCATGAAAGAAGCCTATGAGAACCGCACATGGCGTCCCCAGTTGTCAGTCGGCAAGAGCTTTCGGGTGCTGGTGAAGACCGATCCGGGTCAGGAAATACCCCATGACAAGCTCAAGGGTAAACCAGCAGGGTCCAGATATTCAGACAAGAACTCGATTGAAGACTATCTGGCACCGAAGCCAAAGAGCGCTGGAGCTGCTACGCAGAACTCTATGCAGGGGCATCCGGCCTTTGAAGATGACATAGACATACCGTTTTGAATGATACAACAGTATGAGGGGTGTCTATTATTTACCCCTCCACTGTTCTACAAATCCATCGTTGATTAACCGTAGCTTTTTGGTTTAAATAGCAGGATTCGAGGATGAAGAATCAGGGAAAAAAGATGTTCGATTACAGGGCTATACTGGAAAGCCCACAGGCCGTTGCCTTCCGTCTTGCAGTGAGTGCCTATGGCATGTATTGCCTTGGTGGCATAACCCCTCCCCATGCCGTTGAGAAGCTCCACAAGGAATGTCTCCAGAGATACCGGGACTTTCTGGACGAGCTTGGAATCCACATGTCTATCCCAAACCACAAGGCGGTTTCCCGTGAAAGAAAGTGAGGGACCAGTAGTGATTCAATGCAAGAGTTGCAGCAAACCGATTGTGATTGACTGTGACAGATTCCACTGTGTGGGGTGTTCAGTTGCTATGCTTCACAAGTCCATGGCTCCAAGGTCAAAGAGTGAAAGGCTCAGACGCTGGAGAAAGATGGCATATGAAGTAGGAATAATGGTTCTTCTTTTTGGTCTGGTAAACAGATATTACGGACTTGAGATACAGCTTGTGGCTACAGGATTCTACATAATGTCTTCATTGATTACATGTATTGGCGACACGCTTTCAAGAATATTTTAAGAGGAAAGGTTAATGAAAAAGGTTTTATTGTTCGTTGCTGTTTGCATGCTGTCAGGCTGTCAGGCAGTTATTGGCGGACAGCAGTACAAGAAAGGTCCGCAAATCTACACCACTCCAGGCAGTCCAGGCGGCGTCAGCTTCTCAAAGTATGAGGTGACGCCACTATGAAACGCCTGATAATACCTGGCCTGTGCTTCGCAGCGGCTAGCCTTTGCCATGCAGAGGCTAGCATCAAGGTCTCGCAGGGTGACGGTGGCGTCCTGTACAGCCGCATCGAGTCAACGCCATTGACTGCTGACGAAATAAAGTCAACCCGCATGATGGCAACCGCCGAGGTAACGGCATCAACAACGAACATCACCGGCACAGTTAACCAGCCCGTGGTCGTCAAGAGCTGGCACACCGTGTGTTTTAGCACGATGTTCACCACCGAGGCAGACTACAGCTTCGTGCTGGACATAGGCGGACAGCAGACTGTGGTAAGCGAGCATATCGTCATTCCAAACAAGCAGCGCACCTGCGTGACCAAGGAGCTATACAAGCAGGTCACATTTGCTAGCCCCGGCAGTTATCGATACTCAGCCAGCAGCATTGGCACTACTCAAATGGCCGGCAAGAAAGAGACTCATTCGGATGCATATATTTTTGTGAGATAGGAATGATCAGGTATTTAGGCCACACAATACATGATGCGCAGCATGTGGAAACAAAGGAAACATGGTGGGAGCTTTCGTATTGGTACACTTCTGATAAGTCACCACAGGTTGCTGGAAGAAGACATTCTGGATATTTTAAATCCAGAGAAGAAGCCGAGAAAAAACACAATCAAAATTTAGTCAATGGATTATTAAAGGACGAAGAATGAAACGATACAAACTTGCGATTCTGTTGTCATGTGCGGCAGCAATAACAACAAACTCAATGGCCAAGCCAGTCGTCAATGTATCGCCAGACACCAAGGGTGGCATATCCAGAACCGTCACCGAATCATGGAAACTGTCTGACGACGAAAAAAAAAATACTCTGACGATGATGAGCAGTATATCAGCGACAGCGATAGCCCCGACGAAAACGATCCGGAAGAAGGAATGGACGGCGCTGACTAGCCAGCACAAGTCCTGTTTCTATAACACCTTTGGAACGACCGTTGAGGGCAGGTATCTCATAAAGTTTACTGTCGCAGGCAAGGAAGTGAACGCCTATGACAAAGTCCCCGTGGGTGGCGGACAGGCGTACTGCGTGACAAGATACCTTGAGATATGGGTCAAGGGCGAACGCCCCGGAGACTCGTCGTCAGTGGCCTCTACGCACGTCGAAATGGACGGCAATGCGACTGACAATGAAGGACACGGAACTATTACGGTTAGATAGGTTTATGGCCGACGATACTGATAAACAGTCGAAACTAGATTGAGCGGCGCCGCCCCTCGAAATTGACTGCGGGAAAATAGGCCACTATTTATAGTTTATGGCCGACGATAATCCTTGGCGTATCCTGTACCCATTCGTTGAGATAATGGGGGGATGACAATAGGCCACCATTTACGGCAATCGCGGCGTGGACAGTGACACGCTTATTCCCCAACGCCATAAGGTGGCCTTGGAAACAAGGTGAGGGGTGGGCCGGTAGGTAGCCACAAGCGCCCTTGGACGATACGACTACCATAAAGCAGGTGCAATTCCTGCCGATTGCCAACTTTTTAGGGGGGAAGGACTACGCGGTGGCAAGCTCCGAAGGTAAACCCGGATTATGTCGAGGGTCGCTAACCTCGTCCACTTCGGTAATCCCTTCGAGTGGGTCAGGCCACGGACTCACACACTTCCCCCACCCTTATAGGTGAAATATGAAACTTGAAGATCAAGTGGTAAGTCTAAATTTAGCCAAGCGACTAAAGGAACTTAAATGTTCGCAGGCTAGTATTTTTTACTGGATAAGGTCTGAAACCGCAGATCCCAATATTGATGCATTTGGCTTGCCCTATGTAACGCAAATTTGGCAGGAGCGTGACAAGTTTAAAGAAATTTATTCTGCATATAATCCAGCAGAATTGTTCGACATGCTTCCTGCAAGTCTTGACATAAAGGAAAACGAACCGTTCAACCACTTCTATCTGCACGTTGACAAACGCCATGCAAAAAACATCCAGTACATTGCAAACTACGTTGGCGACAGCGCACGTTATGAAGATGATGCCAGACCTTTGATGGTAAACACTCTTTTTAGGCCCGGATCATATTCAGAAAATCTGGCCGAAGCCCTTGGAGAGCTTCTTGTGAGAATCATCGAAAAAGGAATTTGCCATGACAAACTGCAAAGATAAATGTTGGTGCAAGCACATCGAGAAAAAGGAAGGAAAATGGAACCAATATTTCATGGAACAATTTCATGAGAGATTGGCAAAACTCGAAACTCTAGTAAACACAATAGGGGAACACTTTGCAATCAATAAACATGTAGAAGATTTTGTTGAAATGAATGTAAAAAACACTCATGAAAGAATTGATCAAGTCGAACAATTAGTCTACGACGAAAAAGAAAAGTTCAGGTGCAATGACAAAAAGCCGCACAAATGTCCAGTATGCTATGGAAGTTGTATTGTTCTAACTGAAGCAGCAAAAATTGATTTTGATGGTATGTGGCGTGCTGGTTTAGATACAAAAAAAAGATGTGATTCGTGCGAAGGAAAAGGAATAGTCTGGGGGTAAATATGAAACCAAAGAACAAGGAACTAGCAAACAACATGTCAAGGTCACTGAAGTTCACTACTATTGACATGATAACTTCCAACATCAATGAGGAAGATACCGGCGAACTGCTAGACATAATCGTATCAGCCCATATTACCTCGATGTTTAACTGCATGAATCTGGTTGCTGAGATGTGCGATAATGAAACACCAAAGGAAAACGTATCACAGTTTATTACTGAATTGCAAAAATTTTTAAGAGCCTGTGGCCCCGTTGAAGAAGTTGAGGTATGTAACATATGATTCACCCCAGACATTTTTATTACATTCTGGACAAGATGAAAAACGTGGTTGAATGTAGCGTCGAGGAAGTGGAATTTCTTCTAAAAGACAAGGACAAAAAAATTGTCCGACAGGAAGAGATTGGTGATAAATTCGTCTCCACAATTTTTCTCGGTATTGATCATTACATGGGACCAAACAAGGACCATCCTCCCGTTGTGTTTGAAACAATGGTGTTTGACCGTAGCGAGTCTCAAAAAGGAGACATTTATCAGGAAAGATACTGCACTTGGAAAGAAGCTGAAGAAGGCCATGCCAGAGCCGTTCAATGGGTAAAGGAAGGATGTCTTGATGAGGATGCATCAATTGATTAAACGGATCATGTGTTTCATCAAGGGACACAACAGACAGTCAGGCAGCAAAAGAACAGTCTGTGTTCTGAGACATGACACTGAAATTGCAGTGACAATATGTTATTGCAGTCGTTGTGAAAAGTATGTGAAAGCGTAGATCAGGCCAGCGGGGGGTTTCAGCCGTTTGAATCGGAGTGAAGCTGGCGAGGACAGCACGTGCCCTTACCCCATATTTTCTATTCTATGGAAGGATGATGGCGATGGGATTCGTGATAATTGTGAATGAGAATTCAAAAGAAGCACATCCAGAAAAAAAACCTGAAGTACATGATGAGTTTGTGGATATACAGCAATACAGGCGAGCAGTTCTTTTTAAAGATGGAGTATATGTTTCTATCAAGAAAAATTGCAGGAAAAATAATGTACATAATTTTATGTACACAGTAATGATGGGTGAAGTGATCTCAGAACTTTACGAGTTTAATTTTCCTTGCAGGATAAATATTGGAATATCTGATGATTACAAAAAAATACGAATAAAAAGTCAAGAGGATGGTTCAAGACTGTTAAGGACAAATTCAAAATCAACAGTCGGAGTGGTTAGTTTCACTCTTCCACATTCTATTCGAGAAAAGGAAATGCGTACGACAGAGGTTGATCTTGAGGATATGAGTAAAGGGGAAATAATCATAAACCTTGAAAAGGCGATCATGACACATGGATACTAAAAAAATACGTTTTGAGGATGTGGAAAACCCTGAAGTTGAAAAACAACTACACAATATATGTTTCAGTATCTTGTCAAGAATATTGCTTAACTCAAACAAAGGAATCAGACACACCATTGGAAATTCCCTTGTGGAAAGTACTGGAACAATAGGTCTTCAAATGGACGAGGATGGAAAATCACTTGTCCTTATTCCTATGAATTCAGCAAGACGTGTTGAGGTTCCTACTGAAAAAATACAGATAGAAAATGCAAGGATAAAATCCAGTCCTGACAATGAAGAGCCGTATTATGGATGGATAAAAGTATCATCTTCGCTTCCAAAGGAAAGAGAGCCTGTTCTTGTTGCTCAAGAGGTTGATGGAAAATATCTTCCTTTGGTTGCATACAGAAAGGATGATGAAAACAAACCAATTTTTTACAGTGTTTTAAACATCAATGGTGCATCTACCATGTTCCCATTGAAAAATATTTTGTTCTGGATGCCATTGCCTGTTTCTCCACAAAATGACGTGACACTTGATCTCTCTTCGGAAAAATCATCTGCGCCAGTCAATCTGTCAGTGCGTGATGGATTCAGGCAATATTCCACAAAAAAACACAGCAACAAAAAGAAAAATAAAAGGAGAAGATGATGAATCAGGACGACATGTTTATGAAAGTAACCTGCGCATTCATGGGATTGATGAGTGGCTGCGCAATCATATCAACAATGTGTTTTATTCAAATGGCGTTTGGAAAATGAAACTGACACAGGAAATCAAAAAGCAGATAGACAGTTACAGTGAAGGAAAGCTGAGGTCCATGTTCAGGTTTTTCCCTTCTGACATTACGACTGGAGAGTCTGGACGTTACATACAAGACCGTGCGAGATACATGTCTGAAAGTGATCGAAGTTCTTCAGAAAGCAGATCATCAAAGGGTTCACTTGGAAGTTCACCAAAGTCACTATGATGCGGAGTTACACGATGATAATTGAATCAAATGGAAACCTAATTGAGTTATCCAGAATAGACAAGGATAAAATGAAAATAAAAATTAATGACAATACAGTTGAAATAATTCTAGAAATCAATGGCAAATGGTTACTTAAAACAATACATGATCTAGGTTTTGAATTGGATACGCCGGAGTATGATGATGTCTGACAGGATTCCTGAATGCCCACATCCAGACAACGAGATAATAGAAGGTAAATTCTGTTGGACTTGCCTAAAATGCAGACGAGCAGTATCCAGAAGTTTTTATCCATTGGAATTTCAGGAAAAATTCAAAATAACAAATGTGGTTTTTAGTTGGGAGAATGATGATGCACATAACACTTGATCCATTGGTGCATTTCATTTTTCAGTGTATTGGAATAGCAGTTACATTTGGGTTTGTAATTGGAATTAGTGCAGCAGTCGCAAAGTTTGTATATAAAATATTTTACAATTAAAACTGGATAATGATAATGTCTGATATTGATAAACTTAAAAACATACTTTCGTTTCTTTGTATTCTTTTTGGAGAGAAACACGATGTTATGGAAAAAATATTTGATTTTAGCCCTGAATACATAATGGAAAAATATGAAAGATACATAAAATCCGACAGGCGTGAATGGCCTTGGGGAATGCACCCAAGTTTAAGGAAAGGTCATTTTCTTCGATGGCTTGAAAAACATAAAGTTGAAATGTCAGAAGATAAGGCAGAAATATGGTAGGAGAATGATAATGATCCACACGCATGTTCAGCAGATACTTGAATTGATCGATGACAGGATTGCTACATTGAAAGATCAGATAAAATTATTGCCACCAAAATCTACAGGACTGTATATTCATCTTGGCGCGCTGGATGAATTGCATTATATCAAAAACGATATTGAGGAAATGTTTGGAGAATGATGATGCCTGAAAATGAAAAAGTTAAAATACTCAGAGACTGGGTCGAGGAAATGTGTGTGTTGACTGACGATCTCGAAAAGCTGGAATTAACGCCCGGAACTCCAAGTTATAATTTTCAGCAGGGTATGGTGGCCGCTGCGAGAAGGTATCGTTTATCAAAAGATCAAGACTCTGAAAACACAATATTGAATTTTATTCCGCCAAATTCTTTTGATTTAATATTTAAAAGTGGCAGCGGAGAATGACGATGACGTTTGAATCATGGTTAAAACTTCAGAAAAACAGGGATGATGCTGTTGGTGATTTATCGAAAGATTTTTTCGACGCAAAAAAAATTGATATGGCAAAAGGCATATCAAATAAATTTCAAAAATGTGACAAAGAGCATCTGGATCGGTGGCACGCCATTCCTGATGCTTATAAGGCCCTGAAGCAGGCAAAGAGGGAATATAGTGCATATATTAAACTATTAGAGTGCAATTTAAACAAAGCCTGATAGTGACACCTATCGCGCTTTTTAGACCCGGAATTGCCCATGTTTTGTTCGGAGTGATTTAAAAATGACAGAATGGATTAGCGTAAAGGACAAATTACCAGAACATGATCAGAAAGGATATACAAAATATACAAGAGTGATTGTTTACTTGGCTGGTCATGGCATTCATATCCGCTGGTTTTCATTCGGTCTGTTCTTTTCAAAACATTATGATGCCTGGCAATACAGTCTGGACAAACATTCTGCATATGCCAGAAAGGCTTTGAAAAAAGTAAAATACTGGCAAAATCTTCCAGACCATCCACAGGAAACTTCTGATAAGTCCCATTCTAGGAATCAATAGAGGATAAAAAATGACGCTTGAAGAAAGAATGGCCACTCTGTCATGGATGTTCGGCATGTCGATGGCGCTTAATTTTACACTGAAATCTGCTTTGGAAGCCCATGAGATAGTCACTGATTCATTCGTCGGGATAATGGATAAACTCGATAAAATGACAAAGGACATGTTTTATTCCGGGACGTACATCACAAAAGACAGAAACCGCTCAAATAATATGCATTCAACCACAGTAGATCCCCGGCTTTTCACTCCTCTTTGGGAGCTTGATGGCATGTCACAACGGGCATTGAGCTGCCTGAAAGCTGAAAACATGACTCTGGTTGGTGATGTTTTATGCAATGAGGGTCTTAAAGATGGGCACATATTCTTTTACAAGATACCCAATTTCGGTAAACATTCGTTCAATTCCATCAAGGAAGCTCTTGAGCGGCACGGTTTCCAACTGGAGTACATAGAATGTCCAGAATTTTTTGAACATAAAAGGATTAAAAATGAGTGACAAGCCCGACATGATCGACCACCCACCCCACTACAACAGCAGTCCGGCAAAGTGCGAGTGCGGCCGTCGTATCGAGTGTATAGACGTGACCCGACACATGGACTTCAACGTCGGCAATGCGTTCAAGTACCTCTGGCGGTACAAGCACAAGAACGGGACCGAAGACCTGAAGAAGGCTGTCTGGTATCTGAACGATGAGATTAACAAAAAGACATAAAAAAACGGGACATCCTCCTTGAGAAATGTCCCGTCCCTGCACATACAACCTAGTCGGCTTTTAACAGGATTATCTTGAGATAAGCACTGTTTGTCTGTGCATTGGTTCCAAGTGATGGAGCCTGTAGCACAACATTAGCGTTACTGGTATTTGCCAGCTCCAGATAATCACCTGCGTCAAGATGAACAAACACGTCTGCCACGATCTCATTGGCTTTCTGCTCTGGACTCAGGGTCATGTTCGCAAAGGTTGATCCGGGAACAATCACACCATTTTTGAACAGAGACAATGTCCACACAGGAAGAGGCGAGGAAATCGGGTTCAGAGATCCACACAGCCCGGTATAAATGTCATACCAGCCTGCACGATTTACTGTGATCTTGCCGCTTGTTCCTGCCTGTGAAACATCGATATTTGCCGTTGAGAAAATGCTGTTTTCCAACAACACAATACCACCAGCCATGTTTGCACCGGGTGATGCTGGCAAGTCCTGAGTCAGTGTTGAGAAGACTTCAGAAAATTCCGGCTCCGGACACTTGCATTCAGGATGTTCGCCGCCGTTGCAGTTTACGCAGTTACCGGGAATGCCCTGTGGACCCTGAATTCCCTGTGGGCCTTGCAGACCATCCTGACCCCTTGGCCCCTGAACGCCTTGCGGACCCTGTACACCCTGCATGGATTTATCACACGGGTCACAGTGACACTTTTTATCTTCATGATCATACGCCATTGGTTACGCTCCATTAGTTAGTGTGTGCGTAATCATTTCAGCATTGAAGACCAGGTCGATTATTAAGATGGAAAAATAAAGGGTGTCAGTACCGAGGGTTTTCCATGCTGGAGAGATCATGAAAAAGGAGGGTTACTACTAAAGATGCTGGCGTCCAGTCCGGAATATCACTTGCAAATCCTGATACATCAGATAACTTGAACGCCATGCTCCTCATTTATTGTTCTACGTTTTTAGCTTGTGTGTTCAGAGCGATTCTCTGGCTAAAAAAGACCCGGAATTATGGTGTGAATGGGCAGCGCATGCAAGTATAATTTCCCGGTACCTGCGGTGGACGGTCCTCGAACAGCCGATCCTTTCCCGGTGGCGCTGCCCCGCTCCGCATGATACGGCAGCAACCTTAAAAGGCAATCAGAATGACCGTTTTTTGGGTAATCTTGAGTATTATTTGCTCATGGGTTTTGGCAGTGGTAGCCCTCGGTTTCTGGGCTACGCACACAGTCAGCAAAATGCAAGATGATGGCACCCTTCATAAGGGATGCTGATATCATCTCATTCTTCTTGCACCAATAAATCCACCCGCAGTATATGTAGACACACTGAAAGCAGCAACAGCCAGCAGATAAATGGTTGTCGTACCAGACAGGCTGTACCGCCTTCTGCCAGCAGAAATAAGCTGATTTCCAGAAGAAGCAAATGGAAGGGTAAGCTGTTGAATTGCTCCTTCACTTACCTGGGCATCATAAGTGGCACTTGTTGAGCTTATTCCTGCAACGATAGCAGTGGCAAGAGTTCCAGCTCCAGCCGAGAAACTAACCACTCCATACACATCCCAATCACCAGCGGTTAAAGATATCGATGTGACATTCGATACGACATTATTTGTAAGAGAAACAGTCCCAACATTGGCTTGAGCTGATATAAATTCTCCAACATAACCTGCTGAAGCATTATTATTTGTGGTTGTACCGACAATACCGGATGTTGTCGGATTGAATGTTATGGATGAAGTTGTAAAAGCAGGAAGCGTTGTACTCCATGAAGGAACACCGCCAGCGGATGAAACAAGAACCGAGTTGTTTGCCGCTGCGATAACTCCAAGCACGTTTGCGCTTGAAGCATACATTATCGTGTTGATGGCATTCGTTGCAGGATATGTCGTTGTAGACCATGTTGGTTGTGCCGTAGATCCAGAAAGGAGAATCTGGTTTGCAGTTGCAGTGGATGCCGGTATCTGTGTTAAATTACGGTCTGCATCCGGAAAAGTAAGAGTCCGACTTCCTGTCAGTGCTCCAACATTAAATTCTACGTTATTTGCTCCAAAATACAGTGCCATCGGAACAGTTGCAGTGCCTCCCGGGTTAATTGCAATACCACCAGATCCCTTGGAAATTAATGACCAGGCCGCGTTTGTATTGCTGCTTGTCACTCTTATTTCTGCGCCATTGGCAATGCCACTTGTAATTGACAGGTAATCAGTAGTCGATGCCACATCAGCAAAAGTGGCGACATTGAACCCATTGGTTCCCTTGATTGCTGCAATAATGGGAGTCGTGATAGTCGGTGACGTGGACCCCACAAAAGTTCCGGTACCAGTCTGCCCTGCCAGAGTCACGTCTACTGAGTTATTTGTGGCCATCATTTAATCCTTTAAGCGACTGTTAATGATCCAGAAGAGTTCATCACGGTGAACGTGGTATTAGCTGTCACGCAGACTATCTGTACAGCGTTCCACTGATTGGTCGATGCCAGTGATCCGGCGCTACTGGTAGCAGAGCTGTTCAGATGACAGACCTGTCCGGTGTTCATCTGTAGAACCCAACCACCGGCGCCCTTTCCAGCAATGGCAAACACAGAGCCCACTGCGGCTGTGGCTGGAATCGTTACGGTCGTCAAACCAGCGTTGGATATGATATAGCCGTTGTTGACAGCAGCTGCCTGACTGGTTCCGGAGACATCATTCCATACCAGAGACCCCACACCAGTTGATGCAATGCTTATTGAACCCGCTCCCGGCGTGATGGCTATACCTGTTCCTGCGGTCAGCGACGCAACGACTGGAGTCGCACCAGTGGAACCAACAATCAGCTGACCATTGGTCATTGTTCCAGACTGTACGGGGACGCCTGCGGAAGTAGTTACCAGTACCGAACTATTAGCGGTTGCCAGCCCGGTAATAGTGTTTGCTCCATTAGAGTACAGGATTGTGCTTGCGCCATAGGTATCTGCAAATGTGGAGGTGCTTGCAAGCCAGTTAGTACCGTCCGCTCTTAATATCGTCCCTGTTCCTGTGGCTGTGACAGGAAAAGTCGCCGTAGACCACGCAAGACCTGTTGCGGCTCCTGAATTGACCTGGAGTATCTGTCCATTAGTTGATCCGACTGCCAGTCGTGCGTTTACTGTACTGAAGGTATAAAGATCACCTTTTGTAGTAAGCGGAGAGCCTACGCCAGCCGCTGATACAGATGTCCAGTTTGTACCATCTGAAGTCAAAATATTTCCACTGGTTCCCGCAGTTGCCGGATAGGTTGCAGTTGACCATGTTGGCGCAGCAGAAGACCCGGATTGCAATATCTGACCCGCAGTTGCAGTACCTGAAAGGATCGCCATTGCTGTTGCGGTGGAATAGACAATGCCACCATTAGACGCAACGAGTGATGCGTTGGTTCCTCCGCGGGTCAGCGCAAGCTGGCCTGTCCATCCCAGAGTCAGGCTAACAGCATTGATCAATGCGGTTGCAGGAGTGCCACCCAAAGTCAGGGTTACATTGGTGTCGTCTGCTTTGGTGAGGGCTGCCAGAGCGTTTACGGCAGGCACAGCAGCGCCACCGGTATTGTTGACCCAGATACTATTTGCGGCAATGGTGGCGAAGGATATGGTGCCCGTTGTGGTAATAGGGCCACCTGTCAGGCCAGTACCGGTATCGACTTCCAGCACCGTCCCCATGCCAGCAGGCGAGCCACCATCCTTTACTGTGCCATTGGCATCTGCGGCAAGCAGTACATTATTAATGGTAAAGGCGCCTGTCACTGAGGCCACATTGGCCTTTGTATTGTCAGTCACATTCTTGACTGCGGCCTGTCCCAGCCCAAGGGTTGTCCGCATGGCAGCTGCATTGGCATCATCCAACAGCGTTCTGGCAAAAGCTGTCAGGGATGTGGTGGCATAGACATTCGATGCCGTAGTGTAAAGCATCAGATCGGCAGACGTTGTCAGGCCATCAATGGAGGTCAATGGTGCGCTGATACTCAGGACACCCGTGGTTGTTGTGGACTTCAGGATGCCGGTTGAAAGCGCGCTCAGGGCCTGTGCGGCTGGAAGAGAGGCGTTGGGCTGCTGGACAATGAATTTGGCATTGACGAACACGGCATTGTCAGCCAGCTGGACCCATGACAGCGAGCTGCCATCGTAATACTCGTACTGCTTCAGGTCGGTATTGTAGCCAAGCAGACCATCATAAGGAGGCGAAGGGCGACCAGCGGTAGTCCACTCCACCGTGAAGTCCATAATGATGTTTTCGCCGCCGGCAGTGTTACTGATTCCCGCCATCTTCTTTGTGGTAGTGGTCAGGCTGCCCGCAGCAAATTCAGAAAACTTCTTGGTATTGACCACTTATTGCACTCCTGTGCAGACATCTTCCGTTGTCCAGCCGACATCCTGTCAACTGTGTTCCTATGGAGTTCTTTCCACTTCCAGTAATGATACACCGATCTGCGGCGTGCCAGTGCTGATGAAGCTCAGGGTGTCACCACCAACCACGTAGCGTGCCATGCCAGGAACAACGAACTCCTGATCGGAGGTGTCGGTAGCTGTATTGGAGACTGGAACAATAGCCGTTCCATTTACTTTCACCCATACTTCAGCATTGGACGAGCAACCAAAATAAGCCCGGTATTTCACTTTATCATTACCCGGAACAGTCCATCCAAGAGCTGTACTGGCAACAAGCAATGAGTTCATGCCAGCACCACTGAAAGGCTTTGTTCCGTCAAAATTGTCATGAAATTTTGTCATGTCAGTTTATTCCTAATCGTGAGTCTACAGTGTAATGAAATTGAGTTATCCCTTCATCCCCAGCAAGAGTGTTAGCTGAAGCCACCGATAAAACTTGAGTCGATGTGTTTTGGGCTATCAATGAGATTCCATCTAATGAGACATTTGGTGTGCCTATCCATGAGGTTGAAACTATATCCCTTGGATTTGCTCCAGCAGTTGCGGCTGGATTTCCACCATTTTGATAAATCCCAATATATGCCCGGCCAGAAGTGCCAGTGCTGGGAGAATACAAAACAAGAGCACCTATCGTTCTTTTTGTCTGTTTATATGGAAGATAAAAAGATTTTGTATGTAAGAAAACATTCACTCCGCTTCCGCCTGGTGGATCAACAAAAGCAGGAGCACTATTCATACCCACTACTGTTGCTGTGCCGGGCGCCACTCCTGCGGTATAACTTTTCTCATAGTAATACTGACACTCACGAAGAACTTCATCAGGAGTCTGGGGGGCGGGAATTGTGGGTATTGATCCAGAGCAGAGACCCACAGACACAAACTCAGGGCTTGGAGGTGTACCGCTATCCATAGAAGCTGTGCCAATCACAATCGCAAAAAATGTCGCATTCTTTATATTTTCACCTTCTCCTGACATATCCCATATATTAAAAGAATAATCGATAACATCAGGACTAAGTGTAAATACTGCTTCCTGACTATTGTTTTTAGTTACTTCAGTCCAGGTTCCACCGGTGGGATTATTGAAAGTGGCTGGCTTTCCATTCGCATCAAGCGTAGCAACAATTGAATTATTTGTACCTGCGGCTATGTTAGGCAACGCGCTTCCCGTGGTGTACCACAGAGACACCGTGCATTTTAATGTGGTTCCTGCCCCACATATTGCCCTGACATTAACAGAAATCTGATCCGCAAGAAGCTGGTTTACCTGGTACGATTCCAGATACTGAATGATCGCAGCTTGTCCCGTAACCGCAGGAGTCAATGTGATACCAAAATTGTTCACATTTCTTGTAACAATGATTCCACTGTTTGCGCTCTGGAAAACTATTGTCTGATCCCACGCATAGTAGGATTTGTTTGCCCCTACTGCCTGTGTGGTAACTGTGTCTCCAAAGAACTGAGCCGGATTTAACGGGAAATCCCAGCCAGTCAAGTAACTTGGGATTGGTTTGAATATCAATCCTTCCTTGTAGACGTTGAACTCACCATTAACAACCTCCTCGTAAGATATTTCCTGAAACGCGGGAGCATCAGTGGGATTGTCAAAACCGGATGACAGGTTTGAACTCTGGCCTGTGATCTGAATGTTCGTCAACTGGAAGTGACTAGTACCATCCATGGTAAACAGGATGTCAACATACGCCGTGGTTCCGCTGTCTGAGTTGGTCGAAGCAGGAATGTCAACAGCGTTCTTGTAAGCAGTCAGGGTTCCAGTTGGAATGGACTGCTGGAATATATTGGTTGCTGTTCCAGTGGACGGGGCATAAGAAACTGTCAGGGTTTCAGCATTACTGACAGAAGCTGCCGTAAAGGCAACTGCGACAGCACCACCGCCAAATATCGCACCATTGTTTGCTAGCCGCTGGCGCAAAACCACTGAAGTCCATCCAGAGTTTTCTATGTCCAGATAATAGGGAGGGTTTCCAGCAATTCCTGACGATCCTGCATTGGGTGTCTGGGTCAGTGTGGTAGTACCAGCGCCCGTCAAAACAAGCTGCCATCCGGGCCCAACATCCAGTGTGTAAGTAGCAGGGGTAGACTTCGTGAAAGTGAATGGAGACTGAAAATCAATGTCCGCGAATTGAGAGTTGGTTATCAGGTTCGCAGCCACAGTCAGTTCGTCATCAATGATCGTGCTACCACCTCCACCATCACCTGGCACGAAGTCGTTTATTTCCCATATCAGTTCATCAGCCTGTGTATTACCATGACGTACCTCAATCCTGTAAGTCAGGGTCGGATCAAAATACAGGTTGTCTGGCAGTGTACCTGCCGGGGAAAATTCAATGGGATTGGAATATGCAGTTCCATTTGGAGTTGAGTACACAGCCTGCGGTATGTACGGCAGCGTGTTGGTCAGGAAGAATGCATAATACTCGTCGTTCAGGCTGACGCCAGTGTGGTCTGGCAACCACCAGATAGGGTTCGCTGCTCGGACAAAAATGGTGGCCATTTACAACTCCTTTGCAAAATCGTTCTTCCGTGGTCATGGTTATTCTAAAATACGCACATTCCCACGTACCCTATAAGCATGACTGACAATAATATCAGCTCGAACATCTAAATCCCCTGTTGGCACAAAATGTGCAATACTGTATCATAAAGCCTAATCTTTGTTCAACAGTTTGTTCAAAATCGTCTGGTCCCATCCCAGCTGGTGTACAAGTTCAGCCCCGAGCCCAAACTTAATGGCGGGCTTGATAAGTTTACGCCGGGCAATCTCAGGGTGAACCGATCCCTTTCTGGCCGCAAACTTTCCTTTGGACAGCTTCTGGATAAGCTCTTTCTGGGTAATGTCACCTTTCTTGTAATCCTTGATTGCCTTGTTGGTCGTGTACGGGATCACATCCTCGGCATAACCAGACTGGACCTTTCTGTGTCTCTCAAGAAACTTGTCATCGACCTTTCCGGACTGGTCCATGAACATGTTTTTCTGGATATGTTCCTTGGCCTTCTCGGCAGCCTGAAGCTGTTTCTTCTGGAATGGTTCCAGCGTTGTCCGGTTTTCCAGAGGGCGGATGATTGACCCAAGCTGGCTTACAGCTGCCTGCGCATTCTCAAGAGTAGGATTGTCTGCAAACGCCTTGATTGCCTCCATGGGCTTTCTGGGCGTGTACTTCTCAAGGGTCGGAATGTTCATCTTCGTGACATCAAGGTTTTGAAATCCACCAAGTCCACTGGTTCTGGCATCATTGAAAAGTGTTCGATAAATTCCCTTTGGACCAGAGTATTTCAGCTTGTTTGCCAAGGCGGTATTGAGAACGTCCTTTGTGATGGCGCCCTTGGTGTAGCGCAATGGATTAATCAGGGAAGCCAGCCTTGCGCCTCCATAGACATTCTCGGGATTTCTGAACGCTCCCCTTATCAGACCGCCTCCGGGCTGCGGTTCACCTTCAATTTTGTTTCCCCACTGCTGGAACTGTTCCTCAGATGGTGGCTTGGCCATTGCCTCATAAGCCTCGGGGGACATCATTCCAATATGGACAAGGTATTTGGCTACGCCAGGAGGCAGTCTTGAAACCTTGCCAAGAAATTCGGCTCCACCAGCAGCAGCACTCCGACCGGCAGCAGCCGGATTGGACATGGCAAGCCTGCCCGCTGCGGGGACATTTTCCTTGAGATAGTCGACCGCCTCCGGGATTTTTCCGATACCATGAATAATGCCCTTGTAAGCCTCCGGAACGCCCGTAGCGACGTCTTTTCCTATCTGGGACAGCGCCCCCGGAATCTTGTGACCAAGGCGTGCTGCGGCCCCCAGAGGGCCAGGCATCAGCTCAGAGGCAAACTTCATTGTTTCCCCAAGTCCCGGTCCATTCTGGTTTCCGGAAGCCATGGGTCTGGACAAATCCGGATAGTCACCTTCACCCGAAAGCGGTTTGGACAAATCTGGATAATCCATAGCGTCAGCCATTCTGACCTACCCTTTTGAATTTGTACTGTTCCATTGCCTTCTGAACATTGGATGTGTGGACACGGACTACTTTTCCGTCAGGTCGTTCCATCATGACAATGTCGGCCTCACCCGGAGCATTGGAAGGGGCGCTGGGATGTTCTTTCTGATAAGTCGCCTTCTGGGATTTCTCGGACTGTTTAAAGCGATCCTCGACCTGCTTCACTATCTGCTTGGTGCCAATCTGCCTGTCAGCAATGTCCAGTGCAGCCGACGGGGTTATTTGCCCACCGGATGACCGCAGAATATTCTGGGCCAGACTCAACCTGTCAGAAACCACTTTTCTGAGCGCCATGATGGTATTGGTCTTTGACTGAATTGCCGCCAGCGTGTCCCGTTTGTCAGGCAGTGCAGCGTCAAAGAGCTTCTTTTCAAACTCCCGGAAAGCACCCTTGAAGTCACTGGCGGTTGCCTTGTACAAATCCTTGACATTGGTGTCCATGGCAGTCAGGAGCTTGATTTCTTCTGGCTTGCCAAAGCGGGTCAGCCACTGGATGTCCTTTCCAAAATACTCAGGGTTCTTGTACATATTCTGAAACACCGGATTGGCAGATATTTCCTGCACATTCTCAAGGTTCGGCATGGACTCATGGGCAGCCGTAATGGTCTTGTTCCAGTCCTCAGAGGCTTTGACATCAGCACCACCCCATTCCTTTGCCATGGCGGTCCTGATTTCCCGCTGTTCCTGCTGTCCGGGAGTTTCCTTGAGGTAACCCAGCATCTGAAGGATTTCGCGTGCGCGTGCCTGCCGTGGATTGGGCTGATTGCTGAAAGGCTGCCCACCACCTCCCATGGATGGCTGGCCTCCAGGGGGCTGCTGTTCAGGCTGTCCTTCCGGTTGTCCACCAGGTTGCCCCATGGACGGTTGGGATGGCGTGCCACTTCCTTCAGTGCCGGTGCCAAATGCTTCGCCCATCAACTGTGCCAGCATGTTGGATTTGCTTGCAGCGCCACGCGCCTGCTGTGCCTGCGCCCTTGCAAGGTCTTCGGCAACACCCTGCTTGCGCGTGTCCAGAAAGGATTGCATGAATGTCTTGGGTACGGGGATATTCAAAGCCATTGCCGTCTCCCCTAGTTGTACTTGTTGAATTTAAAGAGATCAGGATTATTCTGGTAAGCGTCATACAGCATCCCGGCACCTTGACCTAAAGCCTCACCTGGAGCCGCTTCTTGCGCATAGTTGATGTTCGCAGTGTTCTCGCCTTGCTGGTATGCCTGATTGCCAAGATTCTGACCGGCAGCTGCTCCTGTTCCGTACATGCTCTGACCAAGGCCAATTCCTGTCATGTACTTCTGCATGAGATCTTTCATGTACTGCTCACGGTCACGGGAAACGATGTCACCTGCGCCCTGCTGGATATTGCTGACATCCGCACTGCTTCCACCAAGGCCCATGGCACTGGCCGCTTCCTGACCCTGCTGGCTGTTCATTTCCAGCATGCGTTTGGCAAAGGGAGAAGTTTCGTAATTGGTTGACCATTCGTCCTGGAGCTTGGCCGGATCAAGCAGTTTCCCGGTGGCGTCATTGAGTCGGCCATACTGGTCCATACCGTTCTGCCAGAAGGGTCTCTGGTACTTCTGGGCTTCTTCCCAGCCTTTATTTATGCCCTTCTTTGCGCCTTTGTAAGGATTGTTCAGAAAGCTGTTGAGGAGACCTACCCCTCCGCCGATTGCGGCTCCCCATGGGCCTCCTATCGACCCTCCTGCGAGCGCTCCGCTTCCTGCCCCACCTATTGCGCTACCCCAATCCATAGTAACACTCCTTGTTACTGTATCGGCGCTGAAAACGCCTCATAAACAATGATAGCAGAAGCCCCCGGATCAGCACTAAATGTGATCGTAAAACCGTTCAAACCCGGTGTAACATCGCCAATGGTCACACCAGCGTTGGTCGTACTGATCAGCCTGGCATTGACATATCCGTCAGCCGTAAGCCCGACTACAGGTACCGAAATCGGTCCTGCGCCGCCTCCGCCCACGTTCACGCCAGCCACCTGTATCAGGTCTGCAAACGCCTGAAGCCATGTATTAATGATGTCCACCGAATTTGCCAGCCAGCGTTTCATGTCTGGCCCAAACTCAGTCTGCTCCACATCAGGAGCGTCCAGCAGGTTTAACTCAAGCTGCCCCGCCACTGATCCTCCTTACATTCATGGTCGCCCCAAGAATGACAATGGGTACCGGGCTGACTGCCACCAGCTTGTAGACCCTGTTTCGGGACGGACCAAGCTGATACCAACGCATGCGCCAGCTGTAGACTCCCTGCTGTGAAAATTCTCTCATATCGGCAGGATGAAACGTGATGCCACCATCATCAGACCAATAAAGCTCAATGCTCGGCTTGTAGAGAGCATTATAGAAAGTCTCGTCAATCTGCGGAGTATTTCCTTCTTCAGCCAATATATAAACCGGTGTGCCATCAGAGCCTTCCTCGTCAGTAATAATGTACTGCGGATCTCCATTCATTCCTGCCTCTTCATCAATTATAAAGACGGCATTCCTGAATGGCGTGGTTGAGTAGCTGATGTTGCTTTCACCCCAGACAAAGTCTATCTGGACAAATTCAGTTTCAAACTCTGCGTAATCCGGCTCGTAAATGAGTGGCGTGACACGTTCGTAGCGGAATGGATAGGCAATATAAGCATCCGTTTCCTGCGGGTCTTCCTGCGCCGGATTTCTGACTTCATTGACATAATACTGACCAGACATCTCGTAGACCGTGTTCTCTCCTGTAACTGTCACAAGATGCTTGAAGTTAAAGTAAATGTGAGACTGAATGCGATTTCGTTCACCATTCAGTTCAATAAGCCGGTGCCATTCCTTGGTGTCAACGCAATACTCAATGCTGTTGGCATTCTGCGTCTGGTCAAGCAGCCCGTTGGCCGTGTAATTTCCACCAGCCATCCGGTAGAAGATCGTGTTTTCGTACTGGTACAGAAACCCGTTTGAGTTTGATACCAGAAACGGATTGTTTATCCCGAAACTGTTGGAGTACCGCTGCAATAGCACGTCAATGGCATTCGTGCTGATCTTGTATGGCTGCCCTCCCGTGCTCATCATGAACTGCAAGAGGCCATCACTGTTCTGGGCAAGGAAAGCAATATATCCAAAATCGATGTCCAATGACCTTGGGTTGGAAATTCCAAAGTTCCAGTTATATGTGGAGTTGAACTTCCACGGGAACGAGATAACGGTCCCACCCAGAGTAGCTGGAAACTGTGATGGAATATTGGACAGAACATCGGTCACATAATCCGTGAATATATATAAGGTGTTGTTCAAGACACCCATCTGGCCAATGATGCCGCTTGCCAGTGCGTAAACCTGCGGTGTTGTTGAATTGGTGAAGCAGGTTGCCGGATCAAATGCTGATCCGCCAAGGTTGATCTTGGAAAGAACGAATTGTGAGCTATTCGCCACTGACACTGTAATCCGGTTGCCAAAGGCAGCGATAAAACCGGGCTTTGTAACCACTCCGTCCACGGAAAAAATGCCCGGCGCATTTGGGTCAGTCACTTTCTGAAGACCTGCTGCGGCACCCTCCGGGTAAATGTAAATGAACTGATTGTCCACAAAACATGCAAAAACAATCTTTCCAACGACCAGGAAGGTGAAATACACATCACCTGCCGACGAAGAGAGTGACCCAATGGACAGCTTGTTGTATTGAGTGTCCACCCTGTAAACAGTGCTGCCATCCACAAAGTACGCATATTTTATGGACTTGAACTCACCACGTGGCTGCGATCCAAAGATCAGTTGGTTACTGCCAAGATACTCGACGTGCTTCCTGCCCATGGTCGGGTACATGGCAAACGGTTTTTTGGTGTTCTCGTCATTGACCAGATAGAAGTTGGCGGTGTCTTCGGGTCCAAACTGCTTAAACCGCTGGACATTGTAGGGACCAATAAGTGGACATGCCTTGATCTGGAACTCACCGGCGGCGGAGGCTGGCATGTGTTTGCCTCCTTATATGCCGGCCCTGACGCGCCAGGCCCCGTTGAGATAGCTTTCATTTGGCGTATCGATAACCAGATTAATGGCGGTCGCCGACTCCATTTCCTTTTTTGCTTCGTCAAACATGCCTTCCAGTTTGGCATCCCATGCGGAGGAACGTCCCTTGTAGAACGCCAGATCGCGGGCAACTGCAAAGGTCAGGAACCGGTAGTAATAAAGCGGCAGACTGGACAGGTCATCGTTCTCTCCCACGTATGGCAGTTCAAATTTGCCGTACACGGTAACATCATATTCCTGTGAGGCAGACGGATAGAACTGCATGGTGGTCAGGTTGGTGTCATTCGTGATGATGATAAAGCGCGGCAGACCCTCTTGAGGTTCATACTTGTAGCTGCCGAAGAACACATTCCGGGACTCATCGATTAGCGGGTAATCCACGCCGTCCAGAGTCAGCCATGCATTTTCCAGATTCGACAGGCGTCCTTCAGGAACATCCGGTGTCGGCACATAGGTCGGATCGCCAAAGGTCACAAACCGCTGGCCAATGGGAAGGGTGAAGTTCACCTTGCGTGCAATGGTAAGCAGCAGAGAACTTGAACTGTAGGACTTCAGAAGCTGATTCAAAAACTGTATGCCCTTCGACATGTCATTGCCGTGAAGTGGCACAGTAGGGCTGCTCGCACTGACAAGCTGATAGCAGTCCTCAATGAATCGCTTAACCGTTATTGCGTAAAGTGCCATCCTTGAGCTTCCTCTTCGGAGAAGCGTCAACCGGGGAAGCAAACCAGATACCGCTTCCGATCAACTGCTCAAATTGAGGATAGGAACCGGCAAGTTTCTGTTCGCCCTTGTCGTTGTAAACAAACGCCCGGAAATGTTCCTTTTTGACCCATCGTCCCTTGTACTGAAACTCGCTTTCTTCCCGGTTAAGTTTTTTGACGTTTGACATGGTTCTTCCCTGAAAAAATGGGCAGCAACCGGATGATGGACGGCCACTGCCCTAATCGTTATGACAAGACAGCTACGGCAAACTCAGGATTGATCGCGACACCGCAGATCAGATCGATACGATCCAGCTGCACGTAGTTCCGGATGTCCGCACCGAGCGAGTAGGTCATTGCCATTTTGTACAGATCGCTGTAGGAGGTTACGGCCTCGACACCGCCTTTCAGTTCCTTGATAGGAGGAGCCGCAAAGACGATTGCCTGGTTGTGGAAAGCCAGCGAGACGTTGTGACTGTTTGCCCGGTAGAGCTGTGCGTTGTCAGGAATGGCTGCCGAGATGTTCTGACGCGCACCGCTGATCACGATTGTCGGGCTCACTGGCACGCTGTAGACAGTCGTTGGACCTGTACCAAGAGATACAACATCCGCTGTCACAACAAACTGTGCTGTCTGGGACAGTGATTCATAGGTCAATGGATTGACCATGAACACTTCAGAAGCTGCGTCAATTGTGATGATGTCGCCTTCCTTGAACAGGATGGCACCAGCCGAAGACCCGTTGTCCAGATGATCAATTGTCAGAACACTTCCGCCAGTGATTGGACCATTTGCGATCCAGCCTGCTGCGAGATAACCGGTAGGAGGTGTTCCAGCAACAGAGGCGTCGGGTGTTCCGGCAACCTGCCGCTGCACGAAGTTGGACTTGAAGAAGTCAAACCCGGACAGGTGTCCAATGAAGCCGTCAAGCAGTGCTCCACGGTTCACGGTCATGTTGAAGGCATTGAACAGTGACTTGTTGAGGGAGGCAGTAACAGCCGGAGAGTTGGCCATGTAACGGTTGCCGTCTTCTGGGATGCCAAGTTCGGTCATGTAGGCATCGGCATCGAAGACTGTGTCCTGATCGAGTGCCACACCCGGTGTACCGACAGCCTGATAGACCTGCTTCTGGAAGTTGGTGGTGGCAATAAACTGCTCGACAAGGTTGGCCAGTCTCTTGGCACGAGGATTGAGCATCATGTCAAGGTAGGGCTGGTCTCGGGCGCGGTCGAAGGTCAGTTCAAAGCCGGAGAACTCGACCATGGTGTGGAACTGGGTGTCGATTGTGAGAGGACGCACAACCTGTACACGGGCTTCGGAGGTGGCTGTAGCACCCTCGCCGCCAAGATAACGCTCTTCCAGACGATAGTTGATTGTCTGGCCAGTTGCGTATTTGAGACCTTTAAAATCGCCTTCAAGGTTGCGGTTGGCGACCTTGGCGAAGTTCAGGTAATTGATGAAGCGAACAAAGGTTTCGTCGAGAATATATTGCGTAGTTTGAAATGAGTTAGCCATCCTGGCATGTCCTTCCGTAGACAATTAGAAATTAGACCCATCCTGGGTCATCCTTTACTGCAATTGTCCGGCGGAAGACTGATACTTCACTCACCATTTTTGGTTGAAGCGGGGCAACCTGAAACTACGCGCTTGTGTAAATTATTACCCATTTGTTGATATACTTTCAAGTGTATTCGACTCGAAAGAGTAAATAAACATGCAGAACGACATACCTCCAAGGGACAAGTTGCGTTTTGCAAAGGTGATACTCTTTTTCCTTTTGGTATTGTTCTTTCTAGGATCGATAACGGAATTGTTTATTCCAGCAAACAACGTGTTTGAGGCTTGCAGAACACTGCTTCCATCAATAGTCACACTGGTTTTGGGGTACTACTTCGGGAAAATGTAATATTAAGGAGAAAGCGCATGAACGCGCCGAAAATGTCACGCAAGCAGGCAAAAATCCTGTGGGACAGTCTGTCATCAGAACAGAAAGCCCAGTTCAATGAAATGTACCGCAAGTTGACCAATGGGGAATTGACCCTGAACCACGTGGGGATCGATGACAACGAGCAAATCCAGAGGATTGTGCTTGAACCCAAGGAAAAACCCTCAATACCGGACAAACCATTCTATCAGCACTTCAAATAATCATTTTTTCTTGGCGGCATAGTCCTTTATGCGTTTCTCTGAGACGTGGGACATGCCGTCTTTCTTCTTGCCCAGCACCTTGTTGGCCTTGGCATCGATCTTTGCCTTTGACGAGGCACTCAGCTTGCCCTTCTTTTCCATCTGGGTAGCGCGGGCCTTTGCGTTTTTGGCATGAGCCTTGTCATTTACCGGGTATTTTTTCTCTCCCGGCAGTCCAAATTCCTTTTTTGGGATTTTTTTTCGCTTGGCAGCATCAAGTTTGGCCATTACCGATGTTCCTTATGACGGGCATGTGACATTTTCGGGATATTCGCCCCAGATTCTCGTGCCTGATTTAGCACAATGGCAACGCGCTGCTTATTAGGCATCTCAGGATGAGCTTCTTTAAGTTCATGGAAGTTCGCCTCCTGCGTTTCCTTGCTCTTGCCTTTGTGAAGTGGCATTAGCGATGCTCCTCATGTCTGGGTTTGGCAACTTTTTTCAGATTATTTGCAACGTACTGGGAAATATTGTTGACCCTGTTGTTCGGAACACGTTCCTTTTTCCCCATGGAATAATCAGGGCTCCGCTGGGTGGCAATCAGTGCGTCCTGCACATCAGCACCACCCTTGGGCTGAGACATAAAACTACTCATTAACGATGTTCCTTGTGCCGTCCATGGCGTGAATGCATGATTTTCACATGCTTTTCCATGATCTCTTTGACGTACCCTTTTGTCGCAGGTTTGCTATCCTGCGGCATTTTGTGCTTTCCAAACTGTTTGTTGCCATCGTGCATCCCGCGTTTATGGTTCACTTCCTTGGGACCATTCCCGTAGGCTACCTCTGACTGGTTGTACTGGTTATCCATTACTTGCCCCTCATGCCAGACTGATCATAGCCATTGGCATTCCAGCCTTTACGGCCATTCTCGTAGTCGTTGATCATGGGTGGATTGTGATATTCAGAATGAATGCTGTTATCGATAGGAGTAATACTCTGGCCACCCTGCTTGCCATCCCCTGACATGTCCTCGTAACTACAATCCTTGTGCTGTTTTGACATGTGTCAGATCTCCCCAAAGATGCATTTTTCTTTCGGGGCAGGAGGATTGAATTTCACCTCCTTCTGCACGCAGGCATCGTGATTGGCAACTTCCGTTATACGGTTTTCCTGCGCTTTCTTTTCCTGTGCAGGATTTCCATTGTCACCTGGATTTGGCATGACGAACCTCCTTGTCAGACTGAATCATTTTTACTCTTTTTTTTACCGCCTTGCAAATTTCTGCTTGGCATGCTGCTGGATCCGGTAGTCTATTGAAGGGTGTTCGTGCTGTTTTACAGGCATGTCCCCCTTCACAGCGGCAACGGGTTTTGGAGCAGCACTTACCTGCCGTCTTTCCTTGATCATGCGCTCATGGAGCCGCCCGATTTCCATAGCCTGTGTCCTGCCATCGGACAATCTGGAAATCCTGTCCAGTTCCCCCGCATGGAGTTTGCTGGCGGCATATATAAAGGCAGCAGGGTTTTCCAGATCACGGGTGGCCAGCATCATGGCATCGGTAATGGGTTTCCCCTGCACAACCTGGTGGAAGTCCTGATACTTGTTCATGCCAGCACTGAATTTCGACTCAAACTCAGCCTGCTTCTGGGCCTCCTGCTGACGCCACTGTGCCTCTGTCTGCTTGGCCTGCCGTTTGTCTATGGTCTTTTCGATAAAGTTTTCTAGCTGGACCTCCCATGAATCTTCACTGTTGGGGTCAGCCTTGAAGTCTTCAGTGGCTTGCTGGACCTGCTGCTGGGTCGGCTGTTCTGCATGCCGTCCACGGGAAAGACGGTCACGGATCATCCGCTGGACTTCTTCCTCTGTATAGGTTTTGGGTTTCTCTATAGGGTTTCCATACTCATCGATAGGGCCAGCATCCACAGGATCACTTGCTGGTCCGTCATCCTTGGCAACTGTCTCTTCTTCCTTTGCTTCCGCAGCTTCAGGGACATCTTCTGCTGGAAGATATTGATCTTCCGTTGCAGCCACTTCCGGCTGTTCCGCTGCTGCTGTTGGCTCTGGGGAAGCTTCGGCAGCAGGCTGAGGCTGTGCTGGATCAACTGAGAGTTGTTCATTTTCTACCTTTACCAATAAGTCATCGACGCTTCTTGTCTGGCTCATACTCATCATCCTTGATGGTTAAATGTTAAACAGTCGGTTTCTTGTGCTTCGCCTGGTGAGCGTGCTCCTTGGTCTGCATGTCTTTTTCGTGGAATATCTTGCCACTGTGCTCAAGCAGCCTTACAAGGCTGTTGCTGTGCTGGATTTGCAGGTCTGCACCAATACGGTCTGACTCCGCCTGATAGCGCAGGATGGACTGCTGAAGCTCTGCGGCTGACTCACGTTCCTCTGCTTCCAGTTTGGCGTACTGGACAGTGATGTCCTGCTGGGTCTCGATTGCCTTGCGTTGCAGCTCGGCCTTCTTCAGTTCCAGTTCCTGCGCTTTCTGCTGCGCCTGCTGGTGGGCCTGCTGCATCTTCATTTGCAGTTCCTGCTGCTTCAGCTGGGCCATGATCTCATCCGGGCTTGGCTGGGGCGGCTTGGGAGGCAATGGCTGGCCAGTTTTGCCTGCCTGGATGATCTCTGGGGACACCATGGTCCGCAACCGGTTCCGTATTTCCATGTTGTTGTCTAGGGGCAGGTTCTCTGCGTAGAGGTCGGCAATCATCGGGAACACCTGACCGGTACGGTCCGCCTGAAGAACCAACTGGAAGGAGTTAAGCGCCTCCTCCTTCTGGCCTTCATAGCTCACACCTGGTTTCAGACGGATTCGGTAACGACCACGGGTCATGTCGTTTTCTGTGCCCATACCATAAGGGTCGGACGGTCTGTTGATCTCGACCCGCTGCTCTGTGGACTGCTCCATTGGGAGGACCAGCGTGCGTTGGGTGTCGTACAGTCTGGGAATCATTTCGTTGATTATTTCGCCGGTGATGGCAATGGCAACATCCACCGATGTCCGGGGAATCTGTGTATTTTTTGCTCCACGCTTGTTCCTGCCGTCAATGGCAGTGCCGGATGTCTCATTGCCCATCTCGCCAAGTTGCGTGTTGTAAATCCCTGTGCCGGTCTGGATGTCCATCAGGGTCCGGTCATACTGCTGGATCAGGGACTGCGACAGTTCGGCAGGTCTCAGCTGTTCAGGCTTGAGGCCGCTGGGGGTCTCGTCATAAATCAGGGCACCATTGACCACTGACGGGTCACGCCACATCTGCTGGGTGTCACTGGCTGCCACACACTTTCTCGGTGCCATAAACTGGTCATACCGGGAAATCTTCATGATGTAGGCTGACTGGGTCGCCAGATAATTCAGGTACCGCTGGGAGTCCTTTACGTCCTTGAAGAATGACCGGGTGATCTGCTGGCCTGACTTTGTGTAGTACGAACGCATGTCCAGAAACACGACTGGCAGATTTTTGGCTGTGGGGAAGTCAGACTCCTCCAGGACAAAGTCACCGGCGATCTGGCGGTGCTTGACCTGATACCGGACAACGTCCCGTTCCTCAAGGACTGTCAGGTGCTCACCGTTCATCATGAGGTATTTTTTTCTTCCGACCTTTACCTTTTCGATCAGGCGCATCTCTTCGCTATTGATGACCATGTCATTTGACAGCTTGTAGATTTTTCCCTTTTTGCCCTCTTTCTCGAAGTCGTCAATGATGGTGATTGAATCATCGTCTGCAAACGCCATTGTGGCGTCCTCAGTGATCGATGTTGACCCGATCTGGCTCTCGACCTCCTTGCCATGTATGTCCCGGAAAGCCTTGCGTGACATGCGTGTACGGAAGCCGGAGAACATGCCGTCAACCTTGGTGGTGTGCTGGGCGGATATGTCCCAGTAGCACCGGTTTGGGTCGTCGAACCCGTAGACTCGCGGTTCCTGGTCAAAGGTGTCGTCATTCAGGTAATCAGCTGCGACTCGCCACGCACCGTATCCTGCGCAGACAGCCTGTCCGAACGCACGCTGATAGATGGTTTTGGTATCAGAGTTGAGTGATATATCCTTGATGAGGGAGGCCCGCACATTGGCTTCCTGCGGTGGTACGTCCTCGTCCGGTGATATTTGCAGGTTGGGAGTGTTCTGTATCTGGTCGCCGATAATGTGGTTGTACAGAACGCCCAGCTTGTTTACTTCGAGGGGAATCTTGTTATAGCGCTCGAACAGCTTTGACTCATCCTCAAGCCACTGCGTGCCCATGATGAAGTCAATCCAGACGTAATATTCAGTCCGGTTGATCCGCCAGTATTTGTCCCACTTGTCTACCCTGTCCCTGATCTTTGAGCATAGCTCGGGATCGCGTCTCGGCATATTAATCCATCCTTGGATCAATTGTTGTTACATTCTAAACACTTTCAGCCCTTACCGAAACATGGACCGCTCGTGGGGCATCAGCTTTGGAACCACAATATGCCCTCCAGGGCTGCCGTGGAATCCACCGTAAAACGTCAGGCTAAGTGCGTCCGCACCGTCCGGGCTTGGCAGTCCCCTTGCCCTCAGATCATCCTTGCTTTCGATTTGCAGCTGGCCGGACGAGTTTTCCTTGAAACCAAGTGAGCATAACTCACTATGTAATTCATCACTGTCCGGAATCTGTACAGGCATCTCGGAGTACAGCCAATCCCGCATATCTGACCACAACTCGGCCCGAAGATTCTTGAATCGTTCCTTGTCATTGGCTGATCTTGCAACGTTGACGCCCTCCACCATGTCAAAGCCCATTTCCTGCAAGCGGTCTACTACGCCAGCACCCACACCAATGCAGTCCACAAATACTTTCTTCGGGTTCTCTTCATTGATAATGCGCTTTAACCTTCCCACTGTCTCCATGGTGTTGTAATTGGAGAACCGTTCGAGGTTGAACGCCATGCGTCCCTTGCGGCGTATTATGGCTGTCCTGTCACGGTCACTGATAGCAACGTCAACGCCAATGATCAGCGGTGCGTCGGAACTGATGTCTTCCTTGCGTGCCTTGTCCACATACTTCGACACGATGAAAACATTGCTGATCGGGTTCTTGAACGCCTCAAGAGAGGACATTGGATATTCGACGTTGAAGTGTTCCCGGCCTGCATCAAAATCCTTGGAGAACTCTTTGATCTTCAAACGACGCCATGCAAGGTGTTCGTTGGTCAGGCCGTTTTTATGGTACAGCTCAAACAGGTGCTGTTCTTCCTCTGTCAGCGAAAACCCTTCGGCGTTATAGGTGTACTCGTCCTGCCAGTACCACGGGAGGAATATCGCCTGATACTCATTATCCTCGGTCTGCGCGCTCAACCAACGCTGGTGAAAGTAATTGCCGATACCATTGGCCGTGCTTTCCATCAGGATTTCGGTGCCGGGTTCATTGCTGACTGCCTGCAATATCCCCTTGGAATGTTCCTCTGCGAACGCCCAATAGGCCACCTCAGAGGCATGCATCAGCTGAATTGTTTGAGAACGTCCAACGCTTTTATTGCCAGCTGTTCCTACGGCATAGCCACTGTCGAGCTCACGGAAATACAACTCCTTTGCATTGGCTGTGTCAGGTTTTCTGATAAAACCGGGCTCAAGATTCTCATAGAACCTTTGGGCCATACCAAAGAGATTCTTCGTGGCTTCCTTGTCATGCGTAAGAATAAAGGCTTTTTTGCCACGGGACGTAATTACCTTGTGAAAAAAACGCGCCTGAATGTAGGTCGAGCATCCTTGCTGCCTGCCTTTCAGGATAACCGCGCGGACCTTGCCGATGGCCTTCTTCTGATCCTCCAGCCTGCGGTGCAGATATTCCTGCGCGCGGTTAAAGGTAAACAGTTTCGGCTCACCAGACTTGGTCCTTATGTTGAGGAACTTCGGCGCAAATTTGCGGAAATCCCTCAACGTGTCGAGCTGATCTTCCGTGATCATTCGACAGCATCATTCGTTGGGTAATGCGCCATCAGGAACGGCTGCTGGCTGTTCTCCTTCGGTTTTTACCTCGGTAAGCAGCGCTTTCTTTGCCTCAATTTCCAGCATGACAAAAGATTCTTTTACCCAAAGAAAACCTGTATCCATGAATATCGCAACCTTTCCCTTAATCGAGGGATCGATTGGAAGTTTCTGGATAAAGGCTGCGAGTGACTGGTATTGCTGACAAAATGTTTCAAACAATGCAACGCGCATTGCTTCCTGTCTTTCCTTGCCTTCGAGTTTCACTGCTTCCATGGCTCATCATCCTTGTCGTACAAGTTAAAAATCCGTGAGACCCGTTGGGGCAAGTCTCACGGCTCAATAAAAACCTTTCATCAACCCCGGTTGGCGTTGTAATTGAATCTGTTTTCACCGGGCATTTTTGGATCAAGCTGTTTGTTTACCTTCGCCCCTTCCATCTTTGTGGCAGGGTGAGGAGTATTGGCAAGGTCAGCCATGTTGTTGTATCCCATGCCCTGATTCATGTCCTTGTTGTTTCTGGCTTCCCAGGACATTGGCATTGCTACGTAGTGTTCGCCTTTCTTGTTCTCGACTGCACCGCTTCTTCCGTCGTCCATAATAATTACTCCTTGATTGTTCCGTTATGCGCCGTAGCTGCCAGCACTGAGCTGGGCGGAAATCTTTAGGCCATTCGCCAGAACCAGCACAAGATAGCTTGTCTGCTTGGCTGTATCAGTCAAGCTGAGTACGCATCCACCAGTTGCACTGGAAACAGCGGAAATACCCTGTGTGATTGTGGTGTTTCCTGTCGGATCCAGCACACCGCCAGAAGCCACAGCAAAACCAGTTGAAGCGGCAGCCGCCAAGGTCAGACCATTAGATGCAGACGAGGCATAAACCTTGAATGGAATGCTGCGAGTCATGTTGGTCCCGCTTCCGTCCTTCAACTGGATTGTAACGTTTGACACGTTGGAGGCACCAGCGGCTGCAACGATTGTGCAGGATGCTGGATCAACCTGTGCGACCGGTGTTGCACCATACTTCAGGTTTGCAACAGACAGGACAGTGTTGACACCGTCTTGCAATACGAACTTACTGGTTGCTGTGCCGGGATCAGGGATGGATATAACCGAAGACTGGCCCATCGTGCTGTTGCTGATGGATGTATTGAAAGCACCGCCAGCATTGACAGGCAGCAATGCGAGATAACCGTTTGCTGCGGTAGCTGGATAGGCTCTCAGTGCGCCGGCTGTTCCGGATGCTCCAGCATAAATGTCACCCATGTTTGTAACATTGGCTGCTGTGTCGTCAATGGTTCCTGCTGTATCAACAAAGTGGGCAATATTGTTTGCCACTACAGCTGAACCTGCCATTACAACAGATGTCTTTGTAGCATCCGAAGGCAGATAACCAAGGTCTTCAATGTTTCCAGTGGTTGACTGGAACACCGGAAAGTTTCCAATAACGACTGGCGCACCGATAATGTCAACGGTACCACCGACACTGTCGAAAGCTGTGAACGATTCAAAATCAGGATCAACTGTAAAGAATCCCCACCCGTCAGATGCGTACACCAGCACCATGTCGGATACTTCCCACTCGAATGGACCATTGTTTAGCGCGGCAATCTCGTCAGCCTGAGAAAGCAAATATCCTGATGTTCCAATCTCGGCTAAGGTGTTTGAAGAAAGAATACGAACTATAAACGGGGAATATGCTTCATCACGCTTGATCGATGTGATCGCCATTACGTTCCACTCCTTGGAATAGTATGTCCTGCCGAAATTATGGGCTATCGGTTATTTAAATGCAATCACAGCTTGTCCACCACTTGTGATATAAGCGTGTCTTCGTCCTCATTAGATGCTGGCTTTGTCTGACCGTACACTTTCGGCAGCAGTTTGCACGCAATCCATTTTCTTGTGTCAATTCTGAGCCGGTCACGAGCCACCTTAACGGAGTTCATCATCACTTTTCCCTCTCCATCAACAATATGGTCACCTCTTTCATCATCAGCAATTTTCACTATTTCGTCAGCAAAAATAGCAGCTTGCGCTCGTTTTGCATTCGCGTACATATCTGAGAATGAAGGATGATCATTAATCCATTTGTAAATGGTTGCCTGACAGGGAAAGTGGGTATTTTTAATGATTATATCGCCAAGGCCATCTGTTGAAGATGAGACAGCATCACATATCTGTTTTCCTATCTCTTCCGTGTATGTTGATTTTCCAGCCATCCTTGGCAACTCCCTTCATGTCACCAGTGAATACCCGTTTCTGATTCTTCGCTGCATGAGCGCGACAATCCTTTTATCGCGTGCCTGTGGACTAGCAAACCCATAAGTGCGGGAGACGCGCACACTGCGACCACCACGAACCACAACAAGAACATCCGCACCCGTCATATCCTTTTCGACGCTCAGATAATAAAAGCGCCCGTTCCCCTGATTCTCAAATTTTATCACATGACCTCCGGAAGCATGTGCCATCCGTGGCATGTGTTTATAGATTATACAAGATCATATATTGATGCGGGAGGGGTTGCAATCCCCGTATACTATGTTAGTATACCAACACATGCAAGACATGTACCGGCAGCAACCGGATAACACTTGGAGGGAATAAAATGAGACAGCGTTACATACCAGAAGGCAGCAAAGAAACTGTATATCCAGAAATAAGTGGGGTTGTTTACACCCGTGAACTGGCAGGAAAATGGTGTGCTGTTGGTTACGGCGGCAAGCGTACAAAGCCCGACTTTAACTACTGGTTCAGAAGCCCTGAGCAAAGAGAAAAGCACATTAACGAATGGGTTAATAATCTGCAAAAGAGAAAGGAATATCGAGATAGCCAAAAGGCAAAGAGACAGGCTTTTACGCACACACTCAAAGAAGGCGATATTCTTTATTCCTCTTGGGGCTATGAACAGACCAACATTGATTTTTATCAAGTGACCAAGGTTGTCAGCAACAAGACCGTCAAAATTCGTCGCATCAATTCCAGCTTTGAAGAACAGACAGGCTTTATGAGCGGACGCAAGGTTGCGGTGAAGGATTCATTCAAGGAAGGGTCAGAGGAAATGCTGAAGCGTGTTAACGAAGGAAACTGGATCAGTCTGAACAGTTATTCTGGCGCCTCTCTTTGGGACGGCACACCAATGAATTATAGCTGGTACGCATGAGGAAAAGACAATGACAGAAACCAAATACTGCGAAGACTGCGGCGGTGAAGGATACACCACCTGCTGCGGCGTCGGCTGCACCGAACCCGGCTATCCAGACTCTGACATTTGCGCTGGCTGCTACGAACACACAGGCGACATTTGCGACACATGCGACGGCAAAGGGGAAATAACCTGATGGAAACCACACCAACACTCGAAACCATCGTTTTCAACCTGATCGAGGTAGTGGAAAAGATGATGGCCCAAATCGAAAATCTGAATGAAGCGGTGAGGATTTTAAATGATCGACAAGGATAAACGGCGGTACTATACGTCATCGGTACATTTTTCATTAGAAACCATGCGTCAGGCAAATGAGCTTGAGCAGGTTTTTCAGGAAAGCCGGAGCAAGGTTGTATCACGGGCAATTGATTTTCTGTACCAGTCTCGTATGGCAGGCAAACCAGTAACCAATGGCTAATCGACAATCTCGAAGTGGCAAAGATCATTAAATTTCTGGTCATTAATGTCTTTGTCACTATCCCAGTCGCCGCCGTAGCGGATTGCGTGGGTAATCTTGCCCTCGTCCTTCAGTCTTGCAGCAATGCCCATGACATACCCGGCAAACCAGTACATGCGATTGGTATTTGCCCAGTCAATAGGGTATGGAGCGACGTCAGCAGCCAGTGAGGGGCGAGCATTGTGTTTGCTGTCAGGCCATTTGAGCTTCGTCGCTCCACGCCGGAACGCCATGTTCTGGTCTATTTCTGACCTAGCGCCCTCCAGCACAGTGCAGTCGAAAGTGCGCACCACCTCAAAAAACAGCGCCTGCAAGTCAGGATGGCAGGTGGACAGGTTCGAGAAGGATTTTTTGCTAAAGGTCGGCATCGGTATCGTCCTGATTTTGTTCAGTCTGTTTGTGATTGTCCACCAGCAGCGGATGGCATGGTTTACCGCATGTCCGGCAAATGTAATGGCCGCCGCAATCCGCCGTGTGGACGGCATAAAATTCCCGCTTGCAGCATATCGACACCAGCACCTTTCTTTCTCCAGATACAATCCCGCCCAAGGAGTAGCGGGGCCACCTCACCTGTCATCCCTGTCCGGGGGAATGGAGGCTTCGTACGGTGACATGACTTCCCTGATTCCGAGGTTAATATACGCCCTGATTATTTTTATCCCATCTTCGGCCCCAAATGCAAAGCGGCAGGCGAACCCTACCGACCTCATGCGCTCCTGAAACTCTTCCTGCCGTTTCCACGTCTCACTGCGGCGTTCGGATGGCGTGTACTCGCGGGCCTGCTTCACCTCCAGCCAAAGCCCGCAGAACCGCCCTGAGGGCCTCGCCACGAATAGATCACTGGTTCCGGCCAGTAGCCCCATGCGTTTTGCAACAGCGGCCTGTACAACGGTCCTACGGCGCTCGTTGTCGAACTTCATGGTGAACCCGCGCAGTACCTCCTGTGTCTGTGTCCACTGGTAAATATCTGCCTGCTCTTTCCACTCCTTTCGGTGCTTCGGCTTTGTTCCTCGTGGAACCTTGGGCGATGACCCGTGAACCGGCCCCTGACTCGCCTCCTCTCTGCCAGACGCTTTTTCGTGGGATAGCCCTAAAACCTCCAGAGAAACCCGTGGTACGACTATCCCGACTGACCCCTTGCTCTGGGTCGAGTAAAGCATTTTAACCGACTGTAGGTACTTCTCCCGCTGTTTTTGGGTTAAATTCCATCCGTCTTTGTCTCGCATGCTGCACCATCCTTGGTGATTGGTTTGT
>Ga0105240_10001563_pt1 | contig 38829 bp, 32 predicted proteins | sample KBSC54metaG_FD_80426 | JGI IMG/M metagenome (GOLD analysis project Ga0105240, IMG submission 80426) | Corn rhizosphere microbial communities from Kellogg Biological Station, Michigan, USA - KBS C5-4 metaG | ecosystem: Host-associated > Plants > Roots > Rhizosphere > Soil | place: Michigan, USA... | reverse complement strand
TAGAAGGTGTTGTTCCAGAACGGGCTGCCGCCCGAATAGGTCGGGTTGCTGAAGCTGTACAGCATTTGCGAGTACAGCTCGGTGGTGTCGTTGATGTGGTAGTGCATGTTGAGCAGACCGTTGGCTTCGGTGCTCTGGTTGCTCAAGCTTGCCTGCGCCACATTGTTCGGGCTGCCGCAGTAATAACCCAGACCGGCGCCTGCACGATATGCATACTCGGTGCTGCCGCGATACAGGTAACTCAGTGGCGCACAGGTGCCGGCACCCGGATCGATATAGTGCGCGTTGTCACCTGCGGCCATGCGCAGGAAGGTGCGCGACGGCACGCCCGGCTTGCCGGTCGGGTCGTCGTTGTACGAATCGATATAGCTGCGCTGATACGCCCAGACCGGATTTTCCTTGGAAATCTGGACGCCGCCGCTGATGTCGAAATTGCCCCAGGTGTGGCCCGAGCTGACCTGCAGGCGCTTGCTGAGGCCGCCGCCATCGCTGTAGTCGCCCACACGCAAGGCAACGTGCGTGCCATCGACGTGATCCTTCATCACGATGTTGACCACGCCCGCGATCGCCGACGAACCGTAGATCGACGACTGGCCACCGGTCAGCACGTCGATATGGTCGATCAGGCCGACCGGGATATTCGCGATGTCGGTGATGTTGTTATTGCCGTTGTATGCGAGCGGATAGCTCGCCATCGGGCGGCCGTTGAGCAAGGTCAGGGTGAAGCTGGGGCTGAGGCCGAACAGGCTGATGGTCTTGGCGCCCGGCGTGAAGCCGCCGGTGAATTGCGGATCCTGCACCGAGCCGTTGGCGACCGGCAAGGCACGCAAGGCTTCGAACGTGTCAGCAAACCCCTGACGATCGATATCCTTGGCGGTGATCGTTGTCTGCGGTGACGGACCCTCGATCTGCGCACGCGGAATCAGCGAACCGGTGACCTGTACGGCCGCCAGCTTCTTGACCTGCTTCTCATCGGGATTGCTCGTGGTGCTGCTGTCATCCTGCGTGGCGGTCTGTCCATTGCCGGTGGCTTGTTGCGCCGGCGGTGCATCGCCAGCCAGGGCCTGCGCAATGGACAACGCCAGGATCGACGTTGCAAATGCGTATACGAATTTCGGTTTCATAAAACGACGGTACTCCCCAATAACGTGTTGAAAAGGCCGTCCATGCGACGGCACTACCACGAACACCATCCCTTTTATTGGCCGCAACACTGACGGCAGCACGATTGGCTCGCACTACCGAAGGGCGTCCCCTGCGGCCTCCAGCTCCTGTCCTCCCGCGACTCGGTTTTTTAAGACGGGTTCCCGAGCCACTCGATCTCTGCAACCACCACGCCGTGCGCGCCTTGCGCGTGCCAGCGGTAGTAGCTGTAATTCCCCGGATGAGCGACGCCGAACGCGCGCGTCTGTCGACGCCATGCGAACTGCTCGCCCTGTCGCTTGTCGACAACCGTCCACTGTTTGCCATCGTTCGAACCTTCCAATACCCACGTGGAAGGATCGCTACCGGCCTTGGCCGAGGACGTCAGCGTGTACATCGATACCTGTTGCGCGGCAGGCAATTGCAGCCGCACCTCGCCCTTCGTCAGGCTGGCTTCGGTATCGGAGGTGTTGTCACTGATCGCCTTGGCCGCAGCAGCATCGCCGTCGACCACGACCTTCGCACCGCTCAGGTCGGCAAGATCGCTCATCGGCGACGGTGCGTCGTTCCCCGTCGTCAGCGAGGGCAACCGCGCATCTTCACCCGTGCCCCAACGCGATGGCGTCGGGCCCATGTCGAATACGAGGTGCGCTCCGCGCGCAAGCACCTCCTGCGCGATCCAGGTCTTGTCGTAAGGCCTGCCGTTGAGGGTAACGCTCTGGATATAGCGGTTGCGATCGCTGACTGCGGGTGCGTCGATCACGATCTCCGCGCCGCCCTGCGAATGAATGAGCATGTGCGGAAAATACGGGGCACCGATCGCGTAGGTCGGCGTACCCGCGCGCAACGGATAGAAACCCGCCGCACTGAACAGCCACCAGCCGGACATCTCGCCGTTGTCTTCGTCTCCCGGATAGCCCTGGCCGATACTGCTGCCGACGTATAGGCGCGACAGCGCATCGCGCACCTTGTCCTGCGTTTTCCACGGCTGTCCGGCGACGTCGTACATATAGAGAATGTGATGCGACGGCTGATTGCTGTGGCCGTACTGGCCCATGCGCACGTCGCGCGCCTCCAGCATTTCATGGATCACGCCACCGTATTGACCGACATGGAAGTAACCGGGCGCATTGAAGAACGCGTCGAGCTTCCTGGCCAGACCGTCCAGACCGCCATACAGGTTGGCCAGCCCCTGCCCGTCCTGCACACCGCTATCGAAGGCCATGTTCCAGGCATTGGTTTCGGTATAGTCGCCACCCCACGCAAAGGGGTCGAAATCCTTGGCGTCGATGCGCCACTGTCCATCGGGCTTGCGGCCCATGAAGAAGCCGGCATCGCGGTTGAACAGGCGCACATAGTTGCGTGCACGGCTGCTGAAATAACGCGCGTCGTCGGCATAGCCGCGATACGTATCGCCGGGGACCGGATGCTCGGCAAGGTTCTTCGCCAGTTCGGCGATGCCGAAGTCGTTGAGATAACCGGCCATCGACCAGGACAGGCCTTCATCGACCGAGTTATCGGTATAGCCGGTAAAGATTGAACGCTGCACGCCCTTGCGCCCAGCACCGGCGATATCGCTGACCACGGTCGCATCCTTCAGGGCGGCCTGGTAGAACGAGCGCACGTCAAAGCCGTGGATGCCCTTGTTCCAGGCATCGGCAAAGGCTACGTCCGCGCTGGTACCGACCATCAGGTCGGCATAGCCTGGCGACGACCAGCGTGCGATCCACCCACCGTCCCGGTACTGCTGCACGAAGCCATCGATCAGTTCGCCGGCGTCATGCGGTGTGAGCAAGGTATAGGCCGGCCACGCGGTGCGATAGGTATCCCACAAGCCATTATTGACATAGGGCTTGCCGGCCACGATGCGCGCACCGGTATGCGTCGGCGTGTTTTCGCCCGTCGCCGCCGAGAACGGGCTCGCGTAGCGATAGTCCGGCTTCGCTGCGGTACCGACGTTTTCGAACGCCTCGTTCGGGTACATGAAGAGGCGATACAGGTTCGAGTAAAGCACCCTCTTGTCGCGGCCACCGGCACCGGGAATCTCCACGATACCTAGTAGCTTGTCCCAGCTGGCGGCGGCAGCTGCCTGCACGCCTGCAAAGGTTGCGCTGGCAGGCAACTCCATATCGAGATTGTGCTTTGCCTGATCCACGCTGATCAGAGAGGTGGCGATGCGCATGCTCACGGTCTTGTTCGCATGCGTATCGAAACCGAACCAGGCTGCGACATGGTCTCTGCCCTGCCCGGTCAACCGGCCGCTTTCCTTGACCGGTTGATCGAACACCGCATAGAAGAACATGCGCGTCGCACCGGTCGACAATTGACTGGCGACGTCCGAGTAGCCGCTGATGCTGGCGTGTTCGGCATCGAGCTCGATATTGCCCTTGTCGTTACGGTTGTCGAACACCAACTGGGAGCGATCACCGGCAAAGCTGAACTGCATCATCGCCGCGTGGTCGGTCGGCGTCATCCTGGCAACGATGCCGTTGTCAAACCCAACCTGGTAAAGATCGGCACGCGCAATTTCGTTGTCGTGCGAAAAGCTCAGCGCGCGCTTGGCGCGATCGAGCACCGGTTCGCCGCTGGTAGTGGCTTCCGGCATGACCTGAAAGGTCTGGCGGTCGCCCATCCACGGGCTGGGTTCATGGCTGAGCGAGAAGGCCTCGATACGCGGGCGGTTATCCGGGCCATTGTGGTCCTGGTACTGGTACATCCAGTCGGAACTGGCCACCGTCACTGGCGTCCAGAAATTGAACCCATGCGGCAAGGTGGCCGCGGGGATATTGTTGCCGCGCGAGAAATGTGCGTTGGCATTCGTGCCGCGACGCGTGTCGATATATTCATGCGGCGCAAGCGCGTCGCCCGGCGCGGTGGAAGCGCCCAGGCGGATATCGTCGATGTAACCATGAAAGGCAGGGCTACCCGCCGGGGCATCTTCCACCAGCTCGATTGCCGCGATCTTCTTGCCTGCCGCGACGGCAGCGAGGTCGATGTCGATCAGGTTCCACTGGTTGCCATGCAAGATGCGCGCATCACCTTGTGCCGCTGCCTGTGCAGCAGTGCGGTGCTGATCGATCGCGCCCAGAGCGGAGAGATGCTTGCCGTCGGTGAACAGCACATCGACCGCCACATGCTGCGCCGGCGCAGCAGTGTCATCTTCGACCATGACCGGAAAGATGAGATAGGACAGATGCAAACCCGAAGCGACACTCAGGCCACTGGGCTTGAACAATGTCGTGCGTCGCTCGACGCGTTGTACCACAGCGTCCGCGTCGTAACGCAAGGCATGCATTCCGGTAAACCCGACGTCATGCTTTGCCGTCAACACTTCGTTCTTGGCCGGTCCGGCTACCACGGACGTACGCCACCCGGCCACCGCTTTTGTCGATAACGCCGGCTGGCCATCTTCGAACGAATCGAAGAATGCAGCTTTGGCAGCCTGGGCATGGACAGGCAGCGATGGCAAGGAGGCCAATGCCATGGCGATACCCAGTGTCAATGACGACCAGCGTGTCGCTGTGTGCTTGCCCATGGCGACGTTGCCGTCTTGCAGTTGTAGCCGCTTACCCATCCAGCTCTCCCCGTTGCGATGCGACGCCTGCTCTCCCCAGGCGCCGCATTCAATCGATTCAATTCAGGTGTAAATAAAATTGCGTCCGGCGATCAGGAATGCGGCGGCGAGAACGATGGCGGCACATTCTTGAGGTCGCTACCCCAGCTTGGGTCGGCGCTGCTTTGCAGGCTGAAATTCAGATGGCCGCCGTGTTCGACCACGCTCGCGGGCAGCCATGGTTTGACATGCGCCTTCCCATTGAAGGTCAGCGCGTGGACGAACGGCACGTCAGTGCCAGCCTGCGGTGCGTCGATGATCAGGTCGCCGCCAGCGTGATGCACCACTGCGTGTGTAAACAAAGGACTGCCCAGCATCAGCTCGGCACGGCCAGGAATTTCCGGATACATGCCCAGCGCCGACCACACATACCAGGACGACATTTCGCCGAGATCGTCGTTGCCCGGAATACCATCGGGTGTGTTCTTCCACAACGTGTTGACCACGATGCGTACCGATTCCTGCGTCTTCGATGGCTGGCCGGCGAAGTCGTAAAGCCATGGCGCCGCCACCGATGGTTCGTTATCCAGCTCGGAATGCAATGGACCGGCCTTGGTCAGCGCCCACTTGCCGCTATCGTCATGAAAGAAACGATCCAGACGTGCGCTGGCTTTCTGATAGCCACCCAGCTGATCGAACAAGCCGTGCACATCGAACGGGATCATCCACAGGTACACCGCAGCGCTGGCCTCGACAAAGCCATCGTCGGTTTCCGGCTTGAATGCCGGCCAGCTGCCATCCGCATTGCGATTCTGGATATAGCCGCCTTCGGGCGTAGCGTTCGGATTGAAAATATTGCGCCAGTAGCCCGCACGCGTCAGGAACTGCTTTTCACCGGCCTTGTCGCCTACCTGGGCAGCAAGCTGCGACAGTGCAAAATCCGCCGTGACGTCTTCCAGGGTTTCCGCTGCGCCACCCCATGCGTGCGACTGCGTGGCGATGTAGTGCAGTTTCAGCCACTGATCCAGCGAGGGACGCTGGCCGACGCACTCCACATTGCAACCATCGTCGGAGCTGTCGTGCGCGGTCGGCACCGTGGCCGCTTTGACCAGCGAGGCATACGAGCCCTTGAGATCGAAATCGCGACCACCGAAGGCATAGATATCGGCCAATGCCGGGACGGCAGGGTCGCCACTCATGACATGAGTGCCACCACTATTGTGCGTCCAGCGATCCCATTCGCCGTCGTTCTGCTTGGCTTGGTTGTATAGCGACTGCGCGATGTCGCTGCCGATCTTCGGGTCGATCCAGGTCACCAGCTGAAGATGCGAACGATAGATATCCCAGCCGGAGAAATTGGCGTACTGAATCTTCTGGCTGCCCTCGACACGGTGCGTCTGTTGATCGAAACCGCGGTACTCGCCGTTCACATCGCTATAGACATTCGGATGCATCAACACGTGGTACAGCGCGGTATAGAACGTTGCGCGCTGATCAGGCGTGCCGCCGTCGACGGCAATACGACCGAGCGCATCGTTCCACGCTGTGCGGGCCGCTTCGTGCACCTGCGCGAGGCTCGTGCCCTTGGGGATTTCCGCCTCCAGGTTCGCCTTCGCATTGGCCAGGCTGACATAGGAAATGCCGACCCTAACCGTGACCGGCCCCTTGGCCGGATCAAACGCCAGCCATACGCCCGAACCCTTGCCCGGTTCCGGGAAACCCTTATCGCCGTAGCCCGTACCGCCCTTCGCGGATGTCGTGCCCGCCTTGACCTGATCGTTCTCCCAGGCGCCGATATCGCCGATGGGCTGATCGAAACTGGCCACGTAGTAAAGCGTGTAGTAGCTGCGCTGGTCGGCCTTGGCGAGGTAACCGCAGAAATTGCCGCTGGTAACCGAGCCGCTGACGGTGTTGGTTGCCTTGTCGACCTGCACCTGCGAATCGCTTGAGCCGACTTCGGAATCCGAAGCACGGATCAACAGATTCGCGGGCTTGCCCGCCGGAAACGTGAAGCTCGCCATGCCGCTGCGCATGGCCGCGCCCAGCTCCACCTTGACGCCATCGGCCAGGGTGACGCGATAGTCGCCGGCCTTGGCCGTCTCGTTGGCGTGCGTGAAATCGCTGGCATACGTGCCGTCTTTCAGGTCCGCCGAAGGTGAACTTGTCACCGCCTGCGTGATCGGCATGATGGGCACGTCACCGCTGGCGCCGGCACAGCCGGCACCCGAAAGATGCGTCAGGCTGAAGCCGCGAATACGCGTAGCCTTGTACTCATAACCGCTGGGCGAAGCGGTATGCGTGTGCTTGCCACGCGTGTTTTCCGGGCTCCACTGCAGCATGCCGAACGGCATCACCGCGCCAGGGAACGTGTCGCCACCATTGGTCGTGCCGATCAGAGGATTGACGGCATCGGCCGGCGACACGGCGCTCTGCGCCCATGCACTGCCGACCATTGCCAGCGAGACGCTGGCGCACAGAAGCAGGGATTTCATCGATACGGTGGAGCGGGACATAGGCGATATCACAGGCTCAAGCAAAGGGGGGAATGCCAACACCGCTCGCGCGGCATGGCCCTTGGCCGGGTTCGTCGCAAAAACCGCAAAGGTTTTCTGTTGCCATACGACAGCCCCCGACTCGGTTGATCCAAGACAAAACTGATACGTGGCCTCAAGAGGCCCCTGCAACTTACGCGTCTGGCCGCCGACCGGGCCATGAGGTGTGGCCGGAAGCGTCCAAACAAAAATTTAGATCGATCCAAATTTCGTGCGGAAAAACGTGCGGTCAGGTCGTTTGCAGTTTGGAGTATCCCCGGGAATCGACGTTGGTGGTGCGAAGGGCGCAGCTGGATAGAGACCGTCAGCGTGCGCGTGACGCCGACTCTACATCGAAAATTAACGGACGGCTATGCCCCCAAACGATGCTGCGTTGCGTCAACAAAAAAACGTTTACCTGGGCCCTACAGCGCCCTGGTAGGTGCCGCGAAACAACCACGCAGAAAATCCGCGAAAGTGTGGACCAGCAACGACGCCTGGCGATGTTGCGGATAGACGGTATGGACTGCGGCTACCGGAGGCCGCCACGCATCCATCACGGTGACCAGCCGGCCCGCCTCGATGGCAGCGCCGACGATGAAGGTCGGCAAGTAGGCAATGCCGAGGTCTTCAATAGCCGCATCACGAACGAGCTCGCCGTTGTTCGCACGCATGCGTCCGGTCACCGCTATACGCGTAGGAGGCGAGCCGCCAAACAGCCACTCGACATGTCGACCGTGCCCGTAAAGCAGGCAATCGTGCCTGGCCAGATCAGCGGGTTGTTCCGGCGCGCCACGCCGTTGCAGATATGTAGGACTGCAGCACGTGACGATTTCCATCGGCGCGACAGTGCGCGCGACCAACGACGAGTCCGCAAGGCTGCCGATGCGCACCGCCAGATCGTAGCCCTCACCCAGCAGGTCGACCGTGCGATCGCTCAAGTCGAGTTCGATCGATACCTCCGGATACGCCGCGAGGAACTTCGGCAGTACCGGACTCAGATGCATCGTGCCGAAGGACATCGGCGCGGTGACGCGCAGCCTGCCGCGCGGGGTTCGATTGGTGCCCGAAATACGCTGCTCAAGACCGTCGACATCCTGCAGGATGCTGCGTGCCTGTTCTTCATAGGCGCGGCCCAGCTCGGTCGTGCGCAGGTGCCGCGTACTGCGCGCCAGCAGCCGTACGCCCAGGCGTGCCTCCAACGCCATGAGGCGCTTGCTCAGGAATTGCTTGGACAGCCCCACTTTTTCGGCCGCCGCCGTGAAGCTTCCCGCGTCGACGACCTCAATAAACAGCCGCATATCTTCGAGCTGGCTCATTGTCAACTCCACGGGGACAGTGTTGTGCATTCTAAGCGATTTATCGATCCCTGAGGCGACATTACGATGTGCCTCAATCGATCCGCCGGACCTCCGGCCGACACATAAGGAAACCTGCAAATGAACACTCGCAACCTATCCGCCGTCGCTCTCATCGGCCGCGTGCTGCTCTCGAGCCTTTTCCTGATCAGCGGCCTGGGCAAACTGGCGGCGCCCGCAGCTACCAAGGCGTACATCGCAGCAGCCGGCTTACCCTTGCCTGACGTTGCCTACATCGTCGCGGTCATTGTCGAAGTGGGCTTCGGTCTGGCTTTGCTAGTCGGTTATCGCAGCCGGATCGTGGCTACCGTCATGGCGTTGTTTACCCTGGCCGCTGCGTTTGGTTTCCACGCTCACTTCAATGACGTCAATCAGCAGATCCATTTCCTGAAGAACTTTGCCATTGCCGGCGGCCTGTTGCAGATCGCAGCACTGGGCGCAGGCGCCTGGACCATCGACGGCTTGCTTGCGCGTCGTCAAGCAACGCACTGATTGCCCTATCCCAGTACTTATTACGGAGAACGTTATGTTCGATATTCTCAAGGCCAATGCTCGCGGTATCGCCAATCACGGCTGGTTGAATTCACGCCATAGCTTTTCGTTCGGCCACTACTACAACCCCGAACAGATTGGCTTCTCCGACCTTCGCGTGATCAATGACGACCGCGTCGCACCGGCCCAGGGCTTCGGCCAGCATCCGCATCGCGATATGGAGATCTTTTCCTACGTGCTCGAAGGCAGCCTGGAACACAAGGACAGCATGGGCACCGGCTCGGTGATCCGCCCGGGTGACGTGCAGCTGATGAGCGCAGGCAGTGGTGTGACCCATAGCGAGTTCAACCACTCCAAGAGCGAACCGGTCCACTTCATGCAGATCTGGCTGATTCCTGCGGAGCAGAATGCCGCGCCGCGTTACCAGCAGGAGCATTACACCGAGGAACAAAAGCGTGGCCGTCTGCGCCTGATCATTTCGCCGGACGGTGACGAGGGCTCGCTGAAGGTGCGCCAGGATGCACGTGTTTATGCGGGCCTGTTTGACGGTACAGAGTCGGCAACATTGAAACTACCGGCCAACCGCTATGCCTATATCCAGGTTGCGCGCGGCAGCGTCTCCGTGAATGGTCAGCGCCTGAATGAAGGTGACGGTGCGCGCGTGCGCCAGGTCGATAGCCTGAGCTTCAGCGAAGGCGACAAGGCCGAGGTGCTGGTATTCGACTTGCGACCCAATGAACTGCCGCAAATGGGATAAGTTTTCGGCTGTAAAGATCAAAAGCTCCCTCATCCCAACCATCTCCCCCGCAAGCCGGGGGAGATGCATCACGCCAATCCGTAACACCGAGCAGCAAGCGTAACGCCCTTACTCACTCCTCTTCGCTCACTCCTCTCCCCCGGACCCTTGAAAATCCCCCGTCCCACCCCTTCTATACTGTCACCCCATCCCAAGAAACAGAGCCAGGCTCATGATCGAACTAGTCGGCTTCGATGGCGACGATACGCTTTGGCATAGCGAAGGCTATTACCAGAGCGCGCATGCCGAATTCGAGCGTATCGTCGGACGTTACGCCGATCTGGAAAATCTGCGCCTGCATGATCGATTGCTGGAAACGGAGCGGCGCAATATCAAATTGTTTGGCTATGGCGCCAAGGGCATGACCTTGTCGATGCTCGAGGCGGCGATCGACGTGACCGATTCCCGCATCAGCGCCAGCGACCTGCATCGCATCATCGCGATCGGCAAGGATGTGCTGGCCCACCCGGTGGACCTGTTACCCGATATCCGTGCCGCGGTTGAAACCGTCGCCGAACGCTATCGTGTCGTGCTGATCACCAAAGGCGACCTGTTCCACCAGGAACAGAAAGTCGCCAGCTGTGGGCTGGCCGATCTGTTCCAGCGCATCGAAATCGTGTCCGAGAAAGACGAGCGCGCCTATCGTCGTGTACTCGGCGAATGCGCGGTACCGATAGAATCCTTCGCCATGGTCGGCAATTCGCTGCGCTCGGATATCGCGCCCGTCGTCACCCTGGGCGGCTGGGGGATATATATGCCCTATCACGTGACCTGGGCGCACGAAGCGGATACCGATTTTGCCGACAATTCGCCGCGCGTGATGCGCGTGGACGGTGCGAAAGATATCTCGGCGGCTCTTACCGAACTCGACCGGCGCACTGCGGCATGAATACTGCCGTGCACGACACGAACACTACGCTTGAGAACCTCGAGCGCGACCGTGCGAGATTGGCGGATTTCATCGAACAGCATCCGCGCCTGTTCGTACTCACCGGTGCCGGCTGCAGTACGGATTCGGGCATTCCCGACTATCGCGATACCGATGGTGGTTGGAAACGCCCGCCGCCGGTCACCTACCAGGCCTTCATGGGCGAGGAAGCCACGCGTCGACGTTATTGGGCACGCAGCCTGGTCGGTTGGCGGCGCTTTGGCCGTGCGCATCCGAACGCTACCCATCGCGCATTGGCCAAGCTCGAGCAGGACGGCAAGATCGACACCCTGGTCACCCAGAATGTCGACCGCCTGCACCAGGCAGCCGGAAGCAAGCATGTAGTGGACCTGCATGGCCGATTGGACCTGGTGCGCTGCATGCATTGCGAAACGCGCAGCTCCCGCGGCGATTTCCAACAGGCCCTGGAACGCGACAATCCGGGCTGGCTGCATCTGGAAGCCACGGACGCGCCCGACGGCGATGCTGACCTCGACGGCCTGGACTTCTCAGGATTTTACGTACCGCCCTGCCCGCACTGCCAAGGTATCCTGAAACCGGACGTAGTCTTTTTCGGCGAGAACGTGCCGCGCGAGCGCGTCGACGCAGGCATGCGTGCCGTACAGGAAGCTGACGCCATGCTGGTGGTGGGGTCGTCCCTGATGGTCTACTCCGGCTACCGCTTTGCCTATGCCGCCTCGCGTGCCGGCAAGCCCATTGCCGCGCTCAACCTGGGCCGGACCCGGGCCGACCCCTTGCTGACGCTCAAAATCGACCAGCCTTGCGCCACGGCCCTCGGTTTCGTCATATAGTCGACTTCCTCCTTGCGTTCCCGTCGTTCTCCGGCCGAGACGAAATCGTATGAATGCACAGAAGTCGCTGGTAGATGGTCCGAATCATTCAAATGGCGAGTTCCGCCGTTGCTGTCGCGCCATCGATGGTTATCTGCAAAAAGCCGAACAGGCGCGTATCGATCTGCTGCTGCAATACGATGCCAAGCGGTTGCATACGTGGCGCGTCAACCTGCGCCGCGTGACCGCCACACTGGACAAGCTGACCCATATCTATGCGGGCGACGAAGCGAACGTCTTGCTGGAAACGCTCAAGCAACATCGCGACGTCACCGGCTCGAGTCGTGATCTGGACATCCTCGCGGAAGAGACGCTGCCGGCATTTGCCACCGAACACCCCGGCAGCATTCCGACTCCGGCATTGTGGCAAAACCTCGAGCAACAACGTAATCAGGCACGTCACGACATGCTCGATGCCCTGCGAGAGCACTCGCTGGCTCCGTGGATCGCCGACTTCAATGTCTGGTCTCAAAAACATGCGGCACCCAGCGACAAGACGCTGAGGCATGCGGCGTCTGCCGCGATCGAGTCTGCACATCGCAAACTTTCCAGGCGCGCGGACAAACTCGACGGTGGCCGCAAACCCTTGCATCGCATGCGCACGGCAACGAAAAAGCTTCGCTATACGATCGAGCTTTTTCAACATGCATTTCCGCACAAGGCCGCCCATGCGTGGCTTGAAGCACTGACCGACCTGCAAGGCCAGCTCGGCAAGGCACATGATCGGATGACCGGGCGAAATTTAGGCAGCGTGTTGCTCGCCGATCAGAGCGACGAGAAATTCATCAAGCAGTTGCGCCGCTGGAGCAAACGCACCGCGCACCGCGCAACCATTCATGCCGACACGTCATATAGACACCTTGCAAAGCTGGAACCCTACTGGCGCGGTTGATCGTGAAGCAGGCTCGTCTTTTAAATAAATTTTCATGTGCGCGACGCGTGCCTACCCTTGCAATCAGGCCAGCCATCGCCACTCCATAACTTTCACCTCATCGGCAGGAGTTCACATGGAATTTAGACGTCTAGGTGCATCGGGCTTCAAAGTCCCGGTCTTGAGTTTCGGTACCGGCACGTTCGGCGGCAAGGGCGAGTTCTTCCAGGCCTGGGGCCAGACCGATGTGGCAGAAGCCAAGCGGCTGATCGACATCTGCCTCGACGCCGGCCTGAACATGTTCGATAGCGCCGACATCTATTCTGGCGGTGCGGCGGAGTCGGTGCTGGGCGAGGCGATCAAGGGCCGCCGCGACAAGATCCTGATCTCGACCAAGGCTACCTTCCGTTTCAGTGACGAACCGAACGATGTCGGTTCGTCGCGCTTTCACCTGATCAACGCTGTCGATGCCGCGCTCAAGCGCCTGGGCACCGATTACATCGACCTGTTCCAACTGCACGGCTTCGACGCGCTGACACCGGTCGAAGAAACCTTGTCGACCTTGGACAATCTCGTACGCGCCGGCAAGATCCGCTATCTGGGTGTGTCGAATTTTTCCGGCTGGCACCTGATGAAATCGCTGGCCGTGGCAGACCGCTACGGTTACACCCGTTATGTCGCCAACCAGGCGTACTACTCGCTGATCGGCCGTGACTACGAGTGGGAACAGATGCCGCTGGCCGTCGACCAGGGCGTGGGCGCCGTCGTGTGGAGCCCGCTGGGCTGGGGGCGTCTTACCGGCAAGATTCGTCGCGGCCAGCCGTTGCCGGAAAACAGCCGGCTGCACAAGACTGCGGACATGGGCCCGCAGATGCCGGACGAGCTGCTCTATCGCGTGGTCGATGCACTGGACGAAGTCGCCAAGGAAACCGGCAAGACCGTACCGCAGATTGCGCTGAACTGGCTGTTGCAGCGTCCGACCGTCTCGACCGTCGTCATCGGCGCACGCAACGAGGAACAGCTCAAGCAGAACCTCGGCGCCGTAGGCTGGAATCTCACCACCGAACAGGTGGCCAAGCTCGATGCAGCCAGCGAAGTCACCCCGGCCTATCCGTATTGGCACCAGAAGGGCTTCGGCGAACGCAATCCGTTCCCGGTGAAGGTGTAAGTCCGACCGCAATGCGGACTGTCAACGGGAAGAGCAGCTTGTCGCTCTTCCCGTTGACTATGGACCATTGGCCCTACAGCGAGCGCAAGCTGGCCAGCTCACCGTCTCGAACGAAAAAACTCCCGCAACATCGCCGACGCCTCGTCCGCCAACAGGCCGCCTTGCACCTGGATGCGATGATTGTGTCGCTCGGAAATCAGCGTATCGAACACGCTACCGGCCGCGCCCGTCTTGGGGTCGGCGGCTCCGTAGACCACGCGCGCAATACGCGCGTGCACTAATGCCATGGCGCACATGGCGCAAGGCTCCAGCGTCACATAAAGCGTTGCGCCGACCATGCGGTAGTTGGCCAGCTTTTCGCCAGCCACGCGCAAGGCCTGGATCTCTGCATGTGCCGTCGGATCATGCAGGGTGATGTTGCGGTTCCAGCCCAGGCCGATGATTTGATCGTCCAGCACTAATACCGCCCCGACCGGCACCTCGTTTTCCGCGTCGCGCGCGTGCAACGCGAGCTGCAGGGCCCGGCGCATATAGGTCTCGTCGGCCGCTGAAAATGCCGTCTGCTGCGGTCCGGTGCTGGGGTCGGTCATAGGAGGTGCCGTTAAAGCGAAAGCCGAGCATAAAGCCATCGTGGATCGACGATGTTATCGGCACGCCCATCAGCGAGCAATCTGGCTCGATAGCGCCACTCAGCGTGTCGACTTGAGCAGGAGCAGCAGGCGATCGCGCATGTCGTGAACCAATGCGCTACCCCGGATGCGCCCGATCGCACTTCGATCGTTGTCGAATGCGTCGGCCAGCTTCGAGAGCGGTCGCCACGTAAAGAACCATTGCAGCCATACATACAAGGCAGCCAGCAGGCCGAAGATCGCTATCCCCACAAGCAGACGAAACGTCTCCTGATCGATGCCACGATCGGCAGGAATCGGCGGATCGAGCACGATCAATGCAGCATGGCCGCCATCGAGCTTGAGCGGCGTTACCCAGATATCGACCGGTGGGTGGCCATCGAGCAGGTGCATGGCCGTGCCTTGTTCGTTGCTTGTGCCAAGAATCTCCTGGTGATGTGCTGCCAGCAGATCGACCAGACTGGCATCGAGGCCACTGGAATGGGTTACCGCCGCATCGAGCACCAGCGCAACATCGCTGCGTGCGAGATGTCCGATCTTGCTGAAGAAACCCTCATTGGCCCGCGATGCGGTAATCAGGTAACCCTGCGGGGTACGTCCCTTCAGCAGCGGGCTGACAACTACCCACAGCAAGTCGCCGTGATCGAGCCATACGCCCTGCGTCGTAGCCAACTGGCTGATCGATGCGACGACCAATGGCTCATGCGAAATACTCTGGCGGTCCTTGCTCAATGTGCCAATGGCGGTGACCGGCGTTCCTGTAGCATCAAGCAGCATGACAATGTCGTCGCCATGGCGACGCTGCTTGAGCAGATCACTGATCGACAGGCTATCGATCCCGCCGCCGAGTTGCGGATTGGGCACCAGCGATTGTGCGACGTAATCCACGAAGGCTGGATCGCCAGCCAAGGTCTGGGCGCGAAGCTGAAGCGTCTCCAACTCCTGCGCCTGCAAGTCGTGCACGATCTCACTGGATGTCTGCAGGCGCGCCAAGGCACGCGTCCGCCCTCCCTGGTTGGCGTTCCACACGGCAGCGGACATGGCCAGCACCGAGCAAACGATCACCAGCGCCCATCCACGCCATAGCGCTTTGGTCGACGCCTTCATCGCTGCCCATCCTGGTTCAATTCGGTGGTAACGCGCGGCTTGATCGCGACCAACTGCATCGACACTTCCCGTTCCAATGCGCCAACGGGCTGGCTCTTGAGCGCGCCACGAGGATTCCAGGCATACAGCGTGCCTGGCCCGGCCGGTAAACCACGCAGTACGAAACTGCCATCGGCTGCCACAGCCGACATATAGGGCGTGGGTATGACCAACAGGTCCAGTTCCATGAAGTGGTGCACGTTGCAACTGACCAGCACAGGACCAGGTTGCGTGAAGCGATGGCTCAACACTTCACCCACTTTCTGGAACTGATAGTTGAAGACCGAGCCGGGCGTGGACGAATAGAGGTTATGCAGCACCTGATCGAGATTGGCGAATTTCACCGTACTGCCGGCGGGAATCGCCATCGCCGCGGGACGAAAATCCTGATCGACCGAGTACACGGTATAGGTGCCTGGCCGCACTTTGACCTTGCCTGACTTGGGAACAAAATAAACGAGTGTGTCGCTCACTTCGCCAGCGGCGAGAGCCTGCCCGGGATTGGCTACCAGTTCCACATGACCGGATATCTCCGATCCCGCTGATGCGTGCGCTTGGTGTGTATTGGCGGCGCTGACCATCGTGGTCAACCCGCCCAGTGCCATGACAAGGCACAGACGAAGAGCGAACATGAAGCCCCCTGAAGTTGCGTCGGCGATTGCATCAATGCAAACGGGCGGGAGCTTATAGAGCCCGACAACATCAATCTAATTGATTGATGAAATGAACTCGATCTGTTTGGCCTATGGCAAATCCGTTACGTTTGGTGACATCACACAGGGTACGGCCCGTCAGCAAAGACGGTGTCGTGATAACCCTTTATGCCCACCTCGCGTGCTAACGGACTACGAATATCCGAGCCGCTATGCAGGCTGTCGAGCACATGTTGAAAACCATAACGCGGTTGCCAACCCAGCGTATCCCTGGCGCGCGTGTTGATGTAGACGCGATCAATCCGCTCGAAAAGGCGCCAGCCTCGCGCCGCATAAAGCTCGGCGCACCCCGGAAAGCGCGCCCGCACCACTCGATCGGCATGATGCCTGATATCGGCGAGATCGGTTGGTTCGAACGGTGTCGTCGCCGAAACAATGAAGCGTCCAAAACCCAGTCGGAGACCTGCATCCAGAGCAAGCAGATGTGCGCTGACGACGTCCTCGATATCGACACGTCGATACAGCAGTTCATTCGCTTGTGCATTTTCCGGTGCAAACGCTGATCGCATCTCCGGATCATCATCTGCCTCGGGAAAAAAGCGCGATGTACGCAAAACAACCATGGGCAACCGATGCCGCTTTGCAAACAGTTCGCACAGATGTTCCGCCGCCAGCTTGCTCACGCCATAAATGTTCTTCGGCACAGGAACGACGTCTTCGGTGATCCATGCCGCCGGCTCGCCTACCGGAGGAACAAGGGCCGATCCGAACACACTGGTTGTACTGGTGAAGACAAATGCGCCGACCTTGCGGTTTATCGCTTCCTCAAGAAGATTGAGCGTACCGGTGACATTGGTATCGACGAAATCCTGGTAAGCATGCGTTGCGACGTGTGGCTTGTGCAGCGTTGCGGTGTGGATCACCTGGTCGACATCGATCATGCACTCGCGCACAAAGGTGCGGTCGCAGATCGACCCCACCCGATGTGTATACGGCGACGGCTTGAGGTCGATGCCGAGTGCGTCCCTGCCCGCCCGCGTCAAGGTCCGCATCAACGCTTCGCCAAGATGCCCCGCGCTACCTGTCACCAATATCTTCATATGCCCTCTCGAACCGCTTTTCGAGCTTAGCAGCGGCATTCTTTGCGATATACGCATAAAATATGCACGCCAACGCCGCATGCGGGTACAAGCTCATGGGTACGATCACATCGTTCGGCTTCGACATGCGGCGCATGCGCCTGCTGCGTGGCATGAAGCAGCAGCATCTGGCGCAACTGCTCGGTGTGGATCAGGCAACGATATCGCGCTGGGAGCGCGGCACGCTTGAGCCATCAAAGAAGCAAGGCGATGCCGCGCGCCGCCTGCTGGTCGACAAACCGGCTCCGACACAAGATGCAGCACTGAGGCGCCTCGTCGAGTCATCGACGCAAAAAGTGCATCTGATCTGCAGCCGCAGTCACCGCCTGCTCGCCGCGTCCGCTGCCCGCACAGCCGCATGGCAAATCGATGTCAGCACACTGCTGGGGACCTCCATGCTCGGCTACGCCAGCGATGACATCCTGCAGGCCGAGGCGAGCCTGAACGAGCTCGGCTGGCACGAGGGCGAGATCACTTCGCTCGAAATACGAACCGGCGCAAACCACGACCCACGCGTACCGATCGTGCCGGGGACGATGCTGTGGGAACGAATCGTGCTGGCGGACGGCACGGTTGGGCGGCTGGTGACTACGGTGGCCTAACCGCCGCTTAAGCGACCTCTTTTGAATCGCGAAGCAGGCCAAGCCGAACCAGGCTCTGCGCAGTGGCGACAATCGCTTCCTCGCTTGAACGCGGCGCCCAGCCGAGCAAGCGTGTGGCCTTTTCGCTCGTGGCGTTCAGGTTTACGCCAAGCAGCGGCACGATCGATTTCATCGAGGGGTCTTTCAGGGCGATAAGGCGTACCAACCAACTGGGCAACACGCGCGTAGTTACCTTGCTGGCCGCTTCCCCCATGCGATGCCGCAGCACCTTTGCCACATCGATCATCCACGTGCTTTGGCCGGAAATAGCCAGGAAGCGCTCACCGCTGGCGGCTGGATGCGTCATGGCGCGCAGATGCAGATCCGCCACATCTCGTACGTCGACAAAACCGGAATTGATCTTCGGGCACCCTGGCTGGCCGTCCATCAGGCTCTTGATCATCCGGATGGAGTGGGAGTAATCGGCACCCAGAGCGGGGCCGAGAACCGCTACCGGATTGATGGCCGACAGCTCAAGTCCGCCTCCTTCCCTGGCAATAAAATCCCAGGCCGCCCGCTCGGAGAGGGTCTTCGATTTCTGATAGGGCCAAACATTGCCCGTCAGATCGCTCCAGTCCGTTTCGTTGAACGGCCGATCCAACGGCTTATGCCCAACGCCGATCGCCCCGAAGGCGGAGGTAAGCACCACGCGCTTTACTCCAGCGTCCCGTGCGGCGCGCAGAACCCGGAGATTTCCTTCTACGGCGGGTTTGATCCAATCCTCTTCGCGAGTCTGGTTGCCCGATGGCGTCGGCGAGGCACCGTGCATCACATAGGTACACCCTTCGGCGGCCTCCGCCCAACCCTTGTCAGCGGACAGATCGGCACAGACAAACGACAAGCGCTCACCTGGCTCGACGCCACCTTCCTTGAGGTTACTGCGCACTTCCGCTTCGCGTGCCAGTGAACGGATCGTGGTTCGCACACGATATCCGTTGTTCAACAAAGCCAGCATGCAGTGCTGTGCAATAAACCCGGTCCCGCCGGTTACCAGCACGAGTTCTTCGTTCATATGAGTTTCCTGAAATGCCTGTTGATCAAGGCGGAAAGACACGCGCTTATCGGTCGATCGTCGCCATGACAAAGTCGGGATAGCGATTCCCGGCGATCGTTCCTGTCGCCAGCGCGGCGTCGAGCTTCTGCATCTCGGTGGCGTCCAGGCGGATCGCATCGGCGGCCACGTTCTCTTCCAAGTAGGTACGACGCTTGGTGCCGGGAATCGGCACGATGTTGTCCCCTTTGTGCAGCAGCCACGCGAGGGCAATCTGTCCAGGCTTCACGCCTTTGCTCGCGGCCATGTCGAACACGATCCGCGCGGCCGCCACGTTGGCGTCGTAGTTGCTGCCCTGATAGCGCGGATCGATACGCCGGGTGTCACCTTCCGGGTATTCTTCGGCTCGCTTCACGCCGCCGGCCAGAAAGCCACGTCCCAGTGGGCAAAATGGCACGAGACCAATGCCCAGTTCGCGCAGGACCGGAATAATCTCCGATTCGAGATTGCGCTCCCACAACGAGTATTCGCTTTGCAGCACCGAAACCGGATGGACCGCATGCGCACGGCGAAGATTGGCGACACCCGCCTCGGACAAACCAAAAAAGCGGACCTTGCCCTCGCGAACCAATTCGCCAACGGTGCCGGCGACATCCTCGATCGGCACCTTGCGATCGACGCGGTGCTGATAAAGCAGATCGATGTGATCCGTCTGGAGCCGACGCAACGACCCTTCCACTGCGCGGCGGATATTGGCGGGGCTGCTATCGGTCTCTGCACCGACCTGGCGCCCGTTCTCGAAGCGGAAGCCGAATTTGGTCGCAAGAATCACGCTATCGCGCCGGCCTTTAAACGCACGACCGAGCAACTCCTCGTTCGTGAACGGCCCATAGCCTTCGGCCGTGTCGAAGAAATGGCATCCAAGCTCGACGGCACGGTGCAAGGTGGCGACTGACTCCGCCTCGTCCGCCTGGCCGTAAGACTGGCTCATGCCCATGCAGCCAAGCCCGATCGCGCTGACCTCCAATCCCTGATTACCAAGTTGTCGTCTGCTCAATGTCATGAAGGCTCTTCTGTGCTTGATCGAAGCCGGCGAACGCGCCCGCATCGATCGTTTAACGGATGCCCGTCAGAGTAGAGCCAGCTTCGCGTATTTTGGATACTTGAAAGTGCGACTTACTTGCGCGAGAGTCCGGACATGAGCACAGACCCCTTTTCCGACATTCTCAAATTCACGAATGCGGAATCGCTCGTGACAGGCGGCTTCACCGCTGGTGGCACCTGGGCCGTCCGCTTTCCAGCCCCGGAAAAGATCAAATTCTTTGCCGTCGTGAAGGGGCACTGCTGGGTCTTGATCGACGGCGAGGCGGAGTCGGTTCGCTTCGAAACCGGGGACGTAGGGCTGTTGGCGGAACGGCGCTCGTTTGTTCTGGCCAGCGATCCGACGGTCACTCCCCTCGATGCCATGAGCGTGTTTTCCGGCTCTGGCAAAAGTACTGCGCAACTGGGTGATGGAGACGACTTCGCGCATATCGGTGGCCATGTCCTGCTCGATCCGACGAGTGGACGGCTACTGGCCGATGTTCTGCCACCATGGATTCATGTACCGGCGGCATCGCCGCAGGCGACAACCTTCCGCTGGCTTCTCGACCAGCTTGTCGAGGAGCGCGCCAGCGGCCAGCCAGGTACGCAGCTCGTGTCGGCGCAGTTGGCCCAGCTTCTCTTCATCCAGATTCTGCGAGCCCACCTGAAGACATCCCGCCCCATGCCACCCGGGTGGCTACGCGCGATGGGCGACCCACGCATTGCCCCTGCGCTTCGCATGATGCATGACGATCCCGCCAGGCCCTGGCATCTGGACGAACTCGCCAGCGCATGCGCGATGTCCCGCACGACCTTCGCTTTCCACTTCAAATCCGTCGCCGGCGTTGCACCCCTGACCTACCTCACCCAATGGCGCATGCGCCTTGCCGAGCGCGCCCTGCGAGAAGAAACCACACAGGTGGCAGTGATCGCCCAATCGCTCGGCTACACCTCAGAGAGCGCCTTCAGCAATGCCTTCAAGCGCCTGGTCGGTAAATCGCCCAAGGCGTATCGGAGTGCTACTTAAGCCTCGAAGAGGCCGTAACCCAGGATTCGTGCAGGATGCACATCATCGATCAGGACCGGGGGGAATCGATACCGCCTTGCCCGTTGCAGATCCATCGCTACGACGTTATGTTGCGCCTGTCGGAAAAGGCAGACTTGGTTTGGTAAGCCCAAGTCCTTTCGGAAACGGAAGCTCTGGCCTCCTGCCTTGTGCATGAGAGTCCCGCGACGAACACCGGACGCCACCATGGCGTCCAACGTTCGTCGGCGTGGTTCTCAAACCGACGAACCACTCCGGTCGAACACCGACACAGGAGTAGCTTATGCACAGCCACAAACCCTCTTCTTATGATGTCGTGATTGCCGGCGCCGGCCCGGTGGGCTTGTTGCTCGCCTGCGAGCTGCGCCTGGCGAACCTCTCGGTATTGGTGCTCGAGCAAGCCGAGGATCCGCGCTCTCCGTTGAAGCGCCTTCCGTTCGGAATGCGTGGGCTTTCAGCACCCACCCTTGAAGCGCTCTACCGCCGCGGGCTGCTCGATGACGTCGCGGCATCGCAACCGATCAAAGAAGGCACGCGTGGCAGCGGTTCCATGGCTGCGCACTGGATGAACCAGCCGCGCCGTCCGGGTGGCCATTTTGCCGGGATCCAGTTCTACCACGACGACATCGACAGCTCGCAGTGGCCTTACCGCCTGCCAGGTCCGGCCGGCACCCAAATGGCGGTCGAGATGGAGCACCTCGAATCCGTCCTGGCTGCACGGGCAAGCGCGATGGGCGTTGAGATCAAGCGCGGTCAGGGTATCGAGAGCTTCGATCAGTCAGACGAAGACGTGACCGTTCATGCGCGCGGCGAAACGTTTCGCGGACGCTGGCTGATTGGTTGTGACGGCGGCCGCAGCACAGTTCGCAAGGCGGGAGGCTTTGAATTTATCGGCACCGATCCGGAGTTCACCGGTTACTCCGTTCAAGTCGAGATGGCTGATCCGGAGAAGCTCAACCCAGGTCGCCACTACACCTCCACCGGCATGTACACGTATGCGCAACCCGGGACGATCGCAATGGTTGCGTTCGACGGGGGTGCTTTCCACCGAACCCAGCCGATCACGCTTGAGCAGGTGCAGGAGGTATTGCGCCACGTCTCCGGCACCGACGTCACGCTGAAGGCCCTGCAACTTGCCACGACCTGGACCGACCGCGCCTGCCAGGCGACGGCTTATCGCAAAGGACGCGTGCTGCTCGCTGGCGATGCGGCGCACATCCATTCGCCCTTGGGCGGACAGGGGCTCAACCTTGGGATCGGCGACGCAATGAATCTTGGCTGGAAGCTGGCGTCCACGATCCGCGGCGACGCACCGGTCGGCCTCCTCGACAGCTATGCGAGTGAACGGCAACCGGTGGGGGCACGCGTGCTCGACTGGTCGCGTGCGCAGGTCGCGCTGATGCGGCCGAGCCAGAGTTCACGTGCACTCGAAGCCATCGTTCGCGACCTCATCGGCACACGCGATGGTGCGACATACTTCGCCGAGCGCGTCTGGGGTGTTTCTCTGCGCTACAACCTTGGCGATAGCCACGCACTGGTGGGCCGCAGCGCTCCCGACTTCGAGTTGATGGATGGGACAAGGCTCGGCGAGCTACTTCGGAATGGGCGTGGCCTGCTGCTGGACTTTGGCCCTCACCCTTCCCTTCAAGCGCTAGCAGGTCGCTGGAATGGGCGAATCACGTACGTCAGCGGCGACGCCAAGGATCACCTGGGCTTGAGCGCATTACTCGTACGCCCCGATGGCTTTGTCGCCTGGGCTACGGATAACGCACCCGACCTTGAAGATATTGCTCAGGTCGCATCACGCTGGTTTGGCGAGCCCGAACGGTAATTTGCCTGAGCCGTTATTTCAATCGGCCAACACAGACACGCGACTCAGCTGCGCCGTAGGTTAGCGACTATAGCCTGAATGCCGGCACGGCCTTCACATCAGAAATTGCAGTATAGTGTACTTTATTCTGTACAAATGTCGAACCGACGGAGTACGCCATGTCCATCTCAGCCAGCGATGTGATCCCGCTTTCCCAAGCCAGGGCTAACCTGTCTGAACTGGCCGATCAGGTGAAGGCCGGAGCCGAGAAAATCGTCACCAAAAATGGGGAGAGTTACGTTGCCATCATCGATGCGCAGCGACTGGATTACTACCATCAGTTAGAGCGTGAACGCATTCATTTGCTACTGATGGAGGATGCCAGTAAGGGCTTGGCCGACGTAGCCGCCGGCAAAGTCAAAGAAGCCCGGAGCGTCCTCTCCGCTCTTAAGCGACGCCGTGTCGCCAGAACAGCAGATTGACTAGCTGAATCGCTTCGTGATAGCCCACCATGCAGTCAAACTCACTTCCAACTTCGAGCACCATCTCGAAGAGGTCGAAGCATTCCTGCGGCAAGCCGGAGCCATACAGGCCTTCGATACGCTACTGAACGAACTGACAGATACCGTCATCCCGAATCTAGAACGCTTCCCTGGGATGGGCCGGTCATTCCTCGAGCGCCCCACCCGCTCCGTAGAAACGAGAAATAGCGTCACTCGCCTAGCCGAACAGCTGAACGCCATTGCTGAAGGCAGCGAACTGCGCGAGTACGTGACGGCGCATTACCTACTGCTGTATGTGCAGATCAAAAGCAATGTATATCTGCTCTCCATCCGCCATCACCGGCAACTCTCGTTCGACCTGGCAAGTCACTGGCCAGTGTAAGCAATAGACACCAGAGGATAGTCATGATGCCCGAGACCAAGGCTCGTCAACAGATCAACCAAAAGTTCGAACAAGCGGGCTGGGTCACTCAGGACGTGAAGCAGCTCAATTTGTCGGCGGACGTTGGCGTAGCCGTGCTCGAGTACTCCACCGATACCGGTCCGGCCGACTATGTGCGGTCTATCAATCGCGCCACTTGCGGAGTGATCGAAGCGAAGAAGGATAACTCAGGTGAAAACCTCACTGTGTCGGAGATCCAGACCGACAAGAGTGGTTTGCAGAAGGCTTGGGGCTTTTTTGGCAGGGAACTGGATACGCTGGCGAATGAGATGAATGAGGAATTAGTGGCATGAACCAAAGTAGTGCTTTGCCAAATGGATGGCTTGAAGTCGAGTTTGGCGAACTTTTCGTACAACCAGGCAACGATGTCGTTGATGGCCCATTTGGCTCCAACTTGAAGGCCAGCGAGTATGCTTCGGCCGGCATTCCCATTGTTCGACTTCAGAACATTGATAGGAATCGTTTCGTCGCCAAAAACATTCAATTCGTAACTTTAGAGAAGGCTGACGAGTTAGAACGGCATACTTTCATACCCAACGACATACTCATCACAAAGCTAGGCGACCCTCTAGGTAAAGCGTGCTTAGCGCCACCCAACATCCAGCGGGGTGTGCTGGTCGCAGATGTGGTTCGCGCTCGCATAACCCATTCCTGGGTTGATGTAAACTTTCTTTGTCATCAAATCAATTCGGATAACGTTATAGAGCAGTTCAAGGAGCAGACCAAAGGGACGACACGGCCCCGTGTCAATCTCACCAAAATTCGGGCTTTGAGAATGCGCGTCGCCCCTAGAGCGGAGCAGGCTCGCATCGTCGTCAAACTCGAAGAACTGCTGTCTGATCTCGATGCCGGCATAACAGAGCTGCAGGCTGCGCAGAAGAAGCTGCAGCAATACCGGCAGTCCCTGCTCAAGGCCGCCACCCAAGGTACGCTCACCGCCCGGTGGCGCGAAGCGCAACGTAAGCTCACACTCCCAACCGAAACAGGCATCCAGCTGCTGCAACGCATCCTCACCGAGCGACGCATACGCTGGGAAGCCAAACAACTTGCCAAGTTCAAGGAACAAGGCAAAGCCCCACCTGAAGACTGGCAAAAGAAGTATCCCAAACCAGTGCAGCCGGATACCACGGACTTGCCTGCGCTTCCGGAGACGTGGGTGTGGGCGAGCTTGGACATGCTCGGTGAAATTGCTTCCGGTGTCGCCAAAGGCACCAAACGCGATGACAATATGCCTGTTCGGGAAGTGCCTTACCTGCGGGTAGCGAACGTGCAGCGTGGTTATCTCGATCTGTCCGAAGTAAAAACTATCCTCGCCATCGAACGCGATATCGAAGAGCTGGCCTTAAAGAGCGGTGACGTTCTGTTCAATGAAGGTGGTGACCGCGACAAGTTGGGACGAGGCTGGGTGTGGCGTGACGAGATTGCTGAGTGCATTCACCAGAACCATGTCTTCCGTATGCGGCCCTACTTGCCCGACCTACAGCCGGAGCTAATATCGCATCATGGGAACACATTCGGAAAGTTGTGGTTCCAGAACGCAGGTAAGCAAACCACCAATCTGGCGTCGATCAACATGACCATGCTCAGAGCGTTCCCCGTGCCAGTTGCACCAGCTATTGAACAGCGAGAGGCTCTTATTCAGATACAGACACAGTTGGAAGCCCTGGACCACCAGCAACAGGCGACAGCGTTGGCCATGAAGCAGTCGATCGCTCAACGTCAAAACATCCTTCGCGCAGCCTTTGCGGGCCATCTGACGCCGCAAGACCCGAATGACGAGCCGGTCGCTGTGCTGCTGGAACGCATCCGCGCCGAAAGAGCGGAACGCGCCAAACAGCCCAAAGTCCTTAAGATCAAGAAAAAAAAGGAGATCACCGCTGTGGTGAGCTTACTGATCGACGTGCTCGCAGAAGCGGGTGACTGGATACCGGCGCAAGAGGCATTTCGACGCTGTGGCTTAGCCGATGGTGCGCCGACTGAGCAAATTGAAGCGCTCTACGCCGAGCTGCGCGCGCTGGATAAGACTGGCCGCTTAGCGGTCGATCCTGTGGTCGATACGCAAGGCCGCAAGTTGTACGACAAACTGAAACTGCTGGCGGGCTGAATATGCGCCTGGACAAGCTCACCATCGGAAGCGCGAAGGACAGTCCGACGCACCAGTTCAAGAATCTGAAAAACGTCACCATTGATTTCGATCAAGATCATTGGGTCACGGTGGTTATCGGTTGGAACGGTACCGGTAAGTCCAATGTGTTAGAGGCGCTGGCCATCATCTTCCGCGACCTGATCGCCAAGAAGCGCGCGCCTGCGTTCGCCTTTCAGCTGGCATACCGCATGGGCACGGGCAAGAACCTACGCCAAATCCACATCGACGCCGATCCAGATCGTGAAAAGAATACTTTTCTAATCCACATCGCCAATGCCAAGCAGAACGACCTAGTTCACAGTGTTCTGGACTTTGACGGAGGCATGGATAAATCAACACTGGGGGAGCCGATCAAGCTCACAACCTTTCTGAATGCTGATACTGAGTACCTACCGCGCTATGTATTTAGCTATTACTCAGGGGAGAGCACCCGCATGCATGAGGTATTCCGTCCTTACTTGGAAACCTATGATAGCAAGCTACGCAACGGCGAAGACCCTGGCCTGAAACGCCTATTCTATGCGATGCCGGTGCATAGCCAGTTCGTGCTGCTAGCCTTCCTGATTCAGCAGTCCGAGGCTATGCGGACCTTCCTCGATGATCACCTCGGTGTGGATCCGGACGAAGGCATAGAGTCGGTGCTGTTCGTCTTGCGCCAGCCGCCTTGGAAATCAAAGGCTGTCGATGGTGATCCGCGCTTCTGGAATGCGCGTGGCGTAGTACGTGACTTCCTGTCCCGTCTCTATGACATAGCTTTAGCACCTATTGAGGTCAGCCGGCGCGTATCAACATCCATTTGGAATAAGGAAACGCTGCAGTTCAAATATCTGTACGTGAAAGATATCTCCGCCTTGCGAAGCTTAGTGGGCAAACAAGCACCAGCGCAGTTCTTTCGTGACCTGGAAAGTACCTACGTCTCAGAGTTGATCGAAGAGGTGCGCATCCGAGTTCGATTGAAGAAAAATGACGGCAGTGTGACCTTCCGCGAACTCAGCGAAGGCGAGCAACAGTTGCTCACTGTTTTGGGACTACTGCGCTTTACCTCAGAGGATGAGAGTCTATTCCTGCTGGATGAACCAGATACGCATCTGAATCCGCGTTGGAGCGTTGACTATCTTAATTACCTAAAATCGTTTGTCGGGAAGAACAATGAAGGCCAGGACAATAGCCACATTGTGCTGACGACCCACAACCCCTTGGCCATTGCCGAGTTGGCAAAGGAACAGGTTCAAATTCTTTATCGTGAAGTAGGTAGCCGAATGGTTCGAGCGGAAAATCCCGCCGTTGATCCCAAAGGGATGGGATTCGCTGGTATTGTGACCAGTGACATGTTTGGTCTGGGCACCAGCCTGGACAAAGCTACGAACGACGATCTCTTGGCTCTGCATCAGCTATCCACACAGCGTGCGGCGCTAAATGACGCTGAACGGGCAAATTTAGTGGAAATACGTCAGCGGCTTGAGGGCTTGGATTTCAATTTCGCGTCTAGGGATCGGTTGGAGCAAGAGTATCTTCGCGCCAGATTTGATCTAGCTGGAGACGGTGATATCGACGATGCCATCGTCACACCAGAAAACAAACAGAAAGCACTCAATGCCTTGGTGCAAAGCCTGCTACGCAGCTTGCAGGAGGGGAAAGCTTGAGGTTCATCCAGATTCCACTGCCCCCCCCTTTACCCTCGCGCTGGCCCAGCGTTTACGCTAGCAGGATCGCGCAAATCAATGCGTTAGGTACGCATGCCCTTCGATCCGCGTACGTCAAAAAACATGGCAGCTGGGGTCTGCTCAAGAACTGGCTTTCAAAAGTTAGCTTTAATAAGTGCTGGTACTGTGAAGCGAAAAGCACGCGTGCGCCTTTTGATGTAGACCACTTCCGGCCTAAGCTGTCCATCACCGTGGATGGCGTCAAACTGGTGGGCCACGACGGCTACTACTGGCTCGCCTATGAGTGGCAAAACTTTCGCCTTTCGTGCCAACGGTGCAACCGCCCTGAAAAGGACAACGCAACCATCTTGCACGGCAAGGCCAACGAATTTCCGATCCAAGATGAGACACGGCGTTGCTTGTTGCCGGCGGACAACCCGAATGCTGAGTCTCCCAGACTACTAGATCCCTGTAGTGAAGTTGATTGCAGACTACTCGCCCATGGTCTTGACGGCGAGGTCAAGCCGGTGGCTCAGCAGGGCACTTGGGAATACCAGCGCGCTCGTTACACAATTGATCGACTCGGATTCAATGAGTGGAACACCTCAGAGGATAGGAGAAGTCGATGGCAAACATTGGCTACGCTGATTGCCATCGCTGGCAACATGGCCAATCCTGCTATCGAGGCCGAACTCAGCAAACATCTTTCTAACGACTATGAATACGCCAGCTTCTTCCGATCTGCCATCGGCACACATCGCGACAAGGCTTGGGTGGAAGCACTTCTATGAATACATCAACCCTCATCCAGAAAGTCTGGAACTTCTGTCATACCCTGCGCGACGACGGCGTGGGCTACGGCGATTATCTGGAGCAGCTCACCTACCTACTGTTCCTGAAGATGGCACACGAGTATGCGCAAGAACCTTACAACCGCGACACGCACATCCCGAAGCGCCACGATTGGACCAGTCTGCGCAGCAAGACAGGCGAATCGCTGGAAGCACATTACTTGGCTACGCTGCACAAGCTTGGACAGGGTACAGGCATGCTTGGCGCGATCTTCTTTAAAGCCCAGAACAAGATCCAAGATCCGGCCAAGCTTTCGCGCCTAGTGCAGATGATCGATGAGCAAAGCTGGGTAGGTATGGATGCTGACACCAAGGGCGACCTCTATGAAGGCCTGCTGCAGAAGAATGCTGAAGACACCAAAAGCGGCGCAGGACAGTACTTCACACCGCGTCCCATCATCCAAGCGATGGTGGAGTGTCTGCGCCCCGCGCCGGGCAAGACCATTGCCGATCCGGCCTGCGGTACGGGCGGCTTCTTTTTGGGGGCTTACAACTGGCTAACCCGCCCCGAAACCAAGTTGAACAAGCGTCAGAAGGAGTTCCTGCGCGACAAAACCTTCCATGGCAACGAAATCGTACCCAGCACGCGCCGCCTGTGCTTGATGAACCTTTTTCTGCACAACATTGGCGAGTTGGATGGGGAGCCGTCAGTGGAACGCTCGGATGCGCTGATTGCCGAACCACAGCGCAAAGTGGACTACGTGCTAGCCAACCCGCCTTTCGGCAAGAAAAGCAGCATGACCATCACCAACGAGGAAGGTGAGGAGGATAAGGACGCCCTGACCTACGAACGACAAGACTTTTGGGAAACCACCTCAAACAAGCAGCTTAACTTCCTGCAACACATCGTGAGCATGCTGAAGGTGGACGGCAAAGCGGCTGTGGTGCTACCCGACAATGTACTGTTCGAAGGAGGCGCTGGTGAGAAGATTCGCCGAAAGTTCCTGGAAAACTGCGATGTTCATACCATCCTGCGTCTTCCGACAGGCATCTTCTACGCGCAGGGCGTGAAGGCAAATGTGGTTTTTTTTGACAATGCTCCCAAGAATGGCCGCGTGCACACCAAAGGAATTTGGTTTTATGACCTACGCACTAACAAGCGCTTCACTCTAAAAACCCGCACAGTCAAGCTCGATGACTTGCAGGACTTTATCGCCTGTTATAAGCCGGAAAACCGGCATGAGAGGACTACTACTGAGCGTTTCAGGTTTTTCAGTTATAAAGACCTGATGGCACGCGAGAAGGCAAGCCTCGATATCTTCTGGCTGAAGGACGAGAGCCTGGACAACCTTGACGATCTGCCTCCGCCAGATGTACTGCAACAGGAGATCATTGAGCACCTGGAAGCCGCATTAAGTGCATTTCGCGATATGGCAGTAAGTTTGCCAAAGCTTCATAACGAAGAAATGGCGGTCACGACCAACTATGTGAAATCAAAACGTAAACCAGCAACGTCTACTCGCCATCGTCGTTGAGAAGGCGTGGCCAGCAGTAATTTCCGATCTGACCCGAATCGACTAGGTTAAACCTTGCCGCATTTAAAATCGTCGTATCCATTACCGGCCCAACTCTGTTATCCGCACCAACCTCAGAGCTTGCTGATCCAACCGTCAATCGCGCCGGCTTACTCCCACTCGATCGTCGCCGGCGGCTTGCCGCTGATATCGTAGACCACGCGTGAGACACCACGCAGTTCGTTGATGATGCGGTTGGAGACCTTGCCGAGGAACTCATAGGGCAAGTGCGCCCAATGCGCGGTCATGAAATCGATGGTCTCTACCGCGCGTAGCGCGATTACCCACTCATAGGCGCGCGCATCGCCAACAACACCTACCGACTTGACCGGAAGGAATACGGCGAAGGCCTGGCTGGTCTTGTCGTAGAGGTCCCAGCTGCGCAATTCTTCGATAAAGATGGCGTCGGCACGCGCCAGCAGTTCGGCGTATTCGGCTTTGACTTCACCCAGGATACGCACGCCCAAGCCGGGGCCGGGGAACGGATGGCGGTAGACCATTTCGCGCGGCAGGCCGAGTTCGACGCCGATGCGGCGGACTTCGTCCTTGAACAATTCACGCAACGGCTCGACCAGCTTGAGCTTCATGTGCTCAGGCAGGCCACCGACATTGTGATGGCTCTTGATGACGTGTGCCTTGCCGGTCTTGCTGCCGGCCGACTCGATCACGTCGGGATAGATGGTGCCTTGCGCCAGCCACTTCACTTCGCCGCCACTGGCGTGGGTGAGCTTGGCCGATTCTTCGTCGAAGATGTTGACGAACAGGCCGCCGATGATCTTGCGCTTGGCTTCCGGATCGCTGACGCCGGCCAGCGCATCGAAATAGCGCTGCGCCGCGTTGACGCGGATGACCTTGACGCCCATGTGCTGGGCCATGGTGGCCATGACCTGGTCGCCTTCCTGCCAGCGCAGCAGGCCCGTATCGACGAAGACGCAGGTGAGCTTGTCGCCGATCGCACGGTGCAGCAGCGCCGCGACGACGGAGGAATCGACGCCGCCGGAAAGGCCCAGCAGCACCTGATCATCACCAACCTGATCGCGCACGCGGGCGATCTGATCGTCGATGATGTTGGCAGCCGTCCACAGCGTGCGGCAGCCGCAGATCTCGGTGACGAAGCGGCGCAGCAGTGCTTCGCCCTGCTTGGTGTGCGTGACTTCCGGATGGAACTGCACGCCGTACCAACGCTTTTCTTCGTTGGACATGCACGCTACCGGCACGCGGTCGGTGCGGCCCGTGACAGTAAAGCCCGGCGGCTCTTTGGCGACGTGATCGCCATGGCTCATCCACACGTCGAGCGCAGGCTTGTCGGCCGGGTGATCGGTAAGACCCTTGAGCAGGCTGTCCTGCGCCACGATCTGCACGGTAGCGTGGCCGAACTCGCGGGCGTCCGCGGCTTCAGTGGCACCGCCGAGCTGCGCGGCGAGGGTCTGCATGCCGTAGCAGATACCAAGCAGCGGCAGGCCAGCATCGAAGACCTCTTGTGGCGCTTTCGGTGCGCCTTCAAGCGTGGTCGATTCCGGGCCACCGGAAAGAATGATGCCCTTCGCGCCGAACGCAGCGATCTCGGAGGGATCGTGGTCCCATGCCCAGATTTCGCAATAGACACCGATCTCGCGAATACGGCGGGCGATCAGCTGCGTGTACTGCGCGCCGAAATCGAGGATGAGGATCTTGTCGGTATGGATGTTGGTCATGGGCACTGGCCAAGAGATCGACGGTGGGCTCTTGCTCGTCATTCCGGTGCAGGCCGGAATCCACTACTCGAGCGTGACGCCCGCCATGCGTTGCCACAAACGGAACGTATGACGGATGGATTCCGGCCTACGCCGGAATGACGAGGTTGAGGGACTGAAGCCGCTCAACCTCGCCGTGCATTCACTCAGGAATTCAGCCGGTAATTCGGCGCTTCCTTGGTGATCTGGATGTCGTGCGGATGGGCTTCGGTGACGCCGGCCGAGGTGACCTTGACGAACTGGGCGTTGTTGCGCACGTCGTCGATGGACGCTGCACCGAGGTAACCCATCGAAGCGCGCAGGCCGCCGATCAGCTGATGGATGATATTGCGCAGCGGACCGCGATACGGCACACGACCTTCAATGCCTTCGGGAACGAGCTTGTCCGCGTCGGCTTCGTCCTGGAAGTAGCGATCCTTGGAACCGAGCGCCATCGCACCGAGCGAACCCATGCCGCGATAGCTCTTGTACGAACGGCCCTGGAACAGCTCTACTTCGCCCGGCGATTCTTCGGTACCGGCAAACATGGAACCGAGCATCACGGTCGACGCGCCAGCGGCGAGCGCCTTGGGGATGTCGCCCGAGTACCGGATACCACCATCGGCGATCAGCGGGATTTCGTCTTTCAGCGCGGTGGCGACCATGTCGATCGCGGTGATCTGCGGAACACCGACGCCGGCAACGACGCGCGTGGTGCAGATGGAACCGGGGCCGACACCGACTTTGACCGCATCGACGCCGACATCGAGCAGCGCGCGTGCGGCTTCGCCGGTGACGATGTTGCCGGCGATGACCTGCACTTGCGGGTAATTCTTCTTGACCCAACCGGCGCGATCGATCACGCCTTGCGAATGGCCGTGCGCGGTGTCGACCACCAGCACGTCAACGCCGGCATCGACCAGCGCGGCAATACGCTGCTCGGTATCGCCGCCCACGCCCACCGCTGCGCCAACCAGGAGGCGCTCAAGGCGATCCTTGGCGGCATTGGGGTTGTCACGGGCTTTCTGGATGTCCTTGACGGTGATCAGACCGCGCAGCTGGAAGTCGCCGTTGACGACCAGCACCTTTTCGATGCGGTTCTTGTGCAGCAGTTGCAGCACGTCGTCCTGGCTGGCGCCTTCGGGCACGGTGATCAGCTTTTCCTGGCGCGTCATGATGTTGCGCACCGGGTCGTCATGCTTGCGTTCGAAGCGCAGGTCACGGCTGGTGACGATGCCGACCAGCTTTTCGCCGTCGACCACCGGCACGCCGGAAATATTGTGTGCGCGGGTGAGCTGCAGCACTTCTCGAATCGAGGTGTTCGGGCCGACCGTGATGGGGCTGCGGATCACGCCGGCCTCGAACTTCTTGACCAGCCGAACTTCAGCCGCCTGCTGCTCGGCCGTCATGTTCTTGTGGATGATGCCGATGCCGCCGTTCTGAGCCATGGTGATGGCCAGGCGCGCTTCGGTCACCGTATCCATCGCCGCGGAGACGATTGGAATATTGAGCCGGAGGTTACGGGTCAAACGGGTGGAAGTGTCTACGTCGCGGGGCAAGACGGCCGAGTGGGCCGGTACGAGGTAGACGTCGTCGTAGGTGAGAGCCTCGGCGAGGATGCGCATGCGAAAGTCCCGCTGCAAAGAGAGGATTATACGCGCCATCCCGATGGTGCGCCACACCATCCAGGCGTCACTGCGTCAATCCGTCCCGGGCCTCGGCCGCTTCGAGCGTGTTTTCCATCAGCGTGGCGACGGTCATCGGGCCGACACCACCGGGCACCGGCGTGATCCAGCTGGCACGCTCGGCGGCCGGCGCGAACTCGACATCGCCGATCAGGCGGCCGTCGTCCAGCCGGTTGATGCCGACGTCGATCACCACCGCACCGGGCTTGATCCACTCACCCTGGACCAGCCCCGGTCGGCCGACCGCAACAATGACGATATCCGCCTGCCGGACGAACCCTTCCAGGTCCTGGGTGAACTTGTGGCAGCTGGTGGTCGTGCAGCCGGCGATGAGCAATTCAAGCACCAGCGGCCGACCGACATGATTGGAGACGCCGACGACCACGGCGTGCTGCCCTCGCACCGGGCGATCGGTGTGCCCCAGCAAGGTCATTACGCCCTTTGGCGTACACGGACGCAGGCCGAACCGGCGCAATGCCAGGCGACCGAGATTGACCGCCTGGAAGCCGTCTACGTCCTTGTCCGGATCGATACGGTCGACCAGGGCGTCTTCGTCGATATGCTCGGGCAGCGGCGACTGCACCAGGATGCCGTGTACCGAGGGGTCGGCATTGAGCCGGTCGATCAGGGCGAAGAGTTCTTCCTGGCTCGTATGGGCCGGCAGGTCGAAGTCGAAGGACCGGAAACCGACCTGATGGCAAGCCTTGCGCTTGTTGCGCACGTAGACCGACGAACTGGCGTCGTTGCCGACCAGCACGACGGCAAGCCCGGGTTCGGCCAGTCCCTTGGCCTTGCGCTCGGTCACACGCTTGGCGATGCGGTCCAGCAATTCCTGGGCAATCCGCTTACCGTCGAGAATGCGAGCGCTCATGGCATTTTCCTTATCCTGCAAAGCGCGACATTATCCTGACTCGACCTTGGCCGCACAAACGATGTCGGCTATTTGCCAACAAGAGTCATCATGACAACTGCCCCCGTACCCGCACTGATCTCGCTGAACGCGCCTCCGTTGCTGCTGCGCCCCTGGCAGGACGACGATGCGCCGGCACTCTATGAAGCCATTGCCGAATCGATCGAGAGCGTCGGTCGCTTCCTGCCCTGGTGCCATCCCGACTACCGCCTGGACGAAGCCCAGGCTTGGATGGCCCACTGCCGCGCCAGCTGGCTGGACGGCAGCATGCACGACTTTGCGATCCTGTCGGCCGAAGGCCGGCTGTTGGGTGCCGTCGGCCTCAACCAGCTCGACTACCGCAACTTTCGCGCGAACCTGGGCTACTGGATCCGCGATTCGGCGCGTGGCCACGGCTATACGGCACTGGCTGCGCGCGCGGTCGCGGCGTTTGGCTTTGGCTCGCTGGCGCTGCAGCGCATCGAAATTGTCGCTGCCGTGGATAACCTGGCCAGCCAACGATGCGCCGAGAAAATCGGTGGCCGACGCGAAGGCATCGCGCGTCGGCGCATCTGGATACACAACAACGCGCACGATGCAGCGGTTTACGGCCTGGTTCCCGACGACCTGACTTAGCCCGCCGCGGCGCACCAGCGCACGATGTCTTCGTAGCCTTCGAACACCGCCTGTGACCCGCAGCCCGGGCATTCCGGGTCACGCGGCAAGCGGGTTTCGCGAAAGCGCATGCCCAATGCATCGAACGACAGCAGACGCCCGACCAAGGGCTCGCCCAAGCCCAGGATCAGTTTCAAGGCTTCGGTCGCCTGCAACAGACCAACGATGCCAGGCAACACGCCAAGCACACCCGCCTCGCTGCAATTGGGCGCGTCGGCCGCAGCGGGCGGCTCGGGAAACAGGCAGCGATAACACGGTGAATCGGCGCGGCGCGGATCGAATACGCTTACCTGCCCGACAAAGCGTTCGACCGCGCCGTAGATCATCGGCATCTTCAAGCGCTGGACCGCAGCGGCAATCAGATAACGCGCGGGGAAGTTATCCGCACCATCGATGACCAGGTCATGGCCTTGCAGCAGGCGCTCGACACTATCGGCCTGCAGGCGCTCGCTGTGCAGATGTACCTTGACGCGCGGGTTGAGCGCGGCAAGCGCAAGCTGCGCGGATTCGGTTTTCAGCATGCCCACGCGCGCGTCGGCGTGGATCACCTGGCGATGCAGATTGGAGCGCTCGACGCGGTCATCGTCGATCAGCGTGATGTCACCGACACCGGCGGCGGCCAGGTAAAGCGCTGCGGGCGCACCCAGGCCACCGGCGCCCAACAGCGCGACTTTCGCCTTGCCGAGCTTCGCCTGCCCTGCTTCGCCGACCTGAGGCAAACGCAGCTGGCGGGCATAGCGCTCGGCGGCATCGTTATCCAGGGTGCCGGCAGTCACTGGCAGGCCTTCGGTCTTCCAGCGCGTGAACCCACCGGCGATCGAAGCGACCTTGCCGTAACCCATGCGTTGCAGGGCTTCGGCCGCAAGCAACGAACGTTGCCCGCTACCGCATATGAGCAGGATCGGTCGATCGCGATCGGCCTCCTGCTGTTCGATGCGCAATTCGAGGAACCCACGCGAGATACCCAGCGCACCGGTAGCGATGCCGCTGGCGCGTTCGTCGTCTTCCCGGACGTCGATCAACAGCGCTCCGCGCGATTGGCGTGCCAGGGCTTGTGTGGGTGTGATTTCTTCGACTTGCTGACGGAGGGCTGCAAGCCAGCTGTCGCGGTTTAGGGCGTCGGTCATGTGGCCTAGTTTACGCCGTTGGTCGAAGAGTGCCCCTCACCCCGACTCTCTCCCTCGGTAAAGCCAGGGAAGCGGAAGCTCGACTGAAGCAGTTTTCAGTGCGCGAGCTTTTACACCCTCTCTCCTGGCTTGCCGGGAGAGAGGGTTGAAGTGAAGGTGGCTTTGTCTTCAGCGCTAACGCTTACTTGCGCTTTTTCATCTCGCGAATCATGCGCTGGCGCTTGCGCATCTGCCCTTCGGTCAGCACATTCTTCTTGCCGGCAAACGGGTTCTCGCCATCGCGGAAACTGATGCGGATCGGCGTGCCTTCCAGCTTGAAGCGCTGACGGAAGAAGTTTTCCAGATAACGTCGATACGCCGGCGCAATATGCTTGGTACGGCTGCCGTGAATGACGATGGTCGGCGGGTTGCTGCCGCCCGGATGCGCAAAGCGCAGCTTGGGCGCATGACCGCGCACCAATGGTGGCTGATAGCCCTCGTAGGCACGCTCGAGCGTCTTGGTCAGTTCGGACGACACAAGTTCCTTGGTGGCAGCGGCATGTGCACGCACCACGGCACGCATCAGTTCGCGCAAGCCCGAACCATGCAGCGCGGAAATGAATACCCGCTTGGACCACTCGACGAATTGCAGGCGGCGCTCCAACGCGCGCTCGCACTGTTCGCGCTGGTACGCGTCCAGGCCATCCCATTTGTTGACGGCAATGACCAGCGCCCTGCCCTCTTCGAGGGCATGACCGATCAGGGTGAGATCCTGGTCGGAGAGGTTTTCGCGAGCATCGATCATCACCACCACGACCTGCGCGGCAGCCATCGATTGCAGCGTCTTGATGACGCTGAACTTCTCGACCGCTTCCTCGACGCGCGCCTTGCGACGTACGCCCGCGGTATCGATCAGGGTATAGCGCTTGCCGTCACGTTCCAACGGCACGCGGATGGGATCGCGCGTGGTACCGGCGACATCGGAAACGATCAGGCGGTCTTCGCCGAGCAGGCGGTTGATCAAGGTGGACTTGCCGGCATTCGGACGGCCGACGATGGCAACGCGGATGCTGCCATCCTCACCCTCGACAGCGTCGTCCGATTCCGGCGGCAGCAGCGGCAATGCCGCTTCGATCAGATCTTCGGTGCCGCGATTGTGTGCGGCAGACAACGGCAATGTCGTGCCGATGCCGAAGACGGAAAACTCCGACAGCGACGTCTGGATATCCAGGCCATCGGTCTTGTTCACCGCAGCGATGATCGGCTTGCCGCTGCGACGCAGCTCATCGAGGATGCTGCGATCCTGCGGTAGCAGGCCGTCGCGCGCGTCCACCACGAACACGAGCACGTTCGCCTCGCCGATGGCCAGGCGAACCTGTTGCGCGGTCAGGCCTTCGAGGCCTTCTTCGGTGCCGGACAAACCGCCGGTATCCACAACGACGAAGGGCCGTTCGCCAGTACGGCAAATGCCGTAGTGGCGATCGCGAGTGACGCCCGGCATATCGGCCACCAAGGCGTCGCGGCTGCGCGTCAGCGCGTTGAACAGGGTCGATTTACCGACGTTGGGGCGACCGACCAGAGCGACGACGGGCAGCATGGGGAATCATCGGCCTCGGGGAATCAGTGGCCGGCGAGACGGTAAGCGCCAATACGGCCCTTCACGTCTTCGACGTACACTACATCGCCCACGACCAGCGGCTGAGCGCGGATGGCCTTCTTGGACAGGCGCTCGCGAGCGGCCAGTGCACCGTCGCCGCTCTGCAGCCAATGCACATAGCCTTCCATGTCGCCAGCAACGACATAATCGGCCTGCACGGCAGGCGCAGTCAGCCAGCGGTACTTGAGCTTGTCATTCTTCCAGATGTCGGCACCGCCGCTCTTGTCGAAGCTCCACACCTGCGAATCGTCGTCGACACCGTAGAGCGCGTTGCCCTTGACGTCGATCGAGGTGAAAGTGGAGAACGCGCGCGACCAAAGCGGGCGACCGCTCGGGCCGTCTACGGCCACGAGGTTGCCGTGGTAGGCCGCGCCGTACAGCGTGTTGCCGTCGATCAAGATGGCGCCGTCAGCGTCGTTCAGGCGGTCGATTTCGGTACGGCCCTCGCCGCTGGCGAGCGACTGCTCCCACAGCTTGTCGCCGTTGTCCATGCGCAGGGCGACCAGCTTGCCGCCATCGCTACCGAAGAACACCACGCCGTTGGCGCCCAGCAGCGGGCCATTGCCACGCAGGCTGAGCAGCGGCACGGTGCTCTGGTCGTAGGCCCAGCGGCGCTCGCCGGTGCTGCTATCGAAACCGTACAGGCGACCGTCACCGGTGCGCGCGACCACCAGGTTGCCGACGATCGTCGGTGCGGACAGCACTTCGGAATTGAGCGTGGCCGACCAGCGATCGCTGCCGTCCTTTGCATTCAGGCCATAGACGTGGCCATCGAGGGTACCCACGACCAGCAAGTCGCCGGACACCGCCGGACCACCGGCGTAGTACGAATCGTAGCGCTGCTTCTTGGTGTCACCCCAGCCGAACCAGCCGTGCTGGCGCGAGCTCTTGCTCCAGAGGGTCTTGCCGGTCTGCGCATCGAAGGCAGCCAGGTGGCCGTCGGTGCTGGCCGCGTAGAGCACGCCGTCGGCATAGGAGGGGCGCAGGCGCAGGCCGCTGTCGCCAGCGCCCTTGCCAACGCTGCTGCGCCACAGGCGCGTGACCTGCACGGAGGGCTTGAAGCCCTTCTCAAGCGGTGTGGGCGGCTGAACGTTCTCTTTCTTGAAAGAGTGGCAGCCAGCGAGCGCTACCAAAGACGTCAGCGCGATCAGCAAAAAACGACGGTTCATGCACCCTGC
>Ga0105240_10001562_pt1 | contig 38837 bp, 39 predicted proteins | sample KBSC54metaG_FD_80426 | JGI IMG/M metagenome (GOLD analysis project Ga0105240, IMG submission 80426) | Corn rhizosphere microbial communities from Kellogg Biological Station, Michigan, USA - KBS C5-4 metaG | ecosystem: Host-associated > Plants > Roots > Rhizosphere > Soil | place: Michigan, USA... | reverse complement strand
TGCAGCTCCCTCGTGGAAGCGTTCGCGGCGGTTTGCTCACGCAGGCCAGCGTGCTGAAGGTAACCGCGAATGGGACCACCACTTCACCTGTGAAACGGGGCGCCCGGATCATGGCTCGTATTTTGGGTAAACCACCACCGCCCCCGCCCCCGGGTGTTCCCGCCCTGGAACCCGACACCCGCGGCGCCACCACCATCCGGGAGCAACTGGCCCGGCACCGCGCGCAGGAATCCTGCGCCGCTTGCCATCGCGGTTTCGACCCGCCGGGCTTTGCGCTCGAAAGCTTCGATGTCATGGGCGGCTGGCGTGAACGTTATCGCGCGCTCGGCGGAGGCCAGCCTGTTAAGGGCATTGGTCACAATGGACTTCGCTTCCATTTCGGCCTGGGCCCGGCCGTGGACCCCAGCGGTGAATTGCCTGATGGCGTCAGGTTTCAAAACGTAGTCGAACTCAAGCAGGAGTTGCTCCGCGACCCGGAACAGCTGGCGCGCAACCTGGCCCGGCAGCTCGCGATTTATGCCACCGGCGCTCCCATCCAGTTTTCGGACCGGCCCCAAATCGCCAAGATCCTGGAGCGAACGCGAGGGACCGGTTATGGGGTTAGGAGCCTCATTGAGGAAATCGTGCAGAGTGATTTATTCTTGAACAAATGACCCGAGCGAGCCGTTTATGAAAGAGCACCAAACCACAGGAACTTTGCGCAGCCCCTTCGTTTCGACCCAGGGCGCGATGTCGCGCCGCCGCTTTCTTCGCGGCACGGGAATCATGCTCTCTCTGCCGCTCCTCGAAGCGATGGTGCCCGCCTTTGCCCGGCCAGCGGTGGCCGCGCCGGGTAGCCCGGGAGCCAAACCTCGCCGCGTTCTCGCCATCTGCAATAACCTGGGCCTGCTGCCGAGCGAGTTCTTCCCGAAAGATAGCGGGCCGAATTACACGCTTTCCCCCTATCTCGAACTGCTGGCGGGCTACCGAAACGAGTTCACCGTCTTCAGCGGGGTGTCACATCCGGACGTGGATGGGGGCCATCCCGCGGACAATTGTTTTCTGACCGCTGCCCCACACCCCGGACGGGGCGGCTTTCGGAATACGATCTCCCTGGACCAGTTTATGGCCGAGCGGATCGGCCATCTCACTCGCTTTCCCTCGCTGAACCTGGGGGTCAACGTCCAGCAGGGGGCGCGCAGTCTGTCCTGGACCAGTTCCGGAGTGCTCATCCCGTGCGAGGAGAAGGCGTCGGAGGTCTTTCGCCACATGTTCATTCAAGGCACAAAGGACGAGACGGAGGCCCAGGTGCGCCGATTGGAACTTGGCCAGAGTATTCTGGATGCGGTCGCCGACCAGGCCAAAGCGTTGCAGCGGGATGTGGGCGCGCGCGATCGCGATCGGCTGGATCAATACTTTACCAGCGTCCGCGAGTTGGAGAAGCGGATGAGCATGTCGCGCGAGTGGGAGCACAAACCGAAGCCCATCGTGAGTGCGCCCTGTCCGCTCGACCCCGAAAGCCCGCGCGAGTACATGGAGAAAGTGAAGCTCATGTACGACATGGCGCGGCTCGCCTTCGAGACCGATTCGACCCGGCTGGTCGCCCTGTTGCTGGACAGCGTTAACTCACCGGCCATCGATCTCGATGGTATCAAGATTACCGATGGCTATCATAACCTCTCCCATCACGGCAAATCGGAAACCAAGCTCGCTCAGCTCAAGGCCATCGATCGCTGGCACATGAAGCTTTTGGCCGATCTCTACGGCGAACTAAAAGCCGTTCGCGAAGAGAGTGAAACCTTGCTCGATCGGACCATGATCCTTTACGGCACGAATCTTGGCAACGCCGATACCCACGTCACCACGAATCTCCCAACGATCTTCGCCGGCGGTGGCTTTAAACATGGCCAGCATCTTCTCTTCGACAAAGATCGTAATTATCCGCTCCCGAATCTGTTCGTATCCATGCTCCAGCGCATGGGATTGGACGTGGATAAGTTCGCGTCCGCGACGGGGACCATGCGCGGACTGGAGTTTGCCTCGTAAGCCGGCCGGCGCTGGCTCGCGCCGCTAACGCACTCCGCTACTTTGCCCGGCTGCGGCGGCTAAGGCGGGCGATCATCACGCTGCGCACAGTCCCTTTGAGTATCCGATGCGCAAGGGCCAGCGCGTCGTCGAGCCGGGCGCATTCCTCTAATTCTTTTACGTCGAGGTGTTTTCGCTCCACCAGGGTTTGCGCTGCCTTGCAGCACGCCAGCCGCATGGCATCGATTTCATAAGCCAGCCGGGCCGTCCGGCCAATCGGAAGAGTAACGTGACGTTTAGATGATCTCACGCCTCAGGTTTGCTTATTTGAAATTCCGCTGCATTAGGAGGTGGTCCGAATTAGAACTAGGTGTTTGTCTGACAAGCACCCCAGATCCGAGGAGGAGCGCGGACGCCTCCGTCCGCGCGTTCGTTCAGCGATTCGGAAGGGGCGCGCGGACGGTGGCGTCCGCGCTCCTATCAGTGTGCGCCCGCTATCAGCCGCCGAAGCCCTTGTTCAAGGCATAAAACACTTCGTTCCACTGGAGCTCCTGTTTGAATCGGCGGAGGCGGGTTTCCGCGTCGATTACCACCAGTTCGAGTCCGGCAATGGCGGCGAAGTCCTCCACCATCTCCGTGGTGACGGCCTGGCTGAAACCCGTGTGGTGTGCTCCCCCGGCATAAATCCAGGCCGCCGCCCCGATAGAGAGGTTGGGTTTGGGCACCCAAACGGCGCGGGCGACGGGCAGCTTTGGAAGCGGGGCTTCGGGAGGCACCACGTCGATTTCATTCAACAACAGGCGGAACCGGTTGCCCAAATCGATAATCGATACGTTCAGGCCCGGCCCGGAGGGAGTATCGAACACGAGCCGAACCGGGTCCGCTTTGCCGCCGATGCCGAGGGGATGAACTTCGAGCGAGGGCGTTCCCCGGGCGATGCTGGGGCAGATCTCCAGCATGTGGGCGCCTAACACCAGGTTGCGCTTCGGGTGCAGGTGGTACGTGTAATCTTCCATGAACGAGGTTCCACCTTTAAGCCCCATGGCCATCACCTTCATGGCTCTCACCAACGCACAGGTCTTCCAGTCGCCTTCGGCCCCGAAACCGTAACCGTCGGCCATGAGCCGTTGTACCGATAATCCGGGCAGCTGCACCAGCCCGTGAAGATCCTCGAAGGTGGTCGTGAATCCCTTGAATTCCCCTTCTCGGAGGAAAGCGCGCAACCCGAGTTCGATTTGTGCTGCCTCCATCAACGAACCTCGCATCGGCCCCTTCTTGCGGAGTTTCGGCGAAACTGAATACTGATCTTCGTATTCCGCGACCAGCCGCGTGATCTCTCCTTCCGAAACCGCTTTCACCCGGTTCACCAGGTCGCCCACTCCGTAACCGTTAACCGAATAGCCAAGCTGAATCTGTGCGGAAACCTTGTCGCCTTCGGTGACTGCTACCTCGCGCATATTATCGCCGAAGCGGCAAAAGCGGGCGTCCTGCCAATCGTGCCAGGCAGCTGCGGCGCGGCTCCACGAGCCGAGTTGGGCTTGAACCGCTGGATCTTGCCAGAACCCGACCACGACTTTTCGGTTGAGCCGCATCCGGGTCATGAGGAATCCGTGCTCCCGGTCGCCGTGAGCGGCCTGGTTCAGGTTCATGAAATCCATGTCGATCGAGGACCATGGGATATCACGGTTGAACTGGGTATGGAGATGGAGCAATGGCTTGCGCAGTTGCTTCAAACCATTGATCCACATCTTGGACGGCGAGAAGGTGTGGCACCAGGTGATCAGGCCAATGCAATGCGAAGCGCTGTTGGCCTCCAGGCACAACCCGGCGGCTTCGGCCGGGGTCTTAACCACCGGCTTGGGAACGATGCTCACCGGGATAGCGTGAGCCTGGCCTAGCTCGCGGGCGACCTCCTGGGAATGCGCGGCCACTTGCTTGAGCGTTTCAGGGCCATAGAGATTTTGGCTCCCGGTGACAAACCAGACTTCGAGTTGTTTAAGATTCATGCCAGACAAGTCATTATCCTGAAAGGCGTCAGGATGAAAGTTACTTTTTGCGATCCGCGGCGGATGGATCCCCTTGATAGCCGCGGTGTCCAAGACGTGTGGAGCTCACCGGAGCTCAAAATCAGCGGGTTTCATGCCCCTCTTATACTTGCCGAATCCAAACCAGAGCGGCTTGTATTCACCCACATAATCCACATTGGCCGCGGGTGGGAGTTGGTCGGATAACCCGACCGCCCAATAGCAGGCGTTCACGAGCAAACGTCGAAGCCCCTCATTCTCCAGGTCCACCGCGGCGCCCATGGTGGTGGTCACGATTTTGGAGGTATGGCCGCCCGCGCCGGTGTAGTCTCTTACCCAAACCAGCGGCATGAGCGGGTTGTTCTTTTCGTTCTCCACGGGCGTGTCAGAAGGCTTCATGCCCTTCAGCACCTGGCCGCGGACCAGCACCGTCGCATTAGTAGGCAAGTGGCTCACGGTGTAGACGTCCGTGGGTCCCCATATGTCCCTGACTCCCCGCAGAATGGGGTGACTCCTCAAGCCCTCGTTGATCACGCCGCGCGTGCTCTCTTTGCCGTGCTCACCATGATGACTGACCCAGGTCTCGCCGAGCACTTGCTGCCCGAAACCGCCCGGCCATTCATGGCTTTGCCAGTCGTACTTCGCGTACGGGCTTTGGCGATTTTGCGCATACTGGAAAGCGTGGGTGCTCGTACGCAAAGCAATGATCGGTTTGCCGGCCTCCAGGTAGTCCACGAAATGTTTCATCTGCGGATCCGGCAGCTCTCGAAAGCGCAGACCCATCACGCATAAATCGGCCCTGTCGAGGGCTTCCATCCCGGGAATATTCGTCAGGGTCACCGGATCAATCGTTCCGTCGGCTGGGTTGATCGGAAACAAAACCGTGCACTTGAAGCCGTGGCGCACCGCGAGAATCTTCGCGAGCATGGGCAGCCCTTCCTCCGAGCGATACTCCTCGTCCCCGCACAAAAACACGATCTGTTTTCCCTCGCCCGGCCCTTTTCCGCCCGCGTAAACCACCGTATCGGCCGCGTGCCCAACATTCGCCTGCCCCAGCAGCAACAGCAGGAGCCCTCCTCCCAGGCTTCGAATAGAATTCATGATCATGGCATCTTTCGGCCAAGGAATAGCCGGTCGCTGACTCCCTGACAACGCCAATCGCGCCGTCCGGTCCTTCCGCCGCCGCGCCGAAAACGGCCGATGCCTCCGCGGGCGGCTACGTCACAAACACCGGCTCGTGGATCGGCCCGGCGTTGTGCTTGCGCAGGAGCTCAATGAATTTCGCCAGCCCCCGCTTCTCGTCCGTTCCCAGGTGAAAATGGATGTGCCAGCTCAGGTAATCGTGCCGAAATTCATAATTATAGTCCGTGCGTGTTCGAACGATGGACTCCAGGGTTTCCAGGCCGAAGTCGCGCGCTCCGCGGAGTTGGCGGCGGAGCGTCGCGTTCTCAATTCCCCGGCGGAGCGCCCAGACCGCGTAAACAAAGGGCAGTTGCGTCAGCTCGTACCACGCGGCGCCGAGATCCCAGATCTGGTGCTCATGGGGACCCAGGACCAGGTCCAGCGCGCGATCTCCGATCAATAGCGCATAATCCGGCAGCTGTGAAAAATCATAGCCCGGCAGCGGTTTGAAAGCAGGTTTGCATCCGCGCTCCGCCAGGAGCACGCGAACTAATTCGACGCTCGTGAGGGAAGCGGGATCGCAAAAGATTTCGCGCGCTTCCTCCAAGGGATGGCGATGTGCCAGGATCACGCTCTTCACTTCTCCGAGCGAGGCGATGGCAATGCCGTCGAGGATGTCGTAGCGCCCGCTGAAGATCACTTCCACCACGCTCACCAGAGCGGCATCGAGTTCATCCCGGCGAAGCATTTCCGCCAGCCTGGCGGGTGTGGCAAACACCACGTCGTCCTCCACCCCACGAGTGAGCGGCACGGCGTTCAGATAGGAAACCGAGCCAACGCGGAACGGAGCGAGTGATTCCTCGAGGTTGCTTTCCCGCTGCAACTGGGCCGCCCGCTGCTCGCGCTCGACACGATGCGCCGCGGCTTCCGCCGATTCTGGCGGGGCCATTCGCAGTTTGGGAACGTCATTTTCCATCATAGGTCTGTGGCTCAGGCCGGGCGAGTGTGCTCAAACACGACGCTGAAGCGCGCCGCAAATATTAGTGCGGAGAGTCGGTGGTCGTCAAACTTTGGGCTTCTACAGTTCGCCTGCGTCCCTCCGAGTCAGCGCGGCTCCTGCCGTGGAACTCTAGCCGGCGCTCGACTTTCCCACGAGTCAGTTCGACACTTAACTAGTGGCGCGCATCGTCATTGAGAATCTAACCAAAATCTTCGTCGGACCCCAGGGCGAGCGAATCCGTGCCCTCGAGGCCATCAATCTCACGGTTGAGGATGGGGAACTGCTGGTGCTGGTCGGGCCGTCCGGCTGCGGAAAAACCACCGCCTTACGGTTAATCGCCGGCTTGGAGGAAGCCTCCGAGGGCAGCATTTCTTTTGACGGAAAACGCGTGGATGGTGTTCCGCCCAAAGACCGCGACGTGGCGATGGTGTTCCAAAATCCGGCCTTGTATCCTCATTTGACGGTTCAAGAGAACATGGCCTTCGGCCTGAAACTGCGGAAGTGCACGCCGGAGGACACTCGAATCCGGGTTAACGAGGCGGCGGAGATGCTGGGGCTGACCGACTGCCTCGATCGCCGACCCGCCGAGCTCTCCGGCGGCCAAGGCCAACGCGTCGCCCTGGCCCGCGCCATCGTCCGCCGACCCAAGGTCTTCCTGTTCGACGAGCCGCTCTCCAATCTGGACCCCCCCATGCGCGCCCAACTGCGAGCGGAAATCTCGCGCCTGCAGCGCCGGATTGGGGCGACCGTTCTTTATGTAACCCACGACCAGTTGGAGGCGATGACGCTTGGCCGCCGGGTGGCCGTCCTGCGTGGAGGCCGGATCCTTCAGGTGGACCCGCCGTTGCCTCTCTATCAAAACCCCGCGAGCACCGAGGTCGCGGAATTCATCGGCTCGCCACCCATGAACCTGATCCCGGGCACACTCGTTCCGAAAGACGGCGCGATTGTTTTCCACCAGGCTGTGACCGGAGCCGGGAGCGCCGCCAATGCTCTCCGGTTGCGGTTTCCCACGCAAACTTGCTCGAGGCTCATCGGCTATTTTGGAAAGAAGATCATTCTCGGCCTGCGGCCGGAACACATCACACCGGCGCTTCCGGGCGGGTCTGGCTCGCTCCACGAGACAGCCACGGCCCGTCTCGACTCAGTCGAAACTACCGGTCCGGACAGTTTTTTTCATTTTTCCCGCGGTGGAAAGACTTTAATCGGGCGAGCTGCGGTTCCTACCATCCCAGCGCTTGGCCAGGAGTTCTCTGTGGTTTTTGAGCTGGCGCGGGCGCACTTCTTTGACCCCGTCTCCGGTCAGGCGGTCGTATGAAAATTCTGGTAGTTGGTTGCGGCTACATCGGCTGGCCGTTGGCGGTTAACCTGGCCAGGGCCGGACACGAGGTTCATGGAATGCGCCGTTCCTTCCCCCCGGCCATCGAAGCCGATCCCCCGGGCCTCGTTCGGCTCCAGGCCGACATCACCCGGCCGGCAACGCTGGAGCGCCTGCCCGCCGGTTACGACTGGGTGGTGCTCTGCGCAGCTTCGGGGGGCGGGGGGGCCGAGGCGTACCGGAGTCTGTATGTGGATGGCACCCGGAACGTCATGGAATGGTTGGCGGCCGTGCCTCCGCGGAAGCTGGTTTATACCAGCAGCACCAGTGTTTACGGTCAGGATGATGGGTCGGTTGTCGATGAAGCCTCCCCCACCCAGCCGCCCACCGAAACGGGTCAACTCCTGGTGCAAGCCGAACGCCAGTTGCTCGCTGCGGCGCGGGCGAGCGAAGTGCCGGCCGTGGTTTTGCGCCTGGCGGGGATCTATGGGCCGGGACGTGGCTATTGGCTCCGGCGGTTTTTGACAGGCGAAGCCTTCGTCGAAGGTCGCGGGCAGCGCTTCCTCAATATGATCCACCGGGACGATGTGATCGGAGCCGTGACCGCAGCCCTCGAGGGCGCTGGCGCCGGTGAAATTTTCAACGTGGTCGACAACGAACCGGTAAGCCAGGTGGAGCTTTTTAAATGGCTGGCCCGGCGCCTGGATCGTCCCATGCCACCCAGTGTCGAAGAGGATGCAGCCCTGGTGCGCAAGCGCGGTAGTTCCAATAAGCGGGTCTCGAACCGCAAACTCGCAACCCAGTTAGGCTACCAGCTCAAGTACCCCTCTTTTCGCGAGGGTTACGAAGCTAAAATAACCACAGAATTCATGGATTTCACGGATAACACGGAGGGGAAGAAAAGGCACCCCCGAAATCTCTGAAAGCCCTGGTAAAGAAAGCAGGTTATGAGACACGAGGAGATCACGAGGGACATCATCGGCGCGGCGATGGCCGCATTGAATCCGCGAAATCCGCGAGAAGATGACTAACCACGGATTACACGGACAACACGGATGGGAAAGAAGAGTTGAATCCGTGAAATCCACGAAATCCGCGGTTAATTCGCTCGTTAGGCCCCCCCACCTACATAGCCCCGCGCATCACCCGACCCGGAAAGAAATCTTCGCAATCAGGTCCCGGCCGAAGCTGTGCTGCAAACGGTCCAGGATTTCCTTGCGGCGGTATCGAACGATTTCGCTTAACCACACGTTGCTGTCGACCGCGACAAAGAGCGTCCCTTTCCACAACCCGGTTGGCTGGGCATGGGCGGTAATGTTCGGGTCGAGCAGATGGTTCCAGACTTTCAGTACTTCGGCCTCGCTTTGGCGGCGATCGATCCGGAGGTCGGCCAGCACCTTGGGCATGATTGCGCTCATGGGTTCAGAGCGCACAGCGCGCGCGGTCTCGCGGGCTGAAAGATCCATGCCTCGCCACTGCGCCAAAACCCGCTGACGGGGGTTCAGCTTCGCGGCCCCGCGCGCCGGGACGTGCCGGGGAGGAGGCGGGAGGAGATAGGTGGAATTACGCTTTCGGTCCGGCGTGTTCATCGAGGACGAGGACCCCGTGAGGCTGAAGATCGTAGTTGCCGGAGAAGGTGCTGCCAGTCAGGAAATCGTGCATGGGCTTATAGAACTGAAGGCGCAGCGGAGAGCCCTGGTGGTTGAGAAGGAAAAACACCCGGTTCTCTTCTTTCTGCCGCATGCTGACTTCCACGCTGTCTGGAACCTTCAAGAGTGGGTGCAGGTTGCAGATCTGGCGCAGCCAGACCACCAGGTCGTTGTAGAAGTGCTGATGGCTTTGTGTGCCGATGTAAATGGCCTTGCCCAAGCCATAGTTATTCATCGTCATCGCGGGGCGTCCGGCGTAAAAATCCTTCGCGTAGGTGGCCAGGATCTGGCATTCTCCAGGCTCGATGAGGTCGCACCACAGGCGGGCCGGGTGCAAATGGCTGGTGGGGAAAGTGCCTTTGAAGGTCAAATGGTTTTCCTCACCCGGGGGCAGTTGATCAAATTCCAGCACCTCGAGGCCGAACAGGTCGGTCAGGTTGTGCGGATAGCCCGTGTCGGGTGCCATGTTGTGTTCGTCGACCAGCCCCGTGTTGAACGTGGCGACGAGCGTGCCTCCATTTTGCACATACAGCTTCAGCAAGTCGGCCTCGCCCCCAGCCAACAAATGGAGGGAAGGGACAAAAACAATTTTGTAACGGGATAAGTTTTCCGTCGGCCGGGCAAAATCCACCGCGATATTGCGATCATGCAAGGCGGTGTAAAACAGGAGCAGGTGCTCGCGCAGGTTAAAATGTTTGTTGGGCTGATTCGGCTGCTGCAAGGCCCAGTCGTTGTCGTGCGTGTAAAGAATGCAGGTTTCCGCCTGCACCTTCGTTCCCTCCAGCGCAGGTGCCAGCAGCTTCACTTCCTCGCCTAATTGGGCCACCTCCCGGAAAATGCGGGCATCGGGCCGCGGGTTGTGGCCCAGGACGGCGCCGTGGAATTTTTCCGTGCCGAAGCGGGGCTGGCGCCAGCGGAAGAACAGGATGGCGGTCGCGCCTCGGGAGATGAGCTGATAGGTAAACATCCGGAGCACCCCGGGCCGGACCAGTGAATTGACGTCCTGCCAGGACACATTGCCCGCTTTTTGTTCCATGACCCAAAAGCCGGCGTCGCCATTGGGCGTGCGAATGCCCGATTTTTTGAGCGAGCGAAGCATGTCGATTTCACAGGCCAGCTCGGACGACCGGGCTTTAATCGCGGCCGTGCTCTCGATGGACACGAAATCGATGACTTCGGCCAGGTCAAAGTGGTCGAAGCGATGGAGGAGAGGTCGCAGGTTCGTGGTGACGGGGCATTTGGGGGTGGCTTCGTGCAGGATATCGGCCTGCATTTTCACGAATTGGACGATAGTATCGCTGCAGAACCGGCACCAATCCAGCACCAGCGCGGGATTGTGGACGGTGGGAGCGGCCATCGGCATGGGGACCTGGTCCCAGTGGGTCACGACTTGCCCCCAGTGGCGCAGGCCCATCAGGTCGTTCAGGCGGTCGATGGTCTCATATTTTGCCTCCAGCCAGCCGTGCCAGTCCCGGCGAGTGTCCTCGTTGAAGGAAGCTTCCGTAAAATTGCCACCCAGGCCATTATCGATCTGCCAGGCGATCAGGGTTGGGTGCTGCCCGAGCGCTTTGGCCATCTGCTCAACGATCCGTTTGGAGTATTTCCAAACCACATCGCTATTGAGGCAGACCGCCCGCCGTGTGCCTTCGTGTTTGATGAGGCCTTGTTCGTCCACCGGCAAGATTTCCGGGTGCTTCTTGGCCAACCACAGCGGTGGGGCGGCGGTGGGTGTGGCCAGCACCACCTGGATGCCGGCGCGGCCGAGGATATCCATCGCCCGGTTCAGCCAGGCAAAATCGTACGCTCCCTCCTCGCGTTCACAGAGACCCCAGGTGAATTCGCCGATCCGAACCACATTAACCCCCGCCGTCTGCATCAACTCCGCATCGCGTTCCCACGCGGCTTCGGGGTCCTGTTCAGTGCCTCCATAGGGATAAACCCATTGTTCGGGATGATAGTCGACGCCGAAATACATATTCTGTCCTTTCGCTGCGGTCGTTTCCCAGATTGTAAAACGTCAAAGAAATTCCTGCAATCCATTTCTCGTTGAAAATTACCTGGGATGGGTGATTCTCCACGGTTATGCACTCGCTACCAACCCGCGTCGTTCTACTTGCCTTCTTTGCCGCCTCTCTCCAGTTTTTCGACGTGCTCTCTGCGGCTGCCCCTCCCGATAACACCTCGATCCTCTTCATCGGCACCTACACGGGTGCCAAAAGCCGCGGCATCTACACTTCCCGGTTCAACTCCGCTAATGGCCGGCTCAGCCCGCCCGAACTGGCCGCCGAAACCCGCAACCCGAGCTTCCTAGTGGTGCATCCCAACCGGCGCTGGTTGTACGCCGTGGGTGAGGTCGACGACTTTGCGGGCCAGCATGCCGGCGCGGTAAGCGCTTTCCAAATTGACCAGGAAACGGGGCGTTTAACCTTGCTCAACGCCCAGCCCTCCGGCGGGTCGGCCCCGTGTCACCTCTCTCTGGACCCGTCCGGAAAATGTCTGCTGGTGGCCAACTATAGCAGTGGGAGTATTGCCGCCTTCCCTGTCGGTGTGGATGGGCAGGTGGGCCCGAAAAGCGCCTCGATCCAGCATCACGGTTCGAGTGTCAATCCGCAGCGCCAGGAAGGCCCCCATGCTCATTTCATTGTCCCCGCTCCCGGCGGTCATCGCGCCCTCACCTGTGATTTAGGATTGGACAAGGTATTCGTCTATCACCTCGACGCCGACCAAGCTTCGTTGGTGCCTAACGAACCACCGTCGGTTTCCCTCAAGCCGGGCTCCGGCCCTCGACACCTGGCGTTTCATCCCGACGGACGGCATGTCTACGTGATCAATGAAATGGGTTCCAGCCTCACGGCGTTCGAGTACCAGGCGAAAACCGGCGGGTTGAAAGAATTGCAGACGGTTTCGACGTTGCCGTCGGATTTCAAAGGGGAAAATACGTGTGCCGAGGTGCAAATCGCTGCCTCCGGCCACTTCGTTTACGCCTCGAATCGTGGCCACAACAGCATCGCCGCGTTCGCGGTCGATCCTCGTCGCGGGACTCTTACCTCGTTGGTGTGCGAGCCTTCCGGGGGCAAAACCCCGCGCCATTTCCTGCTGGATCCAACCGGCCGATGGTTGCTGGCGGAAAATCAGGATTCCGGCAACCTGGTCGTCTTTCGCGTGGACCCGAGCCAGGGGCGCCTTACCCGCACCGAGGAGAAGATCGAAGTGGGCTCCCCCGTTTGCGCGGCGTTTCTGCCTTGAACCGAGGCTGGGACGCTTCACCGTATGAAAGGGACGGCCCGGGCTTTACTTCTTTTTGAGCAGGCCGCCCAGACCTTGGCTGATTCTCTCCGCCGTGCTTGAACCGACTTTGGATGCGTCTTTGGTGAGGCCCGACGCGTCCTTCGCCAAACCGGTCAGGGCGCTTCCGGAGGCCTGAACCGCTTCCTTTTCGATGGCTTGCAGCACCAGGGTCGCCAATTCCGCCGCCGTAATGCCGTCCGGCCCAGTGCCGAGATTTGTGAGGTGAATTTCCGGCAGCGGCACCGTCGCGGATTTGCCAAGCCCGGGGATACTCACATTGAGTTTGCCATTCCGGATCAGGAATTCGTTCACCTGCAGTTTCTTGCTGGAGCCTTTGCCCTTGGCGGGTGCCGGTTCGCTGCCGCCCGTGGCGGCCTGGACGTTGGCCAGCAGCTTGCTGAGATTATTTCCCTTCAAATCCGTTTCGAAGGTGACTTCCGGCGCCTCCACCTGGACGGACTTTATCACGACCTTATCCGCAAAGACGGAACCCGGCTGCAGCGAAAGGCTGGCTTGGCCGACCCGGATGGCCGAAGGCGTCTTGTAGCCTTCCGGATTGCCCACAAAAAGCCCCTTCACTTTCCCGGACCCGGAAAACAATGACAAGCTGACCCCCTCCAGTGTGATGGGCACTTTGGCAACCATCGGGCCAACCGTTTCTACCCCGCGTTTAATCGCGCCATCCAGGAAAAAGCCAAGACTCACAATGATCAAAATTACCACGATGCAAAGAGCAATGAGAACACGAATGGCGATTTTTTTCAGCATTTAGCAGTTTACCCGATTCCGACAGCCGGCTTCAATCTTGAAACAGAGTGCGCCCGTCAACAGCTGAGCATCGATTCGACCATCTCCACGAGTTGCCGGGGACGGTAGGGTTTGCCCAGGAAGGCGTCGGGCCGAACCGGTGAATGATGGTAAATGTCCTCGCTCACCGTGCCGCTGATCAGGAGCACCTTTTGTTCGGGTTCAATCTGCCGGCACGCCGAGATTAACTCCATTCCGTCCATGGTGCGCATGGCGTAATCAGTGATGAGCAAGGCTGGCCGCGGGTGAGCTGTTTTGAAGGCGGCCAAGGCTGCTGCCGGGTCGCGGAAGGTTCGGATGGCCACCTGAAGCGGTTGTAAAATCACAGTAGCCAATTCCAGGAGCATTGCCTCATCGTCGACCACAAAGATCAGCGCGGCGGCCCCCCTCTCGGGCGCCACGCCCTTCACAACTGCCTCGCTCATTCAATTTGCATCGTTAACACTAAACACCCAGGTGACCTCCCTGGCAAGTAAGTTGACCCAAGCAAGGCGGGGAATTGTCCTTTCGTCGTGTGGGACCGAGGGCTTGCCCTCATTTCGCCGCCCGTCGATTTGGATCGCCAGAGCTCTGCGACCCCCGGGTTCGATCGGAAATCCCCGACGGTGATCCGGGGTGGGTGGCAATTCCGGCTTAAGGAGCGCCGACTTGCAGTCGGCTTTGCGCGACCAGAGTCCGCCGGCGCGCGGCAGGGAGGAATCGGGAGCCATAAGCCGACTGCAAGCCGGCGCTCCGGGTTGTGCGGAAGCGTCCGATTGCTCGGGGTCGGCCAATTCCGGCTTGAACTTCAGCATTTTGGGCCTATCCTGAGCTCATAGCCGTGGCCGCAATGCGATGCGCTAGCGGGTCGGCAAACAGCCGAACAACTCAGCTCTCTATGACACAAGCCAATCGAAGTCCGTGGCAAACGTTCGAGGAGATGCGCCGTGCCGCCGAGGAGGGGGATCTGGAGGCCCAATGCGCCTTGGGCATATGTTATCAAAACGGCCAGGGTATTCCCCAGGATTACCAGGAAGCGGTAAAGTGGTTCCGCCGCGCCGCCGAGCAGGACGACTCTACCGCCCAGTGTTATCTCGGCTTTTGCTACCAGATTGGCCTCGGCGTCCCGCAGGAATTTGGCCAGGCCGCCAAGTGGTTTCGTGAAGCTGCCGAACAGGGCGACCCTGCAGCGCAGTTCAATTTGGGCGTTCTCTACGAGACCGGCCAGGGTGTTCCCCAAAACTACGCCGATGCGGTGAAGTGGTATCATGCCGCCGCCGAACAAGGCGAACCGCAGGCCCAGTTCAACCTGGGGGTCTTTTATGAAACCGGGCAGGTAGTGCCACAGAATTATACCGAAGCCGTGCGCTGGTACCGAGCGGCGGCCGACCAGGAATGCGCACCCGCTCAATGCAATCTTGGGTTGTGCTATGAAACCGGCCGCGGCGTGCCCCAGAACGTGCCGGAGGCGGTGAAATGGTTCTGTCGCGCAGCCCGCGCCGGAGATAAGACGGCTCAGCATAATTTAGGCGTGTATTACGCCACGATCGAAGCGGCCGAGGAAGCCACGGGCGAGGAGGCGGCGGTTCCTGAAACGGCGGGGGATGCCGCCGCGAGCGCTTAGGCCTTAACGCCACGGGATGCGGTAGCTCGCGCGCGACACGCCGCCGCTTTTTTTCGTTGACTCCCCGGGTTCATTTGAGGAACTTTGCCCCCGCTATGGGGCGAATTCAACGCGCATTAATTTCGGTTTCGGACAAGTCGGGGCTCGTGCCCTTGGCCAGCATGCTGGCCCAGGCCGGCATCCAGCTCCTATCCACCGGCGGAACCGCCAAAGCCCTGCGGGAGGCAGGCCTCCAGGTGATCGATCTGAGCGCTCACACGGGTTTCCCTGAGATGTTAGATGGGCGCGTCAAAACCCTGCACCCCAAGGTCCACGGCGGCCTCCTTTTTATTCGGGGCAACCCGGCGCACGAGGCTGCGGTCCAGCAGCATGGGATCGAACCCATCGACCTGGTGGTGGTGAACCTGTATCCGTTCGAACAAACTGTAGCGCGGCCGGGCGTCTCGCTCCACGACGCGATCGAGAACATCGATATCGGCGGACCGTCGATGCTTCGCAGCGCGGCCAAGAATCACGACAGCGTCACCGTGGTGGTGGACCCCGCCGACTACGAGGCCGTCGCGGAGCAAATCAAGAAAGACGGAGACACAACCCTTGAGCTCCGGCGTCGGCTGGCGGCCAAGGTTTTTTCGCGCACGGCCGCTTACGACGCGGCCATCGCAACGCACCTGGGCAAGGTCTTCGGGATCACCCCGGCGACGGCCGTTCCTACCGTCCTTTCGGTGCAAGCGCCCCTGGCTCAGCCCCTGCGTTACGGTGAAAACCCCCACCAGGCGGCGGCTCTGTACGGACGGTTTCCCGAGTACTTCCGCCAACTCCACGGCAAGGAACTCTCCTACAATAATATCCTGGACCTGACCGCGGCCGCGAACTTGATCAGTGAGTTCTCCTCTGACCCGCCCACCCTGGCGATCCTGAAACACACCAATCCGTGCGGGGTCGGCCAGGCCGGCAGCTTGCGGGAAGCGTGGGATAAAGCCTTCGCCACCGACCGCCAAGCCCCGTTCGGCGGGATCATCGCTGTCAATCAGACCCTCGATGCTCCGGTTGCCGAGGCGATCGCCGAGATTTTTAGCGAGGTCATTGTGGCTCCGGACTTCACCGCCCAAGCGCTGGAAATTCTGCAAAAGAAGAAAAACCTGCGCCTGCTCAAAATCCTGCGGTCGCCGCTCCTGGCCGACTCCTGGGAGCTGCGCAGTGTCGGCGTGGAATCCTACCTGCTCCAACAGCGGGACCATCCGTCCGCGAACCAGGAATCGTGGAAGGATGTGACCCAGCGGGCACCGGCGGCTGCGGAACGCCAGGCTATGTCGTTCGGTTGGCGCATCGTGAAGCACGTGAAATCCAATGCCATCGTTTACGTCGCCGCCGATCGCACCCTGGGCATCGGTGCCGGGCAAATGAGCCGCGTCGACGCAAGCCGGATCGCAGTTTGGAAGGCCGCTGAAGCGGGACTCTCTCTTCGTGGCAGTGTGGTTTGTAGCGATGCTTTTTTCCCTTTTCCGGACGGGTTGATTGCCGCCGCCGAAGCGGGGGCCACCGCCGCCATTCAGCCGGGCGGTTCCGTGAGGGATCCGGAAGTCATCGCCGCCGCCAACGAACGCGGCCTGGCCATGGTCCTGACCGGGACCCGGCATTTCCGGCATTAAAGCAAGGTCCCGGGGCGTGTGAGGGGGGGATTTGTATTTACATAGCCGTTCTGTCACCTTGTATGCTCCGACAAAGCAGGTCGGCGGGACGAGCCGTATAGGCTCAGCAAGCGAATATAGGATCTTCCAGTGTTGAGCGAGAGGTGGCGGCGGGCGCAAACGTCGCGCATTGAGGTGATTGCATGGTGGAGTTATATGGTTCAATATACTGACGCTTCGTTTGTTGAATAAGGTCCGGCATGAAGTCATGAAACCTCGCATCACCGTCATTACCCTCGGCGTGGCGGATCTCCCGCGCGCGATCCGGTTCTATCGAGATGGGCTTGGTTTTCCTACCGATGCAAAGGACGATGCATCGATAGCGTTCTTTATGACCGGCGGTGTTCGGCTGGCGCTCTACCCAAAAAACGCGTTGGCGGAAGATATATCGAAAGATGTCAGGCTCTCACCGAAAGGGTTCGGCGGGATCACGCTGGGCCACAACGTGGATCGGAAGAAGGAAGTGGCTGAGGTCCTCGCGCTCGCGGAGAAAGCGGGTGCCAAGATCGTAAAGCCAGCACAGGACACATTCTGGGGAGGTTACAGCGGTTACTTCACAGATTTGGATGGATATTATTGGGAAGTCGCATGGGCGCCGATGTGCACTTTCGATCGAACCGGCGCTCTTGTTTTCAAAGAGTGAAAAAAGAACCGCATAATCGGCTTCCGGCAAGACCGGGTTTCACCTGGCTACTTGTCCCGGCTCCTCGGCCCGGCCTGCTTGAGGCGGCGCTTTCGGCAGCCGCGCCGGGAAGCTCGAGCCACCGCGCCAAATGAGACCCAAGCTTTGTGGTTTTTTGGGCTTGATAGTGGTCCTGTTGCTCAGTGGTTGTTGCTCTAACCATCAGGATCTGGTTGGGCAGGGTCAGTCGATTCAGTGCAGGATCCAGCAGTCCGCGCCTCTTAATGTAATTCCCCCTGATTTTGAGCGGGCAAAGGAGATGGTCAGGCGCGGCCGGCACTACTTTGAGCAGGGAAGGCTACTTTCGGCTGAGAGAGCCCTTAAAACCGCGACCGAAATCGACCCTCATAACAACGAAGCGTGGTACTTTCTGGATCGCGTTCGGCAGGAGCTTGACGGCGGGCAGCGCGAGGAACCGCGCCGCCGCGACCTTCAAAACGAGGAGACCGTCATGCGGGACCAGACGTGGCAGCCGACTATGCTAACGGTTCGTTTGTTGTATGGTTGTTCGGTAAAAAGTGTCGCGGCACGAGCGCACCTTGATAAGGTTGTGGGATGACAGCGAAGCAGTTTTACGATTGGCAGACTGCGGGGGGCACAGACGATGTGACGCGGTTCGTGGACTGTCCCGAGCGTTCTGAGATACGGGGGTGCGCCATCGGGGGGGGTAGCCGTTAACCATTGGGCTTAGCCCGCTGGACGACAACGCTGCACAACGGCGTATGAAGGCTCCGATCAGACTAGAGACGACACGGCTCATTCTGCGGCAACCCCTAATGAGCGATGCTGTCGAGGTTTTCGAACGGTACGCGAGTAACGCTGAAGTTACCAAGTTTCTCGGCTGGCCACGTCACCAATCCGTGCGCGACACGGAGGCATTCTTGAACTTCAGTGCAAAGGAATGGGACCAATGGCCGGCAGGGCCCTATCTGATTGTCTCGCGTACCGACGGCCACTTGCTTGGGGGCACGGGTTTCGGGTTTCAAACCCCGTATGCAGCGATGACGGGGTACGTCCTGGCCAAGGAGGCCTGGGGCAAGGGCTTTGCGACAGAGGCACTCACCGCGATCGTTGGCGTAGCTAATCGAATCCGCCTTAGCCGCCTGTTCGCATTATGCCACCCGGAACACCGTCCGTCCCGACGGGTTCTCGAGAAGTGCGGGTTCGTGCGCGACGAAATGTCGAAGCCGACGGTGGAGTTCCCCAATCTATCTCCGGGTGTTCGGCAAGAGGCCCTCTGCTATGCTCTAGCTTTCACAGGAACGAATAATGCAGACTAACTACCAACTAAAGCAAACACGAGGGGCTGGTCTTAATTTGTTCGCCGGACTCGGATGAGGATCTTTCGTCCCCAGCCAGCGATGCGTCGGCCTTTCAAAATTGCACTTTGTGTTGCCCTTGCCCTTCCCGGCTTGCTGCTGCTCCTAGCGCTCCTGCCGCGAAAGTTTCCGCGGTCTCCTCTAATCCAAGCTGTGTTTCTCGGTTACACGAACAGCCCCCCGGGAGTGACTTACGCAATCTTTGGCCTCACCAATCTGGCCAACCGACCTGTTAAGTTTTGGCCGGGCTGTCAGATTGATCTGGAGGACCGCAGGGTGCCACTCATCAGCACATTACGCTTTGCCGGAGGAAGGCTTGGCTCAGGCCAAGGCATGGTCTTCGTGGTAGGGATTCCTCCGGTAACGACGCGATGGCAAGCACATTGGGGGGTAACCTGGGATTCTTTATACGAACAACTTTTGGATTTGCGAGATCGCTGGCACGTGCCTTTTCATTTAGAGGTCGAAGGACACGAGAACTTTGGCGTGGTCAGCGACTGGTTTCCTCCACCGTGATGACCAACCAAAGCCGGTTGCAAGCCGGTGCGCCGGGATCTTGAAATCTGGCGTGATTTAAGCTGCGCAAGGATTCGGAAGCCGAGTTGACCGGATTGGCCGCGCACTCAGCAGCGGCCATCTCGAATCCAATCGGCAATGGATAAAACTATGAACCTCTTGGATTTGGCGAAAGCAACGGTCGTCTGCGGGGGACTCGCGTTTCTGATCTACAGTTTCCCGCTCATCAGCCAGATTGGTCTCATCAGCGTGCTGAGTTTCATGTGGCTGGTCTACGCCTACAAGGCGATCTCAGGTCTCTGGCGCCATTGACCGTTTTTGGGGTTAAGACCCCATAGCTTTGGCCATCGTTTTTTGGTGAAATGATTTCGTCGTAAAGATGGTCAGTTTAGGTCGGGCGACCTCTTGGTGGGAGGTCGCCCGCTTTCTGTACACCTGCACCTTAAACCGCGGAATTTCAGACAGAAAAATTTTCGACAGAAAATGGGAAGGAGAATCGGCGCGCTGGGAGCGTGCTCTTGCTGGCCTCGAGTTCCGCTTTACTTTCCTGCCCCAAACTTTCCGCCGAATCTGTTCCCTCCGATTTTTCTGCTTCTTAATATTTCTGTCTAAGAGTCGGGGCCTCTCCCTCCAGCTAAGAATCTTTATCCTCCCCGGACAGCTTCCGGTAAAGAGTGGCGAGGCTCACTCCGAGCAACAGCGCGGCCTGCTCCTTGTCCCCGCCGCACTGCTGCAAGGCTCGGTTCAGATGGGCCTGCTCTTGTTCTCTCATGAAGGCCCTCAACGATAAGAACGTGGCCGAGGAAGACGGGGCAACGTCCGTTGCGGTGGCCTCCGAAGATGCGGGCCGAAGCGGGTACAGAGCGCTCTCGGGAAGGGGCGGAAGGGATGCCGGTGCTTCCGTGTCGGACTCCGTTGGAGTGATTTTGCTTGCGGCCAACAGACTGGGCGGAAGATCCGTCGCATGGATGACATCTTTTTCGCAGAGCGTGGCGGCGCGTTCGATCGCGTTTTCGAGCTCGCGCACGTTGCCGGGCCAGTCATGGGCACACAGAAGCTCCATCGCCTGGCGCGTGACCTGAAACGGCCGATCCGTGCGTGAACTCACTTTATCCTTTAGAAAGTGTGCGACCAGAAGCGGGATATCATCTCTCCGCTCGCGCAGCCCAGGCAAGTGCAGCGCGATCACATTCAGCCGGTAATACAGGTCCTCGCGGAACGTGCCTTCCCTGATGCGCTTCTCCAAGGGCTCATTGGTGGCGGCCAAGACCCGCACGTTCACGTACACCGGCGTGTTATCACCAACCCGCCGGACTTCACGTTCCTGCAGCACCCGCAACAGTCGACTCTGCAGCAGCGGTGACATCGACCCTATCTCGTCCAAAAAAATCGTTCCTCCGTCCGCCTCCTGAAACAAGCCTTTCTTGTCCGTGACGGCTCCGGTGAACGAGCCCCGTCGGTGACCGAACAGTTCGGATTCCAGCAGGCTCTCCGGCAGCGCACTGCAGTTGATCGGAATGAAAGGCGCCAGTTGGCGGCGGCTGTTGAAGTGCAGCGCGCGCGCGGCCAGTTCCTTGCCGGTGCCGCTTTCGCCCAGAATCAGGATCGTGGTATCCGTATCCGCCACCCGTTCGATCATCTTGAACACGCCCTGCATCTTGCTCGAGCTGCCGATGATCTGACTAAACTGATATTTCTTTTTGAGCTGCTTGCGGAGGTAGACGGTCTCGACGACGGCCGCGTTGTAGGAGAGGGCGCGCTGCACGCACAATTTGAACTCATCCACCTTGAACGGCTTTTGGAGATAATCGAACGCCCCGTTCTTCATTGCCTCCTTGGCCGTTTCGACGGAGCCAAAGCCGGTGATGACAATGACCACGGCAGGCGGGACCAGCTCGCGCGCTTTTTTCAGGACCTCCAGTCCGTGCGGCCGGGTTTTGTCGAGGTAAAGATCCGTAATGACCAACTCGGGTGCATGAGTCGCCAGGGCCGCGGCCGCGGCTTGCCCATCCGTGAATGGGAAGACCTCGTGCCCTTCCTGCCGCAGCAGGTCGGCGACCGTCTGCACCATCGTCAGTTCATCATCTACCAGCAGAACCTTGGGCATTGGAACGAGCCTAATTCAAACGTGCACTCAGGAGCAAGCGACTTCTCGAGACCCGCAAACCCGCGCCCGGTGGCGGGACCAATGGCCGATATGGCCGCGGCACGTGCTCATCTATCCGATCTCCGAGATCCTAATAATGTCCGCATGACCTCGGCCATGACGAGTGCGGTTTGGGCGGCTTCCGCACCGCGATTGTGCGTCTTGCTGAGACAGCGGGCCCGTGCCTGCATTTGGTCTTCCAGGAGCAGGACCTCGTGGATGATGGGCACTTCCTGACGCAACTGGATGTCCATCAACGCTCGGCTAACGTTCTCGCCAATGTGCGCCGCATGAACGGTTTCCCCGCGCAAAATCACCCCGAGACAGATAATCGCGGAAAAGCCAGTGGCTGCCTCGCCGGCTCCACTTCCAACCCGTGCCAGGTGCGCGGCCACGAGCGGGATTTCAAAAGCGCCTGGGACACGCACAGTTTTCACCCCTTTTGCTCCCGCGCGCTTCAGCTCGGCTTGAGCTGCGCGGAGCATGGGGTCCACATATTGATGATTGTAGCGCGAGGCAACGATGGCGAACCGGGCGTTCGCCGTGGCTCGACGACCGGACTTTTGGACTGCTTTTAGCATGGGGAAAAGTAGGGTAGGGGAGCCAGGTTTCGTGCCCGCGGTTTTCTCGGCTCGATCACAGCAGGTGACCGAGTTTTTTGCGTTTGGTTTCCAGGTAACGCAGGTTGTGGGGGTTGGGTTTGACCTTGATCGGGAGCTGCTCAACGATCTCGAGCCCGTAGCCTTCCAAGCCCACGACCTTTCGTGGATTATTGGTCAACAAGCGGATGGTCTTCAGGCCCAGGTCCGCCAGGATTTGAGCTCCGAGCCCGTATTCGCGCAGGTCCATGTCGTATCCGAGCTTCTGGTTGGCCTCGACGGTGTCATAGCCCTGCTCCTGAAGTTTGTAGGCCTTGATCTTGGGGGCCAACCCGATGCCACGGCCTTCCTGGCGCATGTAAACAATAACGCCGCAGCCCGCCTCGGCCACCTGGCGCATGGCCTGATGCAATTGCGGCCCGCAATCGCACCGCCGCGACCCAAAGACATCGCCGGTGAGGCATTCACTGTGAACTCGAACCAGAACTCCCGGCTTCCCGGCAACCTCGCCGCACACCAGGGCCAGGTGATGCTGGTCATCAAGCTTCGAACGATACAGGTACAAATCGAAATCTCCATAATCCGTCGGCAACCGGACGGCTTCGATCCGTTCGACGAGCTTTTCGCGCGTGCGCCGGAACTGGATCAGGTCGGCGATGGTGCAAATTTTGAGCCGGTGCTTTTTGGCAAACTTCAGCAATCCGGGCAAACGCGCCATCGAGCCGTCATCGCTCATAATCTCGCAGATCACCCCGATCGACCGGCAGCCGGCCAAGCGGACCAAGTCCACCGCCGCCTCGGTATGCCCGGCCCGCTGCAACACGCCGCCGGGCCGTGCGCGCAGTGGAAACACGTGGCCGGGTTGCACCAGGTCCTCGGGTACGGCCGTCGGTTCGGCCATGATCCGGATGGTTTCGGCGCGGTCCCCGGCGCTGATTCCGGTGGTGATCCGCCGGGCGGCATCTACGCTAATCTGGAAGTCGGTTTTGAACGTCTCGCGGTTCTGGCGCACCATGCGCTCGATACCCAGCTGCTGCAAGCGTTCGGAAGTGGTAGGCACGCAGATGAGCCCCCGCCCATGTTTGGCCATGAAGTTGACCGCCGCCGGCGTCACGAACTGTGCCGCCATGATGAGGTCCCCTTCGTTTTCCCGGTCGGCGTCATCGACCACGATCACCATCTTGCCTTTCTGCAAATCAGCAATGACGGACTCGATGGAGTTGAATTGTTGTCCCATAAACCGGGGCCACCTTAGCACCGGACGGGTAAAAGGCCAGCTTACACGCGGTCGATACGCAGCCGGGGGGTGGGAATCAAATCCCCTTGCCCAGGTAATACGCGGCTACGCCCACGTATTTCTCGGCAAAACCTTTCAGCCGGGCCCGTTCCGGGGGGGTGAGGGCCCGCACGACTTTGGCCGGCGAACCCAGCACCATGGAGCCGGGGGGGATTTGCTGGCCCTGGGTAACGAGCGCGCCGGCTCCGACGATGGATTGGTCGCCGATCACCGCGCCGTCTAGGATAATGGAGCCCATGCCGACCAACACTTCGTGGCCGACCTGGCAGGCATGGACAATGGCCCCATGGCCAACCGTCACATAATCGCCGATAATACAAGGGTAATCATCCGCCAAGTGAAACACCGAATTGTCCTGCACATTGCTGTGGTGGCCGACGACGATGCGATTGATGTCGCCTCGGAGTGTGGCATTGAACCAGACGCTCGAGAAATCCCCGAGGGTCACGTCTCCCAGCACGACCGCTCCTTTGGCGACGTATACCCCGCGACCCAGGGTCGGTGTGCGGCTCAAGAAAGTGTCCAATTGTTGTTGGAGATCGCTCATACTTGATCGAAAGTTCCGGCTCCCTTCTGGAGGAGGACAAAAACTGTTTGCCCTTCCTTCGGGGGCAGCCATTCTTCCGGTGGCCAATATTGCTCGTCTCGGCAAAATGCCAAAGGGAAATTTTGATGGGTTTGAATTTTAAATGAATCGGGGTACGCGTACAATTGGGCCGTAGTATGCCGAAGCAAAAGCCGTATCGACCGCCGACCGTGCGGGAACCACTCCCGCGCTCCTTCAAGGATCTCACGCCGGCCAGGCATTTTAACCCGCGGACGTTTTTTCGGGAGATGGTCTGGAAAGCGCTGCTGACGCGGCGAATCGGGGAGCATCGGATCCCGGTGTTTCCCAAGTTGAACCGTGGGCAGGTGGCCTTGACCTGGATTGGCCACGCCTCCTTCCTGGTTCAGTTTACGGATTTGAATGTGCTGATTGATCCCAATTTCGCGAACTGGTTGTTTCTCTTGAAACGGATCAAACGTTCCGGTTTGCGGATCGAGGACCTGCCCCCCATCGATCTGGTCCTGCTCACTCACGCCCATTTCGACCATTTTCACAAACCTACCCTCCGCCGCTTGCCCCATCCCAAAATTGCGATTATGCCCTGGGGCATGGGCGACCTGGCCCAGCACCTCGGCTTCGGGCGCATCGTCGAGCTTGACTGGTGGGAAAGTTTTTCGCACCGGGACTGGAAGGTGACGCTCGTGCCCTCCAAACACTGGGGCGCGCGAGTGCTGCGGGACAGCCACCGTGGCTACGGAGGCTTCATTCTCGAACACCAGGGCCGCCGGATCTACCACGCGGGTGACAGCGCCTACTTCGACGGCTTCAAGCAAATCGGCAAGGAAGCCCGGCCCGAGATTGCATTGCTGCCCATCGGCGCATACCATCCCGAATCATTTCGTCATGTGCATATGGGGCCGGATGAGGCCATCAAAGTGTTCCGGGAACTACGCGCCCGCTGGCTGATCCCGATGCATTACGGCAGCTTCAGACTCTCGTTCGAAGACATGGACGAACCACCCCGCTGGCTCCGACAATTGGCCCAGGAACAAGGATTAACCAAGCGGCTCCGAATCCTGGACGAGGGATTGCCCCAGGTTTTCTGATGAAGCTACTGATTACCGGCATTTGCGGATTCGTCGGGCAAAGCTTGGCGCGGGCCTTGCGCGAGCACATCGACGGCCTCGAACTCGTCGGGCTGGACAACCTGATTCGTCCGGGCAGCGAACTCAACCGCCCCACCTTGGGTTCCCTGGGCGTTCAGTTTTTTCACAGCGACATCCGGAGCGCCTCCGATATCGACGCGCTGCCGCCCGTGGATTGGGTTCTCGACGCCGCGGCAAACGCCAGCGTCTTGGCGGGACTGGGTCATCCGGGGGCCAGCCGCCAGTTGGTGGAGCATAACCTTGCGGGCACCATCAACCTGCTGGAGTATTGCCGCCGCCATCGCGCGGGTTTGATTCTTTTGAGTACCAGCCGCGTCTATTCCATCCCGCCGCTCTCCGGGCTGGAATTGAACATCAAAGACAAAGCGTTTGAGCCGCTACCCAACCAGGCTTGGCCTTCCGGGAGTTCTCCCTCTGGAATCGCCGAAGGATTTTCGACCCGCCCTCCCATCTCGCTGTATGGCAGCACGAAGTTGGCTTCGGAGATCCTGGCCCTCGAATACGCAGCGGCCTTTGGTTTGCCGGTTTGGATCAACCGCTGTGGCGTGATGGCGGGCGCCGGCCAATTCGGGCGCGCTGACCAGGGAATTTTCTCCTTTTGGATCCACTCCTACGCCGCGCGGCGCAAGTTAGCCTACATCGGTTTCGATGGCCAGGGCCACCAGGTCCGGGACGCACTGCATCCAGCCGACCTGGCGCCCGTGCTCGCTCGGCAGATAGCAAAACCGTCGGCTCAGCCGGAATCTCCCATGAATTTTGGCGGCGGCACCGACAACTCGATGTCTCTCGCCCAGTTGAGCGATTGGTGCGCCGATCGATTTGGTGCGCACAACATCCTCTCCGATCCGCGGCCTCGCCCATTCGATCTCCCCTGGGTGGTAATGGACTCCCGGGAAGCAATGCGGCGCTGGGATTGGAAACCGCGCATTCCCCTGACCGCCCTACTGGAGGACATCGGTCGGCATGCCCAACAGCATCCCAACTGGCTGGAACTTACTTCCGTATGACAACAGGCGCGCAAGAGGTTCAGGCCATTTACAGTCAACGCTTCGCCGGGAGGCAGCAATATCGTCAGCGAATTTGGCGGGTGCTGACCGCTGAGTTTTTTCAGGAGTGGGTCAATCCCTCAGGCGCGGTTCTGGACCTGGGCTGCGGCTATGGCGAATTCATCAACCAGATTTTCGCTCGGCAAAAATACGGGATGGACCTGAACCCGGACTCGGCGCGCATGTTGAATTCCGGGATTCGGTTTTTCCAACAAGACTGCTCACAGATCTGGCCGCTCCAGGAAAACACTTTGGATGCCGTTTTTACGAGCAACTTCTTCGAGCATTTACCTGACAAAAGCACTTTGGGACGAACCCTGGAGCAGGCCAGGCGCTGCTTGAAGCCCGGCGGCCGCCTGATTGCCCTCGGTCCCAACATCAAGTATTTGCCAGGATTGTATTGGGATTTTTGGGACCATTATCTCGCGCTGACGGAAACCTCCCTGAGCGAGGGGCTCGAAAATCGGGGCTTTACGATTCAAAAATGCATCCCTCGCTTTTTGCCCTACACCATGGTCAACGCGCCGGAGTACCCGGTCTTCTTTCTCAGGCTTTATCTCAAGCTGCGACCGACCTGGCGTTTTCTCGGGAAACAATTTCTCGTGGTGGCAGCCAAGAAGTAAGGCGATCGCTGGCGCCGACGCCTGAGCGCCTACTTCACCTTAAGCAGCACGACCCCATGGCGCGGGACCCGCGCCTGAAAATGGTCGGCGACTTTTCCAAGGTCCTGCTGGCGCCAGAGATCGCGCACCCGGTGCTGGCCTGATAAGCCGAGGTTGGACCAGTCCACGCGGACGGCAGTTTCCTCCTCGCCGAGGTTGAAGAGCCCGACCGCTTTTGAGCCGTCCGCCATTTCTTTGGCCCAAACTTCCGTATCGCCTTCCTTGAGGATTCTGCCCGCCTGGCGGCCGAGGGGGTCCTGGCTGACCTCGAGAACCTCGTCATTGGTCAGGAGGTTGCGAGTGAAGTCATCGAGCTTGGTCATGTCGCATCCGATCAGAAGTGGTGAGCACAGCAGGCACCACAGGCTGATGTGGGTGTATTGCTCGTTAGGTGTGAGGTGCGTGGGACGCACGCTCGCGCTCCAGCCCACAAAGCCAACCACCAGCATGTCCGGGTCATTCCAATGGCCCGGTCCGGCAAACTTTTCGTGACCGGCCTGGCCGAACCCGATTCCCGACATGCTGGACCAGGTGTCGGTGATATCGCCGGTGGTCCGCCAGCAATTGCCGCCAACTTGCGTGCCCCATTCCCACACGTTTCCCATCCCGTACTGGCACAAGCTGAAGACAATGTCGCGAGGTGCCTTGTCGAGGGCCTTGCGCATCACCTGGTACGGTTTCAGCAACGCTTCGTGGTCCGGGTTGGGGGCGATCCCGCCGTAGCTGCACCAGTCATATTTCAGGTAGTCAAAACCCCACTCCGCGTAACGTCGCGCATCCTGTTCTTCGTGTTGGTAACTGCCCTCGTGATTGGCACAGGTTTTTGGACCGGGCGACGAATACAACCCGATTTTGAGTCCCTTGCTGTGCACATAATCGGTGAGCGCCTTCATATCCGGAAACTTTTCATTCGAGAGGACGTTGCCCTGGGCGTCGCGCCCGGCCTCCCAGCAATCGTCAATATTGATATAGGTCCAGCCATGATTGATCAGGCCGCTGGCCACCATCGCGTTCGCAGCCGCTCGCACATTCCCCTCATTCACGTCGCAACCGAAACAGTTCCAACTGTTCCAACCCAAGGGTGGCGTGAGGCTGATGGTGTCGCCGCAGTCGATTTTCAGCGTGCTCTTCGCTGAACCCAGCGCGTTCTTCGCGTGCAGCGTCACCGTGTGGCTGCCCTTCTGCGTTATGACCCCCGTGATGAGGCCGCTGGTGGCATCGAGCTTCAGGCCCGCTGGTAATTTATCCGCCCCGAACGTCATCGGGCGCTCGCCGGTGGCCGGAATCGCGAACAAAAAGGGCGAGCCGGGGCGAACGCCAACCACGCGGGCCCCGTTGATACGCGGCTTGGGCGATTCACTGGGTGTGAGCACAACGGCCGGTTCGCGCGGGGCCGTCACCACTTCCGGTTTGCCTTCCGCCATCACAAACTGAGCTTCCGCCCAGTCTGCGTGGTCGTAATTCATGTCATCTCCGCCATCTCCAACGGCCAGGATAAGGTTCTTAATCCCCTTGATATCCACCTGCACCTTTTGGCCTGGCTGACCGCCGCGCAAAAGGGCGCTCTCCCACAGCTTCTTTCCGTCGCCACTGACCCGAAAGGTAACGCTGCCGCGGGTGCCCACTTCATCGTCGACGCCGACCGTCGCGGTGAAACTCAGGCCCTTGCCGCCTAAAGCCACCCGCAGCGTGCTGGCCGCGTGAGTCCCCAACCCATGCGCGAACTTTTCGCCTCCGATGGACAAGGGATGGCCCTCTACGGATTGGTTGGCGTGAGCCTCACCCCAACCCTGCTGGACGGCTTGCAGCTCGAGAGTTTCGATTCCATAGGTTTCGGCCTGTGCGGAACGTCCCATCAACAAACAGGCGACAACCGATAACCCAAAGAGAGATTCTTTTAGTATGCTCATAAACGAATGCGCAAGCGCAGTGGCCCTCATAGGCCAAACGCGGCGAGGTTCGTCAAGCACAATGTCCCCGGCTCGGCGCCCGCAAACCACAAGCCTGCTCATGACACGGTCAGCGGGGGTGTGCCAGGCTGAGCTTCACTCCTTCTTGAGATTGATATCTCCAGCGCTGGTTCTGAGGACCAGCGCCTTGCCGCCGCCGTTTATTTTGCCGTTCAACCCCGAACGGTTGTGCTCGCCGACGACCGTCGTCGTGACGGGAACCTCGGTGATGACGCGGCCCCCGCCGGTTCGGGCGTCGAGGTCAAAGCTCAGGGGGCCGACCAGCGTGAGCTCGATACCGCCCCCGGAGGTGGTCAGTTCACAGTCGCCATGCGGTTGGGCGGAGAACTTGATCGAAATCGACCCCGCGGAGGTGTGCGCGGTTACCGTATTCCGTGCGTCATCGATATGAACGCCCCCTCCTGAAGTCCTGGCGACCAGGGTGTCGTGGGCAGCCTTGACCTTGATTTCTCCCGCGGAGGTGACCAGCTCCGCCGGGCCGCCGAGCTCGCCCGCCTCGATGCGTCCTCCATGGGTAATGGCAGTAAGCTGCGCCTTAGCCCGTTCCACGGTGATGGAGCCGGCCGAAGTCTCGACCCGGGCCGGACCGACCAGTTCGCCCAGCTCGAGGCTGCCGCCATGTGTGGTCGCGGTCAACTTTGCAGCGGCCTTTTTGATGTGGATTGAACCCGCGGAGGTTTCCGCCGATGTTTCGGCCCCCATTTCACCCAGCACAATGCTGCCTCCCGAGGTTCTGACCCCGACCCGACCCGTTGCGCTTTGTAACTCAATCCCGCCCGCCGACGTCGCTCCATCCATCTCCCCACGAACAGCGCCAAAGTTTAAGCCCCCGCCGGCGGTCCGTGCTTTCACGGTGCCTTCGATATCGGTCGAGCTTATCCCGCCCGCTGAAGTGCGCAGATCCAGGTTGAACCGTTGCGGAACTGCCACGCGATAGCGAACCTCGAGATGTTGAGCGGCGGAATTGAAGATCTGGAACCATTCCTTTTTGAACTTGGCGTGCACTTCGACACGATTGCCGTCCTGGTCAAACGTCACTTCGTGGGCACTGAATAGTTCCGTTGCTTTCGAGCTACTTTCGCGAGTGACCTTCCGCTCCACCTCGATCTTCACCTCCGTCGTGTCGCTGGTGGTGATCTCGATTGAGCCGCGGTCCACCTCCACCACCAGGTGGCCTCCCGGCTGAACGGTGAAGGTCTTGCTGAGATTGGATTCAGTGGTGGCAGCCAGCAGGCGATTGCCGCTGAACGCGACTAGGATAAACGGCAGCAGGAGAACAGGGCGCAGAACGGGAAGAGCTTTAATGTTGGTTTTCATAATTTTGGTCGGGTGCGCTTCTTGAATCAGGAGCCCCGGGCAGGCCGGGGCTCTGGACACCAAGGAAGCGAGTTCTGGGAGCGCTCAGGGGTTCGCGCCCGCTGCGGCCCGCACCTGGTCCAGGCCGGCAGCTTCATTTCGACCTTCTACAAAGTAGTAGATCAGGTGCGCCGACCCGATCCCCACCAGGATGAGGCTGAACAGGGCAGGTTCCCAATCCGCGGTGGCCCACAACGCGAGGCCCAGGGCAATGCCGATGAACAGCCAGATCAAGCCTTTGAGCAGGTGCCGCCGCGGGTGGTAAGGGCGAAACGGGCGGTTATCTTCGGCCAGCAGGAAGTCGGGCAGCGGCGGTAATTCCACACCCTTGTCCAGCGCTGCCATGCGCTCCTGATGATATAGGGCGAAGGTTTCCTTGCGTTTGCGGTACTGCAAATAGATGGCCAGCATGGCAATCCCGATGCCCATGACAATCGCGACGATCGGGATCAGGAGTGCGAGAATTTCAGTGGTCATAATGGTTTCTCCGTTCTTTAGGTTTTAATCTGTTTCACGTTGCCGTTGTCCGTTACTGGTTCTTCTGACTCAGGTCGGGGCGATTGGGTTTCAGAAAAAGTCTTTGAAACTAAATCTCCCCGGGCGCAGTATAAACCTACAGGGACCGGCAGAATGCGATGCCTGCCCCGTGCGGCGATAGCCTTGTGACCGAACAGCCACAGCAGCCGATCGACCAAAACATCCGCCAGGATCTCGCGGCCGGGAAGTACCGCGAAGCCTACGAGCGGCTGCTTGAGCTTTACTCGACCAAGGTCTTTCACCTGGCCTATAGTATGGTCCGGAACGAAACTCAGGCCGAAGATTTGGCCCAGGACATTCTCTTAAAGATCTGGAAGGGCTTGCCCGGCTACCACGGTGGGGCGGCCCTTTCGACTTGGATCTATGCCATCGCCCGCAACACCTGCCTGACCGAGCTCAAAAAGCGCGCCCACCGCCCGACCGTCTCGCTACACGAACCGGAATTCGAGGAAGCCATGGACCGGCTCCCGGCGCTTCAGTCCACCGACCCTGAATCCGGTGCCGGCATGGATGTGAACCACCTGCTCGAGCAGCTTCCGGAAAAGTATCGCCAGGTGATTACCCTCTTTTACCTGGAACAGAAATCCTATGAGGAAGTCGGCGCGGTGCTTGGTTTGCCCCTGGGAACGGTGAAGACCTTTATATATCGAGCCAGGAAGCAGCTTCTGAAGCTCAACCATGAACCCGCTTACGCTTTCACCCACTAGTCGCTTATGCACTTAACCGAAAACGACAGCCAATTACAGGACTACCTCGACGGCCGGTTGCCGGCCCCGGAGGCGCAGCTGATCCAAGCGCATTTGGAGGGTTGCCGCGAGTGCCGCGCCCTCCTGGAAGAATGGCAGAAGTTGGACCTGGAACTGTCCCACCACCTGCCTCGCCCGGCCCTCTCGCCTGAGTTTTTCGCCCGGCTTCACGACCGGATCGAACTCGATCCCTTCGCGCGGAGTTCTGAGACCGACAACAAGCGCCGGATTGAGACCCAGTATGACGCCGTCTGGAAGGCATTGCGGAAGAATTTTTTCCGCGGCCATTTTCCCGCCCTGCTGGATGGGGTCGCTTACAGTACCCTCGCCGCCGTGGGCGCTTATCTGCTCTTTCACCTGCTCCTGAACTTGCTCCACGCCCATTTCAAATCGCTGCCACTCTCCCAAAACCAGATGGAGTTGGGCGTGCTCTCCATCGTCAGCCTGATATTCCTGCTCGCCGGTTTCGGTGTGGCCGCTCGAAAGCAGTTGGCGGCCTGGGCTGAGGAACTTTCGGCCTGATCCACACAGGCCCTGGATGTTGCGGGTATGCCCAGCAAACCTTGAGCCTTCGGACGTAGAGCATGGTGGTTTCGATGTCAAAGCCACGGGAATTCGTTTGTCAGAATCATGATCGTGAACGCCTGGGCAAACACGAGCTGCCGTTCCAGCGCTGCGGTGAGACATTCGGGGAATAACACGATTCGGCCCTTATTGCCCTTGGCTTGATGAATGTGCAATCGGTGTGCCTTAAGGTCCAAGTCTTTGATCGGAGGTCGAAACGCCACGCAACCCCGTGCAGATTCTGGTGAGATTGCTGCCCGGCACCCGGACCAGGAAATACAGATTGTCAAGCGACCAAGCTGGACCAGCCGCTATGCCTGAAGCTCTTTCGCGACCCCACCGCCATTTTGGACGGCACCACGAGACCACGAAACCGGCTCAAAACCCGGGCTTGCGTTTGGACCGGGTTTGGCTATCTTTTCCAACTCCCGTCGCGGAGAAGAGACGGGCGACGACTCGATTTACACTACAACGTATGGCAACCGCAAACGATCTGCGCCGTGGAATGGCGATTAATTATAACGGGGACATCTGCGTCGTCCTTGATAGCCAGCACCGGACGCCCGGCAATCTCCGCGCGTTCGTCCAGGCCACCCTCCGCAGCATCCGTTCCGGCCGGTCCTCGGACGTGCGCTTCAGCTCGACGGAGAAGCTCGATGTGGTTCCGATGATGACCAAGAAGATGGAGTTCAGCTATAAAGATGGCGACGATTACGTCTTTTCCGACCCCGACACCTACGAGACGGTGACGCTTGCGCCTGAAATTGTGGGCGATGCCAAAAGTTACCTGGTCGAGAACGGCGGTGTCACCGTCACCTTCGTTGAAGACAAAGCGGTCTCGATTGAACTTCCCTCCAGCGTGGTCTTGACCGTCTCGGATGCGCCCGAAGGGGTTCGCGGGGACTCGGCCAACAACGTTCAGAAAGCAGTTTTGCTCGAGACCGGGATTAGCGTTCAAGCGCCGCTGTTCATCAAGACCGGCGAGAAGATCAAGGTCGATACCCGCACCGGGAAGTACATGGAACGGGCTTGACCCGCCGGCCGTACCGACACTTGGACACTTTCCTCGCCTGGGCTCTCCGCTCCGTTTAGCTAATGGCTGGCTCTCAGGGTCTGCCCGGACCATTTCACCGCGCCGGGGAATTGGTTTTGGGCGACTCGAACTGGATGATGACTTCCCCTGGCTTACCGTAATGCAATCGCTCCCGGGTGAGTCGTTCGATCACCTTCGGATCCTTGAACGCCTCCATGGACGTGCGCAGTTGCTTGCTCTCTTCTTCTTCTTTTTGGATCTGCGCGGCCAGGCGGAAATTCTGGCGCCGCACGCGCTCGTTTGCTTGAATGAGCGGCAGGTACCAGATCGCAACCGCCAGCAAGCCGGCCACAAACAATAAGAATGTGACCATCCGCGTCAGCTTGTCCCAAATACCCAGATCCACGTTCACGGCCGCAGATTATCAAACCGTTTTGGATCGCGCACTGACAAACATTTTGCCAAACTCGGTGCGCGTCAACCGCGCTTTCTTCTTTTTCTCTGTCGGAATCGTCAATTCCTGCTATTACTTTCGGTGGAATGATTAAGACGTTGTTGTTGATTTTTAATCCGGCGGATGCGTGGGACCGTATCATAAACGCCCGCCGGAGTTTGCTCGCGGTTTTGGTGCTCTATTTGTTGCCGTTATTGGTCCTGACTTCCTTGGGCGAAGCGTACGGTCTTATCCACTGGGGCAAAATGCAAGGGGCCGCCCGTTTGCCGCGGACTTTTTCCGTCCACCAGGCGTTAGTCTTCGAGGGGGCGTATATCGGGTTCATGCTGGTCATCGTCTTTGTCGGGGCGCAGGTCGTAAAAGCAATGGGCGAAACGTTCCATGGGCGTAATACGTATGGCCAAACATTTACGCTGATCTCGTACGGGTTAGGGCCGGTTTTTCTGCTCCACTTGCTGGACGCTTTTACTCCCATTTCTCCCTGGGCGACCTGGGGAGTGGGCATCCTGCTCTCTTCGGCAGTGCTTTACCACGGCGTTCCCAAAGTGATGGAACCCGATCCCCCGCACGCCTTTGGCCTGTTCCTCGTGACTTCTTTCGTGCTCTTTCTGGCGACTGGCCTGACCCGGTTCATTATGGCCCAGTACCTCCAGGGCCGCTTGTCCGATCTCAGCTCACTTCACGGATTGGCCGGCTACCCATTCTTGAGTTAGCTTGCCCGTATGAATGAGCTCGAGAACTCTATTCTGCAGGCCCTCGTGGAACTTGAGAACGCGGTCAGGACGATGCCCGCGGCGGTGCCCAAGCCCAACCTGCTTCCGCTTTTCGTGCGCTTGGACGATCTGACTCGGAGCCTTCCGGCCAACGCTGACCCCAACCTCCTCCATTATCTTCACAAGAAAAGCTACGAAAAAGCCCGGCTGCTGCTCGAAGGGCGCGATGCCGAAAACCCGCGGGGCAATTGCCTTCGGGATTGACGTGCGACGGCAGAAGGCAGGTCGCGGGTGGGTGCTGGCCACGCACCGGTGCGGGGAGGCGACCCCTCGGAACTTGAGCTCCCGAATGCTGTTTCCCTGATCCCTCCGCATGGCTCCTGATACTATCGCCGCCATTGCAACGCCGCTCGGTGAAGCCGGCCTGGCCGTCATTCGCCTTTCCGGACCCGCGGCGTGCGCGATCGCTGACCGATGCTTCACCCCAGTGGGCCGAGCCTCCCTGAAGCCTTCCGCTGCGGCCAGCCACACGATTCAGTTCGGTCATATCCAGCGCGGCGGGCGAATGGTGGACGAGGTCCTGCTCGCCGTGCTGCGCGCGCCGCGCACTTTCACGCGCGAGGATACGGTGGAGATCACCTGTCACGGCGGAGTGCTTCCCACCAAGACGGTTCTGGATACGGTGCTGGAAAACGGCGCGCGCCTGGCTGAACCCGGCGAATTCACGCGCCGTGCTTTTCTCAATGGACGGATTGATTTAGCGCAAGCGGAGGCGGTCGCTGATTTGATCCACTCCCGGACGGAGTTGGCCTTGCGCGCCGCCCATGAGCAGCTCTCGGGCAAACTTTCTCGGCGCATCAACGAACTGCGGGACGCCTTGCTGCGCACCCTGGCGCATATTGAAGCCCACCTCGATTTTCCGGACGAGGACATCGCCCCGGATACGCGTGGTCAGCTGGCCACTCGCCTCGCCGAGGGCGTGCGCTTCATGGACAACTTGCTGGAAACGGCGGGGGAGGGCCAAATCCTGCGACGGGGACTGCGGGCGGCGATCGTCGGCCGGCCCAACGCCGGGAAGTCCAGCTTGCTGAACCAGCTGTTGGGTCATGACCGCGCCATCGTTTCTGCCATCCCGGGCACGACACGCGACACGATTGAGGAAACCGCCAACATCCGGGGCTTGCCCATCGTTTTCATCGATACGGCCGGCTTGCGCGAGGCTCGGGACGAACTTGAGCTGGAAGGCATTCGGCGCAGCCGGCAATCCCTCGAACAGGCCGAACTCATTCTTCACGTCTTTGACGCTTCGGAGCCCATCACCCCGGCGGATGAGAAGTTCCTTTCCGAGTTCGCCGCCAAAAAGCGGATTTTGGTTTTCAATAAAACTGACCTTCCTCAGCGGCTGCGGCTGCCGCCGGGCACGGGCGAAGCCGCAGTCCAGGTGTGCTGTTTGACAGGGCAGGGGATTGAGCCGCTGAAGGATGCGATTAAGTCCCTGGTCTGGTCCCGGGGCCTCAACCCCGAGATGTTGGAAGCGATGATCAACTCTCGCCATCAGGACGCCCTGCAACGTGCCCGGGCCGCCGCTTCGCGCACCCTCGAGGCGCTCCGCGCGAACACGCCGCTCGAGTTGGTGGCTTTGGACCTCCGCATCGCGGTCAATGCCGTTGGCGAGATCGTCGGCAAGACCACCACCGAAGACCTTCTGGACGCCATCTTCAGCCAATTCTGCATTGGCAAATAGGCCGGCCCCGACTCATCGGCTGCGGATGCTTTTCCGTCGCTCCTTCAAGGCCGCTTTACGCCATCGACCAATGGCTCGCAAAAATGTGCTGAGTCCTGGTGAATTCTGAATTTCTTCCACCGTGAATCGGGCTTTGCGTCTCCAATTGGATCCATTTACCAGCCCGGGCATATTTTGCGGACATTCTTCACCCCAGAGATCCTCGAGATTAATTAACAGCGTTTCCGCCGGGCCGGCGGCAAGCCACGCCAGACACGCTCGCATCACCGCCGCTTCATCGGCCGGCCCCGACTCAAGCCAGCCCTCCCGCTGCAGAAATCGCTTCAGCGCTTCTGCCTTGGCCGCGCGTTCGACCATCGCCCGCCGGGCTTCCCGCTCTGAGATCAGCTTGCGCCTGGCCCGATCCTGGATATCCGCGCCCCGCCAGTGTGCCGCAAAGGTGGGCAAATCATGGGTGTTGAGCATGGCGACCGATTGTTTCGGCGGACTTCGCAGCGGCTGTGTCCGGCTGGCCTGGTGGGCGTACTGAGCCACATAGGTTTCCCGAAGGCCGTGCCGTACCATTGCGGCGGTCACTTCCGGGGGGACGGTTCCTAAATTTTCACCGATGATCACGGTCTTGTTTCGTTCGGATTCAAGGCAGATCAGGGCCAGGAGTTCCTCCGCAGGGTATTGGACGTAGGCGCCCTGGTGGGCTGGGAACCCGGGGGGGATCCAATACAGCCGGTGCAAGCCCATGACATGATCGATTCGCAACAGACCGGTATGGCGCATTTGGAAGCGGAGATACTCCAGGACATAGGAGTAGCCCTGCTCGCGGATCTGTCGTGGGTGCAACGGAGGGAACCCCCAATTCTGGCCCTTCGTGAAAAACATATCCGGCGGTGCTCCCACGGCCACCGAGGAGGCGAATGCGTCGCGCCTCCGCCAAACATCATAACCATCCGGATGCACCCCTAAAGGCAGGTCCAGGTGGAAACGGCCGCCCTGGCGCTGCCACTCGTCCAGCAACGTTGCGACCTGGTCCTGAACGATCCATTGGCTGTATAAGTAGTAATTCTTGACGCGTTCCGAGTAGTCCCCGGCCTGTAGTTTCCCGTGGCGCATCCGCTCGTCCCACCGGCGCCATGGCTCCGATCTCCGATCACAGGTGGCCCGAAATTCGGCATAGTCTTCGACCCCGAGGTGCGCGCTCAGAAACTCCTCATACTCCCGGTGACGGCGCGAAGTAGAACCAAAAAACCGATCGGCCAACAGCTCGAGAACCGAACGCCGCGCGGCCATCTCCGCTCCGTAATCAATTCGGGAGGCATTTCGGAAATCGGCTAAACGCCTGCGAAAGCCAGGGGTGGCGGCGAGCTTCCGTGCGGCTTGGCAGCCGGCAAACTCCGGCACCGCCTCTAACTGGATGAAGAACTCATTCCAGAAAAGCCGGCTCGCGGGAGAGTACGGGCTAGGCTCGCAAACCGGAGCTTTCAAAAAAGCGGCGAGCAGCGGCAAGGTGGCGATTACCTCGCCGCCCAGTGACTTCGTCCACGAACAAAGTTTGGCGTAATCCCGCAGGTCGCCGGCGCCCCAGCTGCTCGCCGAGTGCGCGGCATACATCGGCAGAAACAGACCCCAGCTCCTCTTTTCGCTGGGAGGCGAATACGCCTTGGATGGAGCGGAGATAACCAGGGCGCGATGAACCCGGTGCCGAATCTCCAACTCCAACCGGTGATACCCGAGCGGCAACGCCGGCAAACCAAACTGCCGCTCAACAAAACCACGTCCCTCGATTTCGGCGCGCCGTCGAATCCGGCAATGGCTCGGTCTCCACTCCAGGCTTCGGGTGGTGCCATCCTCCAGGATCAATTTGAGGGACGCGGATTGGTCGGGCAGATCGATCGGGGAGCGGATTCTGGCCTCGGCTCCCCTTCCATCCCAGGCCAGGATGGCCGGATCCAGCCCCACCCGCCACGTTTGAAGCTCCAGCTCGCGCAGGCTGTCCCGGCATTCGCGCTCGGTGCCGGCCGCGCTACCCAGGGCTTCGAGGATGCCTCGGAGGCACTCGGGCGGTGCCGTTTGCCACCGGCCACTCATGTCCCGGTAGCCGGTTTGGACCTGGAGAGTCCGGGCGAGTTCGTGAAGGGCAGTGAATCCGGTTGGGGAAGCTTTCACCTCACGGTCGCGATGGTGGCGGTGCCCGAGCAGGTGCAGCTCCGGGGTCAAGACCACGTCGTGACGCCGGGACTGCCGCGCTTTCACGCAGTCCTCCCCGGTTCGAGCGATTGGAGGATGCCGTGGAGCGGTATCCGGACCCAGTCGGGATGGTGCGTCAGTTCGTACGCCATTTCATGAAGCGCCTTCTCAAACATGTGAGCCTCCAAAAGAACCCCCAGCTGTTCCCGATTTCCGGGCACCAGGCCCGACTGGCCGATGCCGCATAGATACGATTTGAGAAAAGTGGCGCTGACCCAGCGGTACCAGAAATCGGTCCAGGGTTGCAGGGCCGGCAAGTCTTTGGCTTGAACCGTCCCCAGCTCGATTTGCCGGAACAGGGCCACTTGGGCAATGTAATCGAAGGAGCGAATCATCCCGGCGACATCCCGCAGGGGCGAGCGCTTAATCCGCCGCTCCCCGAGCGAACGGCTGGTCTCGCCTTCGAAATCGAGGAAGATAAAATCCTTGCCGGTGTAGAGGACCTGGCCCAGGTGGAAGTCCCCGTGGCAGCGGATCCGTTTGGCCTCCATCGGCCCGTCGCAAACGCGGCGCAGGCGCCGAAGAATCTCGGCCTCCATCCCCGTCACTTTGTTCGCCGCGACGGCCGTTGCCGCCGGGAGGCTGTTGAGCTCCGAGCGCAGGCGCTGCATATTCTGGACCGCAAGATTGCGCAAGGATTGGTAGAGCGAGCGCTGGTAAAACGGCGTGAAGAGCTCAGGCGCGAAATCGCGATTCTCCTCGTTTGACGCCAGGACGAGGTGCAGTTCCGCCGAACGTTGCCCCAGCAGGCGCGCCAGTTCCAGGTAGGTGCCGATGAGGGCCATCACCGTCTCGGGCGGCTCGCGGCCGGCCAATTCGACCAACGACCCCTGGGCCAGGGGTTCCAGTTTGGTCTCCGCCGGCGCCGTGCGCGCCCGGTCGAAGTAACGGCTGAGCATGTCGATCGTATAAGCCCACGCGTCCTGGGCGTTGGGCAAAAATCGCGTGAGGATTCCCACGGTCATGCGCTCGCCGTTTTGACGACGGTACTCGAGC
>Ga0105240_10001561_pt1 | contig 38845 bp, 28 predicted proteins | sample KBSC54metaG_FD_80426 | JGI IMG/M metagenome (GOLD analysis project Ga0105240, IMG submission 80426) | Corn rhizosphere microbial communities from Kellogg Biological Station, Michigan, USA - KBS C5-4 metaG | ecosystem: Host-associated > Plants > Roots > Rhizosphere > Soil | place: Michigan, USA... | reverse complement strand
GTTCCACGTGTATGAGAGATGTCCAAATAATTTGTTTGAAGATCCGCGTGTTTGGGTTCCTTCAAAATTAAGATCATTACGTGTGATAAATATTGGTGGAACGGATGTGTTAATAAAGTTTGCTGGATCAAGAGCAAGGTTTGGTGCATACAATAAATTTACACCAGGTCCTACAGCAGGCTTATTAAGAGCGGCTTGAGGGAAGTCTATGTTCGGATTTTTTGCCGCGTTATTTATTACTACGTCATCTGTTGTACCACGAGCTGGGAGATTGTTTCCTGAATGAACGGTAGCGGTATCTTGTGTTGCAGAAAGAGCAGAGAAGGTTGTTGAGTTTGGTACATAACCAAATTCATGCGCGTCACCTTTAACTGCAAATGTTTTTTCTGCAAAAGATTCATTTTGTCGTAATGTGATGTTGTCTGGAGATCTTCCCCAATAATTGTAACCAAAATCAAAACTCCAATTACGAGTTGTTGCGTTAAGCATCAAAACAATATCTGCTTGCAGGGCAACACTCACTTCAACATCGAGCGTGGTGATATTGGCAACAGGCAAATAGTCATTATTGAATTGCGCAGAAGGAACGGTACCACTTGCACCTTGTAGGTTTACTGCCGGTGATGTCATTTCCATTGCTAACATATATCTGCTTAATGTTCCATTTTTTGTTAAATCAAAAGAGCGCGCTTGGCGTGTTCTGAAAAGATGCGTAAGATTTACATCAATATAAAAAGACCAATGGCTTGCTTCATCTTCACTACACCAAAAATTATAATGCCCATTTAATCCAAATCCAAGTTCCCAAAAATGACCATTACCAACAAGTGGTTCAAACAGGAATAGGGCATCTGGTCGTAATCCTGTTGGCCATGCAATTTGTCCGTTAAAACCAACGTGATAGTTTTTTTCAGCAAAAAAATTCCATCCAACAACGGTACGTACTTCTGCCATTCGTGTTTTAATAAGACGTTCACAACTCATTTGTGCAAACTTAAGTTCTTGAAAGGTTATATTTTCGGTATTAGCAATTGATTTGCCATTAACAAAACTTGTAAAACTATCAAGCAATTCATTGCGAGGGAGACCATCGGGAGTAAAATATCCCGCCATACTACCATTTATACCAGGCTCGATGATGTTTTCGTTGATATTGATATCCCAGCGTGTGTGTGCAAATGGAGCATGGAGGCAAAAATAAACTCCTTTTGCCCATGCATCAAGGCCAAGATAAAAACCAAAATCAATAATTACGTTATCAATTGTTGGTTGAAACTGTACGGTACTTTCAAAATCAGATGGTAAGTAAAAATAATCGGCAAGAAGATCTTGTGGTGAACGCATGTTTACTTGAGAACCAGAAATTTTTAAGTGTTGACTGCAACCACTACCAATTAGATTATCACCAAACAATGTTCGCGTTATGTTATGACCGCTGAATGTGTGATTGTATTCGGGAGTTATACTAATTGCGCCATACACTGTGTCAGGAGAACTATCTTTGTTAATATAATTTGTCCAACCTGCAAGATCGCGTGCTGCGTTTCTAGAGATTGAACGAGTATTGAATGATGTTGCAACATGTTGTTCTGCATGAGCGGGTGTTGTTAAGGCAACAGAAAGCGCGATGGCGGAAAAATATTTTTTATTCATACTCATTTCCTTTATTCGCGCTCATTCTGAACTTGTTGAAGAATAAGGCGCGCTTGACCCTTCAACAAGTTCAGGGTGAGCGTAATGAGAAAATTTATTGAAACGCTACTAATCAGCATTACAATATCAGCATTAACAGCTTTGATAAAAAAAGGCAATGGTCAAACAAAAAGGCTTAGCAGTAGCTAAGCCTTAAATTACCTAAGGTAGTTTTTATGGGGTTTAATCAAATGATACGCCACCCTTAACAAGGATTGCACCTTTAGACAGTGCGCAGCTTATACCATGATCACAGCCACTGTTATTATTTTCATCATCATTGCCAGTGTTACCAAATTCAGCATAAAAACCAATGCCAAGATACGGAATCCAATCTTCACGATCAATCCATGTGTAACTAAAATGAGCAAACAATTTGTTTGATGATCCACGAGTTTCAGCTCCATTTACGTTAAGATCGTCCACGGTAATGAATACTGGTTGGATAGATGTTCTAATTTGTACAGTAGGAGCAGTAGGGCTCACATTAATGACAGCACCGCCCGTGCTCTCTGTTTGTGCATATTGTGCACCATCAACACCGATATTAGTTGCAGCTGCAGTTTGAGGGGTTGTTCCTTCATTTGGAATATTGGTTCCTCGGTGAATTGTTGCAAGACTTTCTGTAGCAGATAGTGCAACAGGAGTGCCTGTGACATCTACAAAACCATATACTTGTGCATCGCCCTTGAGTGCCCATGTGTTTATAGGGAATGTTGGTGCACAGTTTGAATCTTTAAGGTCGATATGTTCGTGAGACATGCCCCAATAGTTGTAACCAAGATCAAATGAGAATCCACGGTGCGTATAGTTAAGCATGGCTACAATATCACCTTGTACGCCAATGCTTACGTTAACTTCGCGCGTGGTAAAGTTTGCAACCGGAGAATATTCTGCATTAAATTGTGATGATGCAGCAGTAACAGTACCCGCTCCTAGAGCAGGTGCAGTATTACCAAATAAGCCTTCTGTTGGTCTCAGATTCACTTTTTCTGCAAGCATGTAGCGACTGTTTGGTTTGCCAATAAGATCAAACGTGCGTGTTTGTGATGCATTAAATAAATGCGTTACGTCAGCTTCAAACACAAAATCAAGATGTTTTTCATCGTCTTCGCTGCGCCACATTGTCCAATGTGCGCTTAATCCAGCGCCAAGTTCCCAATGTTTACCGTTACCCACTTGTGTTTCAAAAATATATTCACCATGAGGTCGTTTACCGGTAGGAGCGGCTGCTTGAATGTTAAATCCAAAATGGTAATCTTCGTGCAGATAATTCCATCCGAGTTCTCCTCGTAATTCAGCAAATCCTGTGGTGCTTTGTTTGCTACAAGCAATTTTTGCTTTTAATAAAGGAGTGGTGATAATTCCTGGTACGGTAATTGTTGTGTTGCCGTTGAAAAATGATAATGCTGATTGCAGCAAGTTACTTGCAGGCACTGCGCTTGAACTGAAAAAACCTGGATCGTATCCAATTGTTCCTTCTTCTTGAATTGATTCGCACGGATCAAGTGTTACTCTGTTGTTAACAACTGGTCCATATATTCTAAAGTAAAGGCCTTTAACCCATTCATCAAGTCCCACGTATAGATTAAAATCGACTAAAAAGTTTTGGACTTTAGGAGAAAATTGAATGGTACTTTTAAAATCGCGCGGCAGGTAGAAGTTTTCTGCCATCCAATCTTTGCTTACATCAAGAGCAGAGGCTTCGGTTCCAGCAATCACCAGTGAATTGCAATTGGTAAGGCTAGACCCAAAATAACATCCAAGTAAATCATCGCCATTAAATGTTTGATCGTATTGTGGAGTTATATTAAATGTGCCATAGAAAGATTCCATATCATGTAAATAGACATGATGACTTGTTGTGCCTACCAATTTACGAGCAGTATCTCTTCCCTCTGAGCGCCATTGTACAAACGGTGCTACGCGAAATTCTGTTACGCCATCGTTACAGCATTCTGCCAGTAGTCCTGCGGTGTATGCGGTAACTGCTAATAACAATAATTTTTGTGATCGCCTCTTCATACGTTCAACTCCTTTTTCATATGATACATATTTGCTTATGGCCTAAATATAGTACGATTGCATCATATTTGTAAAGGAGAAAAGTTAAGCAATTGCGCTGCTACAAGCACATTCTTGCTTTTTTCTTGTTAAGGGTGTCCGATTTATGCCCCATCCTTATTCTTCGTATGGGGACCCCATGGAGAGAATTGGAACTGGATATAAAATCTTTGTCTTATTTTTATATGGGGTCCCCGGCGTAGTTTACATAGCTGGGTCAAAAGCAAAAAGGTCTAGCTTTCGCTAGACCTTTTTGAGTATTCGTTTTTGTTTGCTTTGCTCGGTAACATTTACCCAACAATACAACAATGATTCATATCATTATTAATGGAAGGATACCCCACCTTTAACTTCAACAGCCCATTTAGATAATGCACAGCTCAAAGCGCTTGGGCAATTATCACATTCGATTGTTGTTGTATTGCAGTCGTCGCCGCTGCCACTATGGCTACCAAATTCAGCACTGAAACCAGCACCTACATAAGGAACCCATTTGTCATGGTTAGTCCATGTGTAGCTAAAGTGAGTGAACACTTTGTGTGAAAGTCCGCGTTGTTCAGCGCCTGCTACATCAAGGTCATCAATAGAGATGAATACAGGATCAACTGAAGTGTTGATCGCTACGGATACAACTGGAGTTGCATCATTAAATACAAATAAAGGTTGTGCTACAGGAGGAGTTGCTGCGTTGTTGAATGTAGCAGGTGTTGCACCATCTACATTAGGGTTAGCAAGTGCGGCAGTTTGTCCTGCTGCTGCGTTAGTACCAGTAAAGATTGTTGCTTCGCTTTCTGTTGCAGCAAGACCAATAACAACACCGCCTGCAGGAGCATTTGCAGGGTTGTAACCAGCTATGCTTGCATCACCTTTAAGAGCCCATGTGTTAACAGGGAAAGGTACTATGCCACATGCGGTATCGCAATCATCATCACAAGAAATTTTGATTTTTGATGATGACATTGCCCAGAAGTTGTACCCAAGATCCCATGAGAATCCACGGCATGTATAGTTGAACATTGCAACCAAGTCACCTTGTACGCCAATGCTTACTTTTACATCACGAGTACTGAAGTTTGCAACAGGTGCATATTGAGCAGCAGCGTCTTCTGCTGTATCAAATTGAACATCTGACTGAAGAATTCTGTCATCTGCAGGATTGTCAGTATTTGATACTAATCTTTCTGCAAGCATGTAACGGCTGAGCGGTTTGCATTTAAGATCAAAAGTACGTTGTTGTTTTGCATTGAATAAATGGGTTATATCAGCTTCAACGATGAAGTTGAATGATCTTTCCATATCTTCATTGCACCACATTCTCCACGCACCACCAAGTCCAACACCAAGTTCCCAATGATGACCATTACCAACTTGTGCTGGGAATAGGTATTCAGCTTTTACTTTAGTGCCTGTTGGCGCAGCTGCTTGAAGGTTGATCAAGAAGCGATATTTTTCTGCAATATAGTTGTATCCAAATTCACCGCGAAGTTCAGCAAACCCTGTTTTGTGTCGGCTTGATGAGTTGCACTCATCATCACAATTATTTGTTGTGTTAGTTAGGTTGCAATTAGAGAATTTTGCAAATCGTAATGGTTGAACAGATACGCTTGCATCGGTATAGTCTGCGAGGAATGGGCAACCACCAAAGAATTCTAGAGCTCCATTAAACAATGCATCGCGTGGAACTTCAGTATTTGGATCAAAGTAGCCTTGAGTGTATCCTTCTGTGCCTTCTTCTAACACAGTTTCTTTTGCACGTAAGCTTGCTTTGTTCCAAACTACTGGTCCGTATAATCTGAAGTAAAGACCATTAACCCATCTGTCGAATCCAACGTATAGGTTAAGATCAAATACTACATCTTGAACTCTAGGAGAGAAGCTGATAACGCTTCTGAAATCGCGAGGAAGGAGGAAGTTTTCCGCCATCAATTCTCTTGGTCCACGTGTTGTTGTACCAGGAAGATCTGCTGCATTAAGACCAGAAATCATGATTACATCATTGTTACAGCTGTCATCGCAACTATTAGTATTGCCATTATTGCTGAAATTATTAATTACAGCAGGTCCAAATAGACATTCAGTAATTTGGTTATGTCTGAAATTTTGATCATACTGTATGGTAGCGTTGAATGTACCATATGTTCCATCCATGTCACCTTGGTATACGGCATACGCTGTTGTGCCATATAATTTACGCGCCATGTCTCTACCTTGTGAGCGCCATTGTAAAAATGGCACAACACGATTACCATGATTGTTATTGTCATTGTCCCTAGCATGTAATAACATGCTGCTTGCTGTGCCACAAAGCACAACTAATGAAAACAATTTTTTTGAATATTGTTTCATAATCCAACTCCTTTTACTCGATCTAGATATATCTCATGAATTGATTTCACACTCTATAAATGAGCACGTGAAATGATATTTGACGTACACTACTTTTTTTGTATTTCGATCTCTCCTTTCATTGATTTGTGTCTTTTATTTTTTTATTCAACCATATTTTTATATCTCTGTACAATATAGTATTGTCAGATCTAAATTGTAAAGAAAAATTATTAGTAATTATGCTGTGGAAGGACTTTTACGTGTATTGAACGGGCTAAAAACCCTTTGTTGCTAGGTTGTTTTGTAAAAATATTTTATATTTCATCACCGGGTGCGGCTTTAGAATGATCAAAAAAGTGGAAGTTTTTTTATTAAAAATTTTTATGGGAGTTTTTTATGTATACTTTTTTTCATGAAAAGAAAAATAGAGTTATTTACTCTATTGGGCTTTGTCTCTATATAAGTGCATTGTTTTTTGTGTTTCTTTCTCTCACTTCATACAATCCAACTGATAATTCATGGCTGTACGTAACAAGCGAAACGGGAACTATTAGCAACTTGGGAGGTTTTTTTGGAGCACAAGTTGCAGCAATTCTTTTTTATTTGTTCGGAGGAGCATCTTTTTTATTACTATTGCCGCTATTGTTTTTGGGGATGATATTTTTCACCCAACTATCATTTAGATCTGATTGGGAACGCTTGTGTGTTTCTTTATATATTGTATCGGCAGTGGCTATGTTATTGGCTACCTATGGTATAGATCTTGCGTGCAGCCCCTATCCTGGTGGAATGATTGGATTGCTTGGTGCCGAAAAACTTATCCATTATTTTGATCCAATTGGAAGAATGTTATTCTTGTATATAAGTGGAATCGCGAGTCTTGTTGTATTGTTCCGTTGGTCATTTATGTTTGTGGTACAACAATGTATTGCATTAGTGGCGAGATTTTATGCGTTGATTAAAAAATACCATGTTTTCAGGCGAGTATCTCAGGTAATTGGAACATGTTTGTATGCTCTTTGTGTTCAGTTTCCGTTATTGCTAGCAAAATTTGTACAATCGTTGTGCGATGGAACGGCTTTTAATGGTACCGGCTTGATACATCCTGAACACGATGAGCAAGAAGAATACGAGCAAACATTGGATTTTTTTACGGTTGAGCACAAAATAGTAACATTCGATTTTTTGGTTATATCGTTGCCAGCGTACGCAAAAGGACAAGCAACAAGCATAATCATTGCTCCTGTAGTGTTATCATTGCCAAAAAATATAAATAAAAAAATTAAAGATCTATCAGATCATTACGCGGATCTTATGCGCGATGATATTCTGGCGCAAAAAAAACCAGCGACAACTATTACAAAAAAATCTCCACACTATGCATTGCCACATATGGATATTTTTATAGCTGAAAAACAGGTCGGTGAAGATCATACCGTTGAAAAAGAATTACAAAACCGTGCGCAGGTTCTTCAAGATAAATTAAAACGATTTGGTGTTAATGGTGAAGTAGTGGCGATTAAACGAGGCCCTGTAGTCACTCTTTTTGAATATCAACCTGATGTTGATACAAAATTAAGTAAAATCATCGTGCTCGAAGATGACCTTGCAATGGCTCTGCAAGCAATGAGTATTCGTATTATAGCTCCAATACCAGGCAGATCGGTTGTTGGATTTGAAGTGTCAAATACAATACGTCATGATGTTTTGTTTTCTCAAGTAACAAATCAAGCAGCATATAAGAATTTTTCAGGTAGCTTGCCTCTTGTTCTTGGTAAAGGAACAATAGGCGAAGTTGTTGTTGTTGATTTAGTTCGCATGCCACATCTGTTAATAGCAGGTTCAACTGGTTCAGGAAAATCCGTTGCGCTTAATGCGATATTAATTAGTTTGTTGTGTAAATTGAGTCCCGATGGTTTAAAACTTATTTTAATAGATCCCAAACGATTAGAATTTGCTGCGTTTACCGATATTGCACATTTATTGTTTCCTATTGTTACCAGTCCTCATCAAGCAGCACCAGTGTTGCGCTGGGTAGTACAAGAAATGGAAGAGCGTTATGAGAAGATGGCACAATGTGGTGCGCGTAATATAGCTGACTACAATACTCGTATCAATCAGGGCAGTAGCTCTGACAATGCGCAAAAATCTTTACCGTTTATTGTTGTGGTGATTGATGAGTTGGCAGATCTTATGATTACTGCAGGGCGAGACATTGAAGATTTAATTACTCGTATTACTCAAATGGCTCGTGCAGCAGGGATCCACATGATTGTTGCGACACAGCGACCATCGGTTGATGTTATTACTGGACTGATTAAGGCTAACTTTCCGAGTAGAATATCTTTCAGGGTTGCTTCGCGTATTGATTCGCGTACTATTTTAGATACTATGGGAGCGGACCGTTTGTTAGGTCGTGGAGATATGCTCTTTCTTGACGCGGCAACATCACAGTTGCGACGCGTTCATGGTGCGTATGTTTCAGATCAAGAAATTGAACAAGTTGCAGATCATATTCGCAAACAAAGAAAAGTAGAATATCTTGATTTACATCAGATAACAACATCACACGGACAAGATTTATCAGCAACGGATGATGCTCTTTACAAAGATGTTCGATCATTTTTAGATGAGATTGATGAGATATCTATTTCTTTACTACAAAGAAAATTTCGCATTGGTTATAATAGGTCTGCACGAATTATTGACATGCTTGAATCGCAGGGATTAATTATGCCACAAGATGGAGGTAAGACAAGAAAAGTAATTCGGTAACGTATTATCTAACTACTTTATCTGTTGTTACTTGACAAATGTTAAAAAAAAAGCAATCTTATTGCCATCACACATGCGAATAATTGCATGTATAGCATTATGATACATATTTTTGTAATTAGGATTGGTAGTATTTTTTTTATTTTCAACGGAGATTATCAATGCGATTTGACAAGTCTTTTATAACTAAAACATTGCCTGAAATGTCGATTGCATTTGGGCATTTTCCAGAGGATGCAGCATTCTCTATTGATTCACGCACGGTACAAGCGGGCGATATTTTTGTTGCGTTAAAAGGCGTTGATCATGACGGACATGAATTTGTTGAGGAAGCATTTAAAAAAGGTGCGGCGGGTGCAATTATTGCTGAATCAAAAAAAGAAATTTTAGAAAAAATAAAAGGACTAAAAGATAAATTGGTCCTTTTGGTTAAAGATCCTCTAGAGGCGTTTGTTCAACTTGCAGCGGCGTGGCGTTTGCAATTTAACTATCCGGTTATTGCAATCACAGGTTCGGTAGGTAAAACATCCACAAAAGAAATCCTCTCACAAATTATGTCCCATGCAGGAAAAGTTTATCTTGCTTCTAATGGAAATCAAAATACAAGAATTGGTCTTGCTATCAATATGCTCCGTATGAGAGCTGAGCATGAATTGGCAATTTTTGAAATTGGCATCAGCAGACGTGGAGAAATGGCTGAACTTGCCTATCTGCTACGCCCAACATCCGCGGCGATCACTAATATTGGTCATCAGCACATGGATGGTCTTGGGTCATTGAATGATATTGCTCTTGAAAAACGTGATGTATTCAAATATTTCACGGAAAATAGCATTGGTATTATTAATGGAGATCAGCCGATTCTTGCCCATGTTTCCTATCAACATCCCGTTATTAAATTTGGATCAAAAACAACAAACCAGATTCAAGCAAGAAAAATGAGGGTATCGGGATCTCATATTAGTTTTGTTCTTAAAATATATAAAAAGAAGTATTCCATAGTTCTTGATCATCCGCATGTTGGAGCAGTATTTAATGTACTTACCGCAACGGCGGCAGCTCATTGGCTTGGGGTTTCTGATGAAGTTATTATTAAATCAATACAGAAACCTTGTGTTGTTGCCGGCCGCTTTGAAGAGCGTATGGTGAACGATAATCGCGGTACTCTGATTAATGATTGCTATAATGCTAATCCAGAAAGCATGAAGGCTGCGCTTTTGGCGTTTCAACAAATAGAGACAAAGTCTCCAAAAATTGCTATTCTTGGAGATATGTTGGGATTGGGAGTTAACAGCCCGTTCTGGCATAGGCAAGTGGGACGCTTTTTAAGGAAAGTTCCTTCTTTAAATAAAGTCATTTTGGTGGGCAATCTGGTCGCGTGGGTGAAAAAAACGGCACCTGTGGGATTACGCGTTGAAGTTGTTGCATCGTGGCAAGAAGCTGCGGTAAAAATTACCAACGAGCTTGATGCTAAGCCAGCAATTTTAGTTAAAGGTTCTCGTGCCATTGGTCTTGAAAATTTAGTTTCAATGTTGACAACAAAAAATGATGTGAACGCGCTACGTTAAGTTCGATATTGTTTGACAATTTTATCCCCAATCCGTTCGCCCTGAGTGATTTTACGACGCACTCGTGCGAAGTGAAATTGTATCGAAGGGTTATTTTTTAACTATCCTTCGATATGTTTTTGGGGACAAAAACACTCAGGACGAACGGAATAAAATATAAATGAATACAGCTAATAAAGAAAATACTGCGCTTTTTTATCACAAGACTGTAATGGTTGATGAGGTTTTGCACTATCTTAATCCTCAGCCAGGAAAGACCTATTGTGATGTTACGTTTGGTTCTGGCGGACATACCAAAGCTATTTTGGATAGTCAGCCGGAATGTCATGTTGTGGCAATCGATTGGGATGCTACATCAATAGAAACATACGCACCAGAATTGGAAGATAAATATCAAGAACGACTTCGTCTCTTATGGGGCAATTTTGCGAACTTGTACCGTTTATTGCAAAAAGCAAGAGTGGGCAAGGTTGATGGAATTCTTGCCGATTTTGGTACTTCCCAAATGCATATAAAAGAACGTGCAGGATTTTCTTTTTCGAGAGATACTGATTTAGATATGAGAATGTCACCGGCTCATCAGCAGGTGACGGCTGAACAGGTTATTAATAAGTCTTCTGCAGAAAAGTTGTGTGAAATGTTTTGGCAATTGGGTCAAGAATCGCATGCTAAAAAAATAGTAGCGGCAATTATTGAGGCGCGTCAAAAAAAATCAATTCGTACGACACGTGAGTTGGCACTCATTATTGAAAAGGTTGTTGGACGCGGAAAGAATTCAAAAATCCATCCGGCAACAAAAGTTTTTCAGGCATTACGTATTTATGTAAACCAAGAGCTTAATAATATTACTGGTTTTTTAGCGGGAGCGTTACAGGTTTTAAAAACTGACGGATTACTATTATGTATTTCATTCCACTCCTTGGAAGACCGTATTGTTAAGCAGTTCTTTAAAGATAAAGCGGATGAAGGAATTCTTGAGATAATTACCAAACGTGTGGTGGTGCCAACGGCGGAAGAAATTGCAAAAAATCCATCATCGCGTTCAGCAAAATTGAGAGTGGCAAGGTTTATTAAATAATTTTACGAAAAATGTATAAAAAAGCATGTTTATATTTGACAAAAATATGTAATGCGATACATTAAAATACGAGCAGTAAAGAAGCAAAAAAACGATACTTATCCTTAAGGATTACAACAATGGAAATAACGGAAGTAAAAGTATTTCCGGTAACGGATGGCGAGAAGTTGAAGGCATATGCAACAATCGTCTTTGACAATGCGTTTATTATTCGAGACCTCAAGGTTATTGAAGGTGTTAAAGGGTTATTCGTTTCGATGCCATCGCGCAAGCGTAAAGATGGCACATTCCGCGATGTTGTGCATCCTTTGAATCCTGAAACACGCAGCATGATTGAAGAACGCGTTGTGCAAGAATACAAGACTGTTATGGATCTTGGCGGTGCGTATCAGGCGACTGATATTTAAGCAAGAGTAGTAGTAGATAAAAATTTCACACTTTCTTTTGGGGCGTGGCCAAGCGGTAAGGCAATAGGTTTTGGTCCTATGATCGGAGGTTCGAATCCTTCCGCCCCAGCCAAATTATTAAAAAGAGTCATGTTTTTAAACATGACTCTTTTTTGTTATTATAGCGCGTTTTATTAGGCCAATTCAACATGTTTATTATTCTTGCGCTTCTTTTGAGCCGTTTACTAATCCATATGATGTTGATAAATCGCTGAGCTCGAAAGATGCTCAATTCTGTCATTTACTATCATCAGTTCTGCACCAATAAAATGTGCTTGTTTCTCTTTGTTAGCCAGCTGTGGATCATTGCTCGTCACTGCAATAACGTTTGGGCTAATAGCTTTCACCAATGCAAGATAATCATCAAATCCGTTCAGTAACGGTAATAATATAATGTGATCAACAAAGCGTAGGGCTAATAGATTATGTGCGCGTTCTTCTTGAGAATGTGTGGGAGTGCGTTTTTTGTGGTGTATAATCCGTTCATCTGGCTCAAGAGCTACAATTACATAATCACCAGCTTGCTTTGCTTTTTCCAAGAACTGAATGTGTCCAAAATGGAGGATGTCAAAACATCCGCCCACGAGAACGATTTTCTTATTTTGAGGTAACGATATATGTTTTGTTGGTGTGTAGGTATGGCAGCTCATTTTTTGTATCGTATTTGCATTGTTGAGTATGTTCCATGAAAAAGAGGTAATTATAGTGATATACAATATAATAGTTCGCATACCGTCCTTTTTTTATTGTGGTTCCTTTTTAACGTACCGTAATTACTATTTTTGGCAATACAAAACTTGAAGTTTGGAGGAATTGATGTTTACAGCGATACAATTAGTCGTGTGTTTGATGCTTGGTATCACCACTGTTAGTTATTCTATGGATTCTGCTGCCCTGATCAAGAGCAATAAAAAAAAAGAAGACGCAGTCTACCGTGCAATTTGTGAGCGTCGATTTTTTGCTGAAGATACCGAACAAGATCTAACAAATCGTGTTCGTGCTGCATGTAGAATCTATGCAACACGAGGATCTGGGGATCAGCTGATAGTTTATGAACATATGGGAATGCAGAACGGTTACTTGCGATCTTCTGAAGGTGATCGGTATGCATGGGTGAGTGGTAACGATGTTGTAATTAGGCATGAAACTCCAAAAAAGCTCTATTCAATAACTATAATACAGATGCCAGAGCAGATCGTATCGTGCGCCTTCAATGATAATGGAACAGTCTTTGCCTCAGTAACTGCTCATGAGCTCTATGTATCTGATGTGGTGTGTAATTGTAAAAAAGAGTCGCAGCTTTTGTTAGAGCGATCATTGAATGAAATACAGCATGTTGCTTTAAGTCCTAGTGGCAATACGATTGCTGTGGGAGTTAAGCAACCAACTAAGAGTTTGCGTTTTATGGTTTTTGATACGCAAAAAAATGAGTTGCTACATGATTTACCAGGAGTTTCTTCTCCTGACATGCCACATGATTGCAGTTTTTTTTATATGATGAATGATGATGTGATTGCTACATGTTCTACTGTGCCATATAAGCAATATGATTTGGAAGCGGTGAGAGCTCTAGCGACATTAACGGAAGAACAAAAAGGACTGATTTTAAGAGTGTACAAGTATTTAAAAAGAAGAAAAAAAAGGATGTGTTTGCAGTGGAATAGTGAGCTCTTTGATATTTATACTAGGTTGCCGTCTGTGATAAAAACGCGCGTAAGTAAGTTAGTGCGCTTTGAGGATTGTTAAGGAAATTGGTCAAGATTTCTTTATCGCAACATTTGTAGCAATAAAGAGCAAAAAGTGTGCAAAGACTTAGTCCAACAAAAAGAGGTTTTTTATAAAAGGGAGTTGTGAAAGCCTTTTCTTGGGGTTCAGGTTTTGGTTCTTGGGAGATGGTAGTACTATTTTCTTGCAGCTTGCTTGATGGGTAAGGTTGCAGTGTTTCTGGTGTTTTCTGATCATCAGCAATAAGCTTTGAGTTCTCTTGTGTAGGTATAGCAGATGGTTCCTGCGGAGTAGAATTGTCTGATTGAGTTAGTTGCTGAGGTTGTTGATCTTCTGATTGTTGTCTTTCTTGAGGGGTTCCAAGAGTGTCCTCTTCCAGCTCGTTTGTTTTTTTTGCTTGAGATGTTTCAACTGTCGAAGGTGTTGGTTGTTGCACTTGTGGTTCTTCCGGATCACTGCCAGCAATAAATCCTGAGTTATCTTGTGAGGGTACAGGGAATTGTTCTCGCGGGGTAGAATTACCTGATTGTGTTTCTTGTTCTGGTAGGTCAATCTGTTGTGAATCTGTTTGTTCTTTGTGATCAGTTGCTTGATTTTTATCAACGAGGTAGGAGGATTCTGCTTGATCGGTTTCGGGCAGCAGATCATCGTTCAGTTGTGTCTCTTCTGGTATTTCAGTTATTGTTTCCAGGGGTTTGTCCGTCGTTATGTCCGCTGAAGCTTTAGCGAAAGGGGAGGCCTTGGCGAAGGAGGATTCTGCTTGATCTTGTTCTTCTAACATTGAATTATCGATAGGATTTTCTATGATTGCAGGTTGCTGTTTACCAGAAAGGTTAATAGATGTATTGTGCGGAGCAAGCGCATCTTGTATTTTTTGTAAATTTGATATTGGGTCTTTTGATGTGTTAGTATAGTAATTGAATTTACCACATACTGCTAATAGTTTTGAAAGATCAAGCGTCTGAAAATCTTTATAAGATGATAATTTTTCAAAAAATTCTATGTTCTCGGCAATTCTAGAAACAGCACTGCCCGCAAGCCCAGGGTTTTCGGGTTCTTCTTGTTCATTCCATTCTTTGATTGTTTCGATGTGTTTTTTAAACAGTTCATTAAACTCTTTTTGCCTTGTCTCTGCTCGTTGCTGTTCTTGACGATAGCTTTTTGTATTATCCAGAAGAATTGCGCGAGAGATTTGCTGCTGCGCGAGAGCAATCTGTTCGGCATCTTTTGTTGTCTGATGATATGTAAGTGTTTTTTGAAGCATGCTAAGGCTAGGCTGTCTTCTTAGTTGGTCTTTGCTTGGAGAATTATCGCGACTATCTAATTGCTTCTGCAGGCCTGGATTAGCATTGATTTGTTTTGTAGTGAATATTACATTCTTATTGTGTAGTGCAAGTCGTGATTGAATGAGGTCAAAGTTCTGCTGAGGAAATTTTTCTTCTATACCTTCTATACATTGGGTCAGATTAAGTTGTTGAAATTTTTCATATTCAGGCGATTTTGTATGCTTTTCTATAAAGCATGGATTTTTATCATCCGATATGCAGGATAAAGCTATTATAGCAGGATATTGGACTGGATTGCTCCCAGTGTTTTGTGCAATAAGCTCTACGCACTCAGCAAAGCTTTGAGGCTTCCACTGATGATCCATAGCCTGTATCGAAAAAAAAGTTATAAAAAATAGTGTAACAATAGAGTATTTGTAATTCATACCTTTAGAATATAGCAGTCTAACTATTTGGTCAATTGCCTTCTTGAATTTCTGTAGCTTGCGTGTACTCTTGAGATAAAAAATTATCAAAGGATTTCTCATGAAAGCTCAATATACATTATATTTTGGATCCAAATCAGCCCCGCGTCGTATGCTCCTTGAACAATCACACATTCCATTTACCATTGTCAGTCAAGATGCAGATGAATCGCAATGCGATTGGGGACTGCCTTTGCCTCAATTAGTTTTAAGCATAGCTCTTTATAAAATGCAACATGTTATATTGCCCGATGGCAAAAACGAAGGTGATATCTGTTTTGTGCTGACTGCTGATACCATGTCGCATGATAAAACAGGCACGATTCATGGCAAACCTGTTGATAGGGCTGATGCAATTGCAAAAATAAAAGCGACCAGAGATGGTTCTTTTTTGTGTACTGCTTTTTGCTTGGACAGAAAAGTATGGCGGTCAGGAAAGTGGGAGATTGAAGAACGCGTTGCCGATATTGTTTCGGCTGAATTTTCTTTTATTATTCCTGATCAATGGATAGATACGTATTTAGAAAAAGTTCCTTTTTTAGATGTTTCTGGTGGGATTGCCGTTGAATTGTATGGCAATCAATTTTTGAAAGTTGTGCATGGTTCTTATGCAACAATTATTGGATTACCTTTGTTTGAGGTACGTGAGGCTTTGCAGAAATTAGGGTTTTATAAATAGTTTTTGGTGTGGTAAAAGAAGGATTTTTATGATCGCGTGTCGTGTAGTTTTGAGCGTGGCTATTTTTTTTGTGGTCCTGCCTAATATTGCTATGGATCAGTCGGGAATTGTCACTGTGTTGGAGAAATCAGTATGGAAATGTGCAACGGCAGAGCAAGCTAATATTGCATTTATTGAAAATGATCGAGTTATTGTTCATCAAAAAAAGAAGAACCCTCCTGCGCAAGTTGTACACCTTTTCGATGGTAGGCGACCAGTCAATTTATCGCTCTGTTGTTCTGCGCAAAAGTGTCATTCGTTTATTACTACTGATCAGTCCAAAAAAAGAGCTTTATTATGGTGCAGGCACGAGGATGATTATAGCTATAATTTGACAGTATATGACGCAGCTAAAAATGATGTAATCGAGTGTTCTGATATTCCATCAAATGTAAGGCAGGGGTATTCTGTGGATCATTGCCATTGGAAAAATTGTTTTGATGAAAGTAAGCCAAGTTCTATATTAACACAAGTGTTTATGATAGGTACCGTCGAGTCATATGATTATCTTGCAAAGGATGATGCTCAGGATGAGGGAAAGCTTTCTTCTTTTGCTCAAGATCATAGACGAGGGAACCATGCCTATGTATTTGATTCGCTAAGAGCTAAAGCTGCTGTTGTTAGCCAGGTGGCAACTGGGTTTATGATTAATTATGGATCTAATTTTAATAAATCTATGCATGTTCCTAAAGAAATTCCAATTCTAAAAAAAAGCCTTCCAACTAGGCATTATCTTTGTAGTTCGGATAGATCTTTCATTGCTTATTATTCTCAATTTTTGCAAGACGATTGCTCCAGTCAAGGGAAAGATCGCGAAAATGAACATGTGCCTACATCTGGCTGTGATTGCAATGTTTGTTATATTGTTCACACAAAGGGAGGCGATCCGATTCGTCTTCATAACAATGATATTGGGGTTAAGCCTTGCGCAATGGCAATTCATCCAAACAATAAAGCGCTAGTCACTATGTCCGCGGGCAAAAGAGCTATTGAGTATTGGGCAATTCAAGATGGGTCTTTAATTAAACGTCAGCGATTGCGTCTTTCTGTTGATGGGAGTTTTGCTAGTGAAGTAGGTACTTGTGGAGAATATGTTTCGTTTTCAGCAAATGGTAAATTTCTTGCTGCTGCATTTCCTGCGCAATATATGATACTACCAGTACCATTTGATGTTCTTTATGGCATTGGGGCTGAAAAAAAGGTTCCGTTGATATTGTGGGTGTTGAGTGATCGCTTACTGCCAAAAGAACTTGTGCAATTACTCATAAACAATATTATGAAGGTCTCGTGATTATGGTCTATAAAATCTGTAAAAAATGAATATCAATAGAATAATGATTTTTATGGTCAGATGCCGTGTAGTGTTGAGCGCCGCTCTTTTTTTTGTGGTGTTGCCTAGTATTACGATGGATAGAATCGTAGCTATGGATAAAAGAGATAAATCAATTAAAAAAGTTATAAATATTGCTGGAATAAAAGGAGTTACTTTCTGTGGTAACGAAGAAATTCTTATTAATAGATGGGCCCGATATGACGAAAAAGGTGAATTTTGCAAGGTTATTAATGTGTCGAATAATCAGTGTATAGATTTGCTTGCGCAAGCTGGTAAGTCTTTTCGTTCTTTAAACCCTGATAGCGATAAAAAGCGAGTCTTGCTCTCTGGTGATTTTAAGGATGTATTCATTTATGATTCGCAAGCAAAAAAGATGCATAGCCAAAGATTATCTTATATTCGTCGAGCATGGGCTATAGGTTTTGGTTGTTCGCCACATACAATTCTCTTTGAGAATAGTAGTAGTAGAAGTACTATTTCATCATGTGATTATTATGATGGTTCAACTGTTTTAGAAGAAAAATTATCTGCTATTTTGGAAAAAAATCCTGCTCTCTATGTTGATAAATATCTACCAACACAAAAAATATTATTGTTTTCTACCTCGCAGGCGATTGAAGGAGCATATCTTTATGATTGTGTAGAAGATGAACTGAGATGCTTAGTAGAACATAATGTTGGGTATGCGGACTGTAGTTCTGATGCATCCTTTGTTATATATCACCATGGTCCTTATCATTCAACGGATAGGTGTTCGCGGGTAGGAGGTGGTAAGTATGTGTGCGATCGTAACGGGTGCTATATTTTACATTTGCATAACAAACGGCTTATTGCTTTGGACCACGACAATGATTATTGTGATTCTGTAGTAATTCATCCGAGCAATAAAATTGTTACCACATTATCTGCAGTTGAAAAAGTGATTCGGCATTTTTGTGTACAGACTGGTCGATGCATTGCGCAGCACTATTCTCCGACCCCAGAAAAAGATAGGATTTGTCAAAAGGCAGAGGGGCGCTCAAATCAAGATTGTCTTTCCTTTTCCTCAGATGGTACGATGTTTGCTGCTATATTTCCTACGCAGTGCGTCATCTATAAAGTTCCATTCAAAGTTATTTATGAAGTTGGGGACAAAAAAAAGTTTGCTCTCATGTTATGGGCATTAAAAAAATATGATGATGGGTTGTTGCCAAACGAGGTTGTGCGGTTGTTCATGGAGAATGTTATGAAGATATCAAAATTATGATCAGTTGCTAGGGTTGTTTAAAAAAGGAGAAGGTTTGTAATGAAGCTGAGTATATATATTCTGTTGTGCACTATTTTTCCCATCTATTCTATGGATAATCCATTAGCGTTAGCACGCTCTGAGCAGTGTAAGCAGGAGTGCGAAAGAAGTCTTGTCTCTCACATTGTTTCCATGAATGGTACTAAGGTTGCTATACAAGATGTGCTTAAGCATAAAATAGCATCAATGCGGACTGTTAATGTGGAGTCTTGTTGTAGTGGTTCTGCAGGACAAAAGCATTGTAATAAGCATAGTGGAAATGACATATTGTTACTTCCTGATAGCACGGGGTATGTGGAAATATTCTGTGATGTTGTAGAAATAAACCGTAGTGGTAAATCTAAAATTTTACGAATGCCACATGCTGATCTTCCATCTGATGATAGAAAAAAAGATGATTATATAAGAGCGTGCGCTCTCAATGCGGATGGATCGGTGGTTGCTGTTGTTGGTGGTTTATTTCTATGCATGTGGGGTATCTGGAAAAATTCTTCCTGGTTGCATTGGAATCAGGATATTTCTCAACTTATACAAAAAGTGGTGTTGGTAAATCATGTTGCCCTCAGTGATAGTGGAGGCCGAGTAGCTGTTAATGTTCTCTTGGAAAAAGGTGAAGATTCACGCATTTTGGTGATGGATAGAATATGCAAAAAATTGTTGTGTACTTTAAAAAGTAATAGCGATTGTTTCTTTTATCTATTGGGTGAAAATATCCTTGCGAATAGGATGGATAAACATTGTTATCAGTATGACTTGGATATAGCAGATGAGCCTTGGCGTATGTTAGAAGAAGAACAAAGAAATTTTTTGTATGATATTTACCAAAGATATGAAGAAACAAAACGAAGAGTATGTTTAAAACAAGGAAGTGGTTGGTTGGCCCTTTATCAAACATTGCCTCAAAATGTTCATATCAAAACATGGTTGGATGAAAGAGTTTATGTTGAGGAAAAAGGATGGGTTGCGTCAATTTTAGGGTATTAAGTTAATGAATTTAAAAAAAGGAGAGTTTGTGATGGTAAGAAGAATAGTGTTAACTACATTGTGCTGCGCAGCCGTAGCAAGCATCAGTGCAATGGATAAAGATGATGTGGGTAAATGTCTGGTTGCCAATGCATTTACAACAAGCTATGTGTCTCCTCGTGTAACAAAAATGTTTCAAGAAACAGATCAAGAGGTAGAGGAGCCTTTAAAGAAGTTTCTTAATTTTCGTCCAAGACAATTCGTATTCCTTCATAAAGAAAATCAAACAATTGCATGTAGCCATGACCGCAGTAAAGTTGCTGTAGCCGGTTCATATCATTTTTCCGATTATCATCTTTCTCATTTTCTTAATTATGGGGAAGCATTTTATTATTTGAACGTATTTGATGCTGTAACAAACAGGTTGCTCTACGCTTTAAACTGCTTGGAGAAACCAATATGTCATTTGAAGTTTGTCGATAACAACAGAGTTAGAGCGTACTATAAAGGATCAGAGTATGTGGGATCAGATACTGTTCAAGAATGGGATCTAAGTGCTAAGTTTAATACAGTCCAAGAGCAATTGATAAAAAAATTACGTGAACACAAGGGTAAAAAACTGGTGAATGTTGACCGGTACAACTATGCACAGTTGCCCAAAGCTGTACAAGAATTTTTAATAGAAGATGGAGTGCGTGTCCCAGGACATACAGCAAAAAAATGGAAATGTACTCTCGGGTTAATAGATTAGTTATAGAAATAAGACAAATTAATATATATAGTTCGACATCCTGTTATTTTAAAAAAAGAAAAACATCGAATTTTATCGATGTTTTTCTTTTTTTAAAATGTTGATTTCTTTAATTTGTGCTTAGCTATTTTTCTTCTTCGCATCTAACGCTAATTGGCTCTTTTTTGTTTGTCGCACAACAGGTTTTGCAGTGTTTGTTGGTTGGATAGTGGAAGACTTAGCAGGATCAGTTTTGTTGTTTGCTGTTGCAGGTGCAGTTGGTGCTAATTTGATTGAAGAAGGTGCAGGAGCAGCAGGCTTTTTGTTGTTTGTAAATTTAGCAGAGGCTGGTTTTCTGTCCGTTTCCTTGTCATCTGCAAGTATATTTTTTATTTTTGCTAACATAGCATTTGATTGTTGAATGACAGATGCTATTTTCGATTGCTGTGTAGGTTTTTCATCAGTTGATAATTGAGTGGCAGGTAGTATTTCTGATTCTAGAAGAACAGGTAGTACAAGTTTTTCATCTTTTGTTTGCATGAATAAGGAGTACTTTTCGAGCTCTAATGCGAGAGCCTGTTTTTCTGAATCTGAAAGATTGGCAAATACAAGTTTTTCATCTTTCTTTTGGATGATAGGTGCTATTTCTGGTTGAGGAAGAATGGGTAATGCATCAGCTACCAAGTTAAAAGAAGCTTTCTTAGGGCTTTTTTTTGATTTATCAGTCGGAGTTCCGTAAGCTTGTGCGCGGAGTTGAGCATCTATTTGGTCTCTATTTCTTCTAAGACAAAGTTCTCCTTGCATCAGAGTGATTTCTGCTGCATAATTATTCACCATTTGAAGTCTGAAGTTGTTCTCAGGGTTTCCTGGGAAACATTCTCTTTCATATACTATCTGTGCTTCAAGGTAGTATCTTTTATTTTTTTCTATTGCTAGAGAAATATCTTCATCAGATAGTTCTGGATACAGATCGTGACCAATGACTGATGTGTTACACAGAGCCAATGTGCCCTGTATTTCTCTGAGCATAGAATGTTCAGGCAAATGAGGGTATTGTGAATGTTTGCGAACCACACCAATCTCTAAATGGTATTCAGGTAATTTTTTAAAAACATCTGTGAAATCAGCTCTGGCTAGTCGTCTATTATCACTTGATGAAAGTAATTTACACTCTATTCTTCCTGTCAAATCTTGCAGTATATTTATTGCCGGGTAATAATTTTCCTGTTCATTGCACAAAGATAGTTCTCTAAGTAGTTGAGAGACAGGTTTATTTGAAATATGCGGATGTTCAAATGTCTTCTGACGGTGAGAAGTTGGAACTATACTAGAGTCCATAGGCAGGACTGTGCTAAATGTCGCAATTATGGCCACTTGAGTAGCTAATAAGTATTTATACATAAAAACCTTGCTTATTGAGAGAAAAAAAATTATTTTATTTATTTTCTAATATAAACAATCGCTGTGTTTTGTCAAGAATAAATAAAGAGCACAGCAGGAATTTGCTGTGCTCTTTGCTATGATATTGTTAAAGTTTTTCTAGCTTAATTTACTTGTTTATCGAAAGGCTTCCATTTTTTGAGCAATTCTTTGCATAATTGCTCTTTTGCATTGATATGTGGATGACTATCAAGTTTACGCGTGGTGTTTTCAATGCTTGAGCGTACTGTTTCATGATCGAGTAGCGATGCATCAAAATGATCAAGAGTAGGGAGTAAATTTTTCTCTCGTGCTTTTTTTTCTACATGATCATTAATTGTATCAGCTAAAATGTTATCGAGCAGTTCAAAAAAATCAATGATGCTATGGTGCATTTCTTCTAAAATATTCTGATTGATCTGAGAGCTTCCTTTTTGGATCTCATCATGCAATCCATGACCAACAGCTTTACTAATAATTTTTTTAAGTTTATCAGCATCATGTTGTCCAAGCCATCTTAACAAATGGAGTAATTCATACGAAAGTGCGAATTGTGAGTTGCTGTCGTGTGAAAATGAATCATTATTCATACTATGCCTTTCGTTTTACCCCATGCTCCATTGCATTACACACGGGGACCCCGTGTAAGAATGCAAGAATTATGGGAATAGTTAAATGGATCATGTTTATAGCCTTACACACCAGACGCAATTATGAAAACATTTTTTTAGAAAGCTGGTGTAATCGCGCAATTCTCTTGCTTATTGGTGGATGTGTCGCAAAGAGCGAGCTTAACGAATGCGCGGTAAATGGGTGTACTATAAAAAGAGAAGCAGTACCTGTTTGTTGCGTATTATCAGCATCCATGTGGGCATATTTCACGTTGTTTTCTAATTTTTGCAATGCTGATGCAAGAGCCAACGGGCTATGGCAACAGTGCGCTCCTGTTTCATCGGCTGCATACTCACGTGATCGCGAAATAGCAAGTTGTACAAGTGTTGCTGCAAAAGGCATTAAAATACTTATCAATATCAGTACAAAAGGATTTTCTTTACGACGGTCGCTATTGAATGATCCCCACAATGCGGCATGTCGAAGCATGTATGCAAGATATCCAATCGTTGCTGCTAACGTTGCAGCTATCGTGGTAATTAATGTGTCTCTATTTTTTATGTGAGCTAGTTCGTGTGCGAGAACGCCGCGTAGTTCATCGGCATCAAGTAGTCTCAAAATTCCCGTGGTGATAGCTATAGATCCATGTTTAGGACTACGCCCTGTTGCAAAAGCATTTGCTACCGGAGTGTTGATAAGCCACACTTTGGGCATGGGTAGGTGCATTTTGAATGCTAATTCTTCAACTATTTCATAAATCCATTGGTAGTGAGCTTTATCAAGAGGTTGGGCTTTGTATAAAGAAAGAACAATGGAATCAGAGAAAAAGAATGCTATTCCATTCATCATCAGTGATAAAAAGAATGCGATCTGCATTCCTGAAGTACCACCGATAAAACCACCAATAAGAAACAGTAATCCACTGAGTGTTGCTAATAGGATAGTTGTTTTGAGCATATTAAAAAACATAATGTCTCCTTAGTCTTCGTATTCGATTTCCCAGTTGTCTATATCGACCGCAGGATCTTCTTTTTCTTGAGTATTCGTTTGTTTGCTGCTTTGGGTACTTGGCTTTGTTGACTGTTCTTCTTTGTTTTTAAGTTGTAAGAGCCGTTGATAGCTACTTTGGACAATTTCTTTTGATTTTTCTGTTTCTTGTTCAAGTTCTTGCTGTGTTGTATCAAAGATTTTGTTCATCTCATTTTGCATTTTTTTGATCTGCTTTTTAAGACGTAAGATCATTTCAACGCCGGCTAAATTGATTCCCATTTCATGGGTAAGATAGATAACTTCTTCCAGTTGATCAATGTCTTCTTCAGAAAACAATCGTGTATTGCCTGAAGAGCGCTTAGGACTAATAAGCCCCTGTTTTTCATACAAACGTACTGTTTGTTGATGCACAGAAAACATTTTTGCAACGGCTGAGATGGAGAAAAAACCTTTTTTTCTTCTAATTTTCATTGGATATACCTAAAAATATATGAAGGCGAGAGCTCAACTGAGCCATTATAACCTCCAGATAATCTAGTATAACACATATTTTTTTGCAAATCATGTTGATTTTGTAACCCCATGTTATATAAGATCTAGCTTTTTACTACGACAGTTAGGTAAAATTGCAATTAGAAATGTTGGTGGTGCGTTAGGGGGGGGTAATATGAAGAATTTTTGCTTGGGTAAGTTATTTGTTTTGATTGTTTTGTTGGTGGTAGCAACTGTAAATTCTGTTTTTGCAGCACAACAACCGTATATTCCATCATATGATGATCGCTATGAAGAGGATTTAAAGCAAGCCAATAGCAATAAAGATTATTTTATAGAGCCAGAAGATGATTTAAATTATGCAAACTACCACTATATAGGCGCTAACCAAGCAGAACGATATCCTCGTTTTTTTACCGAATATATATGGCAAGAGCAGACGATTTTAGGAATGTTATCAACGGGAGCGCGGGGGTTAATCATAAGTCTCTATGATTGGTCAGTAGCCTGGTCAACAATTTTACGGGCAGGAGTGAGTGTTGTCTGTTCTCATCCAATGGATGAATCTACGGTATTTAGAAAAAATGGTAAACCTTTATATCAAACATTGCATTATGAAATGAATCGTATCTTCAACTTTTTAAAATCTCATCCAAAGGCGGTTATTACCGTTTTCTTTAACGATACTGCAGATATTGCAAAGATAGTGCGAGATATGAGGGAAATTATTTCGAAAAATAATTATAATCCAATCTTAAAACCATCAGATTGGTCCGCAGCGCAGCAAAAAGGTGAATGGCCAACGTTGGGTTGGATGCGCAGTAATAATAAACGCTTACTATTATTTACCCAAATATATAATAACCATACTGATTTCACCTGGCCGGTAAAACAGTACTTCTGGAAAAATAATTATGGCTCTATCGATGAAAAAGTTCTGTGTAGTGAAGAACGATTATCTCTTACCGAGTCAAATCAAAAAAATCGTTCTTTGGTAAGTTTTAGTAACCATGGAAACACATCAACTTCTCCTGGTGCTCGTAACAGTACATTATGCCTTGATTATGATTTGGTAAAACAGTTGACTCAACGTTGCCAAAAGAGAAAATTTGCTCGCGGAAAATTGTTCAATGCATATTGGGTTAATCACCTCATCGGAGCAACACATACTTTGACGCAAGAGAAAAGAAAAACTGCATTTGATTACGCAAATGAACTCAATATTGTACCCAACCAAGTAAAAAAGCAGTAGCTTAATGTTGGTTTGTCTGTGGTTATGAATAATATTGCGTATGCAGCGATGCTTGTTCTAGGCTGAATTGCGAGAGATACAGGAGCCCCCGTGCGGAATCTAATGGGAACATGGGGTAAAATACCTTTATTAGCATAATCAGCATAAGGGGAAGTAATGAAAAAAAACTTACTATATGTGGGCCTCGGGATTCTTTTTTTTAGTAATATGAACGTAGATGGTTTTGTTGGTAAAAAAACAGTGTTTGGAATTCGTTCGCAAGGGTTAGACGGGGCTCGTGAGCTTGCAGGGTGGCAACAACTTATTTATAAATATGATCAAAATAGTAACTATGGAACAATCGCTGGCGCTGTTGAATATACCAGGTCAATCAGGCCTCATGAAATATCAGAATTTTTATTTGGATCAGAATGTCTTCGTTTTTCCGGTAGCAGAGCAGAGCGGCACACGGGTGATATTCTAGCAGATTATTTTGGTCTGCCGGCAAGTTTTTCTAGCGATGTTACTTTTTCGCCACATATCAGTAACGTCATTGTAGATTTTAATTGGTTCCAAGCATTTGATGCCTATCTACCAGGTTTGTTTGTCATGTTGCATGTGCCTATTGTTCACACCAAGTGGAATCTGTACATGCAAGAGGTAAATATTAACCCTGGATCCGCATTTTATCCTGCCGGTTATATGAGTGATGCAAGAATTGCAGCTGCAGATTTGCCACAAAGTGTTACGCAAGCATTGCACGGCTCTACGGTGTTTGGTGATATGCAAGAACCGTTGCGTTATGGTAAAATTTTTGGCAGACAAACACGCAGCAGAATAGCAGAGCTGACTGCAACGCTGGGATGGAATTATAATCAACCACGCTATCACGTTGGCATTAATTTTAGAGTAGGTGCGCCAACTGGTAATGCAACGAATGCAGAATTTGTTTTTGAAGAGATTGTGGGTAATCGTCATCATTGGGATGTTGGCGGAGGTTTATCTGCACATGGAATTATGTGGCAAGATAAAGAATTGGGTAGGCGCATAGGATTGTATTTTGATGCACACGTTTCGCATTTATGCACATCACAACAAAAGCGCTCCTTCGATTTTACAGAAAATGGTCCGGGAAGCAGATATATTTTATTAGAACAGATTGAAAGCCCTTCAAATGGTGATCTTCTCTTTGGTGCAACTGAGGCGGAAAACCAATACATTGGCAATCTTGTTCCTGCAATCAATTATACAACGTTTGATACACAAATAAGTATCGGAGTACAGGCTGATATAGTGTTAAAATTTGCGTATCAAAGAGATGGCTTTGAATGTGATCTGGGATACAATTTTTGGGTAAACAGCAAAGAAAAATTACATTGCCGTGATACATTTGTTGCAAACAGATTTGCGCTCAAGGGTGATGCGCAAATTTATGGCTTTACATCAAATGATACTATTGTTGCTTTGAATGCTACGCAAAGTGAAGCAACAATTTTTGGTGGACAAGGCGGTGGAAATAGTAATTTTGCAAATTCAAATGCAGATAATGCTGCATTAGCAACAACGCCTGCTGCAACTATATTACAGTTAAACGCGGCAGATTCTCTTGCTTTGGGTATAGCGCAAGTGCAAGTGAGTGGTTCCAATCCAGCGATACTTCTCAAAGATAGTGATATTAATAATGAATCTGGTATTTTACCACGTGCACTGTCAAATAAGATATTTGCATATGTTGGTCGTGTTTGGAATAACAGAGATGATCTTGATCCTTATTTAGGATTAGGTTTATCTGGTGAATTTGCACATACCAATCCATGTGATAACGCAGCATGCTCACAGTGGGCAATTTGGCTCAAGGGTGGGATAGCATATTAAGCCTCATGCTACACGTCATTCCGCATGTGGACTCCAATGCAGAGTACAAATTTAAGAATAAAGTTGTTCTTTCATACTCAGGATCTTTTCAACATGTGCGTCTATTTCTTGTTCTGTGATGCGTTTATCTGCAAGAGCTTGTTTAATTGCACTAACAGCAGCGGGGACATCAACAGGGGATAGTAACATATCGTTACCAGCTAATAGGGCATTGAGTTCAGCATTGCCTTGCGAGTAGTGATTAGTAATGCCACCCATATCAAGACCATCGGTAAATATAATGCCATCAAATCCCAATTCTTTACGTAGCAAATCAGTTACAATTTTTTTTGATAAACTTGATGGCAGATTTTGTTCTTCTTCCAACGCTGGGACTTCCAAGTGAGCGATCATAATAGAAGGAATCTTTGCTGTAATTAATTCTTTGAATGGAAGGAGTTCAATTGCATGCAATCTTGTTTGATCGTGTGCAATCAACGGTAAAGCATAATGCGAATCAACTTCAGTATCACCATGGCCAGGGAAGTGTTTTGCGCATGCAATGATACGCATATCTTCAAGACCGCGTGCAAAAGCAATCGCATGTTGTGCCACCAATTCTGGGTTGTTACCAAATGAACGATCATTAATGACCGGGTTTTTTGGATTGTTATTAACATCAGCAACTGGTGCAAAAACAACATCAATTCCGATCATTTTAGCAAATCCCCCAATTGCACGGCCAATTTGGTAGGTGTAATCTAAATCATTTACGTTACCAAGTTGTTGATTACTTGGGAAATTAAAAACATCAGGAAAGCGCGAAGCTCCAACTCTGCCAGGTTCTAAATCTTGTCCAAAGAGCAATGGAATTGTTGATAAGCTTTGGAAATGTTGAGTCCGTTCTATTTGCTTCTTGTACTCACTTTTTCCCAAATAAATGATGCCTCCAATGTGGTACTCAGCAATCATTTGTTCAATATACTCTTTGTCCATTCGATATGTTTTTTTTGCAATGGTGTCTTTTGCAATTTCTTCATCGGAAACTGCTGCAACCATAAAAAGTTGACCAATTTTTTGATCTAAGGTGAGGTTTTTTATATCGAAACGTGCGTGGCAGAAGATAGGTAGGGTGCAAATATATAGTAAATAAGCAAAAAAAGATCGTACATTCATTGATATCCTTTTTTTTTGGCGTTCGATATGGTTTTATTGTTTTTTCTACGCCGGGGTCCCCATGTGTAATGAAATGAAACATGGGGTTTAATCTTTATAGCATGCGATAATATTTTTTCCAAGGGATTTTTTTTACCGTCTTTTCATCACATCGCAATAGTATTGAGCCCCAGTTTTTTGTGTTCGTTGCAACGTTTCGCGATCAACTGCAAAAAGTCCGAATTGCGTATCGTAACTACCCCACGAGAATCCATCCAAAAAGCTATAGTAATAATACCCTTCAACATCATGACCTTCAGTTTTTGCTTTATGCAATGAGTAGAGGTGACGTTTGATAAATAAATCTCTAATGCTTTCATCACGCGTAGCTATTCCATTTTGTGTAATGATCATGGGAATATTTAATTTCTTTGCTACTTTTTCTGATACTTCTTTGATTGCGAAGTATAAGCCTTCAGGATATACCGTCATGCCTGTAACATCAGTAGGAATTTCACTTGGATTACTTACATGGTTAACAATATTTTTCACATAGCCATGACTGTAATAATTGATACCAATAAAATCGAGTGATTTTGCAGCAAATGCATTGGCATGTTGTACCCATGCGCCAACTTTACCAGGTAGTGGGATTTTAATATTGAATGTTCCAGTGGTGAAGAATGTGTAGAATGAATCATTAGTAAGCATGTTTGCAACATAGCAACTTGCACGGTCCCAAAAGTGCCATGGCTCGAGGATGTGCATATGTTTAATAATGCCAATGCGGCTCGTGTTGCCATGTGGGGCAGCTTTGATTGCTTTATATACACGCACGTGTGCTTCAAATTCATTTTTCAGTACTGTTGCAGCACGATGAAGACTGCGCACTCCAGGAGGAGTGTTGCCAATAAGATATCCAAGCACGGCATAATTTTCTGGAGCCCAGAAGGTAATCCAACGATCTACTTTTGTACCAAGAATTTCATGCATTTTTAAACAATATCGTTCAAAAAGATAGAGATTTTTTTCATATTCAAAGCCACCCAGGTAGCCCCACCACAAAGGATCACAATAGTCTTTTAAAATTGCAGTAATGGCGATATTGTTTTTGATCAATTCATCACACAGATCTGCATAATGCTGTAGTACAGTTTCATCAAAACGACCTTGTTCTGGTTCAATTCTGCTCCAGTCAAGAGAAAAGCAATAGGTAGTGATTCCCATTTTTTTCATCAGTTGCACATCTTCTTTGTAGTTTTGCGTGTGACCAGTTCCTTTTCCAGAACGGGTTGTAGTGAATGGGGTACCGTCATATTTTACATGATTTTCCCACGCATACCAGGTACTTGTTTTTGCATATCCTTCAACTTCGTATGCAAGGGTGGTTACTCCCCATTCAAATGATGCAGGGAATTGAATAGTACCAATATTGATATTTTGCCATTTCCAGTATGTGGTTGGCAAAAGCGTAAACTGAGTAAGGGCCAGAGTAATACCAAGTAGGTAAACTTTTGATTTGTGCTTCATGTGGTGCCTTTGTAGTAAAAAAGTGTGGTGAAGTTTTTTAGAGTATAGCCTATTTTGGATAGCTTGGCATGTATATTTTGTTGAAAATGCTTTCTAAATAACACGTCTCAGGAATAAATGGAGCTTTTTGTGAGACTTTTAAGTAGGCTGTTGATTTTATATTTGAAATTTTTGTAAGATTATAAATGATGTCTTTAATTAAAGGATTGTAGTGAAAAAATTAACAAATAATTCAATTAAGTTGTTGCGAATCATAAGTTTTTTAGCTTGTGTTAGTGCAAGCATTATTGTGCCTATGGATATGCCATCTCAAGATATGACTTCTATTTGGATTGAAACAAATGATGGCTTGATGACTCCTGTTGAGCGATGGCAAATTCCTGAAATGAAAACATTGCTAGTCCTATTGGAACATCAGCACGGTACAAATAGTTATGATAATCCCTTAAAAGCCTCAATGATAAGTTATGATGAATTAGGTCTTTTGATCGATTCATTTAAAGCATCAAGGGAGCTTGTTTTTGATCAGTTTTTTATGAATTTAGCCTATAGAGATGGCCTATGGGATGCAGCGGAGGGTCAGCAGCCCAAAATCCTTTATACATTGGGGCAAGGTAATATACATATGTTGGTAAATGCAGCAGAGAGGGTTGAAGCTCAAGGAATCGTTGCGTTATGTGCTAGTTATTATTTACCTGAGGATGTTCAGGTGAATGTGAGGCAAAACATGGTTAAACCTGTCATTGATTTTATGAAAAAACAAATAATAGGTACTGCATACACGCAATCATTTTATCTTACTTCGTTGAATGATGATTTAGAGCCGATTAATGATGATTTTCAGGGTGGAATTGACTTTAGTTCCGATAGTACAAAGATTTGTGCCGGATTAAAGAATGGTAAAGTTGGAATATGGCAAGTTGCTGATGGAAAATTGCTACAGACATTCAGTAGAAATGGGTTGGCTTGTTACAGAGTAGCGTTCAGTCCTGATAACCAAATGTGTGCTGTGGCAGGGAGAAATAAAACAAATGATACGCCTCTGTTGGTGGTGTGGGATATACTTTCGGGTCAGATAATCAGAGAGTATAATCCTAATTTGATCAACAACGAGATTGAGTCTTTTGCATTCAATCCAAAAGATAGCAACCAAATTGCTTTTTCTTATGCACAAGGAACTCATAATCCCCCTTGTCTTTTTGACATCCAAAATGGAACTACAATAGATTTGGTTGGATATGATAAAAATAGGATTAGGCTATCTTTTAGTCCTGATGGGAGTACCCTTTTGGGGGTGTCTCATGACTTTGGTGAGCGAGATATTGTTCTATGGGATGTTGCAAATCAACTTTTAATCGTGCAAGTAGACTTTCCTTTTTATTTTAATAGTGCAGAATTTTATGGAGATGCGAGAAAAATCATTATAGCTGGTCAGATGGATAATAGTAATCAACGCTATATTGATGTAGGTACTATTAACAATAATCAGTATGTCACAGAGCAATTTTTTTCGTGTGATCGTTTATTTCCAAGATCGTTCATGTGGGGTTTTACTATGGCAAAACCAAGTTTTGATAATACCAAAATAGCTTTGTGCGATGTGCATGCCTTAAATAATCAACCAGATGATGGATCTTCATTAGTTATACTTGATAACAATTTTAAAACTTTGTTTAGTCATTATTTTACTAATTCTTTTTTAATGATTGATACTCAATGGAGTCCTAATGATAAGTGGATAGCATTGAAAATTAAAAATAAGACATCAGGAAAATTTCAAATTATGCTACTACCACTTTTGCCAGAAAAGAAAGAAATTATTTTAAATCAGCTTTTTGGTCTTACTATTGCACAAATGCGGCTTGTGTATCAGTTATATTGTGCTGCTTTACGTGGTTTATCATTAGGAACAAAAATTATAGATAAAGAGAATGAGTTATTTATGTCCATTCCGCTTGAATTACGTTTGCTTATATCAGAGTATTTATTGATTGTGCGTCCTGGTGAAAAATGCATAGGAAACGAATGTACAATTTTATAGCTTATGTACGATACATCTATGCGCAAAGAAAACAGTTGTTTTTTTTGTGTGCTTTGCTTGGTAACCAATTAATGATATCCATGGACACAAAAAATGTTGTTTTTCCTAAAGACTTTCTAGAACTGAGCAAAATGGCAAAAAGTATGGTTGGGGATATAGGCGAATCTGCTGAGATCATGATTCCTTTACCCGCATCTAAAAAAACGATTAATGATGTTTTTTCTATTTTTGCATTGCACAATGGCGAGGATGTTAGACAAAGCGCCATAAGAAAAGAAATCGAATGGTATCCATTGGACCGATTAGTCTATATAGCTAATTTATTGCAGCATTTAGATGTTCCCGATGGCATTATGGAAGCTGTAATGGATCAGATTGCTCATATTCTGGGCAATATTCTTGACTCATCTTTAAAGTCTTTATATCAACCATCTCAGAACGTAATAATCCCTTCTTACGAAGCTCTGAGAGATTTGAATCGTGATGTTGAGAGAATGATTAAGAAGAATTTTCAAATTCAACAGGTTTTGCAGTGGCGTATTGATGCCCTATGGAAATTTTTTGGTAGAGGCGACTTTAACCAACAGATTGAGCAGTTTAAGCAAGGAGATGAGACAATCGCATCTTTCTTGGATAGGAATGTTATGCATGTTATGAAACAATTTATTGACCAAAAAAAGCAAGAAGTTTTTTCAAATAATTCACCATCAAATAATCAACGTAAAGATAATAGCACTCCGCAAAATAATAATGAAAAGATTGCCCTGGGAGCAATCATAGCCGCAGCAACAATTGCTGGATTATGGAAATTATACAATTATATCTCTCAGGAAAAACAATAATCACTCAATAGGCGTTTTTACTATTATTTTTCCAATGCTGGTTGGTGATATCCTTTAATAAAATCCCGATAATAATACGAACTTTTTTTCAACCTTCTTTCCAATGTGTTGCGATCTACTCCGAAGAAACCAAATAATCGTTTAGTGAATGGCTCAGGAAATTCTTTTGTAGGCCATTCATAACTATCATGCGATGACCAAGGTAAATAGCCAATGATATTATAACCGTGTTGTAAAAGTATTTTTATCGTAAACAGTGCGCGTTGGAAAAAGCGTTGTCTTTTTGCTTCACCCGCTTCATCAAGTGATGTTGCAATACCATTTTCAGTGATGATGATAGGAATATTGAGAGGTCGAGCAATATTGCTGTGTATTTGTTCTATGGCGCGAGCAATTCCTTCTGGATAATTTCGGTAACGTGGATTTTCTGTGCGCAATTCTGGATCTGTTTCTTCTTGTGGTTCTGTTGCGACCATAAACATATTTGAGTAAAAATTAACGCCAATCCAATCGAGTGAGCGTGGAGCCAAAGAGTTTGTGTGGCTAATGGATACTTTAGAAGGAATCCAGATGTTGATGGTGCCAGAATTAAAGAAACTATAAAAAGCGTCATTTTGTAGCAGATTGCCAGCAAAGCAACATGCATCTGTTACGGGCGATAAACACGTTTGTTGCCACGTTGAGCTTGCAGTATCAAGCATAATGATATTCTTTTGAATACCAATCTGTGGCATTGGGATATTGTGCTGTTCTTTGTACATATCATAAAGGCCGTTCGTTCCTTTAATTGCTTGATACACATCAACATGAGCATCAAGCATGTTGGCTAATACTTCTTCAACTTTTTGCCAATTATCAGTTTCTCCGGGACTGTTTTCTCCTTTAGCATATCCTTTAATGGCATATGCTTCTGGAGCGTTGAATGTTGACCAATACGTAACCTGATTATACAGTGTGGAGTATACTTTTTTAGCAAATTCAACAAAATAGGTACGATTTTCTTTTTTTTCAAATCCCCCTAGTTGATCAAACCATACAGGATTGGTGTATTGATGAAGGGTAATGATTGGTTCTATGCCATGCTCTTTGCATACATTAACGATTGCTTTATAACGGGTCAAAGCGCTCTCATCCCACACATCTTTTTGTGGTTGCACACGATCCCATGAAATAGAAAAGCGAAAACTGTTGATGCCAAGCTCATTCTTCATCTGTAGAATATCTTGTTCACACTTGTTCCAAAAATCTATTGCTACACCTGCAGGTTGCAAGTTTCGAGAAATATAAAATTGTGCCGTTGCATTATTTTGATCAAGACCACCTTCTGTTTGATATGCAGATGATGAAACGCCAAATAAAAATTGTGGTACTTGAGTGCCATACTGTTTTTTTGCGTTGCTGTTGAGCCATATGTTTTTAAATTGTTCCCCTTCAGAAACTGGATTAAACGTGCTGAAAAGAGTAGGCCAACCAGGTTGTTGTGTGATATATTCTGCGTGGTCGCCTGTTGGCATGATGCACTGGTTGAGGTCGGGAGTGTCCATGCACATACTGATGGTATACATAATCAAAATAACTAATGCTATACGTATTTTCATTTTTGTACTCCAAAATAGGTTTTTATGAAATCACGATAATAATGAGCGCCTTGCTTTAAAGTACGAGGTAATGATGGGTTGTTAAAATCAACGTAGAACAATCCGTATGGTCTATTGTAAGGGTTTGGTTGTTCTTGAGAAGGCCATTCATAGTTATCGTGTGATGCCCATGGTGTGTAGCCAATTATGTTATAGCCTTCTTCGATTAACTTACGAATTGTATACAGTGCGCGTCGGAAAAAGCGTGTACGTTTTTCATTGCCGGCAGAATCATTTTTAGTAGCAATGCCATTTTCTGTGATGATAATGGGAATATTAAGTGGTTCTGCAATATTATCGTTAACTATTTTCACCGCGCGATAAATTCCTTCAGGGTAATCCCGATAGTTAAGATTTTCTGTCATAAATTCCGGTCTATCTTCTGGAAGTTTACTTAAAAATCGCATGAACATATTTGTGTAAATATTGAGACCAATCCAGTCGATCGATTTTTTTGCGAAATTATTTGTAAGTGTTACATTGACCCATTGAGGAATGCTTACTTTAAATGTACCAGTTCTGAAAAAATCAAAAAAACCTTTATTTTGTAGGAGTGTTCCCATAACACAAAAAACATTACCGGTGACACTTCGGACGCACATATTAGATTTTTCAGAAGGATCAAGAAGAGCAATATTTTTTTGAATGCCAATTTGTGGGTTTGGAATACTTTGGTTTTGGTATTCAAAATACAGTCCTTTTTCGCCTTTAATTGCTTGATAAATTTTGACATGAGAATCAAGCATGTTTGCCATTACTATTTGTGCTAATTGCATATTGTGTTTTTGCGGAGGACCATCAAGTGTCCAATATCCTTTAAATGCATAGCCTTCAATTGCATTAAAAGTTGACCAGTATGTTACATCTTGGTGCAATGCTGTATACATTCTTTTTGCGAATTCGACAAAATATATGTTGTTTTGATTTTTTTCAAAGGCACCTAGTTTAGCAAACCATGTTGGAACTGTGTAGTGATGAAGGACTACGATTGGTTCAATACCATTTTCTTTTAATGTTTTTATGATGTCGGCATATTGCTGGATCATTGATAGGTCCCATACTTCTTTGTCCGGCTGAACGCGTTCCCATGCAATCGATAGGCGAAAGCTATTAATACCAAGTTCATTTTTCATTTGTGAGATATCAGTTTTATATCTATTCCAAAAATCTATTGCTATTCCAGCGGGTGGTAGGTTTTTTGATTCATAAAAAATTGCGTTTGCATTGTTACCATCAAGACCACCTTCGTACTGGTACGAAGAGGAAGATGCGCCAAAAAGAAATTTCTCTGGTGCATCTTTAAATCGAGCCATAATGCCACTTTTTGCGGCAGCATTTTTTATAGTTTGCCTAAATTTTTTAGCGGATTCTTGAGGGTCCATAATGGTAGAGAGCGGTTCTTGTTCTTTTTTCAGATAAAATTCTTGTAAGCCAAAAGGTCTACTTGCTGCTGTTGCGGCGGTAACAGCCTTTTGGAATTCAAACTTTCTTTGTGGGGTTGTTGGTTGAGTAGTTGTTATAAAAAAGCTTCTGACCCAGTCCCATATTGATTGAGGTTGCTCAAATGCAAATGATTGATTCATATGAAAAAATAAAAATGTAGCGAATGCAGTATTTCTAATAACCATGCTTACCCTTTTGTTTTCAACACATCTTGCTTTAATTATACAGTTTGAAAATATTTATATGCAATGGTAATGGTAAATGTTAGAACAAAGCATTATTTAAAAAGAAAAAGCTCCGATTTTTAGATCGGAGCTTTTGTTACAATTACGATTGGCTTATGCTTGTTTAAAGAATTCTTTTGCAAAGTTGGCGTAATACTCAGAACCTTTTTTGAGTGTTCTTTGCAAGTAATTGGGCGAATTTTTATCCATGTTTACTGCAAAAAAGCCATAGTTTTTTGAGCCAAAACCTTGCGGGTTATCTTGTGTTGGCCATTCATAGTTATCATGAGATGTCCACGGTAAGTAGCCAACAACAGAATATCCGTCTTTGATTAATTGTGTAATTGTCCAGATTGCACGTTGGAAGTAGCGAGTGCGCTTGCCATCGTCGCGGGTTGCAATACCGTTTTCAGTAACAATTATGGGTAATGGTTTACCGTTTTTGTTTTTTAATTTACCAAGCGGGGTTGCAACGTTATCTGATATCATTTGCACTGCGCGGTAAATACCTTCTGGGTAGTTACGGTAGTTTGCATTATCAGTATAGCGTTCCTCATCAGCTTCAATGAGTTTATCACCAGTTATTTGTTCAAAGCCATTTAAGAACCTGTTTGAATACACGTTCACGCCAATCCAATCAAATGCTTTGTGTGCATGTGCGTGATAGCGATATACATTAATGCCTTTTGCTGTTTTCATAAAATCAAGATTGGGTGTGTACATGCAATATTCACCATTCACCAAGAAGCTAAATGTTCCGCCAGATTGAATATAACTTGCCATTGCGCAACCAAGGGATGTTTTTAAATTATAAGCGTGAGGATCAAGTAACACTACGTTAATTTGTGTACCAATTGAAGGGCGCTTTAATTCTGGGTTTGTTTTTTTTAAAAGAGTGTATTGTTCTTGAATTGCTAATGCGGTATCAACAAGTTCGTAGTACATGTTGGCAATCACAGTGTGTGTCTTTTGTATGTTGTTCTTTTCTCCTGGCGTACCATCTCCCGTGAAGTATCCTTTGAATGCAGGACCTTCTGGTGCGTTGCACATAGATATCAGACAATCGCCAAGTTCATTTGCTAATTCTGTGTAAACTTTTAGACAAAATTCTTGGAAAAGTTTACCGTTTTCTTCTAGCTCAAACCCGCCTAAGTCTTCAAACCACTGTGGTACATCATAATGGTGAAATACAACCATTGGTTTGATGCCGTGTGCAAGAAGTGCATTAATTACATTACGGTAGAATTCTATAGCATGCATATCAAAGGTCCCTTGTTCAGGTTGGATTCTGTTCCACGCAAGAGAAATACGATATGCATTAATATGTAATTCTTCTTTAAGCTGTTTAATATCTGTTTCATAACGATTGTAAAAATCAATTGAGTCACCTGCTATTGGTAGCTGTGCAACATTGTGATAAAAACGAGCAGCGGCAGAAGTTTCATCAAGTCCGCCTTCTATTTGGTATGCAGATGATGATGCACCAAGTAAAAAATCATCTGGTGATATATCGAGCAATATATTATTTGCAATTGCAGTATATAACAATTCTACATCGCTCTTGATGCTTTCTTGTGTAGGCAAAAAGGCAGGACCATATACTTGAGCTAATCTCTCTTCAATAAGCGTATGTGCAAATGGTTGTTGCCAAAAGTGCTTGGCAATGGCAAGTGCCATTACTTTGGCAAATTTTGAGCGTTGTTGTGCATATATTTGAGCATTTTGAATCTGCGCTGGCAGTTCAATTGCTCTCATAGTTACTGGAGAAAGGGCGATTATACCCGTTAATAAGAGCGAAATAAAGGCTGGAATGTGTTTTTTGTGTGTCATAGGGGTCCTTTTTTGTCATTTTAATAAATTCTAACTGTACTTATATTCTAACATGAGGGCCTTTTTTGTCAAAAGGGACTTGTGGAAGGTATTTTTATCTCAAAATAGCCCCTTGGTGGGGCTATTTTGTGTTTTTGTACTGGTTTTTTTATACGTTAAAGCGTATATGCACAATATCGCCATCTTGGACTAGGTAGTTTTGGCCCTCTATGCGCATTTTTCCCGCAGTTTTTATGGCTGGTTCTGTTTTAAGTGCGATCAGATCGTCACAGCTGAATGTTTCTGAGCATATAAATCCGCGTTCTATATCAGAATGGATTTCTCCGCCAGCTTGACGAATAGTGGTACCTTTGCGTATTGGCCATGCGTGAATTTCTTTGGGGCCACAGGTAAAGAAGGTTATTAGGCCAAGATTGTCATACGTTTTTTTGATGATAGTATCCAATCCTGTTGCTGCAATACCCATCATATCCATAAATTCTCTCGCTTCAGCTACATCCATTTGAGTAAGTTCGTATTCAACCCGTGCGCTTATTGGTACAACGTGTTCGGCTCCAAAGTGTTTTACTAAGGCTTGGTAGTGTTTGTTGTTGAGGTATTGTTTGTCTTCTAGTTCGCCTTCAGCGATATTTGCAATGACCAGGAAGTTTTTTGTGCTGAGTAGTGGTGTGGTTTGAACATGTGCGCTTGTTACTAATGATCGAGCTGTTTGAGCGTTTCCTTGTTCGAGGGCAATACGAACGTTCTTGAGCAAATCTATTTCGTCATTAAGGCTTTTTTGTTCGGCGCCAGAAAGTTTGCCTTTGAGTGATTTTTCTACTTTTGGCAACCGTTTATCAATCGCTTCAATATCCTTGAGCATGAGTTCAGCCATAATTACTTCAAAATCGTTGATGGGATCAACTTCTGTTGAACGGATAATGCTCGGATCTTCAAAACAGCGCAATACATGTAAAATAAGATCAACCTGGGCAATATTGCCTAAAAACTGGTTTCCCAATCCCTCTCCTGTTGCAGCACCTTTAACAAGACCGGCGATATCAACAAAAGTAACTGTTGCGGGAATTATTTTGCCAGAATTATAAATATT